>Ga0224554_1001702_pt1 | contig 13180 bp, 11 predicted proteins | sample 714S22024metaG_FD_180666 | JGI IMG/M metagenome (GOLD analysis project Ga0224554, IMG submission 180666) | Peat soil microbial communities from Stordalen Mire, Sweden - 717 S2 20-24 | ecosystem: Environmental > Terrestrial > Soil > Wetlands > Peat | place: Sweden: Norrbotten County, Stordalen...
CGTTAACTCTTTTTTAATCAACACATCTACCTCAAAGTCGTGGACAAATTTCGACAAATTTAGTCGATTTTAGTAACCAAAACGGCTTTTTTGCCCCAAAACGCCCCTTGGGCGGGCCTTCCTGCCCCCTACATCCTACCCGACGTTTCTTCGCTACATCTTCGCTTGTCGCGTATAATGCAGCCATGGACTTCCAGCTCGTCACCAGCTACACACCCAAGGGCGATCAGCCGCGGGCCATCGACCAGCTTATGGAGGGGCTTGCCGCCGGCGAGAGGCATCAGGTGCTGCTCGGCGTCACCGGCTCAGGCAAGACCTTCACCATGGCCAAGGTCATCGAGCAGTCCAACCGGCCGGCGCTGATTCTGGCGCACAACAAGACGCTGGCCGCGCAGCTTTATCACGAGTTCAAGCAGTTCTTCCCGTCAAACGCGGTCGAGTATTTCGTCAGCTACTACGACTACTACCAGCCGGAAGCGTACATTCCTGCCGGCGATCTCTACATTGAAAAGGAAGCCACGATCAACGAAGAACTCGACAAGCTGCGGCTCTCGGCCACGCGCAGTTTGTTCGAGCGGCGCGACGCCATTATCGTCAGCTCGGTGAGTTGCATCTACGGCCTCGGCTCGCCCGAGGCGTACTTCGGAATGTTGCTGCTGCTCGAGAAGGGTCAGCACATCAGCCGCAAGGACATTACGCGGCGCCTGGTGGAGATCCTCTACGAGCGCAACGACACGGACTTCCGGCGCGGGACTTTTCGAGTAAGAGGAGACGTGATCGAGGTCTTTCCCACCTACGACGAGAATGCCTATCGCATCGAGCTCTTTGGCGACGAGATTGACTCGCTCGCGCAGATCGATCCGCTCTTCGGCACGGTGAAGCAGAAGTTTTCGCGGCTGCCCATCTATCCCAAGAGCCACTACGTCGTCCAGCCAGAACGCAAGGCTGAGGCCGTCGACTCGATCGTCGCCGAGCTGAACGAGTGGGTTGCGCACCTTGAGTCGGAGGGCCGCGCGGTGGAGGCGCAACGCGTTCACCAGCGCACGCGCTTTGACCTCGAGATGATCAAGTCGATGGGCTACTGCCACGGCATTGAGAACTACTCGCGGCACTTCAGCGGGCGCCTGCCGGGAGAACCGCCGCCCACGCTTCTCGACTACTTCCCTCGCGACTTTCTCCTCTTCGTGGACGAGAGCCACGCCACAATTCCGCAGGTGCACGGCATGTGGCACGGCGATCGCAGCCGCAAACAAACCCTCGTCGACTACGGATTCCGTTTGCCCTCCGCGATGGATAATCGGCCGCTCAAGTTCGAGGAGTTCGAGAACCGGATCCATCAGACGGTCTACGTCTCAGCCACGCCGGGACCGTATGAACTGACGCGCTCCAGTGGCGTGGTCGTCGAGCAGGTCATCCGTCCAACGGGCCTTATCGATCCCGAAGTCGAGATTCGTCCCGTGAAAGGCCAGATCGACGATCTGCTCGCGGAGATTCGCGATCGGGCGAAACGCAACGAGCGCGTGCTGGTGACCACGCTGACTAAGCGGATGGCCGAGGACCTGGCCGGCTATTACACCGAAGTGGGCGTGCGCTGCCGTTACATGCACTCCGAGATCGAGACGCTGGAGCGCGTGAAGTTGCTGTCCGGCTTGCGCAGGGGCGAGTTCGACGTGCTGATCGGCATCAACCTGCTTCGCGAGGGGCTCGATCTACCCGAGGTATCTCTGGTGGCGATTCTCGACGCGGATAAGGAGGGATTCCTGCGCTCGGCTGGATCCCTGATCCAGACCATGGGCCGGGCAGCGCGACATCTCGAGGGCAGGGCCATCCTTTACGCGGACCGAATCACGGACTCGATGCGCCGGGCGATGGACGAGACCGATCGGCGACGCGCAATCCAGCGCGCATACAACGAAGAGAACGGCATCACACCGCAGTCCATCCTTAGCCAGGTGGAGATGGGACTGGCGCACATCCTCAAGGCCGAATACGGCGACGTCGAGGAGGAAGAGATGGCCGGGATTCCCGAGTTCAACACACAGGAAGAACTGGACGCCTATATTGCAAAACTCGAGACCGACATGCGCGAGGCAGCAAAGAAGTTCGAGTTCGAAAAGGCGGCTCGCCTGCGCGATAGCATCAAAGAGCTTCGCGACAAGGAGTTTCTCTTCGGGTAGCGTCCGCCGCGTAACCATTCGTGTCATCCGAAATCTTGGTTCAGCAGGCAACCAAGAGCGGCCTGGTTACCATCTCAGCTAGCGAGATATTAAATCTTTCAGGCGTTTACGAGAACGAATGCGCCACAAACAGGGCTGATGGCAACTATTCTTCTCGTGGACGACGATCCCCTCCAAGCGTCTCTTATGATGTCGCTGCTTGGTAGTCGATTTGGCAGCGTGTGCCGGGTCAACGATGCTGCTGAGGCGCTTTGCCTGATCGAGCAACCGGAGTTCGCCGGCAACCTTGGCCTTGTCATCACCGGGCATCACACACCGGGCATCGGCGGTCCGGCCTTTGTAGCCGAATTACGATTGCGGAAGCCGGGTTTGCCTGTACTTGTCCTGGCGGCGAAGGACGCAGCTCCGTCCGAATATTCCGATGCGCATGTCGTTTTCCTACCCCGCCCAGTCGGGGGCGACAAGATGCTGGCCGTGACGGGCCAAATGCTCTCAGGCCAGACGAAAGCTGTCGCCTAAGCAGCAAGCCCAATCAATCCTGCCTGGATGTCTCTCCTAGTGTGAGCCAAATCACACGTAGAACACCTATCATGGATGGAGAATTAACTCGTCCGCTGAGAGGTAATCGGCCTCCCGCGTGCGTGCGACAATCATCCTGGAGTTCTGATGGCCACGTTTGGCAGCTTTTGTCTTCTTATCGCTTTAGTTCTGGCCGCTTACAACCTACTCGCGGGAGCGGTGGCGTTGCGACTGATCGCCACGGGCCAGAAGGCGCGGATCTCTCCGGAACGGCTCGCCGACACCGCTCGCCGAGCCGGAATTGCGGGATTCGTGGCCGTAACCGGAGCTGCTTTTGCGCTCATCTGGTCGGTCTTTACCAACGATTTCTCCATCACCTACATCCTTGAACACTCCAACCGGGCGCTGCCCATCCCATACAAGTTCGCTGCGCTGTGGAGCGGCCAGGAGGGATCGCTCCTTTTGTGGGCGTGGCTGCTGGGAACATACGGCTTCGTTCTCCGCCTGACGCACAAGACGGATGTGAAGCTCTATTCCTACGCGGGCACGATTCTGTCTGGCATCCAGGTGTTCTTCCTCGCGGTGCTGGTCTTTGCCGCGCCACCCTTCGCGCTGCTTCCCGGGTATGTCGCCGGGGGGCCAATTCCCGCCGATGGCAATGGGCTCAATCCCCTGCTGCAGTACCCGGAAATGGTGATTCATCCGCCCATGCTTTACCTCGGCTACGTGGGCTTCTCGGTACCTTTCGCCTTTGCGCTGGGCGCACTGATGATGCGCTACCCCGGCGAGAAGTGGATCAGGATCACTCGTGTGTGGACCATGGTGACATGGCTGTTTTTGACGTGTGGCATCTTCCTCGGTATGCATTGGGCCTACGCCGTGCTGGGCTGGGGCGGCTACTGGGGCTGGGACCCGGTGGAGAACGCGAGTTTCATGCCCTGGTTGACTGGAACCGCCTTCCTGCACTCCGTGATGATGCAAGAGCGGAAAGGAATGATGAAGAGCTGGAATGTGTGGCTGATCTTTTCCACGTTCTTGCTCACCATGCTGGGCACACTGCTGACCCGCGCCGGCCTTGTGAGTTCGGTGCATGCGTTTGCGCAGTCATCCATCGGCACGTGGTTCGTTGTCTTCATGGGAATCGTGCTGGCCGTCTGCATCTTCACCTACATTCTGCAGCGCGGGCACTTGAAGACCGAGCACCACCTGGAATCGCTCGTGAGCCGCGAGTCGAGCTTCCTGTTCAATAATCTGGTTCTACTGACGGCCTGCTTCGTGATTTTGTGGGGCACGCTATTTCCCATCATTTCGGAGTATGTGCAGGGCACTAAGGTGACGGTGGGCGCGCCGTTCTATAACCGGGTCGCAGTGCCCATCGGGCTCTTTCTCGTCTTTCTCACCGGCGTAGGTCCTCTGCTGCCGTGGCGTGCGACATCGTTCAAGGCCATCAAGCGCAACTTTGTTCTGCCGGTGATCGCGCTTTGGGTTACGGTGATCGTTTGCCTCGCGGTGGGCGTACGGCCGTGGAAGGACGGCTCTCTCGACTCGGGCAGCTTCTACGCGGTTGTGGCGTTTGCGGTGGCAGCAGCGGTGTTGACCGCGATTATCGCGGAGTTTCTGCGCGGCGCAGGAGTCATCTCGCGCCAGACCAACCGCAATCTATTCGCGGCTACCTGGCTGCTGACGCGTCGCAACACGCGCAGATACGGAGGCTACATCGTTCATATTGGTGTGGTGGTGGTCGTCATTGGACTGGCGGGTTCGGCATTCAACCGCAGCATCGAAAGCGAAATGGGTCTGCACAGTACGATGCAGATCGGGCCCTACACGCTGGTGTGCATGGGCTTCACGCAGGACTCGAACGAGAACTACAACTCTGACTACGCAGTTCTGGAAGTCCAGCAAGGCGGCAAGAAAGTCTTCCAGATGACGCCGGAAAGACGCTTCTACCTGGCCAGTGGCCAGCCGCAGACCATGGTCGCGATTCACTCGGTTCCGGAGTGGGATCTTTACGTGGTGTATGAGGGCACAAATCCTGATACCGGCCAGCCGATTATCAAGGCGTTTCTCAATCCGCTCGTGGGCTGGATCTGGTTTGGCCTGGTGGTGATCGTCTTTGGGACATTCGTTGCGCTGGTTCCCAGCCTGACGCCGGCGACCGCCGCATTGCGCGTTCCAGCGACGAAACCGGCGCCGATGACTCCTGCGCTCAAGCGAGGCCACTGATGGGTGCTCCCGCACGTTTTACCTTTTGGACGAGAGCCGCAGAGGTGGCGGTGCTCGCCGTGGCAATCTGCTTCTCGCTGGGCGCAACGACTCCCGCCTCTCGAATGAATACCCTGAGCCACCAGTTGATGTGCCAATGCGGCTGCGCGCAGTTACTGGGAGAATGCGATCACGTCGGATGCCCCGACCGGGACAAGGAACTGTCCGAGTTGACGACGAACATGGCTGCGGGCCTGACCGATCAACAGATCATGGATGCGTTCGTGGCCAAGTACGGCGCCACGGTGCTGGCCGCGCCGACGACGAAGGGATTCGACCTCGTGGCGTGGATTGCTCCGTTCGCGTTTCTTGCAGCCGCTCTTCTGCTGACAATTTGGCTCATCCGGCGCTGGGGCGGATTGGGCGGCAAACCGCTGGAGGCCGCGAAGGCCGGGGCACAGAGTTCCGATCCCGCCGACCGTGAGCGGCTGGAGCGCATTCGCCGGGAGACCGGCGCCAACGACGGATTTTGACGGAGGTTTTTTTCAGTCATGACGGAAACTGATGGCCTGATTGCCGGAGTGCTTCTCCTTTTCGCGCTCTTTCTCTACACCTTCTGGCCGGAGAACAGCTTCGCCAGCCAGAAGCAGAAGACGCGGCTCGATTATCTGCTGGAGCGCAAGGAGCAACTCTACGAAAATCTGCGCGACTTGAACTTCGAGTATCGCGCGGGCAAGTATCCTGAAGAGGATTTCGTTTCTCAGCGGGGTCTTCTCGAGCACGAAACAGCGGAGCTGTTGGCTGAGATCGATCACCTGCAGCAGGCTTAATGGCCCGCCCTTCACAACACGCTGTCATCCTGAGCGAAGGTTGCTCGCCGCGGCGAGCAACCGAAGTCGAAGGATCTGCGGTTGCCTTTCGCGCAGATGATTCAAGGCACGACGTAAGGAATGAGATTACCTTCATGAGATCGACAAAATTCGCAATACTCTTTGCCTCGCTATTGTTCGTGTTTGCCGGCGCAATGGCGCAGGCCGCGACTGTCACCGGAACCGTGACCGACAAGACCACCAACAAGCCCGCGCCGGGCGATGCGGTGACGCTGCTGGAGCCGATGTCGGGCATGAGTGAAGTGGGTAGCGCAACCACCAACGCACAGGGCCACTACTCCCTGAATTTGCCGGGAAGCAGTCCGTATCTGGTTCGCGTGACGCACCAGGGCGCGGAGTACTTTATTGCCGCGCCGCAAGGCGGTGGAAGCGGCGACATCTCGGTGTACGACGTGGCGGCGAAGGTTGAAGGCATCACGATCGCCGAGCACGTAACAGGAATCGAGACGGACAATGGACAGCTCCGTGTGGTGGAGCGATACGACATTCATAACGCCAGTTCGCCGCCGCGAACGCAGTGGAGCAAGCAGTCGTTCGAAGTGATTCTGCCCGACGACGCGGTTGTGGGCGATGCCTCGGCGCAGCGGCCGGGAGCAAGCAGCCTGCCGACCACCGTGAAGCTCAATCCTGACGGGCCCAAAGGCCACTACTCATTCGACTTTCCGATTCAGCCCGATCAGGACGGCAAAGGCACACTCTTCCAGGTTCAGTATCAGTTGCCGTACAGCAGCGGGAAATACAGCTTTCATTCTCTGGTCACGCTGCCGGCAGACACCGTTTGGGTCGTGCTGCCCAAAGCGATGACGTTTACCGGTGGGAACGGAGCGGGATTTGAGTCATCGCCGCAGGATCCAACTGTTCAAACGTTTCTGGCGCGCAACGTCGCTCCCGGTAAGACGCTTGAGTTTTCGGTCTCAGGCACAGGTTCATTCGCCCGTGACGACCAAAATGGACAGAGTGGCCAGCCAAATGATAATGGACCGGAAGCCGGGGCTCCCGGTAGTCAGCCCGGTGGCGGCATTGGCCAACCCATCAACACACCCGATCCGTTGTCGAAATACAAATGGTGGATTCTCGGCGCACTGGCGGTGCTACTCGCGGCTGCGGCGGCGTTTCTGCTGCGCAAGCCGGAAGGGGCGGGCACGGCTGCACCTGCAGGTGTCGGCGAAACGGCATCCGATGGAAGATTGCCGGCTCACTCCACTCCGAGCTTAGCGGGCACTTCGCCGGCCGCGAAGAATGCAGCACTGCTGAACGCGCTTAAAGAAGAGCTGTTTGCGCTGGAGAGCGAAAAGATTGCGGGAACCCTCGCGCCGAGCGAGTACGCTGAACAAAAAGCCGCACTGGAGACCGTGCTGAGGCGCGCCCTGAAGAAGAGCTAGGGTTCTGATTTCAGAGGACGGGGGCCAGGAGTTCGCCAGCGCGAGCAATTCGCTTCTTGCCCGTTCCTGTATCGCGGTTCCCTGTATTCTTCCTGAATGAAAACTTTGCTTCGTACGCTGCTATCCTTGTCGCTCATTGTTTGGCTGGGTGCTGAAGTCTTTTTCCCGATCGTTGCCGCTGTCACGTTCACAACGCTACAGCCCGATACTCATACAGCCGGGACCATTGTCGGCCAATTGATTCGCATCCTGCATGGGATGGGATTGGTTTCGGGAATGGTGGCGTTGGCGGTGATGGCGCTGGCGCCGGCCTGGGGCATCTACAAGCCGCGCGCAGTGCTGGCGCCGATGGCGCTCGTCGTGCTCATGATCGCCTTCACAGTCTATTCGCAATACGGGATCATTCCCGCGATGGAGCGCGACCGGATCGCTGCCGGGGGCGCCATTGACTCGTCGAATGCATCCGACGCGACCACCGCGCACTTCAACAAGCTGCACAACCGTAGCGAATTTGTGGAGGAAACGGTTCTGCTGCTCGGATTGGCGGCTGTGGTGCTGATGGCGAGGGCGGAAACGACGCGCATCTAGGTGGATTTGGCGAAGGAGGCTTGCCCATGGGCCGTGAGGCTAACTGCATCTGCGAATGGGGCGTCGAGACTGCGCGCGTAAAGGCACTGCTTGAACCACCGGAATTGATTCTTCGCAGGGACATTCGCCGCAGACTTCTCTTCTCCGAACTGCGCCAAGTGCGAGTGGAAGGTGCTGCGCTGCGATTCAAGTTCGAGGGAGACGTCGTGGCTCTGACGCTGGGCGCGACAACGGCGGAGAAATGGGCAAAGGCGATTCTGACGCCGCCTCCCAGTCTGGCGATGAAACTCGACATCTTGCCGAGGTCCACGATTCGGACCATCGGGAAGATCGACGACGATGCGCTGCTCGAGGCGGTGAATGAAGCGCGAACTGTTGCACGCGGCAAGGCCGATCTGATTGTGGCTCGGGTGAACACGCACGCAGAGCTTAAAAGCGCATTCAAGAGGGCCGGCGAGTCGGTGAAGGACGGCGTCGCGATATGGATTGCCTATCGCAAAGGACCGGGGCACGCCATCAGTGAATCAGATGTTCGTTCCGCGGGGCTCGCCACGGGCATCGTTGATGTGAAGGTCGCGTCGGTCTCAGCGCAATTGACCACTCTCAAGTTCGTGAAGCGCAAGAATCCGAAGCCGAAGTAGAACGGATGCCTGATTTCGCGCGACAAGGCACGGCGCTGCGGGCGAGTGCTTCCTGTATTATCGGAAAGGCCCGAACGCGCAGCTCCTGCTGTCGAAGGGCATCGATGGAACGATTATGAAAACCGGCATTATCGGCCTGCCGCAGGTGGGCAAGACTTCGCTGTTCAAAATCCTGACCAAAGCCAAGGTTGACGAGCACGGGCGCGCGAATCCCCGTGAGGCGCACATTGGCGTTGCACGCGTACCCGATGAGCGTTTGGAGAAGTTGTCGGCGCTTTATTCGCCCAAGAAAACGACTTTTGCTTCGGTGGAGTTCGTCGATGTTGCGGCAATCGGGAAAGAGGCTCTGAAAGAGACCGCGTTCCTGACAAACCTGCGCAATGTGGACGCGCTCATTCACGTTCTGCGGGCCTTCGAGAACGACTCGGTTCCACATGAGGGACCGACCGATCCGCTGCGCGACGCGAAGAGCGTTGAGTTTGATCTGATGTTGAGTGACCTTAGCCAGGTTGAGAAACGCATGGAGCGCGTGGAAAAGGACATGAAGAAAGGGCGCACCAGCGAGTTGGAGCGGGAACAGGCGCTGTTGGTGCGATCGAAGGAGTTGCTGGAAAAGGAGATTCCGCTGCGCGAGCTGGAGATGACAGCGGAGGAGAAAAAGCTCATCCGCGGCTTCATGTTTCTGTCGCAAAAGCCAATTTTGTATGTACTAAACGTCAACGAAAGTTCCACACTCGGCGCCGATCTTGAGTCCGCAGTGAGCCGGCACAAACTCGATGCGCTCGCACACCGGCCGAACGCCAGCGCGATGGCCATCTGCGGCAAGGTGGAGGCGGAGCTGGCAGATATGGACGACGCCGAGGCTGCGGACTTTCTGGAGAGCTACGGGCTGCAAGAGAGCGGACTGGTGCGGCTGATCCGGAAGAGCTATGAGCTGCTCGGACTGATCAGCTTCTTTACTGCAGGCGAGGACGAGTGCCGCGCGTGGACGGTTACGGTGGGCTCGAAGGCGCCACAGGCTGCGGGCGTGATTCATACCGACCTGGAGCACCATTTCATCCGCGCCGAGACGATCCGCTGGGACAATCTGCTGGCCGCCGGATCAGAAGCCGCAGCACGAGCCAGAGGCACTCTGCGCCTTGAAGGCAAGGAATATGTGGTGCAGGATGGCGATGTGCTACACATTAGGCACAGCGGGTAAGGACGGATGCTAAGCAATTCATTTGAAACTTCTCTCATACTCGGCACAATCGCCGCGCTGGCCGACGTGGCCGGCGGATTGGTGCTGGTGCGCGCACGGGGCGTGGAGCGGTATCTGCGCTACTTCGTGGCGTTGGGAGCCGGATTTCTGATCGCAACCGCTCTGCTTGAAATGACGCCTGAGAGCCTGCGGCTGAATCCGACAACCGGTCCGGTTCTCATCATGGCCGGTTATTGCGCAATGCATTTGCTTGAACACACGATCAATGCGCATTTTCACTATGGCGAGGAGACGCATGGCGGCGAATTCGTCTCCGCGCACAAAGGTTACTCAGTGCTGGGCGGCCTGAGCGTGCATGCGCTGTTCGACGGCGTGGCCATCGGATCGGGGTTCGCACTTTCCAATTGGCTCGGCTGGATCATCTTTCTCGCGATCTTGCTGCACAAGGCGCCGGAAGGGTTCACCATGGCCAGCGTGATGATGGCGAGTGGCCGGAGCCGTACGACGGCCTTCTGGTCCGCAGTGGCGCTGGCGGGCGCTACCCTGGCGGGCGTTTTGGTGATTCAGCTCGTGCCGCGCTGGGTTCCGTACGGTTTGCCAATCTCGGCGGGAGTGGCGCTCTATGTGGCGGCGACGGATTTAGTGCCCGAAGTGAACCGGGAACCGGGGATCCGCATGGCGCTCGTATTCTTTGCCGGAGTGGGCGCGTTCCTGTTGCTGCACTCGCTGCTGCCGCGGTTGTAGGGCGGTTCCATAATTCAAATGCTGTTCCTGGCCGCCGTGTAAGGCGGGTTTTTCTTGAGGAAAAACCCACTTCGCTTTTGCTGCTTCGTGGGAAAGCAATTGTCGAACCGCTTTCGCACGATATGCTATGCGATGTGGCGTATTGCGTTGCACCTGTACTAGAGGAGGTCGGGACTTCGCGGCGAGCGCGCAGGCGCATTCCTTTTGAGTTTCTGGGAATCCTCTTTTTTACGCTGCTTGGGTTTCTGGTGATGGGCTATCATCCCGGCCTTGAGGACGACGGAATCTACTTAGCTGCCGTCAAAGCCGACCTCAATCCGGCCCTCTTTCCTTACAACGCGAAATTCTTCCGGCTGCAAATGGAAGCGACGGTCTTCGACGGATCCATGGCGCACTTTGTGCGCTGGACGCGGATTCCTCTGGCATGGACGGAGTTGGTCTGGCAGCTTGACGCACTGTTTCTGATTCTGTGGGCAGTAAAGAAGATCGCGAACCGGCTCTTTGTCGAAGAATCTGCGCGATGGGGTGGAGTCGCGCTGGTCGCAGCCATGTTCACGCTTCCGGTGGCGGGAACCGCGCTCTATATCGTGGACCAGCATCTGCATCCGCGCACCCTTGCGACGGCGATGATTCTGCTGGCCATCTGGCGAATCCTGGATGAGAAATACTGGCAGGCAGTGCAGTTGCTGCTTGTAGCTCTTCTGCTGCATCCGCTAATGGCCGCTTTGGGAATCTCGTTTTGCGTCATTCTGGCTATGACCTTGCTGGATTCCGTGCGTAAACGCGTCCGTGGATGGCGCAATGCGATGGTCGCGTTCATGCCTCTGGGATGGGTCTTCGAGGGAGCAAATCCCGGATGGCGCAAGGCCCTGGATACTCGGCCGTACTTCGACCTGCACAAGTGGACCTGGTATGAGTGGCTAGGCGCGCTGGCTCCTCTGTTTCTTTTCTGGCTGCTGTGGCGCGTCGCAGGCAAGCATGGAGAGATGATACTGGCGCGCTTTGCCGCGGCAGTGCTTATCTATGGCGCATTCCACCAGGCTTTGGCGATGGCCATGCTTTGGCCGGCCTCGCTCGTGCGGCTGACGCCGTTACAGCCCATGCGTTTCCTTCACTTGCTCTATTTCCTCCTGGTGATGATGGCCGGATGCCTTCTGGGGAAGTTTGTACTGAAGCGAAATGCGTGGCGATGGGCGGTGTTTCTGCTGATAGCCAATGGATGTATGTTCACGTGGCAACGGACCGAATTTTCCGGCAGCCAGCACTTGGAGTTGCCGGGGCGCCAACCGGCCAATCCCTGGCTACAAGCCTTCGCATGGATTCGAACGAACACGCCAGAGAATTCCTATTTTGCGCTTGATCCCTACTACATGGAGGCACCCGGCGAAGATTATCACGGCTTTCTCGCGCTAGCGGAACGCAGTCAACTGGCCGATGCCGTGAAAGATGCATCCGTAGCAACGACAGTGCCGGAACTCGGGCCGGATTGGGCGAGCCAGGTCGCGGCCGAGGAAGGCTGGCGAGATTTCAAGCTCGGTGATTTCGAGCGCCTGAAGGCGGCCTTTGGCGTGAATTGGGTGCTGGTGAATTACCCGCAACCGAAGGGCCTTGCCTGCCGCTGGCACAACCATCAACTCGCGGTTTGCCAGATTCCGTGAGTTTCCAGCAGCATTTGCGAACGCCGGACTTTGCAGGATTCGGCTCCATCCGCGAGAATGGATAAGGCACCACTATCCGTCTCGGACAACGAACATGTTCAATCTTACCCAGCGACTGATTCTCGGCTGTGTGCTCCTGGCCTGCCTGCCTGTGGCGCTGGTGGCCGTGGCGCATCGGGCGCTGGCAGCGAGCGGACAGACCCACCTGGCCTACGCGATCGCGGGGGCTGCTTCGCTGGTTGCGGCCGCGACCATCTACTTTGTCCTGCGGCCAATTGACACACTGGCGAGCGACGCACACCGCATCGCACAGGGCAACCTGGAACACCGGGTGGAGTGGAGCAGCCGTGACAGCTTTGGCGTGATCGCGAGCGAGTTGAGCCGGATGGCGGTGCGGCTGCGCGAAGTGCGCGATACCGAAGCCGGGCGGCGGCAGATGGAGTTTCAACTGTCCGACGCGGTGCTGCAGTCAATCTTCGAACCCATTATCGTGACGGACGGCAAAGGCCACGTCTTGAAGCTGAATCAGTCGGCGTCGGAGCTGCTGGGCGAAGCGGCAAGCGATCGTATGGCGCTGGTGAATACGCCAGGGGGCGAAAAGATTCTGAGCGCGATCCAGGACGCGGTATCGATGCAGAAGGCGGTGGCCGCCGAGGGTGACGCGTCGATGCTGCCAATGCGGATCGGCAACCAGGAGCGCAGCTACCGGCTGCGGACGACGCCGATGCGCGACTCGGAGGGGCGGCTGCTGGGCGCAGTGACGACGCTCGAGGACGTGACTAGTCTGCAAGACACCGACCGTTTCAAGACGCAGTTCATTGCGGTAGCCAGCCGCAAGCTGCGCGACCCGCTGCTGCAATTGCGTCGAGGGCTCTACGCGCTGGCACAGGGATTCAGCGGTGAGATGACTCAGCTGCAGACGGAACTGGTGGCTTCGGCGAGCAAAGAAGCCGAAACTCTGGACGATCTGATGGCCGACCTGATTGAGGTGGCGGAGCTGGACACCGGCAAGCGCGAGATGAAGCTGGAGCGCTTGCGGCCACTGCAGGCCCTGAACGAGGCGAGGGACAGGTACTGCGACGAGGCAGCCAAGAAGCATATCCGCGTGGAAGTGAGCGCCTATGCCGACCTTGCAGTAGTGCTGGCCGACCGACGAGCGTTGCGATCGATTCTCG
>Ga0224554_1001707_pt1 | contig 13153 bp, 10 predicted proteins | sample 714S22024metaG_FD_180666 | JGI IMG/M metagenome (GOLD analysis project Ga0224554, IMG submission 180666) | Peat soil microbial communities from Stordalen Mire, Sweden - 717 S2 20-24 | ecosystem: Environmental > Terrestrial > Soil > Wetlands > Peat | place: Sweden: Norrbotten County, Stordalen...
AATCGGGAGCGCAACCTTCCCTTCGTATCCGTAATCCATCAGCGGACCGAGCGGCAGCCGCTTCGGAATCGGAAACAACATCTGCTCAGCCGTTATGCCTGCAGGCAATGTCCATTTCACACTTGGCGGCTCGCCGGAATCTCCCGGATTTACCCAATAGACATGCCAACCCGGTTCAAGCTCAAAATAAATTCCCGACCATACTTGTCCATATCCATCCCTTGATGCAAACCACGACGGCGCAATAAGAGCGACTTCTAAATGAGGAGCCTTAGCCGACCACCAACGCCCGTCCCCCACAGTCTTGATCTGCGCGCGCGCGTTCGCTCCAGCGGCGACGCCGAAGATCGCCAGCAGCAGTACCGGGATTGCTCGCCGAAACCTCATGCCCCTCCACTGCATCTCTTCGTCCCTTCGCAACTAAACCACATCATCCTCTTCAACCGATGCGGGGAAATTCCCCTCGCGCCTCATGCGCAGGTAGCCGCGGATGAAGGGCTCCAGATCGCCGTCGAGCACGCGGTCCACATCGCCCACTTCGACGCGCGTGCGCAGGTCTTTCGCCATGCGATACGGCTGCAACACATAGCTGCGAATCTGCGAGCCGAATCCGATCTCCAGCTTGGAGTCCTCGATCTTGCGCGTCGCGGCCTTCTTCTTGTCCAGCTCGTACTCGTAGAGCTTAGACCGCATCATCTTCATCGCCTGATCTTTGTTCTTGTACTGCGAGCGCTCGTTCTGGCAGCCCGTCACCAGCCCCGTCGGAAGATGAGTGATGCGCACGGCGGAGTCGGTGGTATTCACATGCTGCCCACCCTTGCCGCTGGAGCGGTAGGTGTCGATGCGCAGGTCTTCCACCTTGAGGTCGATCACAATCGTCTCGTCGATCTCCGGCGAGACGAATACGCTGGCGAAGCTGGTATGCCGCCGCTTGGCCGAGTCGAACGGCGAGATGCGCACCAGCCGGTGCACGCCCGACTCGCCGCTGAGCAGGCCGTATGCGAACTCGCCCGTAATGGTGAAGGTCGCCGACTTGATGCCCGCCTCGTCGCCATCCTGAATCTCGTGGATGTTGGTGCGGAAGCCCTGCCGCTCCGCCCAGCGCAGGTACATGCGCATCAGCATCTCTGCCCAATCCTGGCTTTCCGTCCCACCCGCTCCGGGATGCACGGTGACAATCGCGTTCAGCGGATCGGTCTCGCCGGAGAGCATGGTCTTCGATTCCAGCCGCTCCGAAAACTCCACTAGCGCGGGAATCTCGCGTTCGAGATCCGGCTCAGTGGCCTCGCCTTCCTTCGCCAGTTCGAAGTAGGCCTCAATGTCGTCGGATCGCCGCTGCAACTCCGCATCGTCGGCCAGCAACGTCTCCAGCCGCTTGCGCTCGCGCATCAACGGCTGCATACGCGCCGCATCTGCCCACACACTGGGGTCGGCGATCTTTTCTTCGATGACTGCCAGTTCGCGCTTCAGTCGCGCCGAGTCAAAGATACTCCCGCAGCTCGCGAACCCGCTCGCGAACCGGGGAGTATCGATATTCCAGATCGTCGATCATGCTTCAAGTTTACGGCATCCGAACCGTCAACACTCGCTCTCAAAGTTTGTCATTCTGAGCGCAGCGAAGAATCCCCGCATTTCGCTTTTGTCGTTGCTCGTTTTTGAACCTAGCCCACTCAGCCACAACCTGCGTCGTCCGCCAGCAGAATCCGCAGGTCGCGCAGGTTGTGTCCTGTCGCACCTGTGACAACAGCAGCTCCCCTCACGCTCAACCACGAAGACGAGTCGAACTGCGCCAGCGCGCGTTGGGCAGAGGCGCGAGTCGCATCGCAATCAATCGTGTGCTCATCCACAATCGCGCCCGCCGCATCGCTGTTGCCGTCGATGCCATCCGACCCAGCCGATAGCACGGCAACCGGCCCATCCTCATCACGCAGTTGCGTAGCCATGTACAGCGCGAAGTGTTGATTCCGTCCTCCTCTCGCGCTCGCGTACGGCGCGTCCACGCAGACCGTGACCTCGCCCGCCGAGATCACGCAGACTCGCGAATGCTCCCGGCGCAGCTCGCGCAGCCGCTTGAGCAGAGTATTCGCAGCCGCGTCATAGCTCCAGTCGTCGCACGAGTTGTCGATGACGGCGTGGAAGCCGAGGCTGGCGGCGTAGATTCGCGCGGCCTCAGCGAGGTCGTCGCTATCGAGCAGCTTGCAGATGCGCGCGGTCAGATCGTCTGCTTTGGGCGTCTTGGGGAGATTGGGCGATGCGAAGAATCGCCGCACCGACGCAGGAAATCGCTCCATCAATCCATAGCGCGCGAGCGTCTCGCGGCACTCGGCAACGGAAGTGGGGTCGGCAACAGTCGGCCCGGAGCCAAGTGCGTCGAGGTGCGCCGGTGGAACATCGGAGACCAGCAGCGAAAGCGTCTGCGCGCGGCCCGCAGCCAGCGCAAGCCGCCCTCCCTTGACCGCTGAAAAGTGTTTGCGCACGCAGTTCATCTCCACGATCGACGCGCCGCTGTGGACCAGCGCGCGATGGAACGCGACCGTATCGTCCAGCGAGATCGCCTCATCCAGCGGCAACTCCATCATCGCTGACGCCCCTCCGCTGAGGAGAAAAATGCAGAGCGTTTCATCCGGCGCGAAGTTCTGCGCTGAGTCAGCCCGCGATGAATCGTACTGCGCCGAACGCTCCCCAAGCCCGTGCAGCATTGCAAGCGCGGCCCTCGCTCCGGCGAACGAAGCCTCATTCGGCACGGGATGTCCTCCGCAAAAATACTGGATCGTCGCCGGCAGATTCGCCGGTCGTTCCGCCGCGATCAGCACACCTTGCATCTCGCATGAACTCGGCAACTGTAGCCGCGCCAGCAGCGCATTCAGCATCGCCGCCGCAGCCTTCCCCACCGAGACAACACGCACTCGCCGCATCCGGTCGAGAGCAATCGCTTCGCCGTCCTCCACCAAAAGCCGCGCGCCCTCCGCATCGGTGACCACGCGCAGCTTGCGGTCGAATGCGCGTTCAATGCTGCACTCAACAAGCGCCTGCGCGAAGAGCGTGCGCACAATCTCTTTCAGATTTGCCTCGCCCGCGCTCATTCGACCACTTGGGCGAAGGCGTAGGGGCCTTCGGGGATGAGCGCGACGCGCGCGCCTGTGGGCAGGCCGTCGAGCAGCGCGGTGACCGCCTGGTTCACATCGCTATAGCAGCGCTGGCCCAGTGCGCCAAGTTGGTCCGGCGAGACGCCGCGAGTGTAGATGAGGACCTCGTTTCTGAGTTCGGCCAGCGCGATCTTCTCCAACTGCCACTGGTCGATGACGACCGGCGCGCTCGCAATCTGGTTCAGGAACTGCTGCGGCCCCGCGTAGTTGCGCAGCATCGCGGCGAACTCCGGCGAGCCGGGCCCCTCGGCACACTCGCTCAGCAGCAGAATCCTTCCGCCGGGCCTGACGATGTGCTGCGCGGCGGTGATGCCTTTGACCGTCTGGTAGAAGGTAAGATCGAGCGGATGGCCGGCCGCGCTGGTAATCACCGCATCGGCGGGCTGCGACAGTACCGTCAGCGAAGTGGCGCGAACGAAGGCGACGCCCGCGGCGTGGGCCTCGACCGGAGAGCCGGCGAAGACACCGGAGATGGCGCGATGCTTGGTGAGAGCGACGTCGAGGATGAAGTCGTGACGCGCCATGCGGGCGATCTCCAGCAGTTCGGCGTGCAGCGGATTGCGCTCGATGGAGCCCTCGACGGCCAGCGGCTCACGCAGGAAACGCGGAGAGTGGATGGCCTGGATGGTCTGCTGCGCGGCCATGCCGGGCGCGACCAGCTTGCGACCGCCGGAGAAGCCCAGCATCAGATGCTGCTCGATGAAGCCCAGCGTAATGTGCAGCTCGGCGTCGAGGAAGCGCCGGTCGATGAAGACCGGCGTTTCGTTGGCAGTCGAGCCGAGCGAGCGATGATCGGCCAGCGCGCGCGCGTCGTGGTTGACGACACGATAACGGGCTGCGATCTCGGGGCCGAGGATGGATTGAATCTCTTCTCCGGTGGCGCCGCGGTGCAGGCCGGTCGCAATCAGGATGGTGATTCCATCGACGGGAATGCCGGCGGCGTGCAGTCGCTCCAGCAGCGGCGGCAGCGTCTGACGGTTGGGCGCGGGCCGCGTGATGTCGCAGACGGAGATGGCCGCCGTGCGCTTGCCCGCCGCAAGCTTGACCAGCGGCTGACAGCCGATGGGGTGGTCCAGCGCCTCGTCAATCGCCGCGGCTGCGTCCGCCAGCGCACCGGCTGAACGGCCTTCGACGACCGAGTAGCGCGGCCCATCGGGAAGCGAGACCGTCAGACCCGTCCTGCCAAAGGCGAACGTAGCTTGCATGGGCGCCAGCTCCGAAGTTACTTGTCGGTGAGCGCGGCCACTCCCGGCAGGGTCTTGCCTTCGAGGAACTCCAGCGATGCTCCGCCGCCGGTGGAGATGTGCGTGATCTTGTCCGCAACTCCAGCCTGCTTGACCGCGGCAACCGAATCTCCGCCACCCACGATGCTGGTGGCTTCACTATTCGCCGCCACCAGCTCTGCAATCGCATTCGTTCCATGCGCGAACGGCGCCAACTCGAAGACGCCCATCGGCCCGTTCCACAGGATGGTGCGCGCGTCGGCGATCTCCTTGGCAAAGAGATCGATCGTCGCGGGGCCAATGTCCAGCGCCATCCAGTCGGCGGGGAACGCGCCCTTGCCACTGAAGATCTGCGTCTTGGCGTCGGCTGCGAACTTGTCGGCCAGCACATGGTCGACGGGCAGCAGCAGCTTGACGCCCTTGGCCTTGGCCTTGGCCAGCGCGGCCTTGGCGACGTCGACCTTGTCGGCCTCGATCAGCGACTTGCCGGTGCTCTGGCCCAGCGCGTTGAGGAAGGTGTAGGCCATGCCGCCGCCGATCAGCAGCGTGTCGGCCTTATCGAGCAGGTTGTCGATCACGTCGATCTTTCCTGAAATCTTCGATCCGCCGATGATGGCGACGAAGGGACGGTCAGGCTCGGTCAGCACCTTGCCCAGGAAGTTCAGCTCTTTTTCCATCAGCAGGCCGGCGGCCGATTGCGCAACGAAGTGGGTGACGCCCTCGGTGGAGGCGTGGGCGCGGTGCGCGCTGCCGAAGGCGTCGTTGACGTACACGTCGCACAGTTCGGCGAGCTGCTTGGCGAAGGCCGGATCGTTGGCCTCCTCTTCCTTGTGGAAGCGCAGGTTCTCCAGCAGCAGCGTCTGGCCGGACTCTAGCTCGCGCGCCATCTCTTTGGCAACCTCGCCCACGCAGTCGGGCGAGAAGGCCACGTTCTCCGACTCGTTGAAGGCCTGGTCGAGCAGCACGCGCAGACGCCGGGCCACAGGGCGCAGGCTCATCGCCTCCACCGGCTTGCCCTTGGGCCGTCCCAGGTGCGAACAGAGAATGACCTTGGCCTGGTGGCGCAGCGCGTACTCCAGCGTGGGCAGCGTCTCGCGGATGCGCGTGTCGTCGGTGATGACGCCGTCCTTCAGCGGAACGTTGAAGTCGACGCGGATGAGCACGCGCTTGTTGGCAAGGTCGAGGTCGCGGATCGAGAGCTTTGGCATACACACAGAATATGTTGTTTTGCCCTGGATGGGAACCCGCAGATGAAAGATGCCCCTCCACGCCAGCGCGACTCTCGCGCGCGCCAACGAATTAACTTCCGCGAAGCACAGATGTGGAATCTGCCTCAGGTGCTCGCTGCCAGCAGCGAGATAAACAACGCAGCAAAGGAAATCGTTGCGGAGACCATTCCCACCCAGCGTTGTCTGCCCCCGCCGAAGCCGAACAGAATTACCGCGACCGGAGAGATGACGAACGCGTAGAACATCCCCCTCATCCCCGCGTCGATGAACCATCGCTGCTTCGCCGCGGTGGAAAGAAACTGTATCCCAAGCAGAAAAACCGGCACTCCCACCGCCGACACCGCGCCCAGCGCCAGCCCAACGTGCCAGACCCACCAACGCCATGCAGCCACATTCGGCCGCCAGACTCTGCGCTTCCACAGCAGGATTGCAATCAGCACGGGAGGCGTCACATAGCTCAACATCAGCAGCGCAAACAGCGCCGCGTTCAGCGATTGATCCAGCACGCCTTGCAGCCATTGGAAGCGCACGGCCCCTCGCTCATTCCCGCGCTCTGCGCGCCTCTACTCCGCCGGCTCGTTCTCCACGGAGGACTCCTCATTGCCGCCGGTGGTCACCGGAAGCGTGCCGGGGTGGCCTTTGACGCGCACCACCGTGATCTTCTCGAAGCCTTCCTTGAAGGTGGGCGGCTTCAACCGCTCGGCCATCTTGTGCATCACCTCGTCGCTCACTTGGCGGTCGCGCTTGGCGTTGCGCTCCAGGCAGACGGCCAGCGGCACGTCGAAGAACACGGCCTGCACCTCGTAGCCGAAGCTCTTGGCCATCTTGATCCACTGCTTGCGCTCGTGGGTGCTCAGGTTGGTCGCGTCCACGTAGTTCCACGGCATCTTTGCGATCAGCCGCGCCCTCAGCAGACTGCGCAGCGTGGAGAAGACAAGCCCCTGGTAGCGCTGTTCCGTGATGTCGTCGAAGAGCAGACTGCGCAGCAGGTCGCTGGATAGCGGAGTGACGCCGCGGCGCTTGTACCAGGTCGTCTTGCCCGAACCGGGCAGTCCGATGGCCAGCACCACATATCCGCGCGGCTCCTTGGGCGAGACAGCCGTCTGCTCGTCGGGCGGCGTGCCCAGCGAGTCGGGCTGCGTCTCCACCACCATCGTCTTCTGCGGCGCGGAAGGCACGGCAGATTCAGGCGCAGCAGCCTGCGACCGCGGCGCACGCGCAGGCCGCACCGGCTTCACCGGCTGGTCTACTGGCACCGCTGGCGCAGCCTTGCCCACCGGCTCAGGCGGGGCGGCCGGCAACGCATCCGGGTAGTCGGGCCGCAGCGGAGCCTGTTGATTCGAGGGCAGTTCCTGCCCACTCTTTCCAGTGGATTCCGATTCGTTCGGGCCACGTCTGGAACGTCTTTTCATGATGTCGCGCATCCAATCGCGCACGTTGCGCATAGGTCGCTTATAACAGGAGCGTGGTAGCCGCGGCAAATCCGCCGCACCTAGCCGTATACCCCCACTCACCTCCTGCGACAACACGGCGAGTCCACAGATGCCATCTGCGCAACGACGCGGCGACCGGTAATCTTCCCTTCCGATTCGGTGTGCCGCATGTGATTTCGATCACACAACACGCCGTTTCGCAGGCCAATTCGTTGCGCCGTCCAACCCCAGGTGCTAGCATCGGATTGACGACCAAAACACGAATTTCATCTTCAACAGGAGTTGGGGAGCTCGAACCGGCCACCGCAACGGGCCTTCCAATCCTCACCGCGAAACCCACAGGAGCAAGCGAAAATGGCTGTAAAAGTTGGCATTAACGGCTTCGGCCGCATCGGACGCAACGTCTTCCGCACCGCAATTGGCAACCCCGAGATCGAAATCGTCGCCGTGAACGACATCACCACGCCGGCCACGCTCGCGCACCTGCTCAAGTACGATTCCATCCTGGGCAACCTCAAGAACGAGATCACCCACGGCGCGGACTTCATCGCCGTCGACGGCAAGAAGATCAAGGTCTTCGCCGAGCGCGACCCGGCCAAGCTCGACTGGGCCAGCGTTGGCGCACAGATCGTGGTCGAATCCACCGGCTTCTTCACCGACGCGGAGAAGGCCAAGGCGCACCTCGGCGCCACCGTCAAGAAGGTCATCATCTCGGCCCCGGCCAAGAACGAGGACCTCACCATCGTGCTCGGCGTCAACGACGACAAGTACGTCGCCGCCAAGCACAACATCATCTCCAACGCATCCTGCACCACCAACTGCCTCGCGCCGGTCGTCAAGGTCCTCAACGATACCTTCGGCATCGTCAGCGGCATCATGACCACCATCCACAGCTACACCAACGATCAGGTCATCCTGGACACGCCGCACAAGGACCTGCGCCGCGCCCGCGCCGCCGCTCTCTCCATGATTCCGACCAGCACCGGAGCCGCCAAGGCGCTGAAGCTGGTCATCCCGGAGATGGCCGGCAAGCTGGACGGCTTCGCCATCCGCGTCCCCACCCCCAACGTCTCGGTCGTCGATCTGACCTTCGTCGCCGAGAAGCCCATCACCATCGAGAGCATCAACGCCGCCATGAAGGCTGCCGCTGCCGCGGGCCCGCTCAAGGGCATCCTCGCCTACACCGAAGAAGAGCTTGTCAGCTCCGACTTCAAGGGCGACCCCATGTCGAGCACCTTCGACTCCAAGCTCACCAAGGTTGTCGGCAACACCGGCAAGATCATCGCCTGGTACGACAACGAGTGGGGCTACTCCAGCCGCGTCAAGGACCTCATCCTCTTCCTCGTCAAGAAGGGCCTGTAGTCCACACGCAACTCCGCATCGCAGCCGCAGCTTCGCAGAAGGCAACTTCGCAAGCCGCAGCTAGAAATACCAAAGAGGGCATCCCGCAAAGGGTGCCCTCTTTTTTTACGACATAGTAGAGGTATTATGGGAAGTCGGAAACAGGAGGCTTGACAATGATATATAACGCAGTGGATGCTCGGCGGACAGTAGACGAAGTCGAGACTCGAAAGAGAGATTCGGAGTCTCCAGAGGCAATTAAGGCGCTTTGCAAAGCTCAAGAAAGGGAAACGCTTAAAAAATGGCACGACTGGATAGAACACAAAGCGCTTCAGGGAGAAAGAAGCCTCAGTATCCCTGACACGAATTCAAGCAAACCATGGGACTTTTTCGATTTGAATAAAGCTCCAAAAGAATCTAGTTCGTTAAGTTTTTCAGAAAAAATATCTCTACGCATTCTCAAAAATAACGTTCATGGGAATCGATATCGCGCGCACATGAAGATTTTGGTTGCATGGCTCTCGGACGAGAACAACCTTCGTGAACATATTAAGTTAGTAATTTCACAGCTTCGGAAGGAAGGCTTTTCCGTAGTATTAAAGGTGGAGTTTTGTGATAGTGGCGATTGGCATTGCACCGGTCCCCTCCTCACGAATCTTTTTATCGATTGGTAGAACATGATTATTGCAGGCCGCTTTATAAGTGGGCTGCTTTTATGAAGTCACAGTAGAGCTATTATAGGAACTCAGAAACGCAGAAACTCGACGATGAACGTCGAAGAAGGAATACCGCCATGGCGATGGATCAGTTCCAATCATTCTTGGAAGTTATCGCCGGGTGCCCCATCCTTCGCGCTTTTGCGAAGGGTGGGATTACGGGTGCCCCATCCATCGCGCACTCTGCCTCACGCGGCGGTGGCGGCATGAACTTCGAGGACGGCGCCTTCGAGCTTCTGTAGGTAGGCGATCATCTCGAAGAGGTTGCGCGCCTGCGGATTTCCCTCCGCGCTGAGCATCCGCATCAGGCTCTTGGGCGACTTCGACAGCGCGCGGTAGAATCGAACGAGGTCATCCGAATGCAAGAGAGACTAAAGACACTTCAGGAAGTCGAAGCTCTCAGCGAGCAGGAGAGAGTGGAGTACTGGGCCAGCCGGACGCCCAACGAGCGGCACGCCGCCGCCTGGGAGATGACCATAGAACACTACCGTAAGTTGGGCCTCTGGCACGATGGGCAGCAAATGGACAAGACCATCGCCCGCCGCATCGTTGGAAGGGACGCGTGGCGCGCCGCCGAAGAGTCCGGCATCGGCTAGTCCCACGAGCCGGGTGCCCCATCCTTCGCGCTTTTGCGAAGGCTGGGATTTCGAGTGCCTCTTCATCGCGCCTCTGTCTCGCCGGATTCGCCATTCCTCCGCGCGGTGCGATATAGTCGTCTCGCCATGACGACTCGCCTTCTTACTGCCCGTATTCTCTGCGCCACTGTCGCGCTTGCTTTGCTGTCCACTATCGCCCGCGCGCAGGCTACCCCGCCGCTGGACCCCACGCGCAACCTTGTCATTCCGCCGGAATCCATGCACCAGCCGCTGCCGGAGCAGTACATCTGGACGCATGGCGGGCCGCCCGTCGGCTCGGGCGAGGTACAGCCGCGCTTCTTCCGCGCCGCCTTCAACCTCACCGCCGTCCCCAAGGACGCGACGCTCTATCTCGCGGGCCCGCGCTCGGCCAGGATTTACCTGAACGGCAAGCTGGTCGATCACTTCGACTCCGACCTGACCGCGCCCGGCCTGGACTTCCGCGTCTTCGCCACGCCGCTGGCCGGAGCGCTGCGCATGGGGCGCAACGTCCTGGCGATGGATGTGGTGTGCGGCAAGGGTGGACCCAAGTACACCAACGTAGCCAGCACCATCCAGATTGCCAACGGCAAGGTCGTCGTCGCCAAGATTCTGCCCGCCGCGCCGTGGGTGCCGACGGAGTCGCCCGCGCTGCTGCTCTCCGACACCGCATGGAAGGCCACGCTCACAGCCAGCGGAGACTGGCAGAATCCCGCCTTCGACGATTCCGCATGGCCCGTGGTCGCGAGCCTCGGCCCCATCGAGACAGACATCAACCTGCGCCAGTGGAACACCGACACCGGAATGTATAACTGGCCGGGCTACGAAGGCGTCTCGTCGTTCCTGCGCCAGACGCCGCTGGCCGCCGTCGCCGTCACCCACGTCTTCTCCGGGCGGAGCACCATCGTCAACGCGAACGCGCTGACCAAACCGGGCCCCACGCCGCTCACCGTCCGCCTCGCGTCGCCCATGCTGGCGCAGCAGGAGGCGCCCAGCCTGGTTCTCGACTTCGGACGCGAGACGGTGGGCCGCCTGCAGATCGTCTCGACCTCCGCAAATCCGGCGACCATCGCCATCGAGTACGGAGAGTCGGAGAACGAGCTTCTGAGTCAGCCCTACCTGGGCACGGATCTGCTCACTTTACCCGCCAACGCCACGGCCTACGGGCCCAAGTCGGCCTTCCGCTACGCCCGCGTGCGCTTCCTCTCCGCCGAGGGGCCGATCCAGATCGGCTCCATCCAACTCGAAGCCATCTTCTATCCTGTCGCCTACAGCGGCAGCTTCGAGTCCTCCGATCCGTTGCTCAACAAAATCTGGGAGACCGGCGCCTACACCGCGCATCTCTGCATGCAGGACGGCATCTGGGACGCGCCCAAGCGTGATCGCGGACGCTGGGCCGGCGACCTGGACGTCTCCGGCCGCGTCATCGACAACGTCTTCGCCGACCGCTTCCTGATGGAAGACACGCTCACCAGCCTGCTGGACGACCGCGCCCCCGGTCACCACGTCAACTCCATCCCCGGCTACTCCGCGTTGTGGATCTCCGCTCTCGCCCAGTACTACATGCATACCGGCTCGCTGGATTACCTGAAGAGCGTGCATCAGCGCCTCGTTGACCTGCTCGCCACCATGGACGCCGAGATGGACGCCGACCACCTCTTCGCCGACAAGTCCAGAGACTGGCCCTTCGTCGACTGGACCGCCGACCTCTCCGGCGACACTCCCGAGGCCCGTCGCGGCACCCAGTTCGAGTACATCCTCGCCTTCCATGACGCCGCCTTCCTGCTGCGCGAGCTGGGCGACACCGCCGCCGCAGCCCGCCGAGATCAGGCCGCCGCGCAGCTCACCGCCGCTGCCCAATCCCATCTGCTCGATCCAGCCTCCGGCACCTTCGGAAGCCGCTGGCAGGTCAATAGCATGGCAATCCTCTCCGGTGCGGCCACGCCGTCCCAGCTCCCAACCATCTGGTCCACGGTCCTCACTCACACCGCGGACGCCACCTTCCGCGAGCCGCCCATCACGCCCTTCTACAACTCCTACGTCCTCTCCGCGATGGCAGCCACCGGCCATCGCGCGGAGACCCTCGACTGGATTCGCAAGTACTGGGGAGGCATGATCCAGGAGGGAGCAACCAGCTTCTGGGAGGCCTACGACACGCACTGGCCCACCAGCAACCCGCACGTCTCACTCCAGGCCGACGGCAGCACCGGCTACTTCGTCTCGCTGGCGCACGGCTGGTCGTCCGGCCCCACCGCGTGGCTCATGGAGGAGGTTCTCGGCATTCATCCCACCGCCGCCGGCTTCCGCACGGCGACGTTGCGTCCCGATCTGGCGGGCCTGGCCTGGGCGCGCGGCACAGAACCCACCCCCCACGGCCCCATTGCCATCGACCTTACGCCCAAACAGACCATCGTCACCCTCCCCGCCGGCATTGAGCTCTCCGTCCTGGTTCCCCTCTCCCCAGGACACATCTCCATTCTGCTCAATGGGAAGCCAGTGCCGCCCGGCCCGCTCACGGAAGACGGCACGCGCGCCATCGTCCTGCTCACGCAACCGGGAACCTATGCTCTCGAAGCACAATGATTTGCCCTGTGCATAGGTCGCGGCCTGAGACAGGAGCATCGCATGAATGGCGACCGCACTCTTCGCGGTAGAGTGTGAAGTTTCAATCGGTTCTCAACACAGCATGAATCCCTAAGCCGGCTTGGCCTTGAGTATTTCCAGCGCCTTGGTCAACGGCTCATCCGCCTGCGCGCCGGGCTTCTTCACCACGGGAGCAGGGGCAGCGGTCTGCGGCGGTGTCTCTTCGTCCATGGCCGCCTGGTCGTCCAGCCCGGAGGCCACCAGAACATTCGGGGTCACACCGTCGTCCTGAATAATCTTGCCGTCAGGCGACTCGTACTTGGCCACCGACAGGATCAGCGCCGCGCCATCCTGTAGATCGAAGGTCTTCTGCTGAGTGCCTTCGCCGAAGGTCCTCTCGCCCACCACGTCGGCGCGCTTGTTGTCGAGCAGCGCGGCGGCCACCAGCTCCGCCGGCCCGGCGGTCCCGCGATTCACCAGCACCACCACCGGCGCCGTTGCCTGGATGGTCTTGGCCGGGTCGGCGGTAAAGACCTGTTTGGGGAACTTCTGACCCTCCAGCGTCGCGATGGTCCCGCTCTTCAGCAGGAAGTTGGCCAGCCGCACCGCCTCCGCCATATCGCCCGCCGCCACATCGCGCAGGTCCAGCAGCACCTTCTTGTTGCCTGCCTTCTGCATCCCCTTCAGCTTGGTCTCCACCTCGTTGACGTGGTCGCGGTCCAGAACCTCCGGCTTCAGGTAGAGGATCGACGCGTTCTCATACAGCGACTCTCCGACCGGAGGCGGCGCCAGCAAACTGCGCGTCATGGAAATCTTGTCCGGCTCGTTCCTGCTGGAACGCACTACGCCAACCGTCAAGGTGCTGCCC
>Ga0224554_1001708_pt1 | contig 13149 bp, 13 predicted proteins | sample 714S22024metaG_FD_180666 | JGI IMG/M metagenome (GOLD analysis project Ga0224554, IMG submission 180666) | Peat soil microbial communities from Stordalen Mire, Sweden - 717 S2 20-24 | ecosystem: Environmental > Terrestrial > Soil > Wetlands > Peat | place: Sweden: Norrbotten County, Stordalen...
ATGTAATTAATCTCGTGCGGTTAATACAAGATGGGTAGTTTCTATCTTCGGGTTACCACAATTGATTGCCGCTTCGGACTGCGTACAGGCGCTCACCATCTTTTGTGTTGCGGCCCCTAAGTCATGCTGAAAGTTACCCGCAATCGATAACTAATTTATTCTGTATGTGCATGAGTATAAACATCTTATATGTATATTTATCTTTTTGTTCTCCTATTTATTTCTTTCCGCAGGCAACAACACTTAGATAGATTTAGGGGTATCTCAAGTTAACACTCTTACTTTTTAGGTAGGCAAAACTTTACGTTCGGAAAGCGACAAAATTTCAGTGGTAATTCACCGTTGCTGAGTAATAGCATAGTGACGCTCGTCACAGCCGCGTATCTTTGCAAGGCCGAGAATGATTTGGGTTTTGGGGAGGAGTATTCGCAGAGTAAGCGAAGCTGTTTTGAGAGTGAGAAAGCAAAGATAAGATGCTGGTTGACGGCGAGCGGAAGCAATAAAGGAAATGAAATGAACGGCCGATGCGAACGCGGGTACGGAGGGAAGCTGAGATGAACTGGCGCGAAGAGTATCGGAACAAGTGCGTGGATGCCGCCGAGGCGCTGAAGGCTGTTCGCTCCGGCGACCGGGTGTGGGTGCATTCCAATTGCGCCACGCCATCGACACTGGTGAATGCTCTGGTGGCGCGAGCGGGCGAACTGCGCAACGTTGAGATCGTGCACATAAAGACGATGGGCGACGCGGAGTACACCCGGCCCGAGTACGCAGGAATTTTTCGTCATCGGGCAATGTTCATGGGAGAGAACGTGCGCGAGGCAGTGGTTGCGGGACGCGCCGACTACACGCCCATCTTCCTCAGCGACATTGAAGGCTTGTTTTCGAGCGGCAATCTGCCTCTTGACGTGGTGCTGATCCAGGTATCGCCACCGGATGATCACGGATACGTGACCCTGGGAACGACCGTGGGCTGCACCTTGAACGCCACCCGCTGCGCACGGACGGTGATTGCCGAAGTCAATGAGCAGATGCCGCGCACGCATGGAGAGACGGCCATTCATGTGAGCCGCATCTCCGCGATCGTGGAAACATCACACCCGCTGCTGGAATTGCACCCGGAACCGTTCACCGAATTGCACCGCCGCGTGGCGGAGAATGTGGCCTCGCTGATTCCCGAAGGAGCAACGCTGCAGACCGGTATCGGCGGGATCCCCGACGCGGTGCTGGCCTGCCTGGGAGATAAGCGCGACCTGGGAATTCACAGTGAGTTGGTCGGGGACGGCGTAATCGACCTGATGGAGTCGGGCGTAATCAACGGCGAGCGCAAGACGCTGCACCGCGGCAAGGCGGTGATTTCGATTGCGCTCGGATCGCAGCGGCTCATTGACTTTGTCCATGACAATCCGGCTTTCGAGTTCCGTCCGATTTGCTACACCAACGATCCGTTTGTGGTGGCGCAGAACGACAGGATGGTCGCCATCAACTCAGCACTGCAGGTGGATTTGACGGGCCAGGTGTGCGCTGACTCGCTGGGAACCAAGCCCTACAGCGGGTTTGGCGGACAAGTGGATTTTATTCGTGGAGCATCGCGTTCCAAGGGTGGAGTGCCGATCATCGCGCTGCTTTCGACGGCGCGGCGCGGCACGGTTTCGCGGATTGCGCCGATGCTGGAGCCGGGCTCAGGCGTGGTAACTTCGCGCGCCGATGTGCATTATGTGGTGACCGAGCACGGCATTGCATACCTGCATGGGAAAACGCTGCGTGAGCGGGCAGAGGCGCTGATCGCGATTGCCGATCCGCGATTCAGGGATGAGTTGGGAGATTTTGCGGTGCGCTCCCATTATATGGAGCGCCAAGCGGCGGCGGTCATTTATGCCTAAGTGCTTACGGCCGGCCGGGGAGGGGTGGAAATGACGGAAGTGGGAAAGAAGGACCGTGGCATGCTGCGGGTGGATGTGGAAGAGTGCAAGGGCTGCGGCCTCTGCGCGGAGGCGTGTCCGCCGAAGGTGATTGCCCTGAGCGAACGATTGAATCACTACGGCTATCGCACGGCAACGTATGCGGGCGCGGGCTGCACGGGGTGCGGAATCTGCTTTATGGTGTGCCCGGAACCGGGAGCGATTACTGTTTTGAAACTCGCGCATCCGCCGGTCAATACCGGACACGCCATTGATACAGACATTGTGGGGGCAAGTTCATGCGCAAGCAACTGATGAAGGGCAACGAAGCGGTTGTGAAGAGCGCGATTCTCGCTGGATGTCGCGCGTTCTATGGATATCCCATCACGCCCGCGACTGAGATTACCGAGGCCGCTGCGCTTTACATGCCGCCGTCAGGCGGAGTGTTTCTGCAAGCGGAGAGCGAAGTCGCGTCGATCAATATGCTGTACGGCGCTGCATCGGCGGGCGTGCGGGTGATGACGTCTTCGAGCGGACCGGGGATCAGCCTGATGCAGGAAGGTATGAGCTACCTGGCGGGCGCGGAGTTGCCCTGCGTGATCGTGGACATTACCCGTGCCGGGCCGGGATTAGGAAACATTTCCTCCGAGCAGGGCGACTATCACCAGGTGGTGAAGGGCGGCGGCCACGGCAACTATCGGACGATCGTGCTGGCGCCCCATTCCGTGCAGGAGATGGCGGATTTGACCGCGCTGGCTTTTGAGCTGGCCGACCGCTATCGCAATCCGGTGGTGCTGCTGGCAGATGGATTTATCGGGCAGATGATGGAGCCGGTCGAGTTTCCGCAGACGGCCGTCGAGCCGCGCATGCCGGGTTGGGCTGTGGCGGGAACGAAAGAGACGCGCGGCAACTTCTTGACATCGCTGGTTCTGGATAACGATGGGCTGGAGAAGCATCAACTCGATTTGGAAGCAAAGTATCGCCGCGTAGAAGAGTGCGAGGTGCGCGCCGAAGAGTGGCAAACCGAGGACGCGGAGATTGTGCTGGTGGGCTACGGAATTGTGGCGCGAATTTTGAAAGCCGTGGCGGCAGAGGCTCGCGCGAACGGAATCAAAGTGGGCGTGCTGCGGCCGATCACGCTGTATCCGTTCCCGATCAAGAATTTTCAACGTTTGGCGAAAAAGGCGCGCGTCTTCGTAGTGGTGGAGATGAGCAACGGCCAAATGGTGGAAGATGTGCGGCTCGCGGTGAACGGCGCGCGTCCGGTGGAGTTCTTCAGTCGCGTGGGCGGGAATGTGCCGTCGCACGAAGAGATTCTCAGAATTGTGCAGGAACAGACGCGGCGAAACCTGTCAGAAATGCAGCTGGAAGAGGAGCGGATGACAAATGTCTAGCGAGATAGTTTCTGAATACGAAGTGTCGCACGCCCGGCCGAAGGCATTCTTCGCGCGCTTTGAGCGCAAAGATGAGTTGCAGCACCAGACGCACTATTGCCCAGGCTGCGGACACGGAATTGTGCACAAGATGCTCGCACGGGCTATCGACGAGTTGGGCATCCAGGACAGGACAATTCTGATCAGCCCGGTGGGTTGCTCGGTGCTGGCATACGAGTACTTCGATGTGGGCAACGTGCAGGTGGCGCATGGACGCGCGCCGGCGGTGGCCACGGCCATCAAACGGAGCAGGCCGGAGAGCATCCTGATCAGCTACCAGGGCGACGGCGATTTGTCGTCGATTGGAACCGCGGAGATTATTCATGCGGCGAATCGCGGCGAGAATATCACGGTCATCTTCGTGAACAACGGAATCTACAGCATGACGGGCGGACAGATGGCGCCGACCACGCCGTTGCTGCAGAAGACCGCGACCACCCCTTTCGGACGCAGCGCGCAGAACGAGGGCTATCCGCTGCACATGAGCGAGATGTTGGCCACGCTGGACGCTCCCGTCTACATCGAGCGCGTTGGCCTGGGGGACAACAAACAGATTGCACAGGCGACGCGCGCCGTGCGACGCGCGCTGGAAAACCAGGTGCGCGGGCTGGGCTTTTCGCTGGTCGAAGTGCTGGCGCCGTGCCCGACGATCTTCAAGATGAACCCCGTGGACGCGCAGCGCTGGGTGCGCGATGTGTTGGGAAAGATTTTCCCGCTCAAGGTGATTCTCGATCGCACAAAAGAAGCACAGCCCAGGCAGTTGCCCGAGCCTGCACCGGCGCTTGATCGGATTCCGAAAATTCTTGGCGTCGCCAACGAGGATCTGCCGGAAGGCAATCCGGTGGTGCACGATAAGACGGCGGAGATGGACCTTCGCGTACGAGTGGCGGGCTTTGGCGGACAGGGAGTTTTGCTGCTGGGCGAGGTACTAGCCGAGGCCGGGTTGGATGCTGGCCTTGAGGTTTCATGGCTGCCTTCGTATGGACCTGAGATGCGATCCGGCACTTCGAACTGCCATGTGCGTCTGTCGAGGCATGCTATCGATTCGCCCATGGTGATGAATCCCGATGTGCTGGTGGCGATGAATGAGCCTTCGCTCAGGAAGTTCTATAAGAGCGTGCCGGCAGGGGGATGGATTCTCTACAACGGCGATGCGTTCCCAGCCGATTGCGAGCAAGAAAACGTCCATGTGCTGGCGTGTCCGTTCACGCAAGTGGCCAACGAACTGGGCGACGCGCGAGCCTGCAACATGGTGATGCTGGGCGCGCTGCTGGAGATTGCCGGAGTTTTGCAAGACGTTAACATCGACGCGGCATTCAAGCGGTTGGTGAAGAGCCCTCGCTGGATGGAGTTGAACGGGCGCGCGCTGGCGAGGGGCCGCGCACTCTACAAAGATTCATGCCAAGAGGTGTGCCATGCGTGCTGATGGAGATCCGAAGATGATTGTGTACTTCGACGGGCGTTATATGCCGCTTGCCGAAGCTAAGGTTGGAATTCTGACTCACGCCCTGCACTATGGCACGGGCGTGTTTGAAGGGATTCGCGCGCACTGGGATGAGGCGCAGCAGGAGCTGTTTGTGATGCGCCCCGTGGAACACTATGAACGCTGGAAGCAGAACTGCGGATTCTTGCGGATTGTTGTTCCGCTGTCGCCCGAGGAGTTGACCGAGATAACCCTCGAGCTGATGCGGAGGAACGGCTATCGGACGAATGTCTATGTTCGGCCGCTGGCTTACAAAAGCGCCGAGCGCGTGGGCATAAGCTACGACGATCAGGATGCCTTTGCGCTGATCGCGCTTCCCTTTGGCGACTATCTTGCCAAGGAAGGCGGGGTGCATGCGGGCGTTAGCTCCTGGCGGCGCATCGACGACAATGCGATTCCGGCGCGGGGCAAGATCTGCGGCGCCTACGTGAACAGCGCGCTGGCCAGTGACGACGCCCACCGCTGCGGTTTCGACGAAGCCATCTTTCTGAACGATGCCGGTCATGTCGCCGAAGGCTCATCGTGCAACATCTTCATGGTGCGCAAAGGAAAACTGATTACGCCTCCGGTTACCGAAAACGTGCTGGAAGGCATCACGCGCGACGCGGTGATGGAACTGGCACAACGGGAATTGGGCATCGAGATTGTGGAGCGCCCCATTGACCGCAGCGAGTTATATATTTGCGACGAGCTGTTCTTTACCGGCACGGCGGTGGGAGTTTCTTCCGTGACGCAAGTCGATCATCGGCCAGTGAAAGATGGAAAGACAGGCGCGATTACGCATGAGGTGCAACAGTTGTACTTCGATGCGACGCGAGGGCATTTGCGGACTTATTCGAATTGGCTGACGCCGGTTTACAAAGCACGGATGAAACAAGAGCTGGACCATGGTTCTCTGGCAGGAATTATTGCCCGCTGAAACTTTGATCTCGCTGAATGATACTTTGTAGGCTGACTCGACCAAGGGAGGAAGAAGGAAGATGAGCACAACGAGCGATGCGGATATAGCCTGCATCGTTGCGTTGGAAGATTCTGATGCGGCAGCGAATGTGGTCACGTGCATTGTGTTCCATGACTGTTGACTTGTGTTCATCCATCACGAAATCCGGTGACGTCAATCACGGCTTTGCCGTTGCTCAAAGCATTTAATCGTCGCTGTCGTAATTATTGCAGCGTGCTGTTTGTTAACTCGTTCAGAACATGAAAGTCGGAGGAAACATTATGAGTGCTGTCATGGAACCGCTCACGTGTAATGCGGCGGAGTACGTAAATCACATTCTCAACCTCGTGAAAACCAAGAACCCATGCGAGCCGGAATTTCACCAGACCGTTCATGAAGTGGTGGATTCCCTGAAGCCCGTGTTGGATCGCCATCCTCGGTATCAGAAAGAGAAGATCCTGGAGCGCATCACCGAGCCGGAACGCGTGATCATGTTCCGCGTTCCCTGGTTCGACGACAAGGGCGAAGTGCAAATCAATCGCGGCTTCCGCATTGAAATGAACAGCGCCATCGGCCCGTACAAGGGTGGACTGCGTTTGCACCCCTCGGTCAACCTGGGCATTCTGAAGTTCCTGGCGTTCGAGCAGGTATTCAAGAACTCGCTCACCACGCTGCCCATGGGCGGCGGCAAGGGCGGATCTGATTTCGATCCCAAAGGCAAGAGCGACAACGAAGTGATGCGTTTCTGCCAGAGCTTCATGAGCGAACTGGAACGCCACATCGGTCCTGACACGGATATTCCCGCTGGCGACATCGGCGTGGGCGGACGCGAGATTGGCTATCTGTTCGGACAATACAAGCGTCTGCGCAATGAGTTCACCGGCGTTCTGACGGGCAAGGGCCTGGGTTGGGGCGGCTCGTTGATTCGTCCCGAAGCCACCGGCTACGGCTGCGTGTACTTCGCCGACGAGATGCTGAAGACGCGGAAAGACTCGCTGGAAGGCAAGGTTTGCCTGGTTTCCGGCAGCGGCAACGTCTCGCAATACACGGTCGAGAAGCTGCTTGACCTGGGCGCGAAGACGGTCACGTTGTCTGATTCCGACGGCTTTATCTACGACGCCGACGGCATTGACCGCGGGAAACTTGCTTATGTTCTTGACCTGAAGAACAACCGCCGCGGCCGCATCAAGGAGTACGCTGACAAATACAAGAGGGCGATCTTCACTCCCATCAACCGTAAGCTCGACCACAACCCGATTTGGGACATCAAGGCGGATTGCGCGTTCCCGAGCGCCACGCAGAACGAGATCAACGCGAAGGACGCGATCAATCTCCTGAAGAATGGCGTGAAGCTGGTGTGCGAAGGCTCGAATATGCCGAGCTCGCTGGAAGCCACGAAGTCGTTCATCGATGCGAAGGTCCTCTACGGACCGGCCAAGGCCTCCAATGCCGGCGGCGTTGCCACCTCCGGACTGGAAATGACGCAGGACAGCATGCGCCTGTCATGGACCCGCGAAGAAGTCGACGCTCGTTTGCACAAGATCATGATCGCCGTCCATGAGAATTGCTACGAAACGGCCAAGAAGTATGGCACGCCGGGCAACCTCGTGAATGGCGCCAATATCGCCGGCTTCCTGAAGGTCGCGGACGCGATGCTGGATCAGGGTCTGGTCTAGACCTGAACAACGCTGCAACACTTGATGCGGGAAGGAGCAATCCTTCCCGCGTTTTTTCTTTGCAGGGATGGTTATAGCGCGGCTGAAGGGATTCGCAGATGCCGTTGGCCAGCATTTGCGCTGGAGAGATGCAATCAAACTCAAAGAGTTTCTCGAAGAGCGTTGACCGCATCTGCTACGGAGATCATCAGAGTCATGGGATCGACAGGTGAGACGATGAACCCCGATTTCACATAAAATCGCTTCGCGTTCTCAGAGATTGCGTGGACGAGGATCGCGCGAATTCCGGCGATTTCAGCGGCCTGCACGGTTCTCAGCACGGCGTCCCGCAGAAGTGCCGATCCGATGCCGCGTCCCTGAAACCGTAAATCGATAGCCAGCCGTCCTATCACCATCACCGGCACGGGGTTGGGCATATTCCGTTTTACGCGGCCCGGCGCGTTCGTGTGAGCCACGGCGCCCGCGGCCAAGGCGTAGTAGCCCACAACCCTCCGTCCGGAGCGGACAACGTAGCTCCGAGATGCGCCGCACTCCTCATTGTGAAGCGCTTTGCGCTTGAGCCAGTCGTCAAGCTCCGGCTCGCCGCATTGAAATTGCGAGAGATCGTGAGCAGCGGTCAGCTTTTCGGAAGCGGTAATGCCGGCTACTTCTCCCACGGCGCCTTCGTCCTGAGCAAACGAGTCAGCCGAGGATTGCTTTTGGGCGGAGCGTCGAGCAGGGCCGTGAAACGCCGGAACTGCTCTTTGTCCAGATTGAAATAGCGCCGGTCGAGCAGGACGGATTCCGCCGCCCGGCAGGCCACATCCAGCATGAAATCGGAGCGGTTGCGGCCCTGCGCCTCGGCAGCGCGGTCAATCAGCGCCTTCTGGCTGCGGCTGGCGCGAAGATTGATGTTCTCTGCGCGCAAACGGCTTGGTCCAGCGGTCACGGTTCCCATCGATTTCGCCCTCCATCTGTACTCACAATCAGTGTACATTTATGTGCGCACGATGTAAAGACGTGAACCGATGGATCTCAAGTCTCAGAGGCGAGACCTGGGCGTCCGGCAGGCGCCCGGCTACTTCGCGGCAGGCTTGCCCGTGGGCGGCGCCATGGACTTGGCAAGTTGCTCCAAGTCGCGGGATAAGTCCTCGGCAAGAGCGTCGGAGCGCCGCTGAACTCGCTTCATCGCCATAGGCATATATTCCTGCATGATGACCGGCTGCGCATCGAGCAGGTGCTGGCCAGCGGACGAGCTATAGAAGGCAATGAGCGCATCAACGTCCGTGGCGCTGACGTGACGCTGGTAGACCTCCGTCATATCGTCGAACATCTCGTCAATGTTGACAATGTTGAATGCCCTTTCCATGGACTTGTTCATCACTTTGTTGAAGGCTGCTTGATTCTCCGGTTTCGACAGACTGCACTCCGGATGTTTGGCCTCAATTGCTTTGGCTTGCGTCTGCATCTGTTGCTGTACCATGGCCGGCATCATCTTCAACAGGGACTGCACCTGCTGGCGCACACGTATCAACTCGAAGAGCTTGGCTAACTGCTCCTTGGATGGTTGTTGATCGAGCGGAATGACCGCTGATGCTACAATTGCCGGTGTGGACGTTGCAGTTGGCTGGTCTGCCGGAGCCTGCGCGAACACAGCCCAAGGAGCCAGTGCCGCTCCAGCTCCAACTACAATCGCAAACTTGCACATTTTGTTCATACACTCTTTCTCCTTCGCTGTGGTTTCACAGCCTATTTGAGTGCCATCACGACATTGCGCGTCCCAGGGCGTCCCTTCACACCGCGAAGTCAATAAACCCGCGCTGGGGATCGGTGGAGATTAGTTTCACGGTCACCCTGTCGCCTACGTCGAGGCCCTTGCCGCCTTGAACGACCATGCCATCCACATGCGGGTCGAGGGTGCGGACGAAGGTGCCGTAGTTGTTGACGCCGGTGACGATGGCGGGGAAGCTCTGGCCGATGCGCGGGTGCAGCACGACGGCGGCGATGCGCTTCTGCATCTCGCGCTCCACCTTGCGGGCGTTGTCTTCCATCAGCGTGCAGCGGACGGCAATAGCGTTGAGGTCGTCGGCAGAGTAAGGCTGGGGCGCCTTGGCAAGCCAGGCCTTCATCAGCCGCTGCGTCACCATATCCGGGAAGCGGCGATTGGGCGCTGTGGAGTGCGTGTAGTCCTGGACGGCGAGGCCGAAGTGGCCCGGAGAGACTTCGTTGGGCTTGACGAGCACGTACTCGCCTGGGCCCATCAGCTTGACCGTAGCCAGCGATAGGTCTGGAAAGTGGTCGGGGTCCTTCCGCTTCTGCGCCAATAGGAAATCGTTCAAAGCCTTCGAGTCAGGCTCAGTGGGCAAAGTTGTGCCCAGGCCCTGGGCCAGCTCTACGATGCGGTCCCAGCGCTTGGGGGTGCGGACGATGCGGCGAATCGAGGCCACGCCGGCGTTTTCGAAGGTGCGGGCGATAACGCCGTTAGCCGCCACCATGAATTCCTCAATCAGCGAAGTGGCGCGGTTCTTTTGCAGGCGCGAAATCTCGACCACCTCGTCGGCCAGCATCACGGGACGGGTCTCGATGGTTTCCAGATCAAGCGCGCCGTGCTGGAAACGCCCATCGACCATACACTGGGCAGCCGTGTCCTGGAGCTTTAGCTGCGCGGCCAGATCAGCGTTGGCGGCTACCTTGGCCGGCACAGGACCTTTGCCCTCGAGCCATGCGCCCACGCTGTTGTAAGCCAGTTGCGCGCGATTGTGGACCAGTGCGCGATAGGCATTGCCGTCTGCCGCCGTGCCCGCCTTGTCCACGGCATACTCAATGACCAGCGCCACGCGATCCTCGTTCTCGTTGAGCGAGGTGATGCCTTCGGAGAGCTCGGCAGGCAGCATGGGAAAGACTTTGACGCCGGTGTAGACCGAAGTGGTCTCGCTGCTGGCGTGGCCGTCGATGATTGTGCCTCGCGCGATGCGAGCGTCCACGTCGGCAACGCCGATGAGCACGCGGATGCGGCCATCAGGCAGCGATTCGGCCCACTCGATCTGGTCTAAGTCTCGAGACGTATCGTTGTCGATGGAGGACCAGAGCAGGCTGCGCAGGTCCTGAATTCCGGCTACGGCGGGAGGCTCGGGATGGGCCTGGATTGCACCCAGTTCCTTGTCGGTTCCGGCAGGAAAATCGGGCTGGAAACCGTGCTCGATCATGGCGGCATGGGCCGCGACTACAAGATTGAAATGAAAAGGATGGCTGGAAGACATGAGAAATCTGGCTCCTTCAAACTGACAAGCCAGCCTACCACATCGGGGTTGGGGTCCGCGCGGTGTGAGGGAACGGGTAGTGTCGTGAGGTTTGCGGGTGCCCACCCTTTCGCCAAAAAGAAGGCGAAAGGGTGGGCACGGATCTGTTGTGCGCAGCCGCTTATTGAATGCCGAGGTCGGAGAGAACTTTGGGCTTGGATTCGTCCACGGCCAGAAGGTTGTGGCAGACTGCGCAGTCCTGAGGAATGGCCGAGCCGTCCTTGGCCATGTGATCGCCATCGTGGCAGCGGAAGCAGCCTGGATAGCTCATGTGACCGATGTGGTTGGGATGCGTTCCCCACGTTACCTTCATATAGGGAAAGACATTCTGGTTGTAGAGGGTCACGAGTTCGTTGCCCGCGGATTTGACCAGCGCCGCCTTGGTGGTTAGCACTTCGGGATGCTCGGAGCGATAGAAGGCCTCAAGCTGCGCGGGAATTCTGGTGCGCGCCTCGTCCTGGCTGGCGTAGGTGGCCTTCAGCAGCACCAACCCTTCTTTGTGGATCCAGGGCAGTTCCGGGCTCACCGGGCCGTCGGCCATAGCCTGGTTGAGGGCTTCCTCCGCAGTCACAAAGGTGTGCGCCGCGCGATTGTGGCAGTCGATGCAATCCATCAATCGCCGCTCGCCCTTGGGAGTTGCTCCGTTGAGTGCGGACGCGGCATAGACCGTCTCCGAGCCATCGGCGTTCCGCTTCTGCACCCAGGGGATGGTGGTTCGAGTAGGATCGGTGGCGATGTACTCGATGTGGCCCAGGTGAACGCCGTGAATTCCGGTCAGATGCGAGAGTCCATCGAGTCCGCCAAGGTGCAGCACGACCACGGTCTGAGTTTCGGTATTCTTTTCGTCGTCGGCAAAGCTCGACTTCACCAACAATTTTTCGCCAACGAAGCGGGCCGGTGTGTGGCAGCCTTCGCAGATGTATCGCGCGGGGCGCAGGCTCTCGACCGGCGAAGGAATCGGCGTGGGGTAGCGATCAAACGTGACTTCAAGAATCTGCTTTGTGCCGTTCACTTTGGCGGCAAAGTACGAAGCCGCGCCCGAGCCGATGTGGCAGGCTACGCAGTCCACATGCGAATGCGCGGAGATCTTGTAGGCCGTGTACTCGGGGTGCATCACGTGGCACGACTGGCCGCAGAACTGCGGCGAATCCATATATGCCGCGCCGCGATAACTGGCGACCGAGACCACCAGCAGATTGATGATGGTAGCCACTAGAACGATATCCAGTCCATGGCGGAAGATGCGGTCGTTCAAATCGATTTTGGGGAATTCTGCCGGAATCTGCCCGGCCTTTTGCAGCTTTCTGCGGCGCACCCACACGCCTATGGGGATTAGCGCCAATCCGGCGATGAACAGGCCGGGCAGAAGCAGGAAGAAGATGATGCCGAGGTAGGGGTTGTCGTTGGGGCGGCCGAAGATCTCCACCAGCCAATAGGCGATCATAGTCACGCCGGAGGCAGTGGTAATGGCTCCGCCGGCCAGGCTGATGGGATTGTTGCCGAAAAACAGCGCCGGACGCACCCAGCCTTCACGGAATTTTTGAAACAATGGCACCTTACCTCCACTCAAAAGCGCGATTAGCGAGTTCGCCGTGCTACGCGAGTGTTAGCGGGGTTGATTCCACTAACAGCGCCAGCTCAGCGATCCGCGCCAGCCCCGCTTTACGCATCAACTGTCGAGATGGCCCGCCGAGATCGGCGGGCCTGGTCTGACTTCTCGTTCCGATTGTAACCTTATTTCAAGCCGCGATAGAAAGCCACCGTGTCCTTGATCTGCGCGTCGGTGAGTCCGGCAACCGGCTTCATCTTGCCCTTGCCGTTCTTGACAGCAGCAAACATTTGGTCGGCGGTCAGCTTCCTGATAGCCGGATCGGAAACGGGCAAGATGCCCATTGCCTTGGCCATCCCAGGGCTGGGAACGCCCGTGGCGCCGTGGCACATTTGACACTTGGCTTTGTAGGTCGCCTCGCCGCCGGATTGGGCGAAGCTCACGGCGCCGGCCAGACACACTATTGCGGCCAACACCAACAGGGAACGGTTCATCTTTTTCATTACAGCTCTCCTTGAAATTCTGTCGGCGGGTCGCGCGTGAGAATCCCCTGCCGAGTGCTTGCTTCCTTATACTTTAACTCCGACGGCAAGCATTCGCCGCTGGAGCAGCCACCAATATGGCAACAAGATGGCATTTCACAAAATCGGCGCAACCCCCTTGCATCAAGGGAACTGCGCCGACTGTGCCTTAGCCGATCAACCTATGGAATCAGAACGCGAAATGAACTCCAATGGTCACGTTATTCGCATGAAAGTTTCTGGGCGCGGTCAGGCCGGAAGACGGTTCGGTCAGGCCGGTCGGACCGGTTAGCGTGGAAGAGTTGCATGGAACAATCGATGCTTCTGCCGCCACAGACGTTGAAGTGCTGCAGTACGGTGAGCCGGAAGGA
>Ga0224554_1001709_pt1 | contig 13138 bp, 9 predicted proteins | sample 714S22024metaG_FD_180666 | JGI IMG/M metagenome (GOLD analysis project Ga0224554, IMG submission 180666) | Peat soil microbial communities from Stordalen Mire, Sweden - 717 S2 20-24 | ecosystem: Environmental > Terrestrial > Soil > Wetlands > Peat | place: Sweden: Norrbotten County, Stordalen...
GCACGAACCAAAGAGGTTCTCGATCAGGCCATTACGGATCTGCTCCCACAGATCACGACGGACAACGCTCAGGCTTGGTTCAGGTTCTCTGGATACGGTGTACACCTATGAGAGAAATGCTCTAATCGTCAAAGACGAATACAAACAGTGGCTTGTCGCGCGTATCGGAAGCAGGCACGCAGCAGCTTCCAGCAAGAGTCTCGCTTAAGGCGCACCCGGCAGGTCGGCGGGAATCTCAATCGTGACCAGCGTGCCTCGGCCCGGATTGCTGACCACGCTGAAGCTGGCCTGGTTGCCGTAGAGGACATCGAGCCGCTCCTGCACGTTCTTCATGCCGATGCCCGCGCCGGTGCGGCGGAGCGCCGAGGCCGGCCGGTTGCCCATGCCCACGCCGTCGTCGGCCACTTCGATGCGCACGCGGTCGCCATTGAGGTGGCTGCGCAGCGTGACCGTTCCGCCATTGAGGCGCGGCTCCAGGCCGTGCTTGATGCTGTTTTCGATCAACGGCTGCAAGAGAATGCTGGGAACCAGAATTCCCAGCGTACGCGGGTCAATCTCTTTTTCCACCCGCAGTTTTTCGGCGCCAAAGCGGACGACTTCAATGTCCAGATAGTCGTCGGTAAACTTGAGTTCCTCGCTCAGCGGCACGTAACTGTCGTGCTCCTTGAGCAGCGAGCGCAGGATGTTGCCCAGCTTCACGATCATCTCGCGGGCCAGCTCCGGCTTGACGCGCACCAGCGAGGCGATGGAGTTGAGCGTGTTGAAGAGAAAGTGGGGATTGATCTGGCGTTGCAGAGCGTCGAGCCGGGCTTCGAGCAGCAGGCGCTTCTGCTCTTCGAGCTTCATCTCGATGCGCAGCGTATTCCACACCTTCAGCGCGATGCCCACGTTGATGGGCGCGCACAACCACACTAGCGATTGAACCCACAACTGGCCGGCGAGCAGCGCAAAGAGCCGGTGGGGATAGGCGTGGGCGATCCAGTCCCGGCAGGCCTCTGCCGCCACGATGAGAAAGAGCATGAGGAACTGGCGGTCGATGCGCGGCTGGCGCAGATTGCGGCGCACCCAGCGGTAGAGGCTCAGGTCGATGAAGGGCGTGAACGACCAGATCTCCTCCTTCTCGACGAAGCGGCCCAGCAGTCCAGCGACAAGGCCCAGCGCAGCATTGAAGGGCAGGGCCAGATACTCGTGGTGATAGACCGCCGGACCCGAAAGCGCCAGCCCGCCCAGCATGGCCCACTCCGGACCCAGCAGCAGGCCCAGAAGGATGATCGTCTCGAAGGAGATGTCGGCGGCCAGAAAGTTGGGCACCGCGATGCGAATCCATACGCCCAGCGTCAGAGGAACCAGGAAGAACGCCAGCAGCGCCAGGGTTTGCCGGGGACGGCGCTGCTCGGCAAAGAAGAGCCGCCGGAAGGTGCTGACCCGCGCCAGCACGCTGGCTACCGAGGCCACCACGCCCAGCTTGACCAGCAGCGTAATCAGAATGAGATTGTCGCTCACCGCGGCGTATCCCGATGCAGCGCCTTCACCTGATAGCCGGCGCGCTTCAGCTCTGCGGTGATCTCCTCGACCATCATCACGCTGCGGTGCTGGCCGCCGGTGCAGCCGAAGGCCACGGTCAGGTAGCTCTTGCCCTCCTCCACATAATGCGGCAGAAGATAAAGCAACAGGTCCGTGACCCGGTTAAGAAACTCCCTGGTCTGCGGAAACCCGCGCACATAGTCGGCCACTTTGGGGTCGAGGCCGGTCAGCTTGCGAAACTCCGGCACAAAATGCGGATTGGGCAGGAAGCGCACGTCGAAGACCATATCCGCATCCAGCGGAACGCCGTTCTTGAAGCCAAAACTGAGACACGAAACCAGCAGGCGCTTGGTCTCTTCTTCCTGGCCAAACCGGTCCTGAATGTGGGCGCGCAACTCGTGCACGTTGTAATTCGATGTGTCGATCAGCGTGTCGGCGACGTTGCGGATGGGGTCCAGCAATTGCCGTTCCTCGACAATGGAGCGCGAGACCGTCTCCTGCCGGCCCAGCGGATGCGGACGCCGGGTTTCGGAGTAGCGCCGCACCAGCACCGCGTCCTGCGCGTCCAGAAAGACCACGCGCGTGCGCAGAAGTTTTTTCACGCCTTTGAGAATCTCCGGGAGGCGGTCCAGGGTCTGGCCCTCGCGGACATCGACCACGATCACCGCTCGTTCCACCTCGGCGGATTTCTCCACCAGGGTGGCAAAATCCGGCAGCAGCTCCAGGGGCAGGTTGTCCACGCAGTGAAAGCCCAGATCTTCAAAGGCCTTGAGCGCCGAGGCCTTGCCGGAGCCGGAGATTCCCGTGACAATGACCAGTTCCTTGCCCGGTTTGGCCTCCTTACGCGTCGAGGCAACTTGGTTCGCGGACTGTGAAGAAGGATCCATGGCCACATCGTACACTGAAAACCTAAAATTTGAGGTCAATTTTGTCTGTCTGTGGAAAAGCGTCAATACCCGATTCACGCCTCGGGCGCAACCTTTCAACTTTTCAGGCGTCTCAACTGCTTGCGCCACCACCCGCACGCCTAACTCATGCCCCAGGTAAATCAGCGAATCCAGAACGGCCACCTGGCGGCCGGTCGAAGTTATGGAAGCTCCACCAGCTCCATCTGGCCGTCGCGGCGGCGATGGAGCACATACTGTTCTCCAGTGAGATTGCGGAAGATCAGCAGGTCGCGGTCGCGGAACTCGGCCTCTTTGACCGCCTCCTCGATGGTCATGGGCGTCAAGGCAATGGCCTCGCTGGCGGAGACGATGTGCGGCTCGACGACCGTCTTGCCCGCCGGGAAGGAGTGCACGGCGATCACCGTGCTGGCCTTCTTGCGGGCACGAGCAGGCTTGGCCTCCGCAGCCTCCGCCTCCGGCTGGGCGGCGCGGGCTTTGGGCCGGGAGACCGGAGGCGCCGTGAGCACCTTTTCCTCCTTGGGCAGCCGCTTGCTCTCGATCCGCCGATCCCGATGACGGCGCGCCTGGCTTTCGGCGTGCACCAGGGCCTGGCGCAGCGCCGACTCCAGCGTGTCGGCCTCGCCCGAGGCCACGATGGTAAGCAGCCGGGCCTGGATCGTCACCTCGACTACCTGCAGACGCTTCAGCGCGCTGAACGTAACGCTGGCGCGCGCGCTCTTGCCCAGAATGCGGGCAATCCGCTCCATCCCCTCCTCGGCCTGCGCACGCAGCGCCTTGGAGATACTCACTTGCCTGGCGGTGTATTCCACTTCCATGGTCAGCCTCCGCTTTCTGATCTTCTCAGTTCTGTGAATTTGGTTTAAGGTATTGAGCAATTAGCTCGTTGGCAGTGCGTTGAAGATCGTCAATCTTTTCTTGCAATTCAAATTGTTCCGCTTGATAGGCATCCATCTGTTCGACAATCGCCGATTGTGTATCCAAATCTGGCAATGGGATGCGTATAGACTTCAAGGATCCCAAGTTCAGTGTTTTGCCCTTTGCGGCATCTTGCACATTTGATGTTAGATCCATCCGCGAGAGCAGGTGATAGAGATATTTTGGCAATACTGTTCCAGGCTTTTTAGGGATCAACCCGGCAACTGCTTCATTCGTGTATAGAGGCACCCCTGAGATAACTACCTTGCCGATGGTCAGTTTAAAACTGAGAAGAACTGTATCTTTTGGAAGAAGCTTAACACTAGACTCAGCAGCACCTATTGGCGTTATCATCCTTTTTGTCGCAGTGATAAACTGCTGTGTCATATCGGTAATAGTCACCCAAGGCAGAGTTCCTCCGCGCCAGTAACGATGGTTTTTCGTGGACGGTGTTCCGCCAATTAAAATGTCACATATTCCCTTCTCACCACCTAAATCAACCCAGCCTTCATGACTTTGCTGCTTTCGGTAAGAATCCATGGAGAGCTTATATTTATTTTTTCGAATACTATCAACATTCACAGTGAATGACTTTGCAGATGCAGCCTTATCCGCCCATAGAGTTCTTAACAATGTAAGATCATCCAGCTCTATAGTTTCTCTTCCGGTCTTACTGGATGTCTTTTCATAACCATCTTCGGTTACTTCGAAGAACCAAACATTTTTGGTCTGTTCGCCCTTCTCAAAAAAAATGATACTTGTAGGTTGTCCCGTGTAGGGCCGAAATACAAAACTATGAAGTTTGATAATTGCTGTCACATTGAATTGGTCAACGAGCCGCTTTCTGATATTGGCATATTGGGAATCTTCTTTGAAGAGCATCCCTTCGGGCACAACAACGCCTGCTCGTCCATTTTCCTTATTCATTGCGTTCATTACATGAGCTAAAAACACCGGATTTGCATCCGTTCCTTTCAATCCGTAGTAACCCGCATAGTCTGTCTGTTGCGAGAATGGGAAATTTGTGAGAACAACGTTATATTTTCCTTTAATTGGCTTCTCAAGACTGTCCATCTGCTTAATATTGTTATGACCGTCACCTGTGAGAATCATATTCATTTTCGCTATCTTTGCAGTCCCGGTAAACTCTCTTCCAAATATTGTATCCTCTCGAAGAATCTTTAAAGATTCTTTAGTAATCTTGACATTCCTCTTGAGATGTTTAAAGGCTGCAATGAGAAACCCTCCAGTGCCGCAGCATGGATCATAAACAGTTTCCCCATACTTAGGAGCCACGAGATCTACAATCAGTTTAACAATATGACGGGGCGTAAAGTATTCACCTAGATCGTTACCAACAGTGATGGAATTCTTTAAGAAATACTCAAAGGCATCACCTTTTATATCCGAGTCTGCATTAAGAAGTTGAAGTGTAGATAGTCTGTCAACGATCTTCTTTAAAATCTCAGGCTTGTTAATTAGAAGCTTGGGTTGAAAAACATCCCCACTATGATTGTACTTCCCAATTAAACGAGGAAGGATCGTATCGTTTATATAATCGAGCATACTCTCTGCATCTTTCTTGTTAAACTGCTCCCAGCAATACTTCTTCTCAAGAATACGCGGCTCATTATTCTTTTCTCTATCATTCTCCAATTCGCTGATTAACTTCAAAAAGAGCAGGTTTGAGAATTCGGTAAATCGCTCAATTCCTTCACGCAGCCCTTCCTTACGAAGAAGATCGTTAGCTTCTGCAAAGGCACTAATAAGCTCACGTCGTGATATTTTATATTTATCGGGTGTAAATACTCTGGAACCTTCCTCTACAAAACGAAGAAGTGATTTCTCGGTCAGAAGTTCCGTTACGGTTTCTCCGTCGATTCGAAGATTCTTATTGTCGCGGAGATCGTAGGCATCGGTTAGGCTCCCATCGCTGACGAATACTATATGCACACCTAATGGAATAGCGTAGGAATTCTTTGCCTGTGAAAGTGCTTTTTCAAGGTCTTCACCGGGTTTTTTTGTCTCAATGATTCCTATGGGAATATCTGTCCCGGATTGATATAGAACATAATCGGGTTCTGCCCCGAGTAGTAGTTTGTGTTGACTGGTTTTTTTGCAACGTTCAGTAAACACATTGCACTGTGGACTGCTCTCGTCTGTGTTCCACCCAAGGTTGACAAGAATGGCGTCGATCTTCTTTCGAGTAGCCGATTCCTTGAGCTTGGTTAAGGATGAAATGCTCTTCTTTTTTGCTAGCGTGATCATCATTGCCTCGTTTTTTCCTACCTTCATCATGGAATCAATGTTTCATCTATCGACAAGGATGTCAAGAAGCAAATCTGCTCTCTACCTCCAACTCCCACCACATCACTCCTCGCGGCGGCGGCGTTGGTGGGTGCTGGGAATGTTCATGTCCTCGCGGTACTTGGCCACGGTGCGGCGGGTCAACTGAATGCCCTGAGCCTGGAGCACGGCCGCCAGTTGGTCGTCGGTCAGCGGATGGCGCGCATCTTCCTCCTCGATCAGTTTGCGTACCTTGCGCTTGAGCACCAGCAGCGGCGTGTCAGCGCCCTCCGGCCCGTTCGAGCCCTCGGAAAAGAAGAAGCGCAGCTCGATCACTCCTTGCGGCGTGTGCGCGTACTTGTTGGCCACCGCGCGGCTCACCGTCGAGGGGTGAACCCCGATCTCCTCGGCCACCTCCTTGATCATCATCGGCCGCAGGGCCTCGATGCCGGACTCGAGAAAATCCTGCTGGCGGCGGACAATCACTTCGCAGGTCCGCAGGATCGTGCTCTTGCGCTGGGCGATGTTGCGCATCAATTGCAGCGCCGAGCGGAAGCGCTCCTTCACGTAGTCCTTCACCTCTTTGTCGGTGCCTTCGGCGGTGAGCATCTGCCGGTAGCGGCGGCTGAGCCGCAGGCTGGGCATGTCCTCCTCGTTCATGGAGACCACCCACTCGGCGCCGCGCTTGATGAAGACCACGTCCGGCTCGATCAGCCGCGACTGTTCACGGTTGTACTGGCGGCCGGGCCGGGGATCAAGGGTGCGGATATACTCAATCCCGATGTGCGCATCGGCGGGAGTAATCTGCGCCGCCCGCGCCAGATCCTTCACGTCCCGCTTCTGTAGCAAATGCAGGTGCCGGTCCACAATCAGCGCCGCCACTTCCATGCTGCGCCGCCGCTCCTCCAGATGGGTCTCGGCCTCGGCGCGGAAGCTGCGATGGGGGTTCTCCTCCGGCTCGTCCGGCTCTGCCGAGTGCCGGGCATACAACAAGGCAAACTCATGCTGCTGGGCGGCAATCTGAATCAGCAGGCATTCGCGCAGGTCGCGGGCGCCCACGCCGGCCGGGTCAAGCTGTTGTACCTGGCCGATGCCCCGCCGCAGCAGCTCAAGCGCCGCTTGCTTTTCCGATTCCCCGTCAGCGATGCCGAAGGCCGCCGCCAGCTCTTCTTCGCTGCCGGCCAGGTAGCCATCTTCGTCCAGGTTGCCAATGATGAACTCCACCGCCTCGTGCAGGCTGGGCTCCAGGGTCAGAGCTCCCAACTGCCACGCCAAGTGATCGGCCAGAGTTGTAGGCTGGGAGAGAAAGTTCTCAAACGAGGGCTTTTCGCTCTCTTCGTACTCCGGCTGTGTGCGATAACCGGGGTCCAGGTAGTCCTGAAAGTACGATCCGAAGTCGACCTCATTGAAGGAGTCCTTGGGCGGGGCCGCAGGCTCCTCGGTGACGCGCTCCTCAGTTCCGCGCTCCTCAGCTCCGCGCTCCAGGCGCACCTCCCGGCCAGCAACCGCATCCAGCATCGGAACCGTCTCGTCAATCTCCTCCAGGACGGGATTCTCGACCATCTCGGCATCGATCATCTCTTTGAGCTCGAGCTTGTTGAGCGCAAGAACGCTCACCATCTGCATCAGACCCGGAGTCAGGATCTGGCGTTGTGCGACCTTCAGGCTCAATTTGGGTTGCAGAAGCGCCATAAGAGGGACCTATTCCCGATTCGACTCACCGTTAGTCTACTGGGGTGAGAAAAAAGCTAAAGGTAAAAATGCCGCAAGCCGTGCCAACTGTTCCGGATTGGGCGGCACTCAATCCGGGTATCTTTGTATGGAATTGTAGCGAATCTGTGTCCCGCAGGGGCATTAACTAAAACCGAATTGCCGTCAACCGTTCTTCAGCCCTTGCCCCGCGGCTGCTCGCTTCAACCCAGCTTGAACCCCTCGCCCAGATAAACCCGCCGAACCTCAACGTCGTTGCCCAGCTCGTGCGGCGTGCCGGCGCGGAAAATCCTCCCTTCGGCGATGATATAGGCCCGGTCGGTTACGCTCAAGGTCTCGCGCACATTGTGGTCGGTGATCAGCACGCCGATGCCGCCCGCCTTCAAATCGAAGATGATCTTTTGCAGCTCCAGCACGGCGATGGGATCGATGCCGCTGAACGGCTCGTCGAGCAGGATGAAGTTGGGCTGAATGCACAGCGAGCGCGCAATCTCCACCCGGCGACGCTCGCCGCCGGAGAGCGCGTAGCCCCGCGTGGTGCGGATGTGGCCCAGATTCAACTGGTGGATCAGCCGCTCGGTCCGCACCCGCCGCTCCCGGTTGCCCAGCGGCTGCGCCTCCAGCACCGCCTGGATGTTCTCCTCGACGGTCAGCTTGCGAAAGACGGAAGGCTCCTGGGGCAGGTAGCTGATCCCGAAGTTGCGCGCCCGCAGGTACATCGGCAACTGCGTGATCTCGGTTGAGTCCACTAGCACGCGCCCGGTCTCCGGCTGCACCAGTCCCACGATGATGTAAAAGATCGTGGTCTTGCCGGCGCCGTTCGGCCCCAGCAGCCCCACCACCTCGCCGCGCGAGATCTTCAGATCCACCCCGCGGACCACCTGCCGTCCCTTGTAGCTCTTGCCGATTCCCTCGGCGATCAGTGTTTCCATCGAGTGGGCATCCCGTCCATACGTCAACAAATAAATCTATCACCCTGGGCATGAAGACGCATGATCTTCTGTTCACTTCTTCGGAAGGACTGCGGTGAGAATGCCGCGCAGTTCATCTCGGCACCGCAGTCTCTCACGAAGATTCTTTGTGGACGGAAGAACTGTCTGCGTGGAAGCCGCTCTCACGGCTTCCACGCAAGAAAAGGCCTTATTGCTTTGGCGCGGCCGCAGCCGGCTTGGCCTTCGGGCGGTTATAGGAGGGAACAAATGGCTTGTCCAGGTTGTAATACACCGTATAGCCCACCTCGACCGGCTGTCCGTCCACAAGGTACGGCCTGTACTTCCAGTGGTTGATCGCGTCCTCCGCAGCATCTTTCACTCGATCATCCGCCATTATCTCCTTCGTAATCACCTTCACGCTGCCGTCCTTTTTGATCACGATGGGAACCGTGATCATGCCGCTATAGTACAAGCTGCCTGCGCCAAATTTACCCCCATTCCTGGTCTGAGGCGGGAATCCCTCTTCATGGACAGATTCCGGTTGAGGCATTCCCGGTTCGATCCGGTACGGCTCTGAGACAGTGCCTTTGCCGGGCTTCAACTGCGCTGCATCGGCGCCCGTCCACTCCTCCAGCAAGCTCACCTTCATCTCCGCAACCTGCGCGCCTTTGACAAGAACCTTCACATCCCGGGCAACGGAACGATTCTGAAAGGGCTGAACGTCGTCAAACTTCACAACGGTAGCGGAGGCCGAAACCGCCCGCAGATGCATATCGTTGTCAAAACACACTGTCGGAAACAGAGTATCCGGGTTGGTCGGGTCAACATCGTAAGCGGAAGGATTCTCTAACAGGACGCATTTCAGCGTCGCCCCATCCAGGGAGGTGCTTTTGATCGTCATCTCATAGTCGGGCTGAATGTTGCCCGCCAGATAGAGCGGGTCGATGACCGGACGCGCCACGCCGGAACTGAGGGTTGATGGATCAAAGCCGCCGTCGTCGGGCTTGGTGCGATACTGTTCAAAGCGCGAGACGCTCCACTCCGATCCGTTGTAGTGCCGATCCTTGCTTGTATAGACGCGCTTCCACTGGTACGGACCCATCGACCACACCTCCAGCGTTGCGCTCTCCGGTTTCGACTTACCCAACTGCGTAAGCTGAAGGTCAACCTTCATGTGCCAGGGCTTGAGACCCTCGGCTTTCAGGCCGCTGCTCTTGATCCCTGTATTGAGGATACGATGAGCCAATGTGTTTAGATCCGCCATAGCATCGGGACTCTGCGTTGCGGCAGCAGACGGTGCCTGCGCGGAAACGGCAAGCGTCAAGCCCGCCAAAAGTGAAAAAAACGCCAGGAAACAGCGCCATTTGATTGAAAAAAATGAATGCATTTCGATCACTCCTCTGTGCAGCTTGTGCACGCGCGTTGAACATTAGAATCTCTCGACCGGCGTATTCATTGCCCCGCCTGCTGATTCAGGAGCCATCTCTTCAAGAAAAGATGGGTCCTCACTTCACTTCGGCGCCGTCGTTTCAGTAACCGTTTTCTTACCACCACCCTCAACCCTAACACTGTCATCGCTGCTATGGAAGATCAATGCCTCGCCGGTCACCGTACCCCGCGCCGGATCGGTCATCCTGGGCGGCGTGGACGCCGTTCCGGTCAGGACGTATTCATTCGTCGCGCCGGTGTATACCAACTGTTCGCCTGTGCCACGACGCCCCTCGCTGGTCAACACCACGTGGCCGCGTGCCGTCATGTGATCCACCTGAGACTGTCCGCCGTCCTTGCTGGCTGCTTTGCCTGCCGGTAGCAGCGTCACTTCGACTTCATCCGAGGTCGAGGCTGCCGTTCCCGTTTCAGCCGCCACTTTGCCCAGAACGCCCGAGCGCATCACCGCCTTGCGCTCGGCGTCGGAGTACTTTAGATCGCCCCCGCGTACCCGGATCACGGAAGGCTGACTGGTCTTCGCGGCGTCTTTTCCCGGCGCACGGCCGGACCCGGATTCAGCCGCGCTCAGCAGCACAGCCCGCACCGGCTCAGCCGCGTCCGTCGAGCGCGCCACCAGCGTCTGCCGCTCGCGGTCGAGCACGATCACTGGCGCGGCAATCGAGTTGGCCTGCTGCCACAGCCGCGCCTGTCCGCGGAAGGTGGCCTCATTGGTCGCCTGATGCAACTGCGCCTCGGTGGAGACGATATGCGCCGGACCCTGCCCGCCCAGAGCCACGCCGCCCGCGGGCCTTCCCTGCTGGCCGCTGCTTGCCGCGCTCACGTTGATCCAGCTCGCCTTCACGTTGCCGTGCGCAAAGGCGTCGCCCGAGACGCGCGAAACGTCCACCTTGTCGGCTGTAAGTTGGATAGCGCCGTCTTCGACGCGCGGATTCACGGTCAGATGCAGCCACTCACCCGCGCCCGCATAATCGGCGCGGCCTGAGGTAGCACGCAGCATGGCCGGTGGAGGCGCTCCAGGCTTGCCCACAGGTGTTTGTGTCAGCACCACATGACCCTCGACCGTAGCCGACTGAATCTGCGCCTCGCCGCCCTGCACGGGCTTTGCTTCTGACTTGGACGGAGCCGCGAAATGTGCTTCGAGCCGGTCGCCTGCCGTCGTTTGCCGTGCTCCTGTCGCGGCGGTCTCTTCGATGCTCGCGTGCCCAACTCCGTTCATCGCGGTCAACACCGAACCCGGCCCAAACGTGCCCGTCAGATCGTCCGCCAAAAGCCGGAAGGGCGCAGCCGCTGCATTACCGCGCTGGCTTTCTCCGGTAATGACCACGCCGCCCGTGCCATGCACCGAGCGCGGCTCAATCTGCCCATGATCGGAATCGCGGAACTCTATGTCCGCCATGGGCGAACGCCAGTGGCGGCTCAGCCGCTGCGGCTGACCGGCCTGCTCAGAGTGCTCCTCGCTGTCCATGGCCACGCCCAGCTGCAGATGCGCGTGGCGCAACTTGCCCTGCGCAGTGAATTCGAGTTCCGCCTGAGGCGCCGTCCCATGCAACTGCTGCCGCCGGTCGCCGTTTTCAGAATCACTCGTCGAGTCCATCGTCACTCCGCCCTCCAGACGTCCGTGGCGAGGCAGATTGTGCTCATCAAAATCCAATTGCCCGGTGGGCGCCGTCAGATGACCGCCGGTCGAGGTCGCGAGCGCGAACCCATTTATCGCCTCCAGCCGCACCGCTGATCCATCCTCGCGGAAGAGTATCTTCGCATCGCCGGCCATCGCTTCCCCGCCCTGATAATCGGCGGTGGCCGCGCGCAGGCGGCAGAGCAGGCTGCCGCGCTCAAACTCCGCGTGCTGCGCGTGAATCTGGACCGTCTCCTCGCCGCGCCGCGCCGTCAACTCCACTGCCCGCTCCAGCACCAGCAGGCCCTTCTGCGAGTCGAAGGTCGCGCCCGTCGAGCTGCCCGCACCCTGCACCGAGGAAAAATCCACGTGCTGGCTGGTCGTCGCCACTCCGCTCTTCTGGTTGAAGGTGAGGCCGCTGGTCTTCACATGAATCTCGCCCCGCGCCGCGGCTTCGGCCATCGAAGCCACCGGAGCGCTTTTTGGCTTGTCACCCACCACCTGCCCAGTCGCCGCCTTGGGCGCAACCGCCGGCGCAACGCCCGGCCGCATCAGCGTTATCTCCACCGGACCGGCGGCGATGGCCGTGCCCGCCTTCTGATCGTACTCAAATTCACCGCCTTCGATGCGGTCCACGCGGCTGCCGTCTTCACCGTACAGCTCGATCTTCACGTCGTGCAGCAGCGCATTGCCCTTCTTCAACTGAACGACCTTCGAGGCGTGAATCTTGAAAAGCGTGTGGCCGCCGTGCGCCTGCGTGTAGGTGACGCCGTTGGCCTCCTGCTGGATTTCAATTCCCAGCCGCTGGGGCAGATCGCGGCGATTGAAGGGATTCTTCCATTTGCCCACGGCCAGAAAGACCACCAGCGCCGCCAGTAACAGAATTCCCGCTCCCAGCACCAGCGTCCGCATTCGCTCAATGGTCAGTCGCACGGTCAGTTCGCCCCCCGTAGCCGCGCCGCCAGCCGCTGCGCAAGACTCTCACCCAACTCGCTCCACAACAGGCGCGCCGTTGCTCCCGAAGCCTTCTCGACCGCGGCGGTCAACTCGACCAATTGGCGCACATTCTCTTCCACGTGCCGCGCCGCCACCGAATCCAGCTCCAAATCTTCTTCTAGAAACGGCGCATCCGAGCCGAAGTCCACGCGGATGTGCCCGTCGGCCTCGTAAGCGCCCTCGTCAAAGAGCGGCCCAAAGCCCACGACCCGCACCAGGCGAGGTTCCCGCGCCCAGCGAGCGTCGAGGCCAGCACCTGTCTCCAGCTCCCACAGGCTCCAGCCAATCTGGAACTCGTAGGCGAAGTCGTCGTGCAGCAGCTCCAGCGCCTCTACGACGGCAAAACCCGGCTCCGCGCCCAATTTGCCTGTTTCCTCGCTGCCCGCTCCGATTCTCCGGCCGTAGACCTGCTGAAAGACCGGCGGCTCGTTCCAATTAATGGGCCAAACCGTCGCCGAATAGACGCGCGCTTCGCCGCCATGAGCGGCAAAGGCGCTCAGCACCGCTGTCAGCTTGTCCGCGAGCGCGGCAAGACGCAGATTAGGGTACCACAGACTCAGATAAAGCGTGTCGGCCATCTCTTTGATTGTAGACGGGCGGTACAGACTGCGGAAAACCCCTGATTCCTGGTAATATGTGCGAAAATCGTCCCTCCGTGGCTAAAGCCACGACTGATTCTAATCCACCGGGAGATCCCCCGGCTCTGCCGGGGAGGCAGTAGCAGTTTGACATTTACGGGAGTCGATCCAGAAACTCCTTGAGGTGAGCCGCCAAGCAAACCCCAAGGAGAATCCAGATGGACG
>Ga0224554_1001712_pt1 | contig 13122 bp, 9 predicted proteins | sample 714S22024metaG_FD_180666 | JGI IMG/M metagenome (GOLD analysis project Ga0224554, IMG submission 180666) | Peat soil microbial communities from Stordalen Mire, Sweden - 717 S2 20-24 | ecosystem: Environmental > Terrestrial > Soil > Wetlands > Peat | place: Sweden: Norrbotten County, Stordalen...
GCTCGAACCTCCGCGCGGTTGGACGCCACGCGGCCGGGGGCGCTCTCGCCCGCCAGACGCAGCAGCGACGGCATCAGCAGCCACCAGAGCAGCTCCTCGTAGCGCTCACGCACCAGGTAGTCGTGCCCCTCCGCCGGATGAACGCCGCAGAGCCAGCGCACATCCGGGTCCTGCCAGAGGGCGGGCCACAGAACCGGCGCAGACGCAGGAACCTCTCCCTCAGGGGCTAAAGCCCGCGTTTCTTGCGCTTCCTTGATGTACGGGCTAAAGCCCGTACCCTTCACATCAGCCGCCAGACCCTCTCCTATCGAAGCTGCGGGAAGACTCAGAATTTCGGGTGAAACTGGCGAAATGCGTTTCTCCGGGGCTAAAGCCCCCGTTGTTTCTATCGGCTTTACACGGGGGTTGAAACCCCCGTCTCCCTCCGAAGTGAGTGTTTCTTCGCGGTTAGAATCGTCCGTATCCTTCTCAGGAGCATATATTTCAGGCTTGCCCTCAAGGGCGGATTTTTCCGCTTTGCCGACGCCGGCTCCGATGAGCAAGCCAACCTTGACGCGAGCGGTGACGCGCCACGCTTCCTCGCCCTCGAATCCCAGCGCGGCGAAAAGCTGGGCGAATGGCTCGCGCAGGCGCAGGCGGTCAAAGAGTTCCAGCGCCAGGCGCTCTGAATTTTCCGCGTCGATGGATTCAGCCAGCAGCTCCAGCACGCACCAGCCGAGCACCGGACCCCACATCGCCGTCGCGGTCAACTGCGGGCTGGGGCTGGGCAGCATACGGCGAGCGGCCGCGGTCCACGGGGCAGGGAAGAGCGCTTCGATGACGGGAATGCGCATGGCCGCGCGCAACCGCTCGCGGAAGGCCACGCGCAGCAGGCTGGGATTTGTTGGCGAAACGGCGCTGCCGCCGGCAAGCGCAAGATAAGACTTCTGCGCCTGGCGCAGGAAGCTCTCGCAGCGCGTCCAGGCGGTTTCGAAGAACTTCGTGCGCTCGGCCTCGAGCGCGGGATTGACTCCGCCCACCAGAGTGCGCGGATGCTCGGCCAGATCGGCGAATTGGCGCACTAATGCCGGTTCCAGCAGCAGGCGCAACGCATCGTGCGCCGGTTCCAGCTCCAGATGCACCAGCGCGTCTTCCAGGCTGACGACACCGCGGCCATTGAGCTGGTCGCTGAGCCGGTCCCATGGTTGCTCGGCGGTCGAGTATAGTTCGCGCCAATCGAGAAATACATGGCACTGGTAAGCGCCGAGATCGAGAGTCAATCCGCGATCCGACAAATCGTTTGCCCGGCGCAGGTATTCGAGACCGGTCAGCGAGTCGCGCCACGCGAAAACAGCGCCGGAGTTGTCGCTCAGGCACAGCCCCTCGCGGATTCGTTGCTGGCGCAGTTGGTTGGCGCCCTTGTCGGCGTAGGCTGCGGAATAATCAATCGTGCCGTGGGTCTGGCCGTAGCGATTGTTATAGACCACCAGGGCGCGCTCGTCGCCTCTGCGGTTGGAGTAGGCAAAGACGTTTTCGTCCACCTTGCCATTGTCCGTGAAGAAGTCGTAGAGCAGAAAGTTGCTGCTCTCGGCAAAGAGCCGGCGGCGCTTGAGCAGCGGGGCAATCTCGCGTTCATGGCGCTCGACCATCCAGGGATCGGCGTTCTCGTCGTAGCGCGGGCGCTGGTACTCCATGCCGTACTTCTCGGTGAAGCCCTCGATTTGGCCGTGGCCGAACATGGGCAGGCCGGGCAGCGTGGCCATCATCGTCGCCACGCCGAAACATTTGTCGCCCTTGCCGAATTGATCGATGGCGGTGCGCTCGTCGGGATTGCTCATGAAGTTCACGTAGCGCTTCATGATGTCCGGATCGAACTCCAGCGTGTTCTTGATGACCGAACGGTACTTGGCGTTGTCCTCGTCGCGCAGCATCACCATGAAGGCGCTGTTGTAGACGCGATGCATGCCCAGCGTGCGGACGAAGTAGCCCTCCATCAGCCAGAAGGCCTCGGCCAGGAGCAGCGTGCCCGGCACCTCGGCGGCCACGCGATCCACCACCTCGCGCCAAAACTCATGCGGCATCGCCTGATTGAATTCGGCGTGGCTCATGCCGTACTCGGCGCGCGAAGGAATGGCGCCGCTTGTTCCCGGTCCAGGGAACCACAGCCGGTGAAAGTGCCGCTTGGCCAGCGTCATCGCCGCGTCAAAGCGAATCACCGGAAAGAGGCGCGCCACGTGCAGAATCGTCTGGATCACCTGCTCGCGGACGGCTGGATTCAGGTAGTCGAGCTGCGCCGTGTCGTTCCAGGGAAAGCTGGTGCCGTCGTTGCCGTGATAGATGTAGCGTGTCTCGCCGCTTTGCAGGTCGCGGCGGCGGAAGACCACCGCGGCGTCCGACTCATCATAGTAATGGTCCTCGATCTTGATCTCCACGCGCGCGTCACGCGAGAGGTCGGGGCCGTTGAAGCTGTAAACCGGGTAGGGCGGCTCCGGGCGCGAGATGAACCAGTCAGGGTGCTCGATTACCCACGGCGAATCGATGCCCATGTGGTTGGGAACCATGTCGCTGGCCAGCCGGATGCCGTGCCGGTAAGCGCGGTCGCGCAGATTCGTGTAAGCCGCTTCGCCGCCCAGATCCTCGGCAATTGTGTAGTCAAAAAGCGAATAGGCCGAGGCCACCGCATCCGCATTGCCGCAGAGCAGCTTGATCGTCTTGGAGGCGCGGCTGCGCTCCCAGACGCCGATCAGCCACAGCGAATTCAGCCCGCGCGCGGCGAGCGTGGCGAGTTCCTCGTCGGGAATCTCGTCGAGGCGTGTAATCGCGCGCCCATACTGCCGGCTCATCTGCGCCAGCCACACGTAGGTGCTCTTGGCGATCAGCACGACGGTCGGCATCCAGGCGGTGTCAGCCGAGAACTTCTCGTATTCATGCGCCGGATCGCCAAAGACGGGAACATCGGCGGTGCTGACTACGTCCCGCCACTGCTTTTGGCCGCTTTCGCGATGGCGCCGGGAGGCTTCGCGGGCCTGCACGGCGGGCGGGTTGAACTGCATCCAGATGGCCAGCTCTTCCTCATGCAGAATTTCGCCGGCGATCAGCAGGTAATGATCCAGGCTATCGCCCAGCATCGGCTTCCACAGCTTGCGAATCAGCGCCAGTTGCTCGCTGAGAGAACGCGGCGCGCCCACCGCCGGCGCTCGCAGCAGATCCAGCAGGCTCATCGGCTTGGCGCCGGGAAGCGGAATCAGCGGGCGCGTGGCAAAATATTCGGGAAAATGCCGCGTCACCTGGCGATACACCGTCTTCTCGGCCAGCGTTTTTTCCTGGAAAAGCTCCTCGAAGGGCTGAAAGGCTTCATTGCGATTGGCGGTCCACAGCAGCAGCAGCTCTTCCAGCGCAACGGCCCAGTGTGACGCGCCCTCCGTCTCGCCGGAAAGCCACTGACGCGGCGTCATCTGGCCGCAGATCACCGAAGCGCCGGGAAACTCCTCGACGAAGGCCAGCAGCATCCGGCCCAGCGGCTCGGCGCCCACAATGCCGGAAAACCACTCCAGCGCTTGGCTCATGACCGCCGGGTCGAACCGCTCGCGGTAGCGCGCCATCAGCACGTGGCTGGCTTCGTCGATCAGGCCCATGGCATAGAGCTGGCCGGCATGAACCGCCTGCTCGGGATGCTTTTCAACGTCGCGTACCTTATTGATACGATAGGCAAATTCGCGGCACGCGGCCACATTGGCAAAAACCACGTTCCCCGAGTAGGAGAACAGCGAATCCGCGAACTGGTAGCGTTCACGCGCCTTCCGGGCTATATGGAACTCCATCATAAGAAACCGAACTCCCAAACTCAACTTGCTATGCACTGTCATCCTGAGCGGAGTAGGACGCGTTTTTTGCGTCCTACGGAGTCGAAGGACCTGCGGTTGATTTTCACCCTGAGCCCAATCCATTTCACGTTCTTTGTGAAATGGGTGGGAAACCACCGACCCCAATCGGCCATTCAAACCAAAAACAACTCCAAAAGATAAAGGTACATCAAACAGGTCAAGGCCGCCGAAGCTTCTGTTAGATGAGGTGGGTCTTTAGCCCCTGAGGAGAGTTTTTCGGCACGATTTGCAATGTAAGGGAATCTGCGCTACGCTTCTGTCCATGCAATGCATGACCATGACACTCATTTTGACGGCACTTTTTGTTTCTCCACTCGGAGGAGCCAAGGGCGTTTCATCTCGCAAAATTCCTTGCAAGGTTCCGGCGAATGCAGCTTCCTGCTATTGGACCCATGGTCGTCTCGGATACGCCAATGGAACTCCGGCGCTCCGTTTATGGAAGATAGGAACACCTCGGATATTGGCTATTTATAGCGGTCCATCGGCCTATAATCCGGCGGCCGCAGACTCAGACAATGGCGACAATGAAGATCCAGAACTTCCCGCAAATGTCAAAAGTACATTTGAAAATTCAAGAAGCTTTGACATCGGTTTTCCTAATCGCATATTTGCCGATTTTGAGGTTTGCCCTCTGGAACCAGAAAAGCTTGGAGTAATGCAAGCTTCGTGCGTCGAGTCTGCGAAGAACATCGTCGTCGAGAAATGATGGGAAGTCGCACTCAAGGCGCATCGACGCCCCTCAATCCAGCGCCTTGTGGAAGCGGAGAATGGAGACCGTGAGCAACGCCACGCCCAGGCCGGCCATGGCTGCCATCTGCGGCCACAGAATATCCATCCCCACGCCCTTGAGATAGGTGCCACGAATCACGATCAGAAAGTAGCGTAGCGGAATCACATAGCTGAAAAGCTGCATCCAGTGCGGCATGGTGCTGATGGGAAATCCGAAGCCGGAAAAGGTGATGGCCGGCATGATGAAGAAAAAGGAAGTCACCATCGCCTGCTGCTGCGTCGCCGAGATGGTGGAGATCAGCAAACCCACGCCCAGCATGCACAAGATAAACAGAACGGCTCCGAGCGCCAGCACGGAGACATGGCCGCGAAACGGCACCTGGAACCACAGCGATCCGACCACGGCGATCAGCGTCACATCGAAGATGCCGATCAGGAAAAACGGCAGCGTCTTGCCGAGGATGAACTCGGCCGGACGGATGGGCGTGACCATCATCTGCTCCAGCGTGCCGATTTCGCGCTCGCGCACCACGGCAAAGGCGGTCAGCGTAATCACCAGAACCAGCGTCAGGCTGCCGATGATTCCCGGCACAAAAAACCAGCGGCTACTGAGATCCGGGTTGTACCAAGGCCGCGGCGCAAGCTCAACTTGCGGCATCACCTCGATCAACTGCGGCGCAATGCGATTGATGCGGTCGCGCTGGTACTGCGCGGCAAAGCCCTGCGCGATTTGAGAAATATATCCCGAGGCAATCAGCGCGGTGTTGGAGTTGGTCGCGTCCACAATCACCTGCAACGGCGCGGTCTGGCCGCTGCGCAGCTTCTGCGCGAAGCCGGCATCGATCTCCAGGCCGACCGTGGCGTCGCCGCGCTCAATCAAATCGCCGAGCTGGCGCGAGTCCGTCAGTTGCCGCTGCACATCGAAGTACAAGCTCGAAGTAAAGCGCGAGACCAGCTCGCGGCTCTCCTGCGAGTGATCCAGATCGAGCACGACGGTCGGCACATGGCGGATTTCGTAGTTGGCCGCGTAGCCGAAGACCATCATCTGAATGATCGGCGGGCCAATCAGAATGAAGCGCGTCCGCTTGTCGCGGAAGACCTGGATGAACTCCTTGATCAGCATTTGCTTCAGCCGCCCGAACATTTTTTCTCTCCCTCATTCAATCATCGAATTCTTCAAACGGACTTTCCGAAATTATTCTTTAGTAAAAGTCCATGCGAGCGAATAGTGAGCGTTTGGCCGCACCGCAGGTGCTCATTCTAGCCTCTTGTGGAAGCTGCGCGTGGCCACCACCGCCAGCACCAACGCGAAGACAGCCAAGGGAATCAGCTCCGCGGAAAGCATACGCGCGGGCGTTCCCTTGAGAAAGATTTCCTTGAGCGCCGAAACGTAATAGCGCGCCGGCAAAATGCGCGTGATCCATTGCAGCGCAATCGGCATTTGTTCAATCGAAAACAAAAAACCAGAGAGCAGAAACGCCGGAAGAAAGGTAATCAGCAGCGCAATCTGGCTGGCCGCGAATTGACTTTTGGCAAGTACGGAAATAAAGAATCCCAGCGCGAGCACCACCACCATGAACAACGCCGATGCTCCCATCAGCGTGATCCACGAACCGCGAAAGGGCACGTGGAACCAGTAGATCGCAATCGTCGCGCTGATGACGGTGTCCAGCATTCCCAGCACAAAATAGGGCGCCAGCTTGCCCAGCATGATCTCCATCGCCGTCACCGGAGTGGAGATCAACTGCTCCATCGTGCCCCGCTCCCACTCGCGCGCGATGGTCAGCGATGTGAGAAACGCGCCGATCACCGACATCACCAGCGCGAGCACGCCGGGAATAATAAACGCGCTGCTTTCCAGATCCTCGTTGTACCAGGTGCGCGTTTCAACGCTCATTGCAGCCGGCTGGATGGAGAGGCCGCGAGCGCGCAGCCAATCAATCTGAATCTGCGCGGAGTAGCCTTGCACCACGGCCTGCGCATAACCGATGAGCACATTGGCGGTGTTGTCGTCCGAGCCATCAACGAGCGCCTGCACCTCGACAGGCCGACCATCGCTGAGACGCTGCGAAAAATCCCACGGAATCACAATGCCCATCTTGGCGTGGCCATCGTCGAGCGCGCGCGTCAACTCGGCGTAGCCCGTGACCACGCGGGCAATATGAAAATATTCGCTCGCTTGAAAGTGCTTGAGCATATCCTGACTCTGCTGGCTGCCGTCCTGATCCAGCACATAAACAGGCAGCCCCTTCAGATCAAGATTGACGCCGTAGCCGAAGAGAAGCACCAGCACCGCGGGCATGAGGACAACAATAATCAGGCTGCGCGCATCGCGCACAATCTGCAAGACCTCTTTGTGTGCCACGGCCAGCAGGCGAGTCAGTCTCATGGCTTGCGCTCCTCTGTGTCACGGCCCGTGGTGAGCGAGACAAAAACATCTTCGAGGCTGGGGCGAATCTTTTCCATGCGGCTCACGGCGATCTTGCGATCCACTAAAAACTTTTGCAGCAGCGGCATGGCAGTCGCCGCATCCTCGACTACCAGGTGCAGCGCGTTTCCGAAGACCGCCGCATCCATCACGCCCGGAGCCGATTGCAGCGCTTCCACGGCAGCGCCCAGCGGCGCGCACTCGACGAGAAGCAGTTCGCCCTTCATCGAGTCGCGCTTCAACTCTGTAGGCGTGCCCAGCGCGACAATCTTGCCGCGAAAAATCAGCGCGAGGCGGTTGCAGTACTCGGCCTCCTCCATGTAGTGCGTGGTCACAAAAACAGTCACGCCCTCCTCGGCCATCTGATGAATCAGATCCCAGAACTGACGCCGCGTAATCGGATCGACGCCGGAGGTCGGCTCGTCGAGAAAGATGACAGGCGGCTTGTGCAAGACCGCGCAACCCAGAGCCAAGCGCTGCTTCCAGCCGCCGGGCAGCGTGCCGGTGATGAGATTTTCCTGGCCCTTGAGGTTGGCCATGGTGAGCGCCCATTCGATGCGAGACTGGAGAATATTTTGCGGCACGCTATAGAGTCCGGCGAACAATCGGAGGTTTTCAATGACTGTCAAATCGTTATAGAGAGAAAACTTCTGCGACATATAGCCGATGTTCTGGCGCACCGCTTCGGGATTCTTGCTCACATCAAAACCCGCAACCATCGCGCGGCCTGATGTGGGTTTGAGCAGCCCGCAGAGCATGCGAATCGTGGTGGACTTGCCCGCGCCGTTCGGTCCAATAAACCCGAAGACCTCGCCCTTGCGCACTTCAAGATTGATTTGGTCCACGGCGACAAAGTCTCCGAACCTCTTGACGAGGTTGGCAACTTCGACCGATATGGGTTCGACCGAGTTAGTAATCTCAGGCATGAGGCTCCGCTCCCGCGCTCACCGCATCGACAAACAAATCCTCAATGGACGGCTCGACTTTGAGAATCGCATCGAAGGGAATGCCGGCGCCCCTGAGCCGAGCCTCGAACTCAGGAATGCGGCGCGCCGCATCGTCCACCACTACATGCACTCCGTCGCCGGTCAGCATGAGGCTGGAGATTCCTTGCGCGTCTTTCAGTTCATCGCGCACGCGCCGCGGCTCCGGCGCCGTGATCGACAAGACACCTTTGCCCATCTTCGCTTTCAGATTGACCGGCGTGTCGCAGAAGAGCAGCTTGCCCTGATGCATCAGCGCGACGCGATGGCAGCGCTCGGCCTCGTCGAGGTACGCGGTCGAAGTCAGAATCGCCACGCCCTCCGCGACCAGTTCGTAAAGGATGCGCCAGAAGTCGCGCCGCGAAACGGGATCGACGCCGGTAGTCGGTTCATCGAGCAGAATCACTTTGGGCCGATGAATGAGCGCGCAGACCAGGCCCAGCTTCTGCTTCATGCCGCCGGAGAGCTTGCCCGCCAGCCGCGTGCGAAACTCACTCATGCCCGCGGCTTCAAGCAATTGCATTGAGCGGAGTTTTCTCTCGGCAGCGCGCACGCCGAAGAGGTCCGCATAGAAGCGAATGTTGTCCTCCACGTTCAGGTCTTCGTAAAGCCCGAAGCGCTGCGGCATATAACTGAGCGAGTGCTTGGCGCCCTCTGGATCGCGCGCCACATCGAAGCCGGCGACTGTGGCTTTGCCCGCATCCGGCGGCATGATGCCCGCCAGCATGCGCAGCGTGGTCGTCTTTCCCGCGCCGTCGGGACCGACCAGTCCGAAGATTTCTCCGGCGCGCACGTCAAAGCTCAGCGCATCGACCGCGCGCACACCGGGAAAGCTCTTCGTCAATCCCTCGCAGACAATCGCGGATTGGAGCGGGTCTGTCATTTCGAATTCGCTGGTGCGTTCGCATTCTGCTTGTTCGCGGCCAGATCAATGCGCGCGTCGGCGGGCATTCCCGGTTTCAATTCGTGGTTGGAATTGTCGATGTCGATCTTGATGCGGTAGACGAGCGTCACCCGCTCCTTGAAGGTCTGCACGCTCTTGGGCGTAAACTCCGCGGTCGATGCGATGAACGAAATGCGCCCATGGTACTGCTTGCCGGGATAGGTATCGGTGGTGATGACCGCATCCTGACCCCAATAAATGCTGCCCAAATCGGTTTCGGCGATATACGCGCGCAGCCAGATGTGGTCGAGGTCCGCAATCGTGACGACCGGAGAGCCGGGCGCAACGACTTCGCCGAGTTCCGCCTGGCGCACGGTCACGACGCCCGCCGAGGGAGCGCGCAAAATGGAGTAACTCAGATTCACCTGCGAGAGGCCGAGACTTGCGCCGGCCTCATTCAGATTGGCGCGCGCGATATTAATGTCTTCCTTGCGGCTGCCTTCGACGGCCTCGTTGTAGCGCTGCTGCGCGGCCTTGAAGATCGCCTCGGCGCGCTTCAGCGCGGTCGCGGCCAGGTCGCGCTCCTGCGCGGAGACCTCATCCTTCGCAAAGAGTTTTTGCGCACGCTCATTGTCGAGCTTTTTCTGCGACCGATCAGCCTCGGCATCAAGCATCGTCTGCTGCGCGGCCTTCACTTCCTGATGGCGTGTTCCGGCCAAGGTGAGCGCGAGGTCCGATTCGCGCACGCCCACCGCGGCCTCGTCGATGCGGATGCGCTGCTTCAGGTCGGCGTCGTCAAGCCGCGCCAGCAACGCGCCCTGCGCCACCTGCTGACCCTCTTCGACGGGCAGCTCGACGATGCGCCCCGGCACCTTGAAGCCCACCAGGCTCTCGTGCGCTTCAATGTTGCCGGAGAGCGTGAGCTGATTCACCGGCGCGGCCTTCTGCGTGAGGCGCGGATAATAGTACACGCCCGCGGCAACCGCCGCGGCCAGCAAAATCACAATGGGAATGATCTTCTTCATCGCTTCAAACCTCTTCGCTGCTTCCGAAATCCGCGTTGCCGTCAATGATTCCCCATGAACTCAACGATGTTTTTCTCCGTATCGCCCATGGCGCGCGCCAGCGCGAACTTCGCGTCCACGTGGCTGACAACAGCTACAATGTAATTCTCTTCAGCTCGTGCCAGCTCATCCTGCGCGGTAATCACTTCAACATTGTTGGCCGTGCCCTGCTCGAATCTGTCCTGCGCCATTTGCAGTTCGCGCCGCGCCAGCTCCTGCCCATCGCGCGCCACAGCCACCTGCTCGGCGGCGGAGTCCAGGTTCAACAGCGCTTCGCGCAACTCCTCATCAATGCCACGGCGCAGATCGGCGATCTGATCGTCGATGCGCCTCACGCGGCTGGCCAGCTCCTGCGCCTCTCCATTGCGATCTCGGTCGAAGAGCGTGAAATCGATCTGACCTTGAATCAGGCCCGTGCTCTTGACGCTGCCGATACTGCGCCCGATCTCGCCGAAGTTTCCGTTGATGCTCAGCTTGGGAAGCGCGCGTGCGTGGTTGGCGCTCTGCTGCTCGATCAGTCCCGCGCGCTGGCTGGCAAGCGAGAGATAGTCCGCGCGCTCGAGCAGCGCAGCGGGCGTGAGCGTTTCCACCTCCGGCGGATTCAAGGGCCGATAGTCGAGCGGCTCGGCAAGCTCCAGCGGCGTGGCTGGACTCATGCCCAGGTTGCGCGCCAGTTCGAGAAGCGCTTGCTTGTGCTGGTTCACGGCAATCAGCAGCGCCTGCTTGTCGTTGGCAAGCTGGACTTGCGCGCGGAGCACGTCCACGCCCGTCGCCGTTCCAGCGTCGTGCTTGTCTTTGGCCAGCTTGTAGAGCGCGGTTGAATCGGTGACGCGCGCTTGCGCGGATTCGGCGCGCGCCCATGCGGATTGCGCATTCAGATAGAGCGCGGCAATGGCGCGCACGATCAGGTCGCGCGCATCGCGCTCATCCATCTTGCCGGCATCGACGGCAAGTTCGCTGGCCTTCAAGGCGCGATAGCTTGCGAGATCGATCACGTTCTGCTGCGCATAGACGCGGAAATCATAATTCGAGAGCGGCCCTACCACCTTCGGAATAGGAAGACCGGTAAAGGAAAGTCCCTCGGCTTGCAGATCGTGGTTTTGATAATTGGCATAAGTCTGAACGTTCACGCGCGGCAGCAACGCAGCCGAGAAGCGGCGCTGGCGCGTGCCTTCCGCCTCATCAACCTTTGTGCCGGCGGTTAGCACGCTCAAGTTGGCCTGAAGCGCTTTTTGAATCGCGTCGTGCAGCGTGAGGCGATAGGGCGCCGGCTGCTGCGCGGTGATAGAGGCGCACGCGAACCAGCCAGCCAGCGAAAGAAGAGCGGCGATGCGCAATTCTGATTTCATGATTTCCGCCCTTGACCGGAGAGGGCGACCGCTCTCCAGAAATGTTGAAAGCTGTCTTCAATCCAATCTTTGAGCGCGGATTCCCCGTGAGCCGACCACAGCAGGATCGTGCCCATCGCCGCCTGCATGAGCTGTGTCGCCACCTTTTCCCTTTGCAGGCGGGGATCAATCTCTCCGCGCTTTTGCCCGGCGGCCACAACCTCCGCGATCATCTTGTGGCCCTCCATCATATTGCACACAATCATCTTGCGAACGCTCTTGCTGGCCAGAAATGAGGAGATCAGCGCTCGCGCAAGGTCTGGGCTCCGTCCCGGCTCCTCGGCCAGCCGCAGCATCAGCCGATGCAGCACAGTGTGAATCGTTTGCTTGCCTTGACTGGCAAGGGAAAAGGCTTCTGTCACCTTGCCCAGTTGAATCTCGGTCATCACGCCCAGCACGTGATCCTTGGTTGCGAAGTAGTTGAAGAAGGTGCCCTTGCCCACATCCGCCGCTTCGGTAATGTCTTCTACCGTGACGTTGGGGAAGCCGCGCTCGGCAATCAACTGCAATGCGCAGCGGAAGAGGCGCAGGCGTGTTTCGGCGGCTCGGCGCTGGCGGCGGCCGGCGCCCGGCGGATTGCCGGCGGTCAGAGAAGAGGGGAGCGCGACTGAGCGTTCGCTCTGACCGCGGCTCACATCCGAATGAGGGACAAGTCTGACCATGGGTCATTTATAGAGCCGGAGGAAGATTTCGTCAAGAAGAATCTTCCCGGCAGGGCAAATGCCTGATGATTTCCGTGGATTTGTCAAAAGGAAGCTCTGAGCCAGCAGGTTATGCGGACCTGCATTCCCTCAGGGGCTAAAGCCCAACGTGTTTTTTTGTTGCATTTACGGCACGACTGAACAGGCTGCGGAAAAACCCCTGATTCCGGGTAATATGTGCGAAAATCTTCCCTCCGTGGCTAAAGCCACGACTGATTCTAATGGCTTTACACGGGGGTTAAAACCCCCGTCTCCCTCCGAATTGAGTTTTTCCGCAGCCTGTGAAGTCGTGCCCTGACAAAACGACGACTGAATCAGAGAGCTCTATACCTTCCCGTTCATCGCGTAGAGGATCGCCCGCGCGGTCCATTCCTCGTCGGTGCGCGAGGAGATCATCAGGTCGTAGAGGTGCGGATTGTTCCAGGCCTTGCCGAAGTACTGTTGCAGATATTTTGCGCGCTCTTCATCGACAATGCGGATGCGCTGCTCGGCGTGGACGCCCTTGTCGAGGCGGTCGCGCAGGCGCACCAGGCGATCCAGATAGGGAGCGTAGACGAAGACGTGATAAACGTCGGGCTTGTGCTGCAGGATGCACTGCGAGGCGCGGCCCACGATCACGCAATTGCCCTCGCTGTAGGCCTCTTCGATGATTTTGCGGGAGATTTTCACCATCTCCTCGGCATCGAAGACGGAGTTCTCGCGGAGTTCCAGGCCGGCGGCCAAGGCGGCCGAGCGCATGGCCTGCTGGTTGATGCGGCGCAGCCAGGAATCCACGTGCTCATCGTAGGGCCGCACCACCTTGGGATCCACGTGCGCCGCGTAAGCGATGGCGTCGATGATGTCGCGGTCCAGCAACTTCCAGCCGAGCCACTCGGCAATGGTTTGCGCAATGCGTCCGCCGCCGCTGCCAAACTCCCGATTGACTGTCAAAACGCGGTAATCCACCTTAACCTCCCGCAAATCCTTCAACAGTTTACGTTACACCCGCCGGTGCGTTCTTTCCAGTGCGGCGCGCACAGCCGGCACGCGCCTGCCGTACACTGGATGCGTGCGCCGGTGCGCCTGCGCGGACTGCGCGCGGCG
>Ga0224554_1001724_pt1 | contig 13044 bp, 9 predicted proteins | sample 714S22024metaG_FD_180666 | JGI IMG/M metagenome (GOLD analysis project Ga0224554, IMG submission 180666) | Peat soil microbial communities from Stordalen Mire, Sweden - 717 S2 20-24 | ecosystem: Environmental > Terrestrial > Soil > Wetlands > Peat | place: Sweden: Norrbotten County, Stordalen...
GTAGGTGTGGATGCCGTCGCCAATCATGTTGCACGCCGCGTCGTAGTTAAACCCGGCGATATGGTAAGTGTTCCCGGTGAGCGTGTACTGCGGCGTGCAGCAGGTGCCGGTGTAGGTGTTGTGTTGCAGCCGGTTCCCGAAGCGGTCATAGACCTCGGCGCAGCCCAGGCCGGTGTTTGAGACCGCCGTGTTCAGCCGGTTGAAATCGTCGTAGGTGTATTTCCAGCTTCCGTTGACACGATCGTAGCTTTCATTCAGATCGCTGTTCGGGAAGTAGGAAACCCCGACGCTATAGATGCTGCTGCCAGTCCCGCCGGTCATATCCGCGCCCGAGGTCGTAAGGCTGAAGAATGCCGGTGTGAAGCAACTGCATCGGATTGCGCGCAACGGGAATGTACTTCCAGAGCATCGAAAGGTCCAGCAGCTTGGAGATCATGTTCCGAGCCCGCGCTTTTGAAGCGGCCCCAACTGGCAAGGAATCGAGCAATTGCTTGACTTCAAGGGCTTCAATGTCGGCTGGGCTGTACTCTCCCCATTGCTGCCGAACGTACAGCTCAATCAGGCTCGTGTTGGTCATCTGAGTGGAGTGCTTCAGGTGTGGAAGCTCTTCTCGAAGGTACCGATCGATGACCTCGGCGAACCTCAAGCCGGCGCGGCCTGGCAGAGTATTGGCATTCAGTGATGCCATTTGTGTTTCAACCGCCTTGCGTACATCCCGCTCCGTCTTGTAGGTGGCTGCGTCAAAGGTCTGAACTTTGAGTTTGCGCTGCCCGGCAGGGTCCGTATAATAGTAGCGGAACTCCCACGCAAATCCGTGGGCGCGAGGAACTTTACGCACACTCCCTGTGTGATACCGTTGGCGATGAATTCTCATCACACCTTCACTTTTGGTGGTGCAGATTAGACCACTTTCGCTCCAATGGTGTTTTATGGTGTTGGCGAGCCCCAGAAAAAGCTTCAAATTGTTGATAGTAAATAGGTCGCGGGAGTAGTTCAGTGGCAGAACGTCAGCTTCCATATAGCCATACCGAGCATTTTGCATTCAATCCCCATTAGAATCAACCAAATCAATTAAAATCAAGTATTTATACGCGATCAAATGATACTTTCAAGTGTGCCCATATTTAGACGATTTTGTCACTTTTGAGCAGATTTAAGAGCCATGGATAGTAAATTTGGATAGTAAATCTGGGCCATATCTGATGCGCGAATACACAGATGGATTGATCGGAATATTGGCAGCAAAAAGTCAACTTGGTTTTGCCTCCGAAGTCGTTGATCTCTGCTGTACGCATCGCCATGCCCTTGCTCCGGCAGTTTGAATCCGTGGCAATGCTGTAGGGTTGAAAATCATCAAAACAGCCGCACTGCCGCTTCACCGGCCCTACGGCACGGCGGCCCGATTCTTTCGTTGCTGGGTCGAATCCCCCTCTCTCCGCCACCTTACAAAGCAAGTTATTGAAACAGCGTATAAGACCAACAAAACAGACGATTTGAAGGTGATTTAGGATGTGCGCTGTGTGCGCACAGTGTGCCTCGGTTCGCCCAATACAACCCTTTTACCTTACAAAACGGGAAGCACCTTACAAAGGCTACTCGCCGTCCGCGGCATGGGGCGTGATCCTCAGCGTAGAGAGATGGGAGACGCTGGACCAGGTGCTCGAGATTGGAGCGGGCGGAGTGTTCCCGAATTTGACGGCGGAACAGTTCGCCAGGCTGACGATGAACCGGTGAGGTCGTGTCGGCTCCCTTGCTCGGCGAGACGATGGGTTGGGAGAGGTTGTTTGTTACCCGCTACTCGACGGCAACTCGAAGAGTTGAAGCTTGTCCAGAACACCCCATCGCATGGCTGCCTAGACGACAAGGCGGGTGTTGGCGGCAAATGCTACCAACACCGAGAAACGTCCCACTTCAGATCGTGTTTGTGCAGCGAGGTTGCGATCTGTTCCATTGTGCAGACCATCCATGCGAACTTGTCGTTTTCTTACATTCGGACCCTTCTGCAAAGCTGCCATTCACCCTCATACTTCAGAATTGGAGCGGCCTCCGGGCGGAGCCCTTTCAGAACGGCAAGCTGGGGGCTTGATGTGCTGTGTCCAAGGGCGCGAACAGTGGGAAAATGGATGCAGAGATAAATCCATGATCCCGAAACAGCTGAACGACATTGTCGAAGCTGACCTGGCCGGTCTGATAACGAATGGGGTAGCTGAAGGTCGAATGATCGATTACAAACGCGCCCTGCCCGGTAATAGCGACGCGGACAAGAAGGAATTTCTCGCGGACGCATCGTCATTTGCCAACACTGCCGGAGGCGACCTGGTCTTCGGGATGGACGAAGTAGGTGGACTGCCGACGCAAATCACCGGCCTGCAGGCGGCGGATCTGGACCTCGAAACCCGACGGCTCGATAGTATTCTGGCTGCTGGCCTGAGCCCACGTATCCGCTATTCGATCAAAGCGATTGCCACGACCGCTGGGTCGCCAGTGCTGGTCGTCCGCATCGAGCGCAGCTGGGCCGGACCACATCGAGTCGTATTTCAGCAGCACGACAAATTCTATGGCAGGAACTCTGCGGGCAAATATCCCCTGGACGTGAACGAGTTGCGCACTGCCTTCACTCTGTCCGGTACGGCGACAGAGCGAATTCGGGCGTTCCGGACCGACCGAATAATTGCCCTCTCTAACAACCAAACTCCTCTGCCTCTTTTGGATGGTCCTACGGTTGCGCTCCATTGCATCCCGCTGGAGTCGTTTGCCGGTGCCCCGCAGTTCGATCTTCGGTCGCAATATGAAAATCCAGTGCTGTTGTCGCCCTTGGGGACGACGCGCTGGCATTATCGTTTGAATCTGGAGGGCGTGCTTGGATTCGGGACACAAGAGCCTTGCCCAAGCTACACCCAGCTTTATCGCAACGGGGTCATCGAGGTCGTTCAGGGCCGGATTCTGGCTCATGAATTGGACGGCAGGATGACTATCCCAAGCATCTCATATGAGAGATATATTCTCGGTTATATGCCGCAGTGCTTCCGACTTCTGCAGTCCATCGGCGTCAACGTACCCTTGGTCGTTGCTCTGACCCTATTGAGAGCCAAGGGTCTGTTCATGGGCAGGAACGGATTTGTGGACGATCCTGGCTATGCAATTGATTCTGAGACTCTGGTATTGCCAGAGGCGCTCGTTGAAGACTTCGCGACGCCACCAACTCAAATCCTGAAACCCATCTTCGATTTGATCTGGAATGCCTGCGGCTTTTCCGGCTCCGAGAATTTCGACCTCGATGGCAACTGGATTGCCCGTAATTGATCTCCATCAATGCCTATGGTCACGAAGCGGACTTACAAAACTCGCAAAGCGAAAAGGGCGGACGAACCCTCAAGCCACATCATTCCAGGTCCCGTAAGCGATGACGCTCTGAACCTATTCAAACTCGACCCGGAAAACCGGCATGAGGCCAAGCGTATTGCGGAATACGTTGAATGGCAGTGCGCCAAAGATAAGGAAAAGGTTACCTACATCGAGAAGATCAAGACTGAGAACGTGCTCGGGGGAAATTACGATTGCTGGCACGTCAGAACAGATAAAGAAGATCACTGGGTCATTACAAATCCGACAAACCTTTATACCCACAAGATGTTTCCGAGTCTCGATTACACACTTTCTTTTCACATCGGATTGATGGCCAGGTTGCAGTCGAAACGAAAGGGTGCCAGCGACGAACGAGTTGGCGATCTACTCGTTGCCGCCTTTCGCCGGTGGGAGCAGGCCGCCGAAGCACTGGACGCGGGAACGGAGTCGGAGGACATGCAGGCCGTAGGAATGCGATGCCGGGAATGTTTGATCGCGTTTGTCCGCTCGGCGGCAAGACCGGGGATGGTTCCGACTGGAGACGTAGCACCGAAGGGAGCCGATTTCATTCATTGGTCGGAGCTGATCGCTGACGCAGTCGCCGCCGGATCGAGGATGGCTGAAGTGCGTGGGTATCTGAAAGCATCCGCGCGCACAACTTGGCAGATGGCTTCTTGGTTGACGCATTCTGCGAATGCAATTCGCTACGATGGCATGTTGGTTGTCGATGCAACTTACGCGGTCTTAAATGCCTACGGAGCCGCACTTCTGCGATACGGTCGACCTACGGCGGATCGGTGCTCGCGTTGCAACTCGGTCAAAATCAGGATTGTCGATGATGCTGAGTTCGATTCAGGATCAGCGATTGTCTGCGAGAGTTGCGGCGCAATAGAGGACGCCACTGAGGCTGTCAAAGATCCGGGTTGACGGTTCCTACTACGCACCAAGCGCGAACGCCTGGACAAACCCTGAGCGAACCATACCCGCGTCCACTGTCCATTCGACCTCTGCCGATGGCACAGTTTCCAGCGCAAGAATGAGTTGTATTCGGCGAACATTGATCGAAGATGGTTCGTTGTTGACTTTTGATACTTCATTACATACACTGAATGAAATGGAGAAAAGGTTGAAGTTGAGCCAGTATGGCCCCCAGCTGTGGAGCAAGGAGAAGGCGCGGCAGATTCGAAGCCGCGTCGCAGCGATTCTCAACACCCTGGAAACCGGCGATGTGCTGGTGATCGACGCGGCCGCCGTGGAGGCCTTCGACTTTTCGTTTGCCACAGAATTGTTTGGCAAAACCCTGATGACTCTCGCCGTGGAATCTCCGGGCAGGTTCCTGATCGTTGAGAACCTGAACGAATGTACAGAGGAGAATCTCAACCAGGCACTCGAAAGCCTGAACGTCGCGATGATCGAGCGAAGAGAGACGAACTTGAGCCTGTTGGGCAAAGTTCACCCTGCAGATCAGGAGACATTCACGGCAATTGTGAAGGCCGGAGAAGCAGTCTCGGCTGGCGCGCTGAGCAGGAATCTCGAGGTTAATCTGACAGCCATGAATGAAAGGCTGTCGAAGTTGACAAGCATAGGGATCGTGCGCCGGGAAAAGGGTTCGTCAGCGACAGGCAGAGAGCAATACGTCTATCGCGTTCTGAGCTAGTTTTCTTGCGCCGAACTGTGCCCGGAAGCAGCGTTATGGAGGGAAGAAATGTGGACACTCGACAGCATTGAACTCAATGGCGGCTTCCTGCCAGGCTTGAAGTTGACCTTGCCGCATGGATTGATCTGCATTATTGGACCGAGAGGGAGCGGCAAATCGACGCTCGCCGAGGCGCTGCGGTTCGCAATCAAAGGGACAGTCGGCGCATCCAAGCCGCGGCTCGATCTGCTTCAGGCGAATATCGGTGGCAGTGGTCTGGTGACGCTGGTGGCAAGAACTGAAACGGCCGGCACCTACACCATCAGGCGCGGCTACAAGCAGGCAGCGGTACTCCTGTCGGCCGATGGGCGAACAGTTCCAAATGTCGATCTTGACCGCGGCACATTTCTGCCTCTCGACGCCTACAACGGCCCCGAGATCGAAGCCATCGCCGACGAGGCTTTAGGTGAAAGGCGCCGCGCGCTTCTCGATGATCTCCGAGGGGAACAGCTCTCCACCATTCATCTTTCTCTCGGCGAGCACAGAAGGGCTCTCGAAGCAAATGCGGATCGAATCCGGGCGGCGCGCCGGTCGATCATCGACCTTTCCGAACGGATCGAGGAGATCGGGGACGCCCGAGCACGGCTGGCCGCAGTTGGCCCTCTGCCTGAAAACGCGGCATCGACGGAGTACACTACCGCGAGCCGGCAGCAGCAGAGCAATGCGCGTGAACGCAGGCGGATCGACGACGCTTTGGCGGCATTGTCCTCGTTGCATCGCGACGCCGAAGCAATTAGGCAGCGTGTCTCCGATCCAAAGCAGTTCACCTTTGTCGATGAATCATCCGCCAACTCGGGCTTCCTGCTCGAAAAACAGACGGTAATCCGACAGACGCTCGATTCCGCCCTTGCACAATCCAACTCGGTGATAGCCAGCATCGAGGGCGCCAAGACGCTCCTCGAACAAACAAAAACTGGCCTCTCGGCAATTCATGCCCAGCAAGCCGCTGACCTCGCCCAACTGCAGCAAGTGCATCGGGAAGCTGACGAGCGGTACCGCGTCCGGTTGGACTTGGAGCAAAACGTCCAAAAACTCCAAGAGATCGAGGCAGAGCAATCACTCAGGAAGAATGAATTGGTCCAGCTGCTGGCCGATCGCAAACTTCTCAAGGCCAAGTTTCTGCTGGAGCGGGAGCAGGTGTCAGAGCTGCGCGACTCGGTGGCCACCGAACTCCAACGGGAGACCGGTCGGAAGGTTCGGATTCGAGTGCTGCGAAACGCCGATAACCTGGCGTATCGCACCTTGCTGACAGAGGGGCTGAAGGGCGCCCGGGTCAGGAACCACGACGAGATACTGGACTCGCTTCTGCAGCTTCGGCCGGAGCAACTGGCTCAATTCATACAGGCGGACGATCAGGTTGCCTTTGATGAGGCGTGCGGCTTTGGAGTTGAGCGGACGCGAAAGATATTGGACGCATTTCGCGAAAACGTCGACCCGCTTGAGCTTGAGGTCGTCGACATCGAAGATCAGGTGCGTATCGAACTGAATGTCGCCACGATCAACGAACCGATCTTCAAAGATGCCGCGGAGCTGTCCCGCGGACAGAAATGCACGGCTCTGCTTCCTCTGTTACTCGCGCGGACCGATAACCCATTGATCATTGACCAGCCGGAAGACAACCTGGACAATCATTTCATCTACGAGACAGTCGTAAACTCGATTCAGCGGCTGAAGGGAAAGCGGCAGATGATCTTCATCACCCACAACGCAAACATTCCTGTCCTTGCTGACGCGGAATTGGTCATTGTCATGAACTCGGACGGCAAGATCGGTTACGTCGAGAAGTCCGGATCTGTCGACGAGTGCCGCGACGAGATTGTCGATCTTCTCGAAGGGGGCAGAGAGGCGTTCGAACTGCGCCGCGAACGATATGCCCGCGCCTGAGCTTTTGTATGAGCGACTTCGCAGGCTGGCGGTCGAGGACCCCCGGGAGGCGAGAGGTGTCTTCCTGGCGGCGTTCGAAGCCAAGTCGCCGGGCCTGGCTGACCTTTTTGCTCGGCTAAGAAAACCAAACGCGGGACGGCTGCGGCAGGTCGTTGCGAACTCCGTGCGGGCGCATCCGGAGAAGGCCAGAATTGTCTCCGAACTGCTTCAATGGCGCGAAGCAGAAACTGATGAGTTCACCCGCCGGGCGATCGACGGCGCGCTTGTTGACGTGGACTCGACGGCGCTTCGCGAAGACAAGACTCTGCAGAAGGTTGCCGCCCCAAGCGAGCTGGTGGACATGTACCGCTATGTCGCCGATCGGCTTCGCCATCGCCTGCGCAACACCATGCTTGCCGCGCAGGCGCAAGCGAGCCGGCTTAACCGCCTGACGGCAACGGTCCAGGGCAGCGAGGTGCAGACGGTCGTGGCGAAATTGAACGATGCCATGATCTCTATGGGCCGGGAGCTTGAGGCAACGGATGTTGATCCAGAGTACTTCCGCCTGCGGCCCGTCGCTTTGCCGGATTGGCTTCGACAACTAAACGCCCGATACGCCACGCAATACAGCCCAGTGAAACTCAGCCTGATCCATGCGGATCACGCATGGATTCGGGTGCTTGCGAACGACTACCTGCTGGAAACGATCTTCTGGAATATCTGGTTAAACGCCCAGCAATCGGTCGGGGAGAACTGCGAGATCACGATTTTCTTCGGCCGGCAGCTGGGCGATCTCGAAATGATGATCTCCGACAACGGGGAGGGATTTTCACCTGAACTGAGGGAGATCGTATTTCAGCAGGTCTACTCCTCGAAGAACAATAGTGGCCGCGGGAGGGGACTAATGGAGATTCAAGATGCCGTCGAGCGCCTCGCTGGCCGGGTTGAGCTCTACGAGGCAAAACCCTCCGATTTTCGAATCCGGATCTCGGTTCCGCTGGAGACCCAATGAGCTATCCACTTACGATTCACGCCCTGGTGATCGAAGATGACGAGGGCGCGAAAGAGGCCTATAAAAGCATCTTCGAGAGTATTACCGCAGAGGTCACCGGCCTTCCGTTTTCGACAGTTCTCCCTTCGTTCGCATTTTCTTACGAGGAAGCGGTCGCCTGTTTAGACTCGAGCAAGATATTCCACGTCGTTGTTCTCGACCTGCGCCTTCCCGAGAAGCCCAAGATGCCGACGGCCGAGGGTGTCGAACTGGGCATCAAACTTCTGAATCGATGCATCGAGCGAGATTGCTACCCAATTCCCTCTCTCCTGGTCATAAGCGGTCACATCGGATCGACGGAGCAGGCCCGACTCCAGGATGCAGTTCACCAGGGCTTTCACTACGGCCGCACGTTGGTAAAGGGCGACTATGGTCTTCTTGAGGCAGAGATTCGGCAAGCATGCAACGAAGCTCTTCGCTACTGTTCTGTCGGCGTTCACGTTCGCGATGCGGGCCAGGAACAGTTCCCGACGATCTCTCCCCGCGAGGAGGATTTGCTACGCCGTTCCGCACTACAGCAGTCCGGAATCATCGGATTGGATCTGACCTGGTGGTCGGCCAAGCGCCTCGTCGCCATCTCCAAGAATCGCAGTGACTCGACGAATTCGTGGACGAAGGTACTGATGGGGAGATATCTGCTGGACTGCGGACGTGGAGCTTCCCGGCCTAAGTTCTTCAAGTTGATGGACGGTTTCGACGCAAAGAGCGTCATCGATAGCGCCCGCTACGTGGAGCAGAAGCTTACCCATATCAAGCTTGCCTGTCACATTGCCACCAAGAGTTGTGCCCTCATTGTCACCGAGAAGGTCGGCGCACAGGATGCCAGGCCCAGTTCACTCGAAGCTATCTTCACCGGATCTGAACCGAGTCGGGCCCGGGAGGTGGCTCTTCAGATCGCCGATCAGGTGCAGCAACTCGGCGACCTCTTGCCGGAAAGCAAGCCTTTGAAGGAGCTGCTTTGGCCAGGCCACAACACTGCCCTGGTGATCGAGCAGTGGAATCGGTTCGCGCCTCAGGTGCGGAAACAGTTGGGCTACGACACGGACCCGGTTTCCCTTTTCTTAGAGTTGCTTGCCAACGAAGAGAAGCAGCGAATCACCGAGGGATCGCTTGTTCATGGCGATCTGCACATGAGCAATGTTGCGCTCGATCTCGGTCCCAAGGGGGCGCACGCTTATATATTCGACGCGGGTGTCGTCAAGCGCAACGTTGCCGGCCGAGACATTGCGGTCATCGAGGCGTCTGTCCTTCTTCATCAGCGGATTGAACATGAGGTCTTTGTGCGGATCTGCTCGATCCTTTATGGACCGGCAACATCTGGGATAGATCATGTTGCCGAGGAACCCGTGGTTGGGATCGCCAAAGATATCGTCGACTTCATCCAGGCGCTCCGGGAAGCCGCCAATCCATGGAATGATCCGGAGATCTACGCGCTGATGGTCTTTGATTTTGTCCTGATCCAGGTCGGCGGATTGGCTTTCGGATCCTACGGCAACCGGATCGTCGACCAGCAGTCGGCTGCGTATCTGCTGGCCGTGGTCGGGGATTGGTATCGGCGGGTACGCAACGCGAACCCGGTCCATGCAGACACATGACCCACCGGCATGAGGGCGTGTTTAGGCAACCGGTGCCCGTCGGGTGGGCGCGTGATGCCGCTCCTGCCGGAGGGCAGGCCCGCGCAGGAGGGAGGGTAGACGGGCAGGCACACAAAGAAATACGGGCCTGTAGTTGCAGACCCCGCTAAAGTGTTCCGGTTGGATTGAAGGTTAGGCCGCTGCGGACTTCTTCGCTGCATACCGGACTGCCCGGCGACCAAGGCTCCACGCCGCCTGCGCGGTAGTCAAAGGCTTCCGATTTGACCGTCAAACGGAACTTGTCCACCCCTTGCGCGGTGGAATGGGGGCTCACTGGTCCGGAACCAGAATATTGAGCCACGCTACCTGGTCGGCGCGCCCGAGGACGGCCTCTGCGGTGCCATACTATCTAGAAGACTGCAAAGGACATTTAATGGACATCTTTCGCTATCGCGATGATCTGATCGGGGATTACAGCGCCTACGTAAAAGGGTTTCTGGAGGTGCATGACCCGGAAGTTGAGAAGTTCATCACCTCTCACCTGGATGGCGGGGTGCTTTGGCCTGAGCCCTTGGTCCAGCTCAACCCAGCCTTTGTCCAAGGCCCGACCATCGACGATCTGGTTGACCAGAAGCGCCTTCATGCCACCTGCCGGGAGATCTTCCGGCGTGGCAAAACAGTTGAGCATCCACAGGGCGCCCCACTGCGGCTTCATCGGCACCAAGAAAAAGCGATAGAGTGCGCCCAGAAGGGCGTCAATTATGTGCTCACCACCGGCACAGGTTCAGGCAAGAGCCTCGCCTACCTGATACCCATCATTGACCACGTCCTGAAGACTGGGAGCGGTCACGGCATCAAGGCGATTGTTGTTTACCCGATGAACGCTCTGGCCAACAGCCAGCTTGGGGAGATGGAGAAATTCCTCGGTCCTGGATTTCCTACCGACGATCCGCCTGTACGTTTTGCCCGGTACACGGGCCAGGAGAATGAAGAGGCTCGGGATGCGATCCTCAGCAATCCTCCAGATGTCTTGCTGACCAACTACGTCATGCTTGAACTGATTCTTACCCGGCCTCGTGAACGCGAACATCTGATAAAGGCTGCTGGCGATTTGAAGTTCCTGGTGCTGGATGAGCTTCACACTTATCGCGGTCGGCAGGGTGCAGACGTATCCATGCTGGTCCGGCGTCTCCGCGAGACCCTCAAGGCTGAGGATGTCATTTGTGTTGGCACCTCTGCCACAATGGGCACCGGCGCCACATTTGAAGACATTAGGCGGGATGTGTCGGATGTTGCCACGCGCCTGTTTGGATCTCCGGTCTCTGAAGACCATGTCATTGCCGAGAGGCTGCGCAGGATAACGCCAGACGTCCAGGTGGATGATCCGAGGGTTGCGGAACAACTCAGCGTCCGGGTGATGGACGCCAGCTTCCAGATTCCGAGTTCTTTCGATGCATTTTGTCTGGACCCACTGGCTAGCTGGGTGGAAACCGCCTTTGGCCTCGAAAAGGAGGATGGCACCGAGTACTTGAAGCGGGCTACCCCCAAGACCATCAGGCAAGCAGGAAAGCAACTCTCGGACAAATTCGGGCTGGATGAAGCTGCCTGCTCTGCGGCGATCCAACGTTGGCTACTGCATGGCTACAAGTGCGAGCCTGACGCCATCAGCGGTAATCGCCCGTTCGCTTTCCGCCTGCACCAATTCATTAGCAAAGGGGACGCGGTCTACGCCACCCTCGGCAAAGGTGAAGATCGTTGGATGACGCTACAGCCACAGCTATACCGGCCGGAGCATCGGGAAGAGCGGCTCTACCCCCTGGCCTTCTGTCGCGCGTGTGGCCAAGAGTTCTACAGCGTTTATCTCCGTGAACAGGTCGGGAGTGTTGAAGTTGTTCCGCGACCTGCCGGGGAAAACGACAGCAAAGAGGATCATGTCCACGCAGGTTACCTGATGGTGTTGGAAGAACCTTGGCCAACCGATCCGGCGATCGAGTTGGAACTGCTACCGGATGAATGGAAGGAGACCTTCAGGGGAGCACTTCGCCTCCGAGCTGATCGTAGGGGCAGGCGTCCGATTCCCCATACTCTTCTCAAGAATGGCACCGAGGCTCCAGACGGGCATCCAGTGGTCTTTCTGTCTTCGCCATTCTGCTTCTGCCCGAACTGCCGGGTAACTTACAGCCCGCGCCAGCGGAAGGATTTCGGCAAATTGGCGACATTGAGTTCCGAGGGCCGGAGTACTGCCACAACGGTTCTCAGCCTCTCCGCCATCCGCCACCTGAAGTCGGTGCCGGGGATTGAAGACAAGGCCCGCAAACTTCTTAGCTTCACCGACAACCGGCAGGATGCGTCTTTGCAGGCTGGACACTTCAACGACTTCTCAGAGACCGGGTTGCTTCGATCGGCACTGTACCAGGCCGTTAACAAGGCTGGCTCCGTGGGACTGACCCACGACAAACTCAGCCATGCTGTGTTTGAGGTTTTGAATCTGCCGTTCGGAGAATATGCAGTTGATCCTTCTTTGAGGTTTGCGGCTAGAGAAGATACTCAACAGGTGCTGCGGGATCTCCTCGCCTATAGGCTTTATCGTGACCTTCGGCGTGGGTGGCGAATCAATCTTCCCAACCTGGAGCAGGTGGGTCTGTTGAGCCTCGATTACAAGAGCCTCACAGACCTCTGCGGAGCGGAGGAGGAGTGGGCAGGGAAGCATTCACTTCTCGTGAATGGTACTCCAGTAGACCGGACAAAATGGTGCCGCACGCTCTTGGATGTGCTACGCCGGGAATTGGCCATCAAGGTGGACTACCTGCGTTCGGATTATCAGGACCAGCTTAAACAGCGCGGCAGCCAGCGCCTGAAAGAGCCGTGGTCCATAGATGAGGATGAACAAATGGACCGGGCCACGCTGGCCTATCCACGACAGAGCGAGGAAGCTGACAACACATATCGGAGCAGTCTGACTTTTGTGGGGCCGCGAAGCGCTTTCGGACAGTTCCTAAAGCGGGAGGCCAACAGGCTCCTTCCAGGAGTCCCCATGCCGGGGGACGACCTCGCCGCGATCATCCGACAGCTCTTTGAACTGCTTCGCATAGCCGGACTGTTGGAGATTCGTGAAAACGGCGGCGCAGTCCCCGGCTACCAGATCCCGGCTGATGCAATTGTCTGGAAGGTTGGAGACGGTATCGTTCCCCATGACCCTCTGTTGCAAACGACAGAGTCTCTGGCAGGGGGCACCCCGAATCCATTCTTTGTGTCCTTCTACAAGGAAACGGCTCAGCATCTGCGCGGACTGGAGGCACGTGAGCACACTGCTCAGGTGCCTTCCAAGCAACGAGAAGAACGCGAAGAGGCATTCCGTGAGGGGCGGCTGCGGATACTCTATTGCAGCCCCACGATGGAACTGGGCGTCGATATTGCCGACCTCAACGTGGTCAACCTACGAAACGTTCCTCCGACTCCGGCGAACTATGCCCAGCGGAGCGGAAGGGCAGGACGAAGCGGCCAACCGGCTCTGG
>Ga0224554_1001725_pt1 | contig 13042 bp, 11 predicted proteins | sample 714S22024metaG_FD_180666 | JGI IMG/M metagenome (GOLD analysis project Ga0224554, IMG submission 180666) | Peat soil microbial communities from Stordalen Mire, Sweden - 717 S2 20-24 | ecosystem: Environmental > Terrestrial > Soil > Wetlands > Peat | place: Sweden: Norrbotten County, Stordalen...
GCTTGCGCAGGTCAATCCATCCCGGTCCTCCGGCCTCGATCACCGGCGCACCGCCGCCAATTTCCACCTCCCAATCAGCTTCCATTCCGTCCGCCGGTCACTGCTTGAAAGTAGCGAACCACCGTGGCCTCGGCCCAGTGGGTTTCTTCGCCCTTGTCGCGCGAAAGAAAGGCGCAGTGTCCGCCGTGCCGCGTCTCCACAAACTCGATCATCGGATTGGCCTCGATCAACTTGCGCGTCTCCGCAAACATGCGAATGAAAGGGTCGTCCATCGCGCTGATGATGAGCGTGGGCACGTCGATGCGGTCCACCACGCGCGCGCTGGCCACGCGGTGGTAGTAATCGTCGGCATCGTTGAAGCCGCAATAGCGCGCCACAATCTTGTTGTCGAATTCGCGCAGCGAGCGCACCGGCCCCACTCCATCCGGCTCGTAGCGATCGGGAAACAACGCGGCCTTACGGTGAAAGCGGCGCATAAGCCCGCGCAGAAATCGAAACTCGTAGATGCGATTCGCCGCCTGGTGCAGAGCGTCGGAGCTGGGCGCCAGGTCGATCACCGGGCAGACTGCCGCAACGGCGGCGAGTGGCGCACGGTTTCCCCACTCCCCCGCCAGCTTCAGCACAAGGTTGCCCCCCATCGAGTAGCCCACCAGCGCCACGCGCTCCAAGCCCCAGCGCGCCCTGAAATGCTCAACCACCGCGCCCACATCGCCAGAGAATCCTGAGTGGTAAAGCGTGGGTGTCAGCGTGTCCGTGTCGCCGCAGTTGCGCATATTCATACGGACCACGTTGAAGCCCGCATCCCACGCCCGCGCGGCAATGCCCCGCATGTAGACCGAGTCCGACGAGCCCTCAAGCCCGTGCACCATCACCAGCGTCAGGCTGCCGGCGCGGCGCGGCTCAGGCTGCCAGTTCAGGTGGCACAGCACGCGGCTGCTGTCTGCCGGATCCACTTCAACTTCTTCCGCCTCGGTGGGGACCTTCAAGGCCGGTCGGGAAAGAAAGTTGCCCACAATGGTCTGCAGGTGCCCGTTCGAAAGGCCGCGCCTGGGCACAAACTCGGTAAGCCAGTTGGCCGGCCGTTGGCCAACATCACCAATTCCAGTATTTTCAATGATTTCCGGCATGAATGGGCTCTCGAAAAACCGGGAAAGCAGGCCGGGGAGCTGGCTCGGACTTCAGACCGAGCCGAGGGCGTTTTGGGGCGGCTAGAGGGGATCGAACCCTCGACATCCTGTGCCACAGACAGGCGTTCTGCCACTGAACTATAGCCGCCACGTACCCTAGCAATTGTAGCATCGAATAAGTTGCATGGCCCACGAGGCCGGCACGGAGGCTTCGCCCATGACCGGCCGCAATCCCAGCCCGCCCAATCCGCCTTTCACTGTAGCCGCGTCTTCAACCTCCACGGCCCCCAGCCCCGCCTCCTCCGCTCAGGACCGCTGGAATCGCGGTGCCTGGCTCTTCCGCGACTCCACCCTTGAGAAAATCGAGATCCTGCTCGACGAAGCTTTTCGCGTCCCCGGCACCCAGATCCGCTTTGGCATCGACGGCATCATCGGCCTGGTTCCCGGCCTGGGCGATGTGCTTGCAGGCCTGCTCTCGCTCGTCATTCCCCTCGCCGCATGGATTCGCGGCGTTCCCTACATCACCCTGGTGCGCATGGCCGTCAATCTCGGCATCGGCGTCCTGGTCGGCGCCATTCCCATCTTCGGCGACATCTTCGACATCGCTTTCAAGCCAAATCGCCGCAATTACCTGCTGCTGCGCCGCCACCTGGGTGAGCCCCGCACGCACACCGGCAAGGACTGGGCCTTTCTGCTGCTGTTGGCCGGGGCGCTGGCCCTCGTCTTCGCCATTCCGTTGGTGCTTGTGGTCTGGTTCCTCGTCTGGATCTCCTCCCACTAATCTCGCACCCCCGCGCCCAACCGAAATCCCATCCGCGATACAATCAGAGAGGAACGTCGGGGCGTAGCGCAGCCTGGTAGCGCATCTGCTTTGGGAGCAGAGGGCCGGGGGTTCGAATCCCTCCGCCCCGACCATCGTAAGCTATAGATATTTCAAGCGATATGGCCAATCCCGGCCACGCATCTGCTTTTTACCGCTACAGCACTGTAGTCGATTTTGTAGCTGTCGCCGCTTTCATGGATTTCTCTTAAGACTCTTCCAACAAGTGTAGAGAGCGGGTCAAAGTAGCGAAGCGGCTAGAATCCCCGGTGGATTCTTGCCTCTCATTTTCGAATGGTTTTCTGGTTGATATTCTTCAAGCGACTACGATCGATTGAGACCGTCTCCGTGTTTCTGATCTGATTAGCTAACTTTTCGAGAAGCGCCGCATCCCTGTCCGTAGCACTCTCCTCATCGAGAAAGAAGCAAGGAAAATTGGGATTCCGATCAAAAAGTGGAAAGAATCCAAAGACAAAGCGCGCGCTGTCGATAGCGATTATACGGATCGAAGGCATGCAAAGATATTCAAAGACCTTAAGCGTCTTCAGACGCCGCCCCAATTGCTGTCTGATGCGCGACTCGACCTTATCAAAAAGAGATTCGTATCCCTTCAGCTCCTTAACAGATACTTCATCCTGAAAAATTGCAATGGCGTTACTACTGTCCTCCATCTCCTCCATTTCGCGAAAGCGTTGCGCGCCGAACGCTTTGCTCGGGCTCGCCATATAAATTGAAACTTCTAGTTCAGTGGCATGTGCCGCCTGGGCGATGAGGTCAGTGATCCACTCCACATCCAAAAAGAGAATACTGTCGATAACTACGATTGAATTTCGCGCCGCTGCAATCAGTTTTGCCGACTCCTTCCAGTTCTCAAAGACTTGCATTTGGCTGGCGCTCGACAGTGTAGGATTGCTGGCCGATTCCTCGATCTCTTCAAGGGGCACATTCAACTCATTCGCAACCTCTTCAAGCTTTGCGGCTTGTACGCGCTTTCCGGCTAGGATTTTCACAGCGGTGCGGGGGTCAAGTCCGGTTAGACGCTCAAGCTTCTCAACATCACTCTTCACAGATGCGAAATCTGCATCATCCTGCGCTTTCTCCTTGAGCAGTTCAATAATTCGCGCGACGTTAGGCCACACTAAACCCTTTCGTTCGCCCATACTAACTCCCGCCTAGTCAATCGCTTCGCACAAAACAACTTCAATTCTTGCATGAAAATCTTCCAATTCTTGCATTAATTGGAGTAATTCGTGCACGCCTGTCTGCAGTGTGTGAGTTGCAATGCAAATTTATGTTCCACAGAATGAGAGACATAGAAAATAGGCCGCGATCTCACCCGCGGCCTAGGCTCTGAGGAGGCGTTTATGACCAAACGGCCACCCACAGTTGGGATTTTATCCCAGCCTAAACATTGTAACGTATTGACAATAAAAACGTTACAGTTGATTCCGTCGCCTGAATCGACCATGATAGACCGGAGCGATCCCCAGGCTGATTTGGACCAGTTGAGGTGCGCAAGTTGCGAAAAAAAGACGGAGTTTAGCGCTGGTTATACCTTCCTAGATGAATTCCTCTGCGATCTCTGCATGGAACGTTTGGTCGCTGTGACGGGAGGCGCCCATGCAGAGTGAGATAGCCGTTCTAAAACCATTCACACCGCAGTTGTTGCTTTATGAGGTTGGGGATACAGCTGTGTCGATCAAAGACGCCCTGACCGCGCGCGGCGTCATACTCTTTGGGCCCGATCAGCTTTCGCGCGGCCATGCAAGTACGATGTATCCGAATCCGGACATTGTGCTTGCAAATGTCACGCAATGGGCTGAAGAGTCCTCCAAGGCCATTCAGTTTTTGCAGTCCAGAATCTCCACAGGCTCGCCAGGCACCCGCCTTCTTTGTTTTTCAACCATGCGCCGCAGCCCGCGGTTCGTGCTGAATCTGATGGAGCAGGGAGCGCGATATATACGAATTGCGGATGCATCTATGCTCCTCGAAGCCGTGGAGCTTATTCTGGCCGAGGCCTCGTTTGAATCGAAGCGCGTGCCCACCTTTCGGATCGTTCACAGATTTTCTCAAGGCACTTGTGCGCCGGGAGAAGAGGTGGCGGCTGTGGAGTTCGTGCGGTTTGGCAGGACACTCCAGCTCCGGTTGGCGCTGGCCGAGCGCCTTTCCTTTAACCTTCTTGCCGAGCACGGCCGCATCGCGCTGGATTCAGCGCAGATTGTTTCCGGGCTGGGAGACTGGTTCTATCGTGATCATGCAAGGAACAGCGGTACGCGCCAAATCGCCAAGGTCCGTGTCGCAACAGTCAAAGTGATAGCGCAGCGTATTCGTCGTGCGATGGCAGACGTTTTCGATCAAGAAGGAGTAGCTTTCAATCCCTATGATGTTCTCAGCTCCGTCCGCGCCGAGGGGAGTAAACGGGCATTGTACAAACTAAACGCAGAGGTTCAGTGGGAACACGTGCTTCTCCAGAAATAGAAAACAGGAGGAATCTAGAATGCTCATCAGAGCATGTATTGCAAAAATCCACCGTGCGACCGTTACGGAAGCCGATTTGAATTATGTCGGATCGATAACCATCGACCAAGACCTACTCGATGCCGCCGGAATCAAGCCGTTCCAGTACTTGAATATCACGAATCTTTCGAATGGAGTATTTTGGCAAACATATGCGATGTCCGGAGAACGCGGCAAGGGTGATATCTGTCTCAACGGCCCACCTGCGAGGCACTTTCAAAAGGGCGACAAAGTCATCATTCTCGCAGAGGGTTGGCTGACGAGCGAGGAAGTTGCGGACCTGAACCCCGTAGTCGTCTTCGTGGATGATAAAAACCACATGACTGCGATTCAGCGCCATCGTTCAATCGCGCCAAACAGCACACATGAGAATTAACCGGCGTCAACGGGATGTGCTGTTCCCTTGAAAACGCACTCAGTCGATGAGCGATCCGGAGAAAGATTGTCTTGATCCCTTTCGTCGGCCTCTCAAAGGAATGTGACGGACGCAATCATTGGTCTAAATGCCACCGGAGAGGCCGGCAAAATTGCCGAGCCAATTCTGTTCAATTCCTAAATTGCTCCAAAGGATGTGATCGCGGCGTGCTTCTTTCTGTGTTGTCAAAACGCCAAACGATGTGCAGGATCGTCAGTCATGGCTGTGCGTGGGTGCCCGTAACATTCGGAACATCGTCCTCATGCGCCCGATAAACACCATGATTGAGTTCAAGCAAATCATTGGGCGCGGTACTCGTCTTTACGACGGGAAAGACTATTTCACCATTTACGACTTCGTGAAGGCCTACCACCATTTCAACGATCCGGAATGGGACGGTGAGCCGCTGGAACCTGAACCATGCGCGAAATGCGGCTCGTATCCCTGCCAATGCGTAAAGCCAACTCCGCAACCGTGTCCGGTATGCGGGAAAGAGCCTTGCGAGTGTCCGAAAGAGCCGTGCGAGGTTTGCGATCAGAGTCCGTGCGTATGCGAAAAGAAGAAAAAAGCAAAGGTGAAGCTCGCCGACGGAAAGGATCGAGCCATCCAGCACATGGTATGCACAACGTTCTGGCACCCGGATGGTACACCCATGTCTGCCCAGCAGTTCATGGAATTATTGTTTGGCAAGCTGCCGGAGTTCTTCAAAGACGAGGCCGAATTACGTGCACTCTGGAGCGTTCCTGATACGAGAAAGATGCTCCTGAATGGACTAGCAGAGAAGGGTTTTGGACACGAACAACTGGCAGAAATGCAGAAAATCATCGACGCCGAAAAGAGCGACCTCTTCGACGTGCTCGCCTACGTTGCGTATGCCCTGCCGCCGCTCACCCGCGAGGAAAGAGCCAGTAGAGCGAAGGTTGCTATCAATACGCACTTTAATAGTAAACAGCAGGCCTTCCTGGACTTCGTTTTGGCACACTATGTCGGTGTTGGGGTGGATGAACTTGCCCAGGAGAAGTTGACGCCGTTGCTCCGCCTGAAGTATTTCAATTCCATCTCGGACGCCATTAAAGATCTTGGTATGCCTGAAGAGATAAGTAAGGTGTTCGTTGGATTTCAGAAGTACCTCTATCAAGAGGCCGCATAAGCCGGAACTCCTTATAAGTCTTGCCTGCTACTCATGCCCGTTCACGTACGCCCTTGTGATGGGGCCGAAGTATCCGGTGGCATGGATGCCCACGGATGCCTGGAACTCTACCAAGGCATTGTAGGTAAGCATGCCAAAGGTCTGGGTAACACCATGGGCGTTGAGCTTTGTTGCGGCAGGGCCTGTGCCTTCAGATATGAGATATCTTTGGAGGGCGTTCACTGCGGGTCCTGTGTCCCAGAGCTGTAGGTCGGTCGTAAATGCGTACGGTGAGAGAGCAACGGTTGTTGTCGTATTCCCTGCCTGTGCCTCAAGACTCTGGAGTTCCGCGAGAAGTATGTTCAGCTCTGCCTGGAGGGAGGAGGTCGTGATAAGGGAGGAAGAAGCGGTTGAGGTGGGGACGACAAGCGGGAGGGAGGAAGATGCGGTGGATGATGCGGAGGTCGTCGATGATGTGGTCGAGGTGGCCGCGGGAACAATGATGAACGCGCTTTGAGGCACACCTCCTCCCCCGCCTCCTCCAGAAGATACGGACGGGGCATTGTATACAGTGACCGATATTGCTTGGGAGGTCGTCGCATTGCCTGCGTCGTCGGTTGCAACAGCAGTGATGTTGTGAGACGCATTGCTCGTTTGCGTAGTGTCCCAATTGATGGAGTATGGGCTAGAAGTAGATTCACCAAGGAGAGAGCCATCGAGATAGAAGGCTACGGACGAGACGCCGCTCAGGGCATCGCTCGAGGATGCGGCGATGGACGTGGTTCCGGAGACGGTCGCCCCACCCGTGGGGGAAGTGATGGAGACTGCGGGAGGGGAGTTATCGACGGTGATCGTGATCTCTGAAGAGCTCGCGATATTGCTATTGTTGTCGGTTGCAACGGAGTAGAGGGTGTGGGAGCCGTCGCTCGCGGTCAAGGTGTCCCAGGAGATCGTGTAGGGGCTTGAGGTCACGGCCGACCCCAAGGGAGAGCCGTCGAGGTAGAACTGAACGGAGGCGATGCCCACAGTCGAGGTGGCGGTGGCCGATACGGAGATGGTGCCCGTGGCGATAGTACCGCCCGTGGGCGAGAGCAGTGTCGTCCCGATGCCGGTCGTGCTGATTGTGAAAGATACGGGGATGTATTGGGGAGAGCTTGAGGCGTTGGGGTCAGCAATCGTGGCCGTCGCATTGTAGGTACCAATGGCAAGGCCCGTCGGGTTCGCGATGAAGGAGAGAGATGTGCTTGCGTTTCCCGCAAGAGAGCCGGATGTCGGAGAGAACGTGAGCCACGTCTGGGTGCTCGACGCCGACCAGTTGAGAGTGGTACCTGCGCTTCCGGCGTTGCTCACGATCACCGTCTGAGACGAGGTCGCCGTGCTTCCATGCACGGCAGAGAAGCTGAGGGTTGAGGTCGGGACGGAGAGGACGGCTTGATTCGCCACCGTGACCGTGATCGAGGTCGAAGTTGCGGTATTGCTGTAGTTGTCGGTCGCCAAGGCGTAAAGCGTATGTGAGGCATTCGTTGCTCCAGTCGTGTTCCAGCTATAGGAGTAGGTATTGGGAGATGAGGTAGACGTCACGGGTGAACCTAAGAGTGATCCATCTAGGTAGAACTGAACGGAAGAGATGGAGGCGGGAGCGACGGCAGTGGAAGATGCAGATATCGTGACCGTGGAAGAGACGGTGGAACTAGCGGAGGGAGAGAGCCAAATAATGGAAGGGGCGGAGGTCTGGGTATATACGTATGCACCGAGGTCCCAGCCTGCACCGAAACTGTTTTGATTATCGGTAATTATATTGGCTGGCCAAGTAGAAGCGGAATTGAGATCCAAGTCATAGTTTGTACCGAGATTCGATCCTGCATCAATCAGAGGAGAGGATGAAACAAGGGCAAAATTATTTGTTGAGGTGCTAATAAAGAGCGGGTTGGCGTTGAGATTATTCGCTTGCGTTGATGATGCCTGCCACGATGCTAATGTGCTGTAATACGTGGAAGCTCCCCACTGGATGAAATTTGTAGCGTTCGGGCCAAAATCATTGTAAGCGTAGACGTTTCCATAGCCGTTCGTACCATCGTTCTGACCACCATCAACAGCACCCAATGCACTTACCGTGTTGCCCGTTGCTATATTATTGGTGAATTGGTTATCGATTAAACCTCCTGCCGAGGGTGATCCACCCGCCCACATAGAAAAGCCCAGAGCATTCCCGTAAGCAGTATTGTTGTACCAGACGTTGTGCGATGACAAACGAACGTTTGTGAATCCTGCCCGCCCGTTATCAAAGGATATATTTCCATACACAGCAGCATTTTGTGTATCTTCGAGAATTATTCCACTATCGTTATTGTTGTAAAGCTCGTTGTAGGCAACAACCGTACCGCTCGGAGAGGTATCGACATAAATGCCCGACCCAATGTCATACTGATTCGGATATGCCTTAAAATCTGGCAAGGCGCTCCCGGCGTTATATGCAAGGTTATTTTCTATCGTCAAACCACTCATAGTCGTCGCCAATACATGGATCTCGCCGTTTGGACTGTTGGGAGCAGCGGTTGGATTCCACACGTCGTCATGGTCGACATTCCCGGTGATTGAGACATTAGTGATCGTGTCTCCATCCGTCCACATATCGATGCCGGGGCCGCCGTTGCCGAATGTCGTGTTGCCAGAGATGGTGACATTACTTATGGGATACCCGCCGCCTCCAATGTCGTCATATACGGCGATTCCATCGCCGTAATTATCCTCCGCAGTCACTCCGGTAATGGAGATTGAATGTAGCGCTTGCCAGTAATTATTGAAATCCAGACCTGCCCACCCGCCGTTCCTAACCGCAATATTCTGTACCGCGATATAGTCCGCGAATTGACCCAACCCGATGCAATTCTGACGTACGCTCACTTCCATTGTGTGGCCGCTTGGGTTGTCTCCAGCAATGGTATCTACCCACATCTGGCTGCTCGTCGTATTTAGATACCATCGTCCCTCAGCAAGCGAGGAGATGCCTGTCGTCTCCTGCACCAAGCGGGTGCCATCCTCAAACATCTGGAGTGTGCCATTTCCCAGCGTGGAGGTCGACACTTCAGGAATATAGTAGACGTTTGTAGGTGCGACGACGGAATACGTATAGCCGCCCGAATCATCGCGGTTGAACCCTGACTGCTCCGATGTCCAGTTGTAACTTGAGCCGCCTGATGAGGAGACGATGGTGACGCCGGTTGTGGAAGGCGTGAGTACTTGGGTGACGCTCGCGGTATCGTAAAGGGTAGTCTTACCGCTAGTCTGCCCAGAATAATTCTCATAAAGAGTGGTGACTGATGCAGGCACCGTGCCATACAAGATCCACTGAGTCCAGGACGCCGGGGCATTGTTGCTAGTACCGGTAAAACCGGACCAATCATTCAGCCCAAATTGGAGCGTTGACCAACCTCCCGTATCAGTCCCTTGCTCTATGTAGGTAGAACCTTTCAATGTCATTCCTGTTGATACGGTAAAGGATTGACCACAATCTCCCCAAGCACTAGTTAAGGTCAACTGCAGACCATTCCCAGACTGACCCGCCACTTCAGCGGCGGTCGCGTTGGTACAACCATAACTAGCAACGTTCGTCATCCCAGGGTCAGGTAGCAACTGGCTTCCATAGGTCTCCCCGCTTCCTGCGGCTTTGATCCAGCCGACGAGCTGATGGCCGGATGAGTCAGTAATCGTGATCTCATCTCCTGTGTATGGGGTCAAGGTTCCCGACGCATTGAAGTCGACGAAGGCAGTTCCGGACGCCAGACTTAACTTCATGTTGGATTGGGAGACGGTGCCCGTAATGCTCTGCGTGGTCGTAGCAGTCCAACTGCTGCTTGCAACCACATTTGCGCCATCGATGATCGGCTGCGCTCCTGTGCCGTAGGATCCGACCATGAACGGGCTACTACTGCTGGTGCCGTATGCTGGAATGGCATACTGCTCGTGGAATGTATCGCCATCTTTCAACAGCACGGAATTTCCCGCTTGGTTTCCGGTTACCGCTGATTGCGCGTTGGCAATGGAGTTGAATGGCCCTGCTCCCCCCGAAGATGCTGCGCAAGTCTGGGCGGTTCCGTTGCCATTGTTCGTGCAGGTGTTGTCCACGTAATACGTCGGCCCCGATGCTTTTGCTTGATTTACGGGAAACATAAAAAGTCCAAGTGATAGTTGGATGACCAAAATCAGGATAAGGGGACGGAAAGGAAATTTTTTGAGGGAAAACTGGAGATACATGGACGTTTATATAGAGTGTAAAAATTTCATTGAAATTATGTTGAGTATAACAAATTGGTAAGTTAGTGACTAACTATGGAATACGTATAGCCGCCCGAATCATCGCGGTTGAACCCTGACTGCTCCGATGTCCAGTTGTAACTTGAGCCGCCTGATGAAGAGACGATGGTCACGCCAGTGGCTGAAGGAGTCAGGATTTGCTTAACGCTGCCAGTGTCATATAAGGTCGTTAGACCAGTGGTTTGACCCATGTAGTCCTGATAAAGCGAGGTTGTTAACGCAGGCACAGTGGTGTATATTGGGCCGTTCACGACCCAACTTGCTGTCGAATTCTGGCTATGAGTTTGAAGATTCGCCGTATAAGCAACAGTTGAAAATCCGACGGTTGTCCAAGCTCCGGTATCGGTTCCTTGCTTTACGTAAGCTGAACCCTTTAGCGCCATTCCTGCTGTGCAGTTAAACTGTTGTGCGGTCTGTTGCCAGTTGCTCGATAGAGTTAGCTGTAGAGCGTTTCCGGCTTGACCGCCAGCCACCTCTGCCCCAGATGAATTCGTGTAGTGCCATTCCGAACCATTAACATCTTCCATTATTGGATCGGGAAGCAGCTCCCCCCCATACGTCTCCCCTGCCCCCGCAGCTTTGACCCATCCGACGAGCTGATACCCTGTGGAATCGGTGATGGTAAGCTTGTCGCCGATATAAGAAGTGAGGGAGCCTACCGCGCCGAAATCAACAAACGCAGTCCCATTCACGATACTCATCTTCATGTTTGCCTGGGTGACGGAGCCGGAAGAAAGGCTTGGATTCGCATAGTCCTGGGGAGCCAAGGCAAGAGATGCTCCTTTCTCAAAGAGGTCGGCATACACTCCTCCGTCATTCGCCTCTATCGATTGATACTTCTGAGACTCAAGATTGGAGGTGAGCTCATACTTGGTGCCTTGTATCTGATAGGTGTAGAAGTAGCCTGAGCTTGTGGTATTCGTAGGGTCCACGGGAAGAGATCCTAAGGGAGATTTGGTGGACATAGTGGAGAAATTGATTGGGATCCAACCGGTGCCATCGGTATTTCTGTAGGTAGATGATGCGGCACAATGCCAGGTGAAGAGGCTTGAGGTAGCAAGACCTAAGCCCTGGCACTGATCTCCTGCGGTCGTCGTAGCAGAGGGATCAGGAATGGAGATATATGTAGTGGAAGCAGAGCCAAGAGATCCCGCGGAGAGATCTTGCTGGTAGAGAGCAATGGCATGGGTCAAGGTATCCATATCAGAGACTCTGTTACTGTCTCTGCTTTGTTTGAGAAGCTCTGCGGGATTCAGGGTGAGGACGACCACGACTGCTAATATGGCAATGATCGCGATGACGACCAGAAGCTCGATGAGGGTGAAACCCTTGCGGGATGATACGTACATTACTTTATACCTAAAGTATAGCAAATCTTGCAGTTACGATAACTGCATCTGTCTTGGTCACGCAGCTCAAGCCCTTTCGTCGGCCCCTCGTGTGGTTTATATTTGGCGGACTCGTAGAAAGTCCTAGGCCAACTGGTGAGGGGCCGGCGGAAAGGCTTGGACCTGAATTTATGAGGGTGGCACGATCATTCTTCCTTTGAGATCGTCGTGCGCCGTAGATTCGTGCGTGAAGTAAGTAATTCCAAGTGCAGCCGCGTCGAAGATACTCATGGAGTATTTCTCGGCCTGCCAAAACTTTCTCCTGAGTCCTAACCGAGGCGACAGCTCCGGATAGCGTGCGGCGATCACAGTGGCAATTTGATATTTGTTGTGATTGCTATCGGGAAATGCTGCTCGCACGGAAGTGCGGGAAATCAGCCGCACCGAAATTCTGCGGTAGCGTGCCATAGCCGCAATTGTGCGAGCCACGCTTTTGAGTGCCACTGTCCTCGGTGCCTTGATAACAACTACGTCAGGCTCATGTTGATCAAGTAGCGAGGCAAGTTTCACATTCAGAGGAATCTTTACGGCATTCGCCCCGTGTCGAAAGCTCTTTATTCCCCAATCAACCAGTTCATCAGGGCCCTCGAACATGGCATACCCAAAACTGAGGGGATGGAGATCGAGAGCGAATACTTTCTCCGATGGTATTGCGTTCATCGCATTTGGTGTTCGTTGCTTTGTGAGTGACCGTGATGATCGTTCAACCATTGCAACTGCCTGGATGCCAATGCAGATACTCGTCCTGAGTTATGCTTCTCTTCAAGTGCTGAGCGTAGCGTTGCGATTCGCTCGGCGACCTTCTTCTGCACTTCGTATTGCATACCGCCGAAGAGCGTGGTAACGGAGACGTCAAGAATTAATGCAAGCGCGAGAGCGGTGCGAAGCGAGGGGAGCCGGTGGCCTTGTTCATATCGGCACACGTTTGCGCGGCTCTTATGTCCCAACAAAAACGCTACGTCTTGTTGGCCGAGGCTTGATCGTTTCCTATATGTCCGGACATAGTTGTGGGGCCGTGAAGACATGTGAGTAGCGCAAATGAATTAACACCGCGACTGTATGCCTATCAGCGTATACAAAAGCCACCGTTTAAAAAGACGGGAGAAATTGCCGCAAGCGACAACAAATAGATGCCCAGCAACCAAAGAACGGCGCTTGTAGCAACACTACGTCTACGCTCTTAATGTGCGGCTTTACCCCATTCTTAAACTACTATTCGACGTACTTGTCAAGGGGCTTCTCCGAGCAATGGAATTGAGGCAGTTTTTCATGCTTCGGCGTGTCGATATCTCGGTTCGTTGTCGCCTCATGCAATTAATCCTACATTTTGGA
>Ga0224554_1001729_pt1 | contig 13021 bp, 9 predicted proteins | sample 714S22024metaG_FD_180666 | JGI IMG/M metagenome (GOLD analysis project Ga0224554, IMG submission 180666) | Peat soil microbial communities from Stordalen Mire, Sweden - 717 S2 20-24 | ecosystem: Environmental > Terrestrial > Soil > Wetlands > Peat | place: Sweden: Norrbotten County, Stordalen...
GATTGGCAGGAGCCGCTATCTCCAGCGCGTCCTGAAAGCTGGTTCCCGCGCCGCCGTTAAAACCTGTGCCGCTGCCGCCACTACATCCTACCCATGATCTTGTGCCTGAGCCATTGTCGTACAGACATCCCGGTGTGCCTGTGGCTGAGGGTGCAAGCTGCACATACCCCGCCGCTGGACCCTGAGTGCCGAGAGCCGTCTGAGGAATGACTGGGCCGTTGGCGTTGTTCAGTGAGCCGAAATAATACGTTCCGGTTGTCGTTGAATTGCCTAGTGTCACCGTGTTGCTGCCGTGTCCAATTGCGGCATAGCCTATCACCGTTTCGTTCGTATCACCATCGGCCAGTGGGTAAGCGTTGGCACCTTCATAGACTGAATTGTTGCCAGATTCATTGGGCGTTGCTCCATCGGCTATATACATACCTGCATCGAAGCCGTTCGCGGTCCAGTTTGAGCCAGTTTGGTTATAGAAACCTGCCTGCATGCCGGTCGCGGTCCAGCCCGAGCCGGTTTGGTTGTTATAGCCTGCCGTGCTGCCGGTCGCTGTCCAGTTTGAGCCGGTGGTGCTGTAGTAACCTGTCTGAACACCGGTCGCTGTCCAGTTTGAGCCGGTGGTGCTGTAGTAACCTGCCGCGCTGCCGGTCGCGGTCCAGCCCACGCCGGTGGTGTTAGCACGACCCGCGTCGTAGCCGTTCGCGGTCCAGTTTACGCCGGTAGCCACCGCTGCTGCCCCAGTGCCCACTGCGCGTGGGGATATATTCCCCGGCAAAGTATTAAGCTGCGATGTGCCGCTGCCTGTCTGCGCGCCGTTGGTGATGCTGGCCCAAGTGCCGCCAGGCGTGGAGCACGTCCCATCCGACTTGAGATAGCCAGAACATGACCCCGAACCAAATAGAGCCACGATCATTGAGTAGGTTGGATTTACCCAGTTGCTTGAACCACCGTATGCCGCCAGCCCCGTAAAGGTGGGCCATGTCATAGTTCCCGTCCCACCGCACGATCCCCACGTATACGCCGATCCGGTGTACTGAAAGCAGCCTGTGGAAGGAGTGGGCGCGGTTAGTACATAGCCGTTTACCGGGCCTTCTGTACCGAGAGCCGTCTGAGGAATGACTGGGCCGTTGGCGTTGTTCAGCGTTCCTTGGACCTGTAAATTTTCATATATCACGGAGCCGGTGTTGAGAAAGCTAGCTACCTCGGTCGGCGCTGTGTTGGCCGTACCAGCCCATAAGCGCACAGACTGTCCGCCCTGATTTGCCATGATGTCGAGTCCGCCGTTAGCGTTAGTGCTAACGCCATAGCCAAGCGAGCTAGATAGCGTATACCAAGAAGAATTGGCTGTAATAACACCGATAGCACCAGAAGAATAACCCGTAAAATTGAAGTTCACTGCCGATGAGGTTCCCGGCAAAGTATTAAGCTGCGATGTGCCGCTGCCTGTCTGCGAGCCGTTGGTGATGCTGGCCCACGCCCCTGCCGCTGTGGTTGCGCCCGTGCCGCCCGACGCCGGAAGCAATGGTGATCCAAGCGTCTCACTGCCCGCCGCGACGGCGCCTGAGAACGATGCGCTGGTGCCGTTGAGTGCGCCCGCCGTGACGTTGCCCGGAACATTGAGATTACTCTTTGTACTGTCTGTAGTTATGTTAGATGGAACCAACGCGCTTGTCGGTCCGCCAGGCCCGTACACTGGAAAACCTAGAGTATATCCGGGAGTGATTCCGTTTGATGTGATGTACCCTGCCGGGTTGGTCGAGCTGTACGCGCCCAGGTTCGCCAGCGCCCCTGCTGCTGTGGTTGCGCCGGTGCCGCCTTTCATTATTGGGAGCGTGCCTCCGCCCCCGCCACTACAAATACCGGCTGGAAGCGCCGCGGTGATCTGAGATGAGATGTCCTCAGTTCCGCCTCCACCAGTAATCGCGACTTGAATTTGAAACGCTCCGGGAGAAGCCGCGGGACAAGAGAGTGTAAAAGTCCATGTCGAGGGAGTAGGGCAAATCTGCGCGGTGTCGGCCAGCAGGGTTGAGAAGTGGCCGTAGGAATCAATAGAACCATTGACAGTGTTTTGGAAAGTCGAAACACAGCCGAGGAGACCGAGCTGCGGAGAGGACGAAAGATTGGTCCACGCGGCGCCAAAGGAACCGCCGGCAAGGGCAGGGACCGTGGCCGTGGTCTGAACGTAGCCCGAGGGGATCTGGGCCGGGGAAGGCACCGCAAAGATCAGGAGGACACAGAGGGAGAGCAAACAAGCAAGTTTAGAGAGACCACAGACCGGTCTGAGTTGGTCGGTTCTCCAGGTCATCCTAGTAAGCCAACGGATCAGTGCGTAGACGAAATTCTTCATTGAGTTGCTCCTTGGGCTTGAGTAGGTTGCATAGCCTGTGACTGCCCCGCTTGATTCCGTTGGATCGCAGCGGCGTAAGCGGCGAGCAGGGGGCTAACTTGAATCCCGCGCGCCTTAGCCGTTGCGACAATCTTAGGCATGTCCCCCCGAAGTTCGAGTGGAATCTGTGCGATCTGCTGCCGGGACGGACGGAGGAGAAATTCTTTGACTTGCGGATGGGCCAGAATTTCATCAATAGCCGCGCCGGCCGCGCCAGCGGCAGGTATAGCAGTCAGGCCCCCTGGAGAGACTTCCCGTCCGCGCATCAGGTCGCTCAGCATGTGAAACGCTGGCCAGATCACGGAGAGCCGAACTAAGGTGCCCACCGCTCCAGAGCCACGACGTTGAACAGATGTCTCGTTGGCGCGACGAAGGTCGGCTTCGGAGATAGTTTGGTGTGGGTCAGGCACAGGCCGATCAGGAAAATTGGGTCGCTGAGGTTGATCGACTGATTGAAACGCACGCTCGGCGGGCGCACCAGATGCCAGCCGAGCGGGAGCGCGCTGCGGCGGGGCGGCCAAGCGAAATCCAGGCCGAGGATCATTTACGGTTGGCGGTGGAGGAACTTGCTTCAAACTTTTGCGAAGCTGCTCCTCGGGGGGAAGGCTGTCCAAAGCCTTGCGCGCCGCTTTGACTTGGCGGTAGGAATCGACGAGGGTGGGATCGTAGTTGCGGGCCTTAGCCAACCGTTCCTCATCCGCACGCTCTTGGAAGGCTTCCGGGTTAAGCTGCTTCTCACGAATAGTACGCGCGGTATCAGGCGAATGAGATTCTCGCCCAAAGGCTTCCTGATAAGTGATGGTGGAAGCACGTGCGGCGCCAAGATCGTCCCCGGCTCCAGCGTCAGCGGAAGCACGAGTCACGGCGGCGCGCAGCACCTTAGCCACCTGCTTCATTTCGCCAAGCAAAGGCCCCTCGAACCGTCCGCTACGGATATACCGCTGAAGAATCGACGAAGCCCGATGGACCTGTTCGACTGGGATTGGCTTTCCTGCTTGTGGATCAAAGTCAATTGGATCAGGCTCAAACCCACTGCTGGTTGCGATTTGGTCGATATTTGCGCGAACACGCTCGGGATAATCAAAGTAATTACCGGTATAGCCTTGGGTCTTCATGATCGCTGAGCGATCTTGGGCATAGAGTGAGTCGAGGGGCGCGTCTTCGGGCGCAACTTGCAATTGGCGCAACAACTTTACAGTTTCTGGTGAGATTGCGGCTATAGACTTAAGCTGATCGGCGATCTGGCCGCCATCCATGGTCTTGCCCGCTATTTTCTGCCGCCATTTCGACCACGCGGAGTTCTCTTCAGTCTTGGCTCGTGTATCAGCAGCGGCTTCCTTAGCGTAATGCTCGTTAGTAGACTGCTTATACGCCTGCTCTCGTTGGCGACGAAGTTCAAGCGCGTTCTCCGCGGCGCGGTTGGCGTCAGCCACTTTTTTCACAACGGCCTGATGTTTGGCCTTGACCGCTTCATTGGATTCAGTGACTTTTTGCTCGGCTGCCTGCCGCTGTCTTGCTAACTGCGCGGCTTCAGATCGATCTGTTTGGTCAATCTCTTGAGCTTTGTTAGCGACATCTCGCTGATAGCCAATCTCACGACCCTGCTGCTCGTGCAACGCGGATTGTGTGTCGGTAAGATGGTCCTTTACAGCCTTTGCGTTTGCCGTGTCGATTTTGCTGTTTTCATCAGCGAATTTACGAACGAGTTCGCGAGCCACGCCGGGGCCGGAACCCGCGAGGCGGCGAACCCCGCTCTCAGCGACGTTCCCCACGCCTTCAACTGTTCTGCCCCCAAGTTCTGTCGCCTTACCGCCGAGCTTTCCGGTAACGTACATGGTCGCTGCGTCACCGCCGAGGTTCCCAAGCGCGGCCATCGGTCCAAGGCTGGCGGTGTCCTCGTTGAGCCCACGATAAGCGTTCTCCCCCATCGTTGCTGGATCGAGACTTTCTAGCGCCGCCGGGTCCCCATGCCAGAGGCCGGCCGCTGTTTGCGCCATGCCTTGAGGAAGCCCCGCCACGCCGCGCAAGGTTCGATTGGCCACGTTGAAAGGAAGTTTCTCTACGTTGCCAACAGCGGCGTTGGCTTGGTTCCACGCACTTCCTGTAAGTGGTGTGTCAGGCATTGGCTCTGTCATGCGAGTCAACAAGGACGCGACACGCCCGTAAGTAGACGGGCCTTTGCCTTCGTTGGTAGAGTCCTTCTGATACTTTGGCGCGTCATCTGGATGGAGGCTGTACCCTGCCGCTTGTGCATCGCGTACACGATTGTAAGGAACATTGATCTCAACGGATTCTCCAGCCTTTTGAGAATTTCCTGGAGGGGCCATGCGATAAAGACCGTAGCCCTTGCCGGTGGCAGGGTCAATGGTGTTGGTTGTAAGGTCAGGAACATGAGGGGCAGGAGGGGCGGTAGCTCGATTAGCGGCTAGAGGTTCTCCAGTCTCTGGATTCAGATAAACCTTTCCCGGAGCCTGGGCCAAAGGCTTGACGGGATTGCCATTGTCGTCGAGATATTGAAGAGCCTGTGCCATCACCGCGCCGCCTTGGCCAACTTAGTCACTCGCCATCCCGTGCCATCCCACGCGCCCTCATTACCGTTGGGAAAAGTCTTCTTGTCGCCTATTTTGTGCTTAGCTGGTCCGCCACCGGCACCGCCTGTTCCGCCCGCGCCACCAGATCCGCCACCTGTCCGCGGCGCACCCAACCTGCCACTGGCGCCCATCAGAGCGTTGAATGTCATCTCGTCCTGGTCTAATCCAGCGAGCAGCGCTTCGGGGGTTAGCTTCATGGCCGTTATGGTGTCTTTCAATTCATCCACCGTTTTCACAGAACGTCCACCGAATACGCCCGCCGAGTGATCCGCCAAAATGAGTGCCGCTGAGCGAAATCTCTGTGCATCAGGATTGTTGGACCCCGCCCAATTAACAAAGTCCTGCAACCGACCCGCTACTGGGCCGAACAGGCCATCGTTTCTGCCGATGATGTCGCGCATCGTGTTCACTTGCAGTATTCCTGAATTAGAGAAGTCCTGCCTGTTCTTTTCCGCTCCCACAGGCGAGCTGACCGCACCGGCGAGGAAAGGAGCTCCTCGATTGAACGCGGCGACTCCGGCGGATATTGGAACGGCGGTTTCCATGTTTGTGTTTGGGTCCGTCGCCATAAACAGACGGTTTGCCGCGTTATACTCAGCCATCGCTTTCATACGAGCGATACCTGGGCCGTCTAAAGTCTGCTGAAGCGCCGGTAACTGTGCCGCCTCTTCATTGGATAGCGGCGGCCCTTGCTTCCTGTTGGCGAGGATCTGCTTGGTTAGGAGATTGGCATACTGCGCGTTAGGAGAAAGAGTCTTCGTGGGTGGCTTAAAGTTGGCGTCTGTTGGCTTCGATACGATGTTTCCGCTCTCGTCCTTGCCGTAGATAACGTAGGACTTTCCGTCCGGCCCTGTTTGAGGCTGGCCGGCGGCCCCAGGCAGAGGAGTAAACTTGGCGGCCGGCGGCGCCTTCACACCATAAAATTCCGGCGCCACCGCCTCCTTCTGCTCTGGCGTGAGCTTGATGCCCGCCTTTTCCAAAGAATCAATATAGCTCTTGAATCGCGCTTCGCCAGAGGGTGTGTCCGCCACACGCTTAACCCCTTGCGGAGTCCAGTAATCGGTGTAATCGGCGCCATCATCCCCCGTACCCTTTCGCAGAGGGACGCCGAGCTGTTGCCGGACAATCTGCCTGTCCTGCTCGTCGCGCGCCGCGAGCGCGTTCTGCCGCTGTGCACCCTCGGCGGCCATTTGCTGCGTTACGGTCTGGGCCTGCTTCAGTTCCAGGTCTTGCGCTTCCTTCGCCCGGTCAGCGCGGATGTCCTGCGCGTCCGACAGCGCGGGCGCCACTGGCGCGAGTACCGAGAGTGCGTTCCAAAAACCCAAGTGGCGCCTCCTTGCCGTTCGCTACGTTACCATCCTTAGCCGCCCATGTCAGCGCTGTAATCCGGCGTGTAGATTGACGTGTCAAGACCAGTGTTTCCTGGGTACAGACTTGCAACATCAGTTGATGGGAACAGGTTGCTATTGTCAGTCGAGTTCCACGAGGTGTCCATTGTCGGCGAAGTTGGCGCGGGGCCTTGCTGCCCCTGATTGATCGTTCCCGGTGCGGATATGTTCTGAATTTGCTGCAACATTGCGGGGGAGATTGATTTTAACCCCGGCAGCGCCGAGAAAGCCTTGGCCAATTGAGCAATCGAACTTGCCGACTGATTGTTCGGATTGACCGCGCCGCCGCCGACTTGGAGAGCTTGCAGCGCGTCCTGATACCCCGCCTGCTGGTTCTGCTGCACGTAAGGCGCGATGGCTTGGGCTTCAACTTGCTGCGAAATTGCCGGTGAGTCCGACAGCCCACGGGAAGCCAGATAGCCCTGAGTGTTGTTGGCCACAGCGGAGGTCAGGCCGGCGTTCAACGGTTGGGTGAAGTTGGCGGCGTAGGCGTTCATCTTCGTCGGATCTTGCGCGTAGCTGCGGAGCAGGTTCTGATATTGCTGATTCTGATACTGGTTATACATGTTGTAGGCTGTAGAACCAATACCGGCAACTCCCAGCCCGGTCTGTAGCTCCGGATTGATCGAAGAAAGTGCGCTCGTAAAATCAGTAGACATAGGTAACTCCTTTTTCCGCGTTAAACGGGCGGATTAGCCAACTCGAACTGATTCTGCGGCTGCGCAGGCTGTGTCTGCCAGTTGCCTCCGGAGATTGAAGACGAAGAACCGGCGCTGCCCGCACCCCCCTGGCCACGGAGAGCTGCCAGGATCGACGCCACTGTCGATGAGGCATCCCCGCTCGAACCGGTGCTCGTAGCCGTACTGGCCCCGGTGGTTCCACTGGAAACCCCGCTCGAACCGGTGCTCGTAGCCGATGCACCTGCCGTTCCAGCCTGATACCCTGGGTACCCAGCCAGCAGGTCATTCAGCGCGGCCGTACCAGAGTCAGTTAGCGACCCGCCGGTCTGCTGCTGCTCTTGGCCTTGAGACCCAAGGACCGCTTCCTGCTTAGTCAGATTGGCTTGGTTAGCCGCAGTCTGCTGCTCCTGCTTGACAAGGGCGGCATTCGAGGCAGTGGCATCCTTAGAGGCATCACGACTTGCTACACCTTCGTAGGCAGCGGTGCCTGTAGCCGCAGTGGTGGCAGCAATCGTCAACCAAGTACCTAAAGATATTCCAAGTGATCCAGCCATACGATTAATCTCCCTTCCCCTACTGCCCGGTAATCATAACCGTGTTTCTGCTGCTGTCCTTGCGCGACTGTAACTGCTCGGCCTCGGCGAAAACCTCATCCTCAGCCTCGGTGACGGTCTGCGCGTGGGTCGGGAAGATCATTGTCATCTCGACTGGGCCGCGAGTCCAAAATAGCTGTTTGCGGCCCGCACAACCAGGAATGACATTGTAGCCAGATAGCTCGACTTGCTCGTCCCCGACAATGACCGCGCAGTCGCCGTGGACGATCAGCACCGTTGCTAGTCGAATTAGCGACCCTATCATCCACACCCCTGGAATCAGTCGCATCGTGCGCGCGTACATTCCGCCATGGAAGAGATGCTCGGTAGCAGCAGTAACTTGGGGCCGGGCCAAGATTATTTCCTGAGCTTGAGCCAGCTTGTCGAGCGTTGCGGGTGAAGGTGGCACGAGGGCAGCGGTAACCGGAAGAGGAATGGCCAAGGCACTCATGCCAGCCAGCTTATCAAGCGTCGTGGGTGAAGGCGGCACGAGGGCGGTGGTAAGAGGAAACGGAGCAACTAAGGAGGCTGGAACTGTGGCCATGTCTCTCATGCCAGCCACCTCGTATGCTGCGAATGAGTCAACGCATAACCAGCACGCCGGGAGAGAACTTTATCAAACGCGCTATCGACACGCGCTACGCAAGTCAAAGCCAAACATTTCATCCGTGCCGCGTACCTTTCGGCTTCGTCAAGAAGATAATTTCCCGCGCCAGAATGGCGATAATTTGGATCGACAAACAAGGATTCAACGGTGGCAATGCGCTTGCCGCAATGCGGCATAATCGGGGTAGCGACCGAGATGAAGCCAATGAGCAATCCGTAAGGCGAGGCGGTGTCAATTTCTGGGCCGGACACATAAGCCCCAAAGCACCGCAGTAAGTTTGTTTTTTCCATCGCCTCATAAACCGCGCGCTGAGGCTGGGCGTCGGGAATCAGGCATTCCTCGGCGTAAGAGTGGAGAAGACGCGCAGCGTTTGGCGCGTCAAATATTTCAGAAACGCGGGTAGAAATGATAGTGATTTGAGAGGTCTCAACCTCAGCAACAGCGGTCATCGTGGCCCATCCTCTCCGGCTTTCGTCAACAGCCCCACTCCCATCGACCCTTGAAACGGCAACACCGTTCCCCCGGCCAGCCGCGCGATGATCCGGGCCATCTTAGCCTCGGCTGGACGATTGTCGGCCAGGAAGGTCAGGAACCCGACACAGCCGCGCTGGCGAGCCTCGGCGAAGACCTGCGGCAGGGCTTCCTTGAACCAGTTTAGCGGTATTCCGGGTGGAAGTGGGGAAATGGCTAGGATTCGCCATAACACCAACCATCCATGACAGAAAGAGGCAACCACGAGGGCAAAAGGGGCGGCTTGGCCGATTGGCTCAACCACCCAGACCCATTCCGGAACCAAGTAAGGCGTTCCGGTGTCGAGAAGATCTGGAGGAAGAATATCAACTTCGCCTTCGCGCAGATTACGGACTTGAACGGCAAGGGTCACGAGATTATCCTCCGGGCCATACTGCTTTTCGCCGTAACAGCCCAATCCACCGAATCAATCACCCCGGTGGCCCCACCACTGTTTCCGCTGATGTCCAAATGCGCCCGATTACCATTACGAAAAATAGAGACGCTCACTGTGAACAGGTTACTGCCGCCCATAGGAACTACGTCGATTCCCTGCGCGCCAATCTGCTGGCCATCAAGCCAAAGGTTTGCAATAATAGATTGAACCATCGCCGGGGAACCATAACCGGTAATTGTCGCCTTCTCATAAAACAGACGCTGAGTGCCGCCCTCACCAAACAGCTCAGGCGTGCGGAAAGACCACTGGACGGCAGACTGCGCCGTGTCTCCTTGGTCCCAATTCAAGTCGCCCGCCTGTAGCCGCTGAATCGTGCCGTCGGTCTTGCCGGCAAGAACCAGCGGGTAGCCCTCACCGCCAGCAACGGTTGCCATCGACGTGATCGCCCACGGCAGGTCCAGCACCGCCCAGGACTTCATTACCAAGTCATAGCAGAACAGGCGAGCCAGCGCGCCGGCAGCCCCGAGCAGGGGCATTGCGCAGAGATACATCGGCGGGGCAACCGTCTGCGCGGACTGTGAAAGATAGCAGTAAGTCGGGTCCACGGGGGTCAGGTCAGCCTCGGAATCCACCCCGCCAAATAGGTACGGCCGGATGTCCTCGCTGATGAGCCGGTCGTTGATCCCATCAAATACGGCGAATCCAAGATGGGTAAATCGGACAACACCGAACCCAGGAAGAAATTGAATCGAGCGCGCGGCGATGCAGCCGAGGTTGGTCTGTGCCGGCTGGATCTCGAACGAGGTCGTGCCGAAGACTCCAATAAACTGGTAGGTCGTGAACTCTTTGAAGATGCACAGGGAACCAGTAGGAGAGATTCCAAGCGCGGCAATTGTGAAAGGACAGAGCCCGGTGATTTGTGAACCGTCCTGCCGACCGACGAACGCTGTGTTGACCGGGTTCCATGAGTTTGGATTATTTGAATCGGACATCTTCAGGCAAGATGGGCCGTCAATGCCGTCAGAGGTATCAGCGGGGGAAGTATTGGCCAGCCAGAGGGAACCCGCATAGGCGACCGCGTGCGCGGCGCCACGGGGCGCGGTGGAAGCGACGATTGGCCCTTGGCTGGTCCAGAGCACCGTGCCGTCGGCAGTTTGCGCGCCAAGGGCGGTGTTCCACGGCGTGGGAACCGTAGCGCCGGATACGCCGCCCTGGGTCGCCGTGTAGTAATTACCCGCGCCGTCGGTGACTTGCGCTCCAGTCAGCCAGGTTACGGAAGCCTGCCAATCCGGGAAGGCGTCCTGGAAGGTGTTGGCGAGAGGAGTGGGAGCGGATGGGGGAACTCCAGTGGATGGGTCATAAGCGACGGGAGGCAACCCGTTGCCAAGAATAACAACAACTTGGCCGGCGAACTGGACTTGAGTTGGAATTGGGCATACTTGACCGGGGATGCCACCGTACGGAGAATAACCTGGGGTAGTGGATGCTAGGCTGAACTGCGGATCACCAATCTGAAGCGAGACAGGTTGTGGAGCGGCGGCCGGGAAGATGTTGTAATTGGCGGGAGATAGTCCCACGCCTCCACCTGGGCACGCGAGTAGATAACTACTTATGAACGCATAATAATAGATGTCAGCTAAAGTTACGTATTGGGTGGTATTTAGCCATGGAGCCTGAACGTTAGGGCCGGGAAGCAGGCCCGCGGTGGAAGTAAAGGTCGTAACATCGACCGCGACAGTCCCAAGTAGGTTGCCGTACTGACCAGCAAACGGAGCTGGAGGAGAAGCGCTAGGGCTGAAGCCCAAGTACCAAACTTGGTAGCCGTTATTGCCCGGCTCGTTCACCCAAGTAATAGTCACAGTATTGAAATCAACGCTTGAATACACTACCTTCCAGGCTTTACGAGGAAACCCACCTGTCCACCCAACCGATGTTGTCCCCCCACTCATGTCCATAGTTACCACAGCGAACAAATAGTAGCCTGCTGGATTGGGGCCAGGCCCAGCGGTTGTAATTGCGAGCAAAAACGCACCCACTTGCGTAGGTACGATAAGCTGCTCAATAAGAGTCATGACAGGAGGGAACTGACCGAGCCCAAGCGTCGGGTTGTTTTTTGTAAAAGAAGAAATAGAGAGCGTGTAAGACGGGGCGGGAACTGGACCCTCGGGAGTAGGAGTAGGAAGCGCGAAAGACCCGTTGGCAATCTGAAGAGATCCTCTTTGTGTAAAGAGGAGATTGCTCATGCGTGGTAGCGCGCCGGGGGGCTGGCTCAGGCTGCCCGTGCTGGCCACTAATTTAGAAAACTTTTTTTGGCTGACAATTTTGGCTGCCATATCAGCACCCTCCGCTAAGCAGCACAGCGCAAATAAGTAGAGCAGGCAGAATCACTCCGCCGAAGTAGCTTCCTGCAAAATTTGCTACCTCCACATTACCCCCACCTCCACACTGCACGCGCCGCGGCGACATCACCTGCCGGTTTCCTTTGATCGCTTGGCACTTCTGCTCGCAGGATTTCAGCATCGATTGCTGGCCTTCAATATCCTGCTCAGCTCCTTTGAACCGCGATGACAAATAATCCTTCAAGGCGTCAATCCAGGCTGGGGGCAGATTTAGTTGAGCCGTTGCCTGCCCCTGCGCGTAGTGAATCGGATAACGAATACCGGAGAGGTAAATGTTGCACTCGGTCAGAGGGGTTCCGCTGGGCCATGCCTGAGCAATGGTCCCTCCCATGCCCCGAGTGATCTGGGTTAGTTGGTTCGAGATGTTACTAGAGTAATACACCAATTCACAGGCAGAAGGATCGGCTGGGTACGGCCCAAGCAGGGCGAGGCCGAAACCGAGAACCCAACCAGTTGCGCCAGGGGTGTAGGGAATCGTGGCCGATGCCGCTGTGATAGGGGAGGACAAGGTTCCAATTCCAGAGGTCCGAGAAGACTGCGGGTACAACTCAATTTGCTGAACCACGGAGTCCTGGTTCATGACCGCCGTGCCAGATATTCCCTTGACGTTGCTGTGCCGGAAAATATCCGACTTGTTGCCAAAGGTGATTGGCCACCCGTCAAAAAAGCCCGAAGTCAGCGAACGCCAATTGCCGATGACCTGATACTGAGCCTGACCTGCAGTGGAAGGGATGCCAGTCACATCGCGGATGCCCTCCGTGATCGCAGTCATCACATCCAGCCCTTCATCAATCCAACGATAGAGGGCCGCGCACGACAGACTCGTCCCGTCCGTGTCAGGCAGCCAGGCCGAGGAGCGCATCGGCGGGAACCCCTGCGCAATGCCGGCCGAGGACAAGGTGAATGGGATCGAAAACGCGCCGGTGCCGCCGGCGGGAATGGTGTAAGGCAGGTAGCGGTCCTCGCCCCCAGCCCCGCCCAGGGTGAAGTAGACCCGGATGGCCGTGGCCGCGAACGAGCACGTGCCCGCCACGGTGAAAGTCGAGCCGAGGGCGCCGTTGGCCACAGCGACCTCAGCCGAGGCCGGAGACTCGCCCCAGGGGGTGAGTTGGGTGACGGTGAACCAGATCGCGAGCGCGCCGGTGGGAAGAGGGGTGACGGCGACTCCGGTAGGCGCGGGAAGCGAACTGGGTGGATCTCCAGCTTGCTCACGCAAACTCATTAAGACATCGCCAACAAGACTCCACTGTGCCATGAAGAACTCCCTCTCCTTCTACAAAAAAGCGGCGACCATCCCCGGTCAGTGGGACGGCCGCCGCCGGAGGAACAGCGGTTAACTAGCCGGCGATTAGACCAAGCTCACTTCCACGTCAATCGGCAACGAGGTAATTGTTCCGCCGCCGGTCACGACGAAGTTCACCGCCGTAATAGCCACGTCAGTCTTGAACTCGCCGGTCAGATCCACGTAGCCACCTG
>Ga0224554_1001730_pt1 | contig 13021 bp, 6 predicted proteins | sample 714S22024metaG_FD_180666 | JGI IMG/M metagenome (GOLD analysis project Ga0224554, IMG submission 180666) | Peat soil microbial communities from Stordalen Mire, Sweden - 717 S2 20-24 | ecosystem: Environmental > Terrestrial > Soil > Wetlands > Peat | place: Sweden: Norrbotten County, Stordalen...
CGGTTCTGAGGATGGTGCTTCGCGACGCCGCGGTGCTCGTTGGCGCAGGAATGGTTCTCGGGGTTGCGGCGACGCTGGCTTCCGCATCGGTGCTCAAAACAATGTTGTATGGCACGGCCTCGCGCGACCCGCTGGTGCTGGTTGCGGTTTGCATCGTGGTGGCGCTGACTGGGCTTCTAGCGGCTTACCTTCCAGCTCTTCGCGCAGCCGCAATCAACCCGATGCAGGCGTTGAGAACGGATTAGCGCAGCACTCACAGTTGACGCTAAATCGCCAATGCGCGAATCGAGCGGCTGGGAAGCAAATTCCGGGGTTCCGGTCGTCTGACTGCCTCCACGGCAGTTACTGGTTGATCACCTGTCGCGTACGCCCTGCGCCATTGCTGCCCCGAACTGCACATACCCGGCCTGGGACGCCCGCGCTCCAGGTAGGCCCCCCAGGGTCACCGGGAGGGTGGCGATCGCGCTACGGGGCCTGTGGAGGGGTAGGGGCGGTGTTGACCTCAGCCTCCACCGTCCCGAGGCGAGAAGTTCACGGCCGGCGGCGTTGGCCGAACACCAACCGGAATAGGAAGAGAGGCGACTCTCCCCCTATCCTGATTGAATGCCCCCAAGTAATGCGGACAGCCTATACTTCATGAAGGAAACCTCATCATGCTTCAGCCGCTTTCCCTGGAGTTCCAGTGAACGATGCCTCACGGATTGGCGATATTGAAAACCTGGTTGACGAACTGATAGCCCTCTACCTGGCTCAGGCCGCTGATTCACGCGAGTATGCCCAGGCAGCGGTGGCAGGCGAGGGAACTGTAAATCTGGAACGCACCCTTCGCAATCGAGAGGTTCAGCGGGCAGACCTTCACCGCCGGTTTGAGCAGGCGGCCTTCCCTGTATCCATAGTGCCGAACCTCGCTGACCAAACCTGAATTATTGGAGAACGGTGGATTCGGGGGGCGCGGAGGAGGAATTCGAGGCGGAGGTCTCGGTGCACTGCTGACTTCAGTGCCACTTGCGACTGAGCCGGAAGACTGTTAGTGCTGGTGGGCCATGCACCGGCTTTAAGGACGGCAAGACCGCTATTGGTGCATCAACGCTGAGTTCAGCTTCGGCAGGGGATTCGCATCGCATTACCCTCCTGAGTCATCCAATGACCTATGAGCGGCGGATTGGTCATCTCGGTTCTGGATCTTGTGGGCATGCGGGCAGGTGAGTCAGCGGGCTCTGCAATTGCTCGCTCAGTGGATTTGGCACAGCATGTGGAGCGGTGGGGATACAAGCGCTACTGGCTGGCTGAGCACCACGCGATCGGAGGGCTGGCTTGCTCGGCCACTCCTGTGCTGATTGGGCACCTTGCTGGGGCGACGAATACGATCCGAGTGGGCAGCGGTGGCGTGATGCTCCCAAACCATGCGCCGCTGGTGGTTGCAGAACAATTTGGGACGCTGGATGCGCTCTATCCGGGGCGGATTGATCTCGGTCTAGGACGCGCTCCTGGCGGAGATTCACACACCATGCGTGCGCTGCGACGGGACTTGCACCAGAGTGGAGAGGATTTTCCCGAACTTCTGGAGGAACTGCGAAGCTACCTGGGAGCTGAAAAGCCGGGACAGTTGGTGAAAGCGATTCCAGGTCAGGGCAGCAATGTGCCGATCACCCTGCTTGGTTCGAGCGGCTTTAGTGCCCAATTGGCAGGCAGGCTGGGCTTGCCATTCGCATTCGCCGCGCACTTCGCTCCTGAGTACCTTTACGCTGCGGCAGAGTTGTACAGCGAACAGTTCCGGCCAAGCGAAGCACTTGCGAGACCATATCTACTGGTGGCGGTGCAGGTGATTGCGAGGGAAACGGATGCTGCTGCGCGGAGGTTGTTCACAACTTCGCAACAGCGGTTTCTGCGGTTGATCCGGAATCAGCCGGTAGAGTTGTTGCCCCCGGTAGACTCGATGGAGCCACTCTGGCAGGATTGGGAGCGAGCAGCAGTCGAGAGCAAGATGAGCGCAGCGATTGTGGGATCGGATCGAACCGTAAAGGCGGGGCTGGAGAAGCTGGTGACCGATACCGGGGCCAGCGAGGTCATTGTGGTTTCTGATACCTATGAGCATGCTGATCGGCTGCAGTCGTATGAGCGAGTGGCCAACGTCGCCAAGACAATCATGCCCGCGCCGACAGTGGCGATGGTCGGGTCACATTTGCGAAGCAGACCTGAAACCCAGGAAGGCCGGCGATTGTCTGGCCAGACCAAGTTGACTAGCTGAGTTTAATGACCAGCGAGTCATTGGAGGGGCGGGTTTCGGGAATCTTGATGACGAGGCCGTCCGGCTTCCATTCCCAGCGGATCAGTTGCGGAGATCCAAGCAGCTCAGCTTTGCGGAGTGCGCCGAAGGGCAACGGGGTGTCGCGGTTACCCGCCTGCACGGGCGGCGCCATCGCCCAGACGCACCTCGGCCATCGAACGCGGGCTGAAGAAGTTCGGCGCCTCGATCCAGTTCAGGATTGCCAGGCTGTTTGGGAAGACGATCGAATGTCTGTTGACGGGGGTACCCAATCACTGCGAACGGCTGCTGTGTTCATGGACTAGATCATTCCACCCTGCCACAGCCTATGCTGCGCCATTCCGAGCGCTCGCCGCATTCAGCTTCTTTATCGAGTCCGCATCCAGTTTCAGTTTCGTGGCTTCCGCCAGATCGGCAAGCTGTTTCTCATTCGTCGCGCTGGCAATCGGAGCTGTAATTCCAGGCTGGGCAAGCAGCCAGGCCAGCGCCACCCGCGCCGGAGTCGATCCATGTGCATTAGCCACTTCATCCAGTGCCGCAACCACCCCGAATCCCCAGGGGTTCAGATATTTTTGCACCATCGCCCCGCGTGCGGCCTTCGCTGCGTCCTGCTGGCTGCGGTACTTGCCTGTCAGAAAGCCCGCTGCCAGCGAGAAATATGGGGTAGTGCCCAGATGATACTTCAGCACCACTGGCAGCAGGTCCGTCTCGTACGCAGGCCGCTCCACCAGGTTGTAGTGCGGCTGCAGCGAAACATAGCTTGCCAATCCATGTTTCTTGCTGGTCTCCAGCGCTTCCGCCAGACGGGCTCCGCTGTAATTGGACGCGCCGACATACCGGACCTTCCCCTTCTTCACCAACTCGTCGAAGGCTCCCAATGTTTCTTCCAACGGAGTCTCCGGATCGTCCTTGTGCGCCAGATAGAGGTCGATATAATCCGTCTGCAGCCGCTGCAACGAATCATCAACCGCCTGCCGGATGTAGGCCGCCTCCAGCCCCTTCTTGCCCGTGCCCATCTCCATTCCGACCTTGGTCGCCAGAATGACATCCTTGCGCTTCCCGGTTCTCACAAACCACTTGCCGAGAATCGTCTCCGACTCACCACCATGGTTTCCCGGAGCCCACCGTGAATACACATCCGCCGTATCCACAAAGTTCAGTCCGGCAGCCAGCGCCGCATCAAGTTGCCTGAATGATTCTGCCTCGGGCAGCGTCCACCCATAGACGTTTCCGCCCAGACAAATCACCGGCACTTCGGGCCCGTCAGATCCTAGCTTCCGTCTTTCCATCTGCGATTCTCCTTTGATGCTTTGATGCCGCACAGCCGCCTGAGGTCTCACTCAAGCCGCAGGGATTCAACCCGCCGCTGCTCCCACTCATCTACGTAGTCGCGGTCGATCCGGTCCTTGCGATTCTCTCGTTATTCCCGTCCGCGGCGCTTCTTCCGCTCTTCGCGGTCCTCGCGACCATCGCTCATCCCCCTCCCCACATCAGTCAGAAACCAAGGCTGCCTGCCGCCCAGCGGGTGTCCGTAAGACCTCCTGCCAGTAGTCAACCACCGACACAGACGCGCCAATCCTGGTGATTTTTGGGTACGCCTCGGGTACTGGACAAATTGTCCAACTTCGCCCAGAATATTTACCGCGGCTTGGTACTTGCCAATGGAGGCCTTGTTGGCGACAGGACTCAGTGTTCGGGACAATGGCCGGCGAGCGGCAGGAATTTGTCAGGGGCGGGTGCTGAGAACGCGCTAGGGTCTCGCGGACGGGCCGCCTTCTAACAAACCTAGGTGCACCCAGGATTTCGTGATGGACTCCGGTTTCGGTTCGGGATGATTGTCGACCAGTCACAACCAAGAGTCGAGTGAAAACAATGTGATCTCAGGGCAAACGCATCTTAATCGCTATATGCAAGAAGGGTTTGGCAGGTTGAGATGTGGGGATGGACAGTCCCCTGAAGTATTTCGCCGATTTGCGCGATCCGCGGGTGGATCGGACGCGCGAGCATTTACTGGAAGAAATTCTTTTGATCACCATCGCGGCCGTCCTGAGCGGGGCCAACGGGTGGAACGAGATCGAGGACTATGCGCATTCCAAACACGAGTGGTTCAAGAGTTTTTTGACTCTTCCCAGCGATATTCCCTCGCACCGTACCTTCAATCGGGTCTTCTCGGCTCTCGATCCAGAGGAGTTGGAAAAGGGTTTTGTGGCCTGGGTGTTGTCGATTGCCAAGTTGACGGCGGGCGAAGTGGTGGCCATCGACGGCAAGACGCTGGGGGGCGCCTCGGAGCCAAGCAAAAAAGGACCCGACAAAAAAGCCATCGTGCATATGGTCTCGGCCTGGGCCAACACCAACAGCCTGGTGCTCGGCCAACGCCGCGTCGATGAAAAGTCCAATGAAATCACGGCGATTCCTAAACTTCTCGACGCGCTGGAGTTAAGTGGAACGGTAGTGACCATCGACGCGATGGGCTGCCAGCAAGCCATCGCGGAAAAGATCATCGACAAAAAGGCCGACTATATTTTGGCGGTCAAAGAGAACCAAGGCCATCTTCTGGAGGAGATCGAAGATCCGATACGGTCAGCGAAGACAGCATTATTCCCCAACTCAGCACCAGCTTGTTCAGGCTCAACTCAGCCGCCAAACGCTTCAGGGAATCTCTCTGCCCCCTGATACCGGCATTCATGCCGATATCAGGGGGCAGATCCTGGCTGATTGCCAACTACGGCTCTCTTCTCCCAGGCAATGCGCTGTTCTCATGCTTCGCCAGCGTAATCGCCAGCGTGATCACGTAGCGGTTGTTTGGCAGCTCGATCGATTGGACTGTCTTGCGCCCATCCAGCGGCAGAATGTACTGGTAGAGGTTGAAGGTCCGGTTGTCCTGCGATCCGTCGTTATAGTCGCGATACGGCATGGCGAAAACCTCGGACTCGTTGGTAAACTGCTGCGGTGAGTACCAGTCGCTGAAGCTCTGCGTCCTCTTCTCCCTGGAGCCGTCCGTATACGCGATCACCACCTGCTGCTCCGTCTGCGCTCCCTGGATACCTGTCCCCAGGATGCGAATCTGGTCGTAGTGGCCCGCAGGCAAAGGAATCGCCGTGCCCGTTCCATACGTAATATTCGGTTGATTGGCGGGGGCAATATCGTACCGCACGCCATTCACGACAACACCTCGCGCTCCACTTTGATCGCCAAGCAGGTTCGCGGAGTATGCCGCTCCACCGCCATCGAGACCGCCGCTCTCCGAGAACGTAGTTCCATCCGTGTAAATTCCCGTGGCATCGAATGCGCTTGCCAGGTTCACCTGTGTTCCCAGATGCGGGCTCACGAGAGTAGCTGTAAGCACAAGCACGTTCGAGTTATTCGGCAGCGTCAGGCTCTTCACCTGCTTGCCGGCGTCGAGCAGGAAGGCATAGCCGTAAAGGTTGAACTGCCGTGTATCCTCCGTGCCGTTTTCAATGTTGCGATACGGCATGGCGACCGCTTCCGCTTCGCCCAGGTTGCTCGACGGCGCATACCAGTCGCTGAAGCTCTGCGTGAACTGAGATGTCGTGCCATCGGTATACGTCACCGTCAGCGGCTGCGCGCTCTGGTTGCCGTTGATTCCGGTAGCCAGCAGTTGCAGCGTAGTGAAGTTGCCAGCCGGCAGTGCGATCACCTGACCTGTTCCGGCAACCGCGTTGGCAACATTCGGCTTGCCGAAGTTGAACTGGATGCCGTTGAGCACGCGCGACAGCGTCAGCAGATTGGACGAGTAGGCATAGCCGGCAAGCCCGCCTTGTTTGCTGAAGTTCGTGCCGTCGCTGTAAATCGCATTGACGTTGTAAGCCGAGGAGAGACTGACCGGAATTCCCTCGCCCCATTTGCCAGTAGCCGCGCTTACGGCAAGCACTGCGGACGAGAAGCTCTGGGTGATAGATCCAGACTGCGCGCTTACGGCGACCAAGTTGTTCATGCCGGTCAACGCCTTGCTGTCTGCAACCAGCGCCAGCGTGCTGGTGTCAGACTTCTTACCCGGCAGGATCGCCGAGAACACACCGGAAGGCAGTCCGCTGGTCAGGGAGAAGTGCACCCGGCCGGTGAATCCGTTCTCCGGGGATGCAGTCATAGTGGCAGTAATGTAGTTGCTCTGGTCGAGGTAGAGCGTCGTCGGCGATATCGTCAGCCCGAAATCCGGCAGAGCAAGCGATACATACGCGGCCTGCGAGATTCCCTGGCTGGCTCCTGTCACCACGATCAACAGATTTCCCGCAGGGGTTGAGCTGGTCGTTGTGACGTTCAGCGTCGCGGAGCCGGCTCTGGTAATCGAAGACTGATCGATCGTAGCTGTCACGCCCTCTAGCGCGCCGATCGTCGTCACTGTCAGGTTTACTGTTCCGGTGAAGCCGTTCGTTGGCGTGACGGTAATCGTCGTCTGGCCGCTCTCGCCCGGTTTCAGAGGGATCGTCGCCGGGGAGGCCGACAGGGTGAAGTTCGGGGTGCCCGTTGACGCTGGCCCCAGGACATCCAGCATGGCCTGGCCGTTCGGACTTCCCCATCCGGTGACCAGGTCGTATCCGGAGACTGCGGTGAACAGATCAGGACTGCCGCTGTTGAAGTTGTTGCCGGTCGTAATGTCGTGGAAGAGGTTCGCATAATTGGGGGTCTGGCCAAGACTGTAAACCGACGTGTTCAGGAATCCGATCGGATGACCACTCGCATGCTCGTTCGCGAGCGACAGGTAGGCGGCCCACCGCGGCGACGAAAGGCTCGTGCCTCCGATGCCCGTGGTGCAACTTCCGTTCGCGCAGAAGTAGTTGTCGGTGTTCGCCTCCATCGAGACGTCAGGGATGTTGCGATAGCTCGTCGATCCCTGGTTGGTTGAGTTGATCACCGAAACCTGGTAACTCGGGATTGGCGACTGTGTGTTCCATCCGCCGCCGCTGCCGACCCAGCCTGATTCCGATACCCATGTACCGCCCGGTCCCGAAGTCGTCAGGTCCGTGCCACCCACCGCGGTGATGTTTGGACTGTTGCCCGGATATCCCACCGAGCCCACATTGGCGCCGCTGTCGCCGGAGGAGACAAAGACGTTCTGTCCCTGCGCCTGCAGCTCCATGAAGACCTGCTCGTAGCCCGGTTCCGTCTCCGGCGTGCCGCCCCATCCGAAAGAGAGGCTGATCTGCTTGGCAACATCGTCCTCGGCCGCCTGCGAGAAGGCCGTCTGCGCATCGGTGTTCGGGCCGTTGGTCTCGTAAATGATCAGCGCCGAGAGCTGCGGCGCCATGGAGATGGCCTGCTCCATATCGATCACCTCTTCGCCGTCATCGCAGCCGCCGGTCGTCGGCGTTCCGTAGCAGATGCCGTCAACGCCCAGCAGCACGTTGTAGATGGGCACATCGAGCGGCTGATTAATGGAGCTGAAGTAATTCTGGACGTCGCTGAGGTTGTAAGGCCCAAGCTCGACGAGCCCTACAGCCTGTCCCGTGCCGTCGAGCGTCACGCCGGGAGCGTAAGCCGCGCGCATATCGCTGCCCAGGAACTGCCCGTTCGGTCCTGATCCTGTCGTGTCGCTGTGCGCTACCTGGCTGCTGTTCGCCTTCTTCAGCATCGGGTGGGGCAGGTCATAATTGCTAAAGCCGTGAATATCCAGGATCGGCAGTCCTGCCTCAACCGTCGGCTCCACGTTCGGGGCAAAGAACGTGCGGTTCCCGGTCAGATGCTTGTATTCCTTCATCGTCACTGCGAAGGTCTTGTTGATCACGGAAACCGGGGCGCTCACGTTCACCAGCAGTCGATTGGCATGCGTGCGCGTCACTGTCCTGCCCTTTGATTTCGCATAGGCGATGACCTTGTCGTAGTCAGCCTGCGTCGGACCGAACTGCTCCGTAAACTGCTGGACGGTGAGGTACTTGCCATATTGCGGACTCGATGGATCGTACAGTTGCTGAATCAGTGTCTTAAGCGCCTGCTTGTTACGCAGCGGAAGCGAGATCGAAAGACCGAGCTGCTGCGAGGCTGGGAGTGGCCCTGTGGTTTGCGCGTCCGAGGGAGCCGCAAAGCTTTTAGGCAACCTCACCTGCTGTGCCTGCGCTGCCGTCGTGAGCCACAGGCCCATAGCCAGGAACATCAGGGTGGAAAGGAAGAACAGTGTGCGAAGGTTTCTTCGGTTGAAATCGCGCATGACTCATATCTCCATTTCATAGATTTGATTACTACGCAGGAACTGCGTCAACAACAGTTTCAGGGTGTTTTTTGAGCTGGACCGATGGTTTAAAATCCCGCGGATGGTTGGGGCTTTTACGAACATCCCGACCGGCGCTATCTCGCGTGGGGAACCGTCCAGCACCGGCCAAGGGAGTCCCAGCTCGTTGTGGTAACGATTCCATGCAAGCAGAAAATCGATCGTCCCTAAACGCACGTCAAAACACTCCTGCAGAACCGTGCCGGTCAACGGATCTCAACCAGGTTCGTCGAGTCGGCGGTCAATGAAATCATCGCGAAACGGATGGTGAAGAAACAACAGATGCGATGGAACCGGCATACCGTCCTGAGGTTTCTAGACGTTCGCATTCATGTGCTAAATGGGACTTTGGAAGACGCATTCCGTCATTGGCACCGAGGCTTCCGGCCTGTCCCTGACCAAGCCAAGCAGGTTCTGTCAGCATGACCAGACCCCAACTTTGCACACTCTCATAATTCAGCGTCTTGAAGCAGAGGCAGGCATCTCGAACTCCGACACGACGCGAATGCCGCGTGCTCGGGCATATGCGGGGCGAGAGCTAGTGCTTTTGCAGCAGGATGTCTCCGCTGGCGGCTCCCTCGACCTGCCCGGACACCTGAACGGTTTCTGCGACGCCAGTAATGTCAAGAACCAGTTCATCCGTCTTTCCGTTGACGGGCTTGAGGAACTTAGGCTCCTCGACATCGTGCAGTTTGAGCACGACATTCTTGAGGCCAGTGACCATTCCCGTGCTGGGGACGAATCGGAGACGATATTGCTTGGCGGCATCGATCTTGGAGGTCAGGTCGATGGAGAAGGCGTTGTCGCGCCAGCGGCCTACGGTGTTGACCGCCCATATCTGTGGAGCGGCGCTCCAGTCGCTCGGCGGAGGCGCGGCCGTGCGAAAGACCGCCAGACTGCGGAAGACCGGAGTTCCAACGCTTCGGGTGGTTACGATGCGCAGCGCATCCACGGCAATAGGTTCAACGGGCTGAATGTGTTTATGACCGATGGAGGTGCCTTCGCCGAGCGTGTGCCATGTGCCACCGGTAAGGCCTTCGATGCGATACTGTCGTACGCGTTCGCCCTTGGCAATGTCTTCCTGCAAGATGACGGTATCGATCTGCGTTGAGGCGCTGAGATTCAGGGTTGCCTCGACGCCGTGCCCCGCAGTCTCGGCCACGGGCTTTGCAAAGCGCTTCCGAATCTCCAAACCGAAAGACCGTGCCGAGGCGCAGTCGGAATCTGAAAGCAGCCCCTCGCGGTTTGCAGGTATATTGAGCAGCAACTGGGCGCCTCGGCCAACCGAACGATAGTAGATCGAGAGCAATTGATCGGGAGTCAACACCTTCTTCTCGTTCTTCGTGCTCCAGAACCATTCGGGACGCCGGATGGAGACATCGACTTCATTCGGCAGCCAGGCGTCTCCATCGGGATCGCTATTCAGTGAGGTTGCCGTTCCGGTCTTTGCTTCGGCGCTGTCGATGCCGTTCCAGCAGGGATTCGGCGCAAAGCCATCCTCGTTGCCGACCCAGCGAATGGTCGCCGAAGGCCCCTGAAAAACCATGGCATGAGGCTGATACTTCACGAGGAGATCGCTTACCGGAGTGGCCGTAGATCCGTCAAACCAGACTTCAACCAACTCTCCGTAGCAGCAAAGGATCTCAGTCAACTGCTGACGGTACATTGCGTCGTAGCGGGCCTGCAACTCGGGCGTTTTGCAGACGCCGCCTGTATTCGCGCCGAAGTGATCGTCGCGCGGGCAGACGTAGACACCCAGCTTGAGACCATGTTTGCGGCAGGAGGCGCCGATGTCCGCCATAACGTCGCCACGACCTCCGCGCCACGGTGTGTTGCGAATGCTGTAGTCCGTAGTTTCGGTCTGCCACATGCAGAACCCGCCCTGATGCTTGGCCACGAAGACGATGTACTTGGCGCCAAGGTCGACAGCGGTACGCGCCCATTGGTCCGTATCCAGGTTCTTTGGATCGATCTCAGCGAGTGGTGTACTGAGGTTGTCGGATTCCGTGTCCTGCCAGGTATTCGGCGCGAAATGCACGAACATGCCCAGTTCCAGATCCTGCCACGCGATCTGATCGGCCGAAGGCACGGCACGTGGAGTCTGTGGGGCCGATTTACCCGATGCCTCGCGCACGAGTCCGGCCGCCGCAGCGGGTACTGTCCAACGCAGTCCTGTTGCCAATCCAAGCTGCGCGGATCCCATAATCATTTGACGTCGCTTCATAGCTCACTGTCCGCTTGAAAAAAGAGCCGCCCCATACTGAAATGAGGCGGCTCCTGGTTATAGCTCTTCTAGAAGGTTAGACGACCGGCGACCTGAATGACGCGCCCATCGGGTAGTAACCCGCTGAACCTCGTCGAATTGATCTCACCGGCGCCTCCTCCGGTAATGCCGTTGTTCGGATCGCCAAAGGATGGAGTGTTCATGACATTGATTGCGTCTGCACGCAACTCAAAAGCAGCCTCACGGTATGGCAGCTTAAAGTTCTTGAAGAGAGACATATCAAGCCGGTTGAAGCCCGGCCCAGCGACTGTCAGCCGCCCGGGCTGCCCATACGGCAGCGTTCCAGCCTGGCTTAGCAGGACTGCATTGCCACCCGCGGCGACGGCAGCGTTGTATTGCGCCACAGTCGAGTACGCAGTCGGCGGCTGGGAAAAGGCACAAGGGTTGAACCAGTGCGCTATCGTTCTAGTCTGCGTTGCGCACTCTTCGTTCCGCTGGGTGACCGGGTTGGGTGTGCCCCCGGAAACGAATGGGTCGCCGATGCGGAACAGTTGCGGCAAAGCGATCGGCGTGCCGGTCTGCACCTGGAAGATGGCCGTGGTTTTCCAGCCGCCTGCCAATGCGTCCACGAGACCACCATAATTCAGGAACTGCTTCCCTTTGCCAAACGGCAGTTCGTACTGCGGCGAGAAGGTAAACCGGTTACGCACGTCAGTGGCACTGGCGCCATACTCGAACTTCAAACCGAGAAACGCGGGATTGCCGGCCTGGCCTCCGTCGGTCCCTTGGATTGGCTGGACGGCGTCGTCGAGACTGTGCGACCAGCTATAGCCCGCCAGGAAAGACAGGCCATGCGAAAGCCGCTTGTCGATCTTTGCCTGGAGCGAATTGTAGTCGGCTACGCCCTCGTCGGTGACTTCAACGATATTGCCGAAGTCGTAGAACGGCTGATAAAGCTGGCTATTCGCGCCGTTGGGAGTGACGCCCGGATATTGGTTCGCGGCATAGCTGACCCGCAGGTGACGGGTCACATTGCCCTGATACCCGAGGGTGAACGAGATGGTGGGAGTGAGACTTTGCTGCAAGCCCAGATTGTACGATTCCGTGTAGGTGCTCTTCGCATTCTGGTCCTGACCGAAGAGCGTTGGCAACTGCGCATTTGCTTCCAGGCCGGCGTTGGAGGTTGCCGCCGCCCCGAAACCGGTCTCGAGCGTCTGGCCGTTTGTGTGACATACGATGCCTGTGGCGACGGTGTTGTAACACTGGTTCGGGTTCGGGTTAATGGAACTGGTCAGGAAGAACGGCGGGTTGTTGTACAGGTTCAAGCCCAACCCGATGTTCTCCTGGCCGCCGTAGAAGAAACCGAAGCCTCCCCGAACGACAGACCTCTGCGTGGGTTGAAAGGCGAACCCGATGCGCGGTGCAAACTCGTGGTGGTCCGGGTTGACCAGGGATCGATTGGAGGTGTACTTGATCGTGATGTTGTCATTGGCAAAGTCGGTCGCAAGGAAGGCGGGAATGGGGTAGCTGCTCTGCGACTGGGGGATGAAGAACGTCCCACGTCCCTGATTCATGCCGGCGAAGTCGCCGGCGAAGTTCGCCTGGTTGTCGTGCAGTTCGACGAACGGCTGGGTGTATTCCCAGCGCAGCCCCAGATTGAGTGTAAGGTTCGACCGGATCTTCCAGTCGTCCTGGAAATAGGCCGCGTTATACCAGCGGAGATCGCTAACTGGCGTGGTGCTGTTCAAGGCGGCGTAATTTTCCAGGTCCAGCGCAAAGTCGGCAAAGCCTGCACCCGTTATAGCGCCGCTCACGTCTCCAGGGTCACTGGTGTACGTCCCTTTGAATCCCTGGTACCCGGTAGAGTCGGGCGACTGCAACCCGTAAAAGCGGGTGTGCTGGATGTTGGCGCCAACTGTGAAGTTGTGCTTTCCCCAGACCTTCGAGACGTTGTCGATGAACTCAATCACGTCCTGTTTTTCATCGGAGGGCTCGTAGCCCGGGATGCCAATTCCGAGGTTGGACCCGCCGCCGTTGAAGTAGAGGTCCGGGAAACCGCCAAGGGAGGGGCCGAATGGGATGCCGCCCAAACCATACTTCGCCGCAACGTCGGTCTGCGCCCCTGCCGACAAATAGGACGCGTGCAAGTAGTTGTAACCGACACGGAACTCATTGGTGAGGTTAGGGAACCTCTGCGCAGGTGCTTGATTTTGCAACGACGATGGGACTTCAGATAATTTCTTGATTTTGAATCGGTTTTCTGTCGAAAGAGGCGGGTTTCTGCTTGTCTTTTTGGTCTCTTGAGGCC
>Ga0224554_1001736_pt1 | contig 12996 bp, 11 predicted proteins | sample 714S22024metaG_FD_180666 | JGI IMG/M metagenome (GOLD analysis project Ga0224554, IMG submission 180666) | Peat soil microbial communities from Stordalen Mire, Sweden - 717 S2 20-24 | ecosystem: Environmental > Terrestrial > Soil > Wetlands > Peat | place: Sweden: Norrbotten County, Stordalen...
GCACGCCGTATTACGTCGCGCCGGAAAAAATCAAGCGCGAGCCGGAAACTTTCCTGTCCGACATGTATAGCCTCGGCGCGACGCTTTACCACGCGCTGACGGGGCACGTTCCGTTTGACGCGCCGACGGTCGAGGAAGTCATCATCGCGCAGGTGCAGACGCCGTTGACGCCGCCCAACCTGGTCGTGCCGGAAGTCTCACAGCCCACGAGCGACACGCTGGTGAAGGCGATGGCGAAAAATCCGTCGGAACGGTTTTTGAGCTATGACGAATTCATCATGTCGCTGACGGCGGCGCGCAGCCAGTTGCTCGTGCGGCAATATCAGTCGCCGACCAGCCTGAAGCCCCACGGCCTCACGAGCTGGTGGCGGCGCCAGTGAAATGAAAAAGGCGGGCGTGGGGCCCGCCTTTGAAGCCGCGAAAAAATCCCGCGCCTAATTGCCGGCGCTGTTGGTGCTGACGCCCGTGGCGGCCGTGGTTCCCTTCTTTTTCTTGACGGTGGTTTTCGCGCCGAAGTGGATGGTCGTCGCGTTTAATTTGCCGTCCGTGCCCGGTTTGGTGGCGCCGGACACCGGTTCGCCTACGACGCCTTCGCCCAACGTGGCCGGCTTGCCATCCTTCGTGATCTTGGTGGTGGACGTGATGGCATAAGTGTTGGTCTCGACCGTCAGCGTCATCGCATTCGTGTCAATCGCGCTGACCGTGCCACTAAAAACGAGCTTTTGTTTTTTTGGTTTGGCCGGCGGCGGCGTGGCTGGGTCGGGCGCAGCCGCCGGGGCGGCGGGCGCGGCTGCCGGAGCCGGCGTGGTGGTGGCGTCTTGCGCGCGGGACAACGCGGGCGCGGCAACGACGAATGCCGCAAACAGGCTCGCGGCGGTGATTTTAAGAATGTTGTTTTTCATAATCGCAATTGTTTTTTTTAGTTCGTCTTGCAAAGGCTGAAAATAATGATTGATCCGGTTGAATTCAACCCTTTTCACCACGCGCCTTCGGTAATCAACTCGGCGATGTTCCGCGCCAGGTCCTCCGCCAGCAACGGCGCGGCCTGCCGTTCGGAATCCGCCAGGTCCGCGCCGACGTGGACCAGCGTGTAGCCGGCCACATCCCTGTCGAGCAGCGCTTTTCCGCTGTCGCGTTCGCGCACGACGATGTGCGCGACGATGCCGACGCGGTAATTTTCCACCGTCGAGACGTCCTTGTTCAGATAGCTCAAGCCCTGCGGACTGTAACGCTTGATGACCCCGGTGACGACGACATCGCCGTTGCCGTGCGTGGCGAGATGGTAGGTGGCGTCGGCCTGAAACCGTTCGCGCAACGCCTGTGTCACCGCGTCGCCGAGGCGCGGTTCAAGCGTTTCATTGTTGAACGGGAAAATTTCAATGGATTTTTCCCCGGCAACCGCGCCGCCGACCGGGCCGAGATGATAGCTGGCGCAACCGGCGAGCAACGCCGCCGCCGCCGCGCAGACCGGAAAAAATTTCAACAGGCGCATTTTAATTGGCGGGCGGATTTTTTATGAGCGGTTTCAACGCCTCGAGGCGCTGTTTGGCCTGCGCGGTGTAAGGCGAGTTCGGATCAAGCTGCAACACTTCGTTGTAATAGACGCGCGCGCCCGTCCATTGCTTGCTCTTCTCGTAAAATTGGGCGATGGCGAAATTGCCGCGCACCTGCTCGGCCTTGAGCGTGACGATGGCCTTTTGCGCGTCCGGCACGCGCTTGTCATCGGGAAAAAGCGCGCTGAAATCCGTGTAGGCCGCGATCGCCTTGGCGGCGGTGCCCTGGTCGTATTCGGCGGTCGCCGCCTGTTTTTGATACGCGACGCCCTCGCGATAAAGCGCGTCGGCGGCGATTTGTGGCTGTCCGCTGTAGCGGTCGGCGGCGGTTTCGTAGGCTTTCACCGCGTCGTCATAATCCTTCTGCTTCTCGCGCGCCGCGCCGATCTGCAGTTGCGCGTGCGGTGCGACCTCGCTGTAAGGCCCGTTGCTGACAATCTTGTCATACAGCTTCGCGGTGTCGTCCATCGAGGAATAAAACGGGAGGTAACCCCAGAGCCGGAACCATTCGCCGCCGAGAAAACGGTTGGCGATTTCGTATTGCCGCGCCAGAACCTCCTGGAAATTTTTGCTGTTGGGATATTTTTCGATGATGTTCTGGTAGGCGTTGAACGCCGCCTCGTCGCGGCCTGACGTTTCGAGGCAGCGGCCGATGAGATATTGCGCGCGCGGCGCGTAATCGGACAACGGCCAGACTTTCAAGACGCGGTGCGACGCCTGCAACGTCACGTTAAAGTCGCGGTTGGTGAAAGCCTGCTCCGCGACATCGAGCTGGTCCTTCGCGCGGTCGCGCTGCCATTTGGAACTGATGCCGAACTTTTCGTAAAACCAGCCTTCGCCCGGCGAATAAATCAGCGGCGCGGGCGAGCGGAACGGCAGCAGCGCCACGAACGCCCCGACCACAACCAGGAAAACAAGCTTGCGATTCATGCGCTGACGTTAGCGGGCGGGAAAAAGGTTGCAAGTTGAAAGTTTCAGGTTGCAGGTTCGTCGCGCCGCCAGCTTTCAACCTTCAACCTTCAACCGGCAACCCAATCATCCCCGGTAAATCACCAGCAGGCCGTAATCGTTCAGCATTTTTTGCGTGCCGATGTCCAGATGCGTGTAGGAAACCGTGTGGATGCCCACGATGTTCGACTCGCCCACCTCGTTCAAAAACTTCGATACCACCGCGTCAAAATTATCGTGGCCGGCTTCCACGCACTGCGCGTGGCGGATGGTGCGCTGGATCAGTTGCTTGCCTGCGCCGCGCATCACCGATTCCAGCGGCGGCTTCGCCTTGACGATGAGCCGTTCGCCCGGCGTGTCGCGCACCGGCACTTTCAGGTGCATCTCCACCTTGGCGGCGGCGGAAGTGTTGATGGAGCTGGCCGCGTGGCCCGGCACCGGCGGCGCTTCTTCCGGCGCGGCGGGCTTCGTGGATTTATCCGGGATGGTGATGGTCTCGTGGCAGGACGGGCATTCGATGTCCGTGCCCGCGCCCGAGCTGTCCACGGCCAGTTCCTGCTCGCAGTTGGGGCAATCAAAAACAATGTCCATAAGCCGGATTGGGTTGAATGTTCGCTGTGAGCCGACACTAAACCCGCGCCGCGTTTCAGACCAGCAAAAAATCAAATCGTTTTCTAAGGTGAATTCGACGGCAACCGCGAAATGTTCTTGGTTTAAATTGGGATGGACAAGCGGTGACAACCGGCGCAGCCTTGACCGACCGTGAACACAGCAACTCAATCGGAAATTTTTGCAATTGCTGAATACGCCAGAAAAGTTTTGCCACTCTCGTCAGCGAAGCTTTCTGAAGAATATTTTTATCAAAGCCTACCGCTCTGTATCATCGACACAGTTTTCTCCATCGGCGTGAAATATGACAGCACTCGTGAAGTGGTGATTCGATATTGCAAACACACGTCCCAAAGTCGCATCCACGCAGGTATTGATTTTCCACCGCAGAATGAACAGGAATCTATCTCGTCGTTTTGTGCAAGACCTGAACAATCCGACTTAAACTCGATGGCTAGATGCGTCTATCAAAACCGACAGCGCACTTCGACTCGGAACGGCATTCTTAAAGCAGAGGCAGTATTGAAGTTTGCAAGAGTTCTTCAAACATTCGGTGTTGAATATTTCCAAGACCTTTCAAAAGTAATCAATGACCGCGCATTCGATTCAACACTGCGCACAATTCCAGGACAGAGAAGCGGAATTTCCATACAATATTTTTGGATGCTTGCCGGATCGGAAAATTTCGTGAAGCCTGACCGAATGGTTGTTCGGTTTTTAGAAGATGTGCTATCGCGCAAAATTAATAGCGTTGAGGAGGCTGCTGAATTATTACAAGTGGCAAGCAACCATTTGTTAAAAGATTTTCGGAATATGAATCCTCGTCTTTTGGATCACGAAGTATGGAAATATCAGCGTTCAAAAAAGCAGCCGACGTAAAACAACACTTCGCGTAAATTTATTCCCACTCAATCGTCCCCGGCGGCTTGCTCGTGATGTCGAGAACGCAGCGGTTCACACCCTTCACTTCGTTGATGATGCGGCTCGCGAGTTTTTCCAGCAGGTCGTAAGGCAGCTTCACCCAGTCTGCCGTCATGCCGTCCTGCGATTCCACGGCGCGGATGGCGATGGTGTAATCGTAAGTCCGTTCGTCGCCCATCACGCCCACGCTGCGCACCGGCAACAGCACCGCGAAGCTCTGCCAGATTTTGTAATACAACCCGGACGATTTCATCTCCTCGACGACGATGGCGTCGGCGTTGCGCAAAATCTCGCAGCGCGCCGGCGTCACTTCGCCGAGAATTCTTACGGCAAGTCCGGGTCCGGGAAACGGCTGGCGATAAACAATTTCTTTCGGCAAACCCAATTCCAGACCAAGCAGCCGCACTTCGTCCTTGAACAGACATTTCAGCGGCTCGACCAGTTTGAATTTCATATTCTTCGGCAAACCACCGACGTTGTGATGGCTCTTGATCATCGCAGCGGGATTGCCGGCGATCGGCACGGATTCGATCACGTCGGGATACAAAGTTCCCTGCGCGAGAAATTTCGCGTGGCCGACGCGTTTCGTGGCTGATTGGAAAACCTCGACAAATGTCCGGCCAATAATTTTCCGTTTGCGTTCGGGATCAGTCACGCCCTTGAGCCGGTCGAGAAACAGTTTCGCCGCGTTCTCGTATTGCAGCTTGAGCTTGAAGTGCCGCCCGAAAACTTCCTGCACCACTTCCGCCTCGCGCGCGCGCAGCAGGCCGTTGTTGACGAAAATGCACGTCAGTTGGTCGCCAATCGCCTTGTGCAGCAGCGCCGCCGCCACGCTCGAATCCACGCCGCCGCTCAAACCGAGAATCACTTTTTCCGTGCCGACCTGCGCGCGGATTTCCTCGACGGCCTGCTCGACGTAGCTGCGCATCGTCCAGCTTTTGCCGCAGCCGCAAACCTTGTGGACGAAGTTGGCAATGATTTCGCTGCCGCGTGGCGTGTGGACGACTTCGGGATGGAATTGCAGCCCGAAAAATTTCCGCGCGCGGTTTTCGATGGCGGCGTATTCGGAATTTTCCGTGACGGCCACGGGTTTGAAACCGTTCGGAATTTTTGTCAATTTGTCGCCGTGCGAATTCCAGACTTGCAGCGACTTCGGCAATTTTGAAAACAGCGCGCAGGAAGAATCCTTCACGGTCAAAGTGCCTTTGCCGTATTCGCGCTTCTGCCCTTTCTCCACTTTGCCGCCAAGAAATTGCGCGAACAGTTGCACGCCGAAGCAAATCCCGAGGATTGGCACGCCGAGCGAGAAGATGTTTCTATCCGGTAGCGGCGCGTCCTTTGCATAAACCGACGACGGTCCGCCGGACAGAATAATTCCGCGCGGTTTCAATCTTGCGATTTCCGCAGCAGGCGTGTCGAAGCGCAGGATTTGCGAATAGACGTTGCATTCGCGGATGCGCCGCGCGATGACCTGCGTGTATTGCGACCCGAAATCGAGGAGGATGATCTGTTCGTTCATGATTAAAATTGAGGGCAGATTGTCCTAACGCGCGCCCGGCTTTGCGAGCGAAAAATGTTTTGGCTGCGCGCAAAATCCGTTATCAAAGTCCGGCATGGCTGCCCCCAAACCGCGCCCGGACGGGAATTTTTTCGGAAAAATTTCCGATTGGTTCACAGCCCGCCCGCAACTGGTGCTCACGCTGGCGGTGTTCGCCGCGGTCGGCCCGTTTCTCGCCAAGCCGTTCAACATTGACGATCCGCTCTTCATCCAGCTCGCGCAAAACGTGTCGGTGCATCCGGGAAATCCGTTCGGGTTCGATGTCAACTGGTATGGCCTCGTTTCGCCGATGTGGACGGTGACGGAAAACCCGCCGCTGGCCGGTTATTATTTCGCGCTGGCCGGAAATGTTTTCGGCTGGAGTGAAATTGGTTTGCACTTCGCCGGCCTGCTGGCCGCGCTCGCCGTCATTTTGGGGACGCACCGGCTCGCCTTGCGTTTGTGCGGAAACCCGCTGCTCGCGGCTTGCGCCGTTTTGTTCACGCCGATTTTTCTCGTCTCGGCTGGCACCGTCATGTGCGACGTGCTGATGCTGGCGTTTTGGGTCTGGGCAGTTGTTTTTTGGGTTGAAGGGCTGGAGCAAAACAATTCCGTGAAAATTTTTTCCGCCGGCCTGCTCGTCGCGCTGGCGATGCTGACCAAGTATTTTGGCGTGGCGCTCATCCCGCTGCTCGCCGTTCATGGCGCGGTGGAAAAGCGCAAACTCGGCGGCTGGGCCGCCGGGCTGCTGGTTCCGCTGGCCGCGCTCGGCGCGTATCAATGGTTCACGCGGTCGCTTTACGGCCACGCGCTTTTTTCGGACGCCGCCGGTTTTGTGGCCGACGCGCACGGCAAACTGGGGTTTTCAAAACTGGCTGGAGGTTTGATGGCGCTGGCGTTCACCGGCGGCGGCGCGGCGGGCGTTTTTTTTCTCGCGCCGCTGCTGTGGCGGGCGCGGACGCTGCTGATGGTAATTGCCGGCACAGTGATTTTTGGCGGTGCGCTTTGCTTCAGTGGAATCGTTTTGCAAAAATATGACGCGCTGGACAGCGCCGCCGCCCGGACGGAAGTGGCGTCGCAACTAATTTTCTGGGCAATTGGCGGCGCGCTGGTGCTGCTGCTGGCGGCGGCGGATGTTTTGCGCCGCCCGCGCGACTCGCGCGCGTGGCTGCTGGCATTTTGGGTCGCGGGAACTTTTGCGTTCGCCGCGTTTGGAAACTGGACGGTCAACGGACGTTCGCTCTTGCCGCTGCTGCCCGCCGTGGGAATTTTGGTCGCGCGCCGATGGAAATTTGGCGGGCAAAAAAATCCGCGCGCGGTGCAAATCATTTTAATTGCGAGCGCGCTGTTTGCAATGCTCGTGGCGCGGTCGGATTTTCAACTCGCCGTCGCCGTGCGCCGCAGCGCGCAGGAAGTTTTCGCAAAATACGGCCATGCGAAGACGCCCGTGTGGTTCGAGGGACATTGGGGATTCCAATACTACATGGAAAAACTTGGCGCGCGCGCGGTGGACTACAAAAATTTCACGCCGTCGCCCGGCGACATCCTGGTCATGCCGCTGCACAACACTTACATTTCCGAACCACCGCCGGAAATCGTCGCCCGCCGCGATGTCTTGAGCGTTCCCGGCCCGGCCGGACTCGCGACTTGGAACGCCGCCGTGGGCGCGGGATTTTATTCGTCGGTGGCCGGGCCGCTGCCGTTCGCCTTTGGCCGTGTGCCGCCGGAGGATGTCCTGGTTTATGTCTTGAAAGACAAAACTCCGGCGGCGGAAAAAAATTAACGCGGATCAAAAACTGCGGCTATTGCTTCACCACTTTGACCGTCCCGGCCGTCGCGTCGTAGTCGAGTTTTGTTCCGAACGGCGTCTCCGGCAGCTTGCCGACATAATTCGGCACCAGCTCGTCCAAAGTCTTTGGGAAGCGGCCTTCCGACGCGTTGAACAACTGGATCGCCTGGTTGAGATACGACACGTCAATCACCTTTTCCGAGTGGTTTTTTGCCTGCGCCACCGCGCCCAGATAATCCACCGGTGCCGTCAGCGGATTGCCGGTGTCATTTTTCGCGGGCTGCTTGGGAGTTGGGTCGTCGCCGCAGCCGGTCAAAAATAATCCGGCGGCGACGGCCAAAAGAAAAGTTTTCATGCGCTCAATCTAGCTTCCAGTTTGAAAAAATCCAGAACGAATTGTCCGGCGGCCATTTTGTTCAAAAGACGCAAAACAATCCCCGCATCGGAACAAAAATGCGGCGGGCGGCCAAAATTGTCCGGCGTTCCTGGTTAAGGGGCGTTTGTGGACGGCATTGCGGGCGCGTTTGTGGACGGCATCGCCGGTGTTGTATCCGCTTGTTTTTGGCAACCCGCCAATAATCCGGCGCAGACCAGTCCGAGCATTGCAACCAACGTAAGCAGTTTTTTCATGCGCGCCCACTTTGACTGGATTTTGGGTTGTGGCAAGGATTTTTTCATTTTGCCTGCGCGAGACATTTCGTCGTCAATTCCCGCGCCTGCCGGATCAAATTCAGATCCTCCGCCAGGTTGCCGAAGCGGAAATTTGGCAAACCGCTTTGCTCGCGCCCCAGCAACTCGCCCGGCCCGCGCAATTTCAGGTCCGCCTCCGCGATTTTGAAGCCGTCGTCCGTCTCCTCCAGAATCTTCAAGCGCCCACGCGCTTCGACATTTTTCGCATCCGAAATCAAAATGCAAAACGACTCGTGCGCGCCGCGCCCGATGCGCCCGCGCAACTGGTGCAACTGCGCCAGCCCGAACGCCTCCGCGTTTTCAACCAGCATCACCGTCGCGTTCGGCACGTCCACGCCGACCTCAATCAGCGACGTGGAAAGTAAAACTTGAATTTTATTTGCGCGAAAATCGGCCATCACGGCTTCCTTTTCCGCGCCTTTCAAACGCCCGTGCAACAAACCGACTTTGAAAGGCGCAAACATTTTTTTTAGATTTTCAAATTCCGTTGTGACCGCCTTCAATTCCTTTGCGCCCGAATCTTCCACGCGCGGATAGACGACATAAGCCTGCCGACCGGCGGCGAGTTTTTCGCGGATGAATTCCAAAACCTTCGGCAATTTTTCCGTCTCGCGCACAAAAGTTTTTATTTTGCCGCGACCGCCGGGCATTTCGTCAATCACTGAAACATCCAAATCTCCGTAAAGCGTCAGGCCGAGCGTGCGCGGAATCGGCGTGGCCGTCATCACGAGCAGATGCGGATAATTTCCCTTGCGCACGAGCGTTTCGCGCTGCGCCACGCCGAACTTGTGCTGCTCGTCAATGATGACCAGGCCGAGCTTTGGCAAGTCAAAGCCGCCCGTGAGCAACGCGTGAGTGCCGATGAACAAAGTCGAGGGTCGAGGGTCGAGGGTCCAGCGCACGGATTGCTTTTGGCCTTCGACTCTCGACTCTCGACTCTCGACCGTTTTCCGGCTGCCGGTTTGCAATTCAACTTTGATTCCGAGCGGCTCAAACCATTTTTGGAAATTCCGAAAATGCTGCTCCGCCAAAATTTCCGTCGGCGCCATCAGCGCGACGTTGAAGCCGCTTTCAACCGCCATGAGCGCGGAACACGCGGCGACCGCCGTTTTGCCGGAGCCAACATCGCCTTGCAAAAGCCGCCGCATCGGATGCGCGCCGCCCATGTCGTGACGGATTTCGCGGAGAACTTTCGTTTGCGCTTCCGTCAATTTGAAACCGAGCTGCGCGAGAAACGGCTTCATCAGCCGGTTGTCGCCGCCGCACGGCAGCGCCTTCGTGCGCGCCTCAAAACTTTTCCGCCGCGATTGGATTTGCAGTTGCAACGCCACAAATTCGTCCAGCGCCAGTCGTCGCCGCGCGATTTCCAAATCCGCCAATTCCTCTGGAAAATGAATCATACGGAGCGCATTCGCGCGCGCGGGAAAAAACTTCAAATCCGGCGCGGGCGTCGGCTCGGCGATTTCCGTTTCAAATTTTCCCAGCGTCCGCCAGGCCAGCCCGCGCAGCCAGCGTTGCGGCAGGCCTTCCGTGAGCGGATAAATGGGCGCGATGCGGTTGATGTGGATGAAGCTTTCCTCGCCGCCCTCGATGACCTCGGTTTCGGGATGATCCATCGTGCGCGGCTTGGGTTCCTTCAATTTTCCGAAAACGAAAACCTCGTCGCCCATCGCGAAATAATTTTCCATGAACGGCAAATTCCACCAGCGGCAATGCAGCCGCGCCGAGCCGTCGTCTAAAATAATTTCAAAAACGGATTTGCTGCCGCCGCAAAATCGTTTGAGCCCAAGCGCGACGATTTTTCCGCGCGCCGTGAACGCCTCGTCCTTGGTGAGTTCGGAAATTTTTCGGAAATGCCGGCGGTCTTCGTAACGCTTGGGCCGGTGCAGCAGCAAATCTTCAACCGTGAAAATTCCCAGCCGCGCGAGTTGCGCCGCGCGTTCCGCGCCGACGCCCCAGAGCGAACTCGCGGGATTTTTCAGCGGAGAAATTTTGTTTTCCGGCGGCGACATCGCCTGCACGATACAAATCGGGCGCGGGAGAATCAAACGCAACCCGCGCAATCGCGAGGCGAAATGTCACGGGTGCTAATCAGCTTTCTTCGCCGCCAGATTTTGCACATGCCGCTCGATGCGGTTGCTCGCTTCGATGAGCTGTTCGTAGCTGGTCGCGAAACAGGCGCGGCAAAAGCCTTTGCCGTTTTCGCCGAAGGCCGAGCCGGGGACGATGGCGACTTTTTCCGTTTGCAACAGGCCGATGGCGAAATCTTTTTCGTTCATGCCGGTCTTGCTGATGTCGGGAAACGCGTAGAACGAGCCGCGCGGCAGGTGGCATTTAAGCCCGATTTCATTGAAGCGGCGCACGATGAAATCGCGGCGGCGATGATACTGGTCGCGCATTTTTTTCATCGCGTCCTCGCCGCGCACGAGTGCTTCGATGGCGGCTTCCTGAGCGATGATGGACGCGCAGAGCATCGAGTATTGATGCACTTTCATCATCGCCTCGATGAGCGTCGCCGGGCCGCAGGCGTAACCGATGCGCCAGCCGGTCATGGAAAACGCCTTGGAAAAGCCGTGCAGAAAAATCGTGCGCTCCTTCATGCCGGGCAGACTCACGATGCTGGTGTGAACGCCCTCGAACGTCAGCTCGGAATAAATCTCGTCGCTCAACACGATCAGATCTTTTTCCACCGCGAATTTCGCTATGGCTTCGATCTGCGCGCGATCGCAAGTGCCGCCGGTGGGATTGCACGGCAGGTTGAGCATTAGAATTTTGCAGCCCGGCTGCCACGCGGCGCGGAGCGCGTCCACGGTGAGCGCGAAGCCGTCCTTCGCGAACGTCGGCACGGGCACGGGGATGCCGTGCGCGAGCGTGATGCTCGGCGAATAGCTGACGTAGCACGGCTGGTGATACATCACCTTGTCGCCCGGATTGATGAGCGCGCGGCAGGCGAGGTCGAGCCCCTCGCTGACGCCGACGGTGATGATGACTTCGTTTTCCGGCGCGTAGCTGACGTTGAAATTCTGCTCGACGTATTTGTTGATGGCGCGGCGCAGTTCGATGAGGCCGAGGTTGGACGTGTAATGCGTCTTGCCCTTTTCGAGCGCGTAGATACCGGCCTCGCGGATGTGCCAGGGCGTGTCGAAATCCGGTTCGCCGACGCCGAGCGAGATGGCGTCCTTCATCTTGGCGACGATGTCAAAAAAATCGCGGATGCCTGACTTGGGCAGGTTGACGACGTGCTTGGCGATGAAACGTGACTGGTCCATTTAATTTTCCTTTGGAAATCCTAACACTTCTTGAAATTCATCTTCCAAGCTTAACAACAAGGGGCTTACTTTGCTTTGCAACATATCAAATTTAGCATCCAATTTATGCAGTTGTTCCTGTCCGGCAGGAGTTAAATCTCCGCATGCTCTCAATTGTTCGCCCATGTTATAGGCTCTCAACAGGCTAATTGCCGTATTCATCAAATCGTTAATTTGATTTCGGGTTTTCTTTCTGACGTAGATTTTCTTTGGGTGATAGATTTTGTAAAAATCTGTGATTGCATCATTGAGTATTTTTATCTGCGCCAATGCTTGAGGCTTGTCCGCATCCTTCATTATTTTTGTGTAATCTTCCAGCGCATCCAAAACCTTTAAGAGCTTTTCATAGATCAAGGAAATGTTCTCTTCGGTCTTAACGAATACGGTAGAATGGCGAAAATTCTGTTGTTCTAGTTCAGATTCTAGCTTTTTAATAGCCGCCTCATACTTATGTTTGATGCGTGCTTGTAAATACCACGTTAAAAGCCCGCTGCTGCCGAGGCCCGTAATCAATGCAGTGATAATTGCCGCTAGTATAGTTGAAAACATATCGTTCTGAACAAGTCCGCACACTTTGTGGCTAAAGGCTACGGCGTTTGTTTTTGAAGTTGGTCTATACTATTTGTAACCGAGCTTATGCTTTGACGAACAGCATCTGCTGCTTCGCTGGACGGCGGCGTTGAGTTTCCAATCATTGGGAATCCATATACATCCCATCCAAGAAGTGGAGTCCAATTCTTGCCAGCATTTACGTTGGCCAACTGCGTTTGCCAAAACTGTAACTCGGAATTCGCAAAAGCTAAGTTTCTCTTAATTTTGCTTTGCTTCGGGTTTGCTGCCAAATAATCGTTTGCGAACACCTCTGCGCTTTTTACGACTGTTTGAAGCAAGGCATCGTTGGCTTTAGCTTTTCCAACAGTTCCGTATGAACTTCCTTTTGACCACACTCGCACGAGTCCTCTGCGGCCTTCCCCATTTCTGAAGATTAGCTGGCTCTCAAAAACACTTACTTCAAGAGCATAACAAAGAAGTGTTCCAGCATCGTTGTAAAAGCCAGTAACTGACACACTGACTCTGTTTCTTGAATCTGGATTTACAGGCACATTGTTGTTACGCAGGGTCAACTCAAACTTTGCCTTCACCTCATCCTCCAAGAGCGTTTGCCGAATTGTGCTGTCTAAGCTATAAACCACCTTTACATCATCCATTGCAAACAAAGCTTGGTCCTCTGAATTCAAAACTGGAATATTCCTGACCCATTTTAGAAATGTGTCTCCATCAATATAATTTTGTGGAATTGCAGCGGGAACGGGAATTTCCTTTATGACATCATTTGTGAAGTTGATTGTAACGGTGTTTGTTACATAGCTCGTCGTGAAATTTGTCACGGTGTTCGTAACTATTTTAACCGACGAATTGTCTTTTGATCCGCAGCCGCCTAGAAAAATTATCGCGCAAGTCCCTAAACACAGAGGAACAAAAAAAACTCTTAAAGTTTTCATAAGAAGTCAGTTCTTGTGGATATATTTTTCACGGCGCGACCTTGAGCCGTTCGTTTTCCTCGACTTTGCCGCCGAGCAGGAAGCCGTGTTCCTTGTAGGAGCGCAGCATGAAATGCGTGGCCGTGGAGAGCACGCACTC
>Ga0224554_1001738_pt1 | contig 12995 bp, 7 predicted proteins | sample 714S22024metaG_FD_180666 | JGI IMG/M metagenome (GOLD analysis project Ga0224554, IMG submission 180666) | Peat soil microbial communities from Stordalen Mire, Sweden - 717 S2 20-24 | ecosystem: Environmental > Terrestrial > Soil > Wetlands > Peat | place: Sweden: Norrbotten County, Stordalen...
CAAGCATGAGCTGACGTAGTTGGTTCACAGAGAGTTCCTCCTTCTCTGTGACCAAAACTATGTCGTTAGCCACCCATGTCAGTTCAGGAACACGCGCAAGCGTCCGCCGCCGCAGCGGCTTCGTTCAAGTCGGCTTGTGGGGCGGAATCCTGGCGGTAATGGCTCGCGAGGAATGGGTTGCTGTTCGTGGTGGGGAGCGGAACTTTCATCGGCCCAGCGATGATGGCTGGCTGGGCCGTACTTTGTTTTCGAGGTTCATGGGTGCGGGTTGGGAAAATCAGGGAGCAAGGGAGCAAGGGAACGGAAAGGCAGGGAACAAGGGAACGAGGGAGCGGAAAGACAGGGACCAAGGGACCGAGGGACCAAGGGACCAAGGCACCGAGGGAGCCGCGGTGGGAGCGTTTCTGGTCTGTTCGTCGATCGTTGGCTCGAACATCATGGGATCATTGTGCGCCTAAAGGGGCAAATGATCGGCAAAGTTGGAGGAAGTTTTTGGGGCGTGTTTTCAATGGGTTGGGGCGCTCAATCGCGGGCGGCGCACGATGGGATGGGGTTTTCCACAGGCATGTCGAGTGGGAAGAGGTCGGCGAAACCCGTGAAATTCCTGTAACTTACGGAAATTCCTTACCGATCAAGTCGGGTTAAATACAGAAGTACCGGCCCATTTTGCCGCAAGCATCCGCGCTAAAGGCTTGCGCGGAGACGTCTTCCCGTTGCGGTCATCTACGCTCTTTTATAGCTCCGCAGGGAACTCGCTCACCAAAATGCGCCCACAGGTTGCATCTCGCCAAGTTAGCGAGCGTTCTATCCCTGATTCCCGGCCCTTCGCACCTTTTCCAGAATGCCGTAGGCCGGATTCCAGCCGATGCAGAGATCTTGAGTACTCTCGTCTCCTGAGTTCCCCTTTCATGTGGCCAAACCGACGCGGGGCTCCGTTCGTCCCACAATTCCGAACTGTCATCACATAAATTCCGGAAACTCCGCAAGAGGAATGGTGCGTGCTTTCACCAGGGCGGTTGGTCAGTGGCAACTCTTGTCCATGCACGTGGAGGGCGCTCCAAAGGTTCCCATCGGTGATTTCAGAAAGCGACCGAAGCCCGAAAATCAGGCCAAACAGGAGATCGCTTAACGGCCTTCGGCGGTGTGACGCCGCAATTCCTCTTCCAAAACGATTGCGAACGATTTTGCCGAATTGGCCAGCGGAACGGAAATCCTTACGAGGTAATCCAGATGAAAATTGTGATGAAGTTGGTTTTAGGCTGGGCCGCGTTCTGCTTCGCGATGCCGGCGCTCGGGCAGGGCATCACCACTGGCACCGTTCAGGGAGCGGTTACCGACCCCTCCGGTGCCGTTGTTCCCGGCGCACAGATTCAAATCACCGATCTGGCGACTGGCGTCAAGCTCGACGTGAAGTCCGGCGGCGATGGCTCCTTCGAGTTTTTTGCCGTTCCGATCGGAACCTATCGTGCGCTCATCACCGCAGGCGGATTCGCCAATGAGGACGTCGATAACGTTCAGGTTGTGGCCGGAGCCACGACAAATCTGGCCGAAGTAAAGCTCCATGTCGCGGCCGGCCAGGCACAGGAGGTTGAGGTCAACGGCTCCGCCGCTGCCTTGCTTGAGACAACCGATTCGCAGGTGACGACGATTTTCGATACCAACACCGTGCAGAATCTGCCCCTGAACAATGGCTTCGATACCATAGTGGAACTCATTCCAGGCGTGACCGGTGTTGGCGATGACAATTTTTCCAACTCCAACGGCGACGACTATTCCGTGAACGGTCAGAGCTCGCGTTACAACAACTACGAAATCGACGGCCAGTCGAACAACGACAACTCAGTCGGCGGAACGCTGGTGTTTTTTGGCAACCAGGACGCCATCCAGCAACTCCAGGTCGTCACAAACGACTACAGCGCACAGTATGGCCGCAACGCAGGCGCGGTAGAGAACTACATCACAAAATCCGGAGCGAACTCGTTCCATGGCAGCGGCTTCGATCTTTATCAAAGTCAATTCATGAGTTCGCTGAGCAACAACGAAAAGAACCCGCTTCTGATTGCAACCCCGGTACTTCCACGCTATGTGGAGAATCGCCCCGGAGCAACCATTGGCGGTCCGGTATTGAGAAACAGGCTCTTTTTCTTTTTCAGTACCTATTGGGACAGGGTGCGCACCGGTGTGGCGCCCTCCGAATCTTTCCCCTTTCTTACTCCCGTTCCCGGCGCCGCTGGTCTCGGCGCCATTCAATCGACGTTTGCGAGCGACCCTGGCGCAGCAGCGATCGCGGGCTTCGGCCCATATTCCATCGCGGCCGGCAATCCGCAGCCTATTCCAGTCCCAGCGAGTCTATGCCCCGCCGGAGACACCTATACGGGCGGTGGTGCTTGCCTGGAAAGCGTTACCGACGCCAATGGCGTCACCGCCAACATTCAAGTTGCCGGCGTTACACGGTCCATTACCAGTCCCACCAACGACCAGGAGCAACTTGCTCGACTCGACTGGCAGCCCACCCAAAAAGATCGCTTCTTCTTACGATTCCTTTACCAGAAACAGCTTGCCTTGGGGCTGGCGGGCGCAGACGGGATTGGCGCCGGCGACTGGTACAACGAACCGTCGGAGACTTACGACATCGGCGCCGATTGGACTCATAGCTTCACTGCCAACTTCGTCGACCAGTTGCGCTATAGCTACCAGGACTCCAAAGTCGACTTTGAGGGCGGCCCATTTCCCAATTGCGTGGTCACGAATTTCGGCGTGTGCCCTGCAGAAGTGAACTTCAATGGAGGACTCGATGAGTCGAATTTCGGCGGAGATGCCGACTTCCCGCAAGGCAACACGGTGAAGGTCACCCAGGTACAAAACAACGCCACATGGACTCATGGCCACCAGACGCTCCTCTTTGGCGGCGAATTCGATTACCAGAACTCACCTGACACGGGAATCTTCTACTACAACGGCCAGCCCAACTACGGAACACTCAGCAACCTGCTGGGAGCGCCGGACGCGCAGCTGGAAGCGGAAACGGGCGTGTCAGGCGTGTCAAGCTATGCCTATCTGGCGAACGGCGATCTGACCGTTCCTTTCACCGAACCAGACGTTGCCGCCTACTTCCAGGACGACTGGAAGGCTCTCCCCACGTTGACTCTGCATCTCGGCGTACGCTGGGAGTTTTTTAGCGATGTGATCGATAAGCTGCACTCACAAACCGTGGCCCGCGAAAGCAACCCCGCCACAGCGTTTTGGGATCCTTCGCTGCCGCTCAGCGTTCGCACCGTGCCTTATGTCCCTCAGGTTTATACGAACTTCGAGCCCCGCATCGGCTTTGCCTGGAATCCGGAATTCGACAAAAAACTGGTCGTCAGCTCCGGCTACGCCATCAATGCGAACCCCGCATACTATAACCTTGCTCTGCTCGTCGCCGATGGAGCACCGGTGACCAACGATGGCGCTTTCCTTTGTGGTTCCAATGCATGCCTCCCTTCAAACGGCTCAATCTTGAACGCGGATTTTCGCACGCTCAACCTGCCTTCCTTACCCATTGGCGGAGACCCCGGCCAGGATGTCGTAGACTCTTTCCCGACCAATTTCCGTACGCCGTATGTGCAAACCTGGACGCTCGGAATCCAGCATCAGATAGGCAATGCTGCTGTCGGGGAGGTGCGCTACGTCGGCTCCAAGACTACCGACGATTTTCAATCGATCGACGCCAATCCGTTCCTGCAGCCTGTAGTCTCGGCCTTCCCCAAGTTCTATTCTGGCCTGTCGCTTTGCTCAAACCCTTCAGCCGACGGATACGGCCGCCCGAATTGTAACTTCGGGGACCTTATTCAGACCGGTAACGGCGGCTGGGCAAACTACAACGCGCTCGAGTTGAACCTGACCACGCAAAACTACCACGGTCTTAATTCGACGGTTTCCTATACCTTTAACAAGGCCATGAACAACGCCACCGACGGATTCCGCAGCACCGGATCCGGAGGCAGCACGAACGCTTTCTCTCAGAACCCACTTGATCCCGGCGTTGCCGAGCGCGGGCTCAGCGGCAACGACTTCCCCAATACACTTGGCATTGGATTCACTTACAACGTTCCCAAATTCGTGAAAGGCGACACACTGCTCGGTCGGTTCGCGAACGGCTTCCTGCTCAGTGGCATCTACCGCTACCGCAGCGGCCAAGTCTACACTCCGTATCAACCTATCGATCTCGATTCGAACACAGGCGACACCAGCTTCTGCGACGGGGCTTTCAACCAGGACGTAACTGGGATTGATAGCTGCCGGCTTGTGGTTTCGAACAAGAATGCGCCCATCAATTCGGTCGCCTACCTGAATTCGTACACGGGAGGTCAGAACCCTACGCCGGGGCCGACCCAGGGGGCGCCGCTTCAGGGCACGCCGGAATATGTGATCTATGGGAGTGACGGTTTCAATAACGACACCTCGGTGTATCCCACCGGCGTCTACAGCCCTGGCACGCCCGTCAATCCTGCCAACACGCACTGGATCATCAGCAACCAGGCCTACGCGCTTTCGGTGAACAATCCGTATCCGGGCTGGAGCAGAAGCTTGCTTCGCGGGCAGCCATACAGCGGTTTCGACGCGACCGTCGTGAAAACCTTCCGCATCACTGAGCGCGTGAACCTGCAACTCTCCATGGCCGCCTACAACGTGCTGAACCAGCAATTCCGCGGAGTCGGCAATGCCTTCGTGGGAGCAAGCAACTTCACGAGCAATGCTGAGAACACTTCGGGCAGTGTACCCGGCTCGACTTCGGGCAATCGATTCGTGATTCTGGGAGGCAAAGTCGTCTTCTGATTGCTCGACGCGCAACCTCGCTTTCAACCAACGGCGGCGTCCTCGCGGCGCCGCCACCAAGAACTCGCTGAGAGCATGGCTGCTGCCTGACCTTGCGCTGCAGTAATTCACCATCCTGATTCCAATTAAATTTTTGTGACCAACGGCATTTTCCCCGTGACCGACCGCCAAGGAATGGATTCGTGATGGCCAGTTGGCGATGCGGGGCATCCCCGTAAACCATTCAAACTAAATAACATTCCGTCATAATGCAAGTCAAGGTCGTATCAGTAACTTCTGATCGGCCAACTCACTGGCCGTCCCCGATTCACGATCTCACAACGGAGAAAACCAATGATGCTCTTCGAAAGCAATCGTCATCGCGCATTTGCCATCTCCGCCGCGGCTTGCTGTGTGTTGCTCGCCGCATCGTCGAAATTGATTGCCGGCGCCGAGCCCGACGTTCCCTCAATCAAGGTTGTGCCTGAGCCCCGCTCCGTTGACGACCAGATCAAGCTTGCGGGCGACTATCTCGCCGGCCGCGGCGTTGCGCAGGATTTCAAGCTGGCGGCTTATTGGTATGAGAAAGCGGCGGGAGCCGGAGATCCCCTGGCGGAACTCGAGACCGGCTACTTCTATGAATCCGGAGTCGGCGTTGCAAAAGACCCAGTGCGCGCCGCGCACTGGTATCAGCTCGCAGTCTCCAGCGGATTGGTTGGCGCCAAAGTTAATCTCGCCATGGCCTACTTGTGGGGCACCGGACTTCCGAAGAACGAAAAACTGGCCCTGAAGCTCCTGAGTGAGGCCGCCGCGAACGGCAGCGGGCTGGCGGCTTGCTATCTCGGAGACTTCTATGCCTTCGGAATCGGTGTACCTGAGGATCAAGCAGCCGCCGAACGGTGGTATCGGAAGGGCGCAAGCCTGCACGATCCTAAAGCGGAATTCGATCTGGCCGCACTCCTCTTCGAAGCTAAGGAACACGCTCACGACCCTCGTGCAGCAGCAGGATTGCTGCGCGAGTCCGCCGCCTCGGGCTATGTTCCCGCGATGCACGGCCTGGGACTGCTTCTGGTCCGCAATCCCGGCCTTGCAAAGTATCCAGGCGAAGCAATGGTCCTTCTCAACGACGCAGCAAACGCGGGCGATTGGAGGTCTTCGGCGTTGCTCGGAGTGCTGGCTCGGGACGGCAATGGTGTCCCATTTGACAACGGCGCCGCCTACTACCACTTCCGCGTCGCTGCTCTGCAGGGCGGAGATGAGGCCAGGAAGCTCGTTGAAATCGACCTCAGGCTCCTTTCGGCGGCGATGGGTTCCGGCCGGGCTCAGGCCATCGATTCCGAGGCTGGAAACTGGTACCGGCAGCACCATTTCGTCCTCGAATTCGTCGATAAGCAAGGACAGAATCAGGCTCGATTCCCCGCATTGGCCTTGGCTGCTCCGGCAGTCGGGGAACATGCACCTCAGTTACTGGCCTCACCGCTCGATTAATGGCGGCAGAACATAGCCGCACGGCGACTCCCCCGTGGTTCCCTTTCAGCATTGCCATGCAAGCGCGCTCTAGCGCCCTTTCCCCTGATTTTTTTGCGGAATTGCAGCGATTGAATGACGAATCGATGACAATGCAATCAGTACGATTTCTAATTCTGGGGAGGCAAGTTCGTGTCCATACCCGGGACCATCGGGGTTGATTCTTCGGCCGGGGTCAAAGCTCAAAATTCCTCTGAGCGTTCGCTCTGGACCCACCCCATTATTTTTGTCGCTGCCTTCACGTCGATCGGAATCCTGTTCGCCGCGCAGGAGTGGCTGCATCTTTTCCACTCCGGCTATCACATTAGTGCGGCCATGGTCTTCGAGTCCTGGGGGGCGCAGTATCTCATTTGGGGAATCATCTCCTGGGTCCTGTGGCGGCTATTTCGCCCCTTCATTCAACGGGCAAGCGCCGTCCAGATTTTGACCATCGTACTTCCGGTGAGTCTTGCTACCTGCTTCATCCAGGAGATGATATGGGTCATTTTCTTCCCGGGCATTCCCATCGACCGCGCTCGTATGCCCTATTGGCAATGCGTTGCGTTCAACTTCAGAGGCGACCTGGTTGAAAGCTTGGTTATCTTCTGGGGGGCTTTCTTTTTCTTTCGGGGATTCGGATATTACCAGCAGTTTCGCGAGAAGGAAACCGTCGCTGCTCAGCTTCAGGCGCAACTGGCCAACGCACAGATCGCGGCATTGCGGATGCAGTTGAATCCGCACTTCCTCTTTAACACCATGAATAGCATCTCCAGCCTGATGCGAAGCGACATTGACGCCGCCGATTCGATGCTGGAACAAATGAGCAGCCTGCTTCGTATGACACTGGAACGGCGAGACGTCCAGCTTATCCCCTTGCACGACGAAATCGAATTCATTGAAACCTACCTCGCCATGCAAGACCAGCGATACACAGGCCGAGTCATTCGCACGCTTTTGGTCGATCCCGAACTGCACGATGCATTGGTACCTGCCATGATCCTGCAACCGATTGTCGAAAATGCGTTCGTCCATGGCGTGTCGAAGCTCGACCGGGGAGGCGAGCTGACCATTGAGATTACCAGCGACGCCGGCCAGGTGTGCGCCCGGGTCACAAATAGCGGGCGTGGACTCGCGGCCGCCCGGAATGGTTCATCTGCCGGCCATGGCGTCGGTTTGACCAACGTAAAGAATCGGCTGCACCTGCATTACGGAAAGGATTGCTCATTCTCGATTGTTGAGATCGACCCATCCCATGTGCAGGTCTCCATCGCATTCCCACTGCAGCTTTCGCAACGCGCTCTCGAAACCGTCACAAGGTTCGGTGTGTGATGATTCACGCAGTGATCGCAGATGACGAAGTCCTGGCCCGCCAGAAGCTGCGCCAGTTGCTTCGCGACGAGAACGACATCGAGATCGTCGGCGAGTCGGCTACATCGCTTGAAACCATCGAGCTGGTGCGCGCCGCCAATCCCGAGCTTCTCTTTCTCGATATTCAAATGCCCGACATGGATGGATTCGATGTCGTCGGAGCCCTCGCCGGCCAGACGGAAGCTCCGGCCCCGCGCATCATTTTCACCACTGCTTTCGACCAATATGCGGTGCGCGCCTTTGAGGTGAATGCGGTCGACTATCTTCTAAAGCCATTTACGCGCGAGCGGCTTCACACGGCCATTCAGCGCGTTCGCGAGCAATCCGCCGTCCAGCAGCCGAACGCGAGCTCCGGTAATGGCACTGCCTCAGTCCTCAACCTGTACACCAATCGCATCGTCTTCAAGTCTCGCGGACGCATTCTCTTTCTTCCTGTCTCCGACATTCGCTGGATCGGCGCCGAGGGGAACTACGTCCGCCTTTGTACGGCCACTGAAACGCACCTTCTGCGCGAGACCATGGCTCATCTGCAGGATCGGCTTGACCCGCGTGGATTTCTGCGCGTTCATCGTTCCTTCATCGTGAATCTGAAGTATGTGAAGGAAGTCCGCCGGGAAACGAATGGCGACTCCGTGGTCATCCTCGACAATGGCCAGAAAGTCGCAATGGGCCGAAGCTACCGGACGTTACTCGGCGATCGGCTCCAACGGTCCTGAATCTCCCGTTTCTTGGAGAGCGCGACCGGTTTCTATGGATTGTTCACTGACTGGATTTGCATTCCAGCGTTAGACCCAGGCTTCTCGTCACGACCCCAAGGCGGTCCAACCCTCGATCCCGGGATCGGAAGGTGTGGCCGGCGAATCTCCCGAGCGCAAAAGGTACGCGGGGCGTTCTTGTCCGTAAGAACGTGTATGAACATGGGTCTCCTCCCGGCTAAATGCGGTTGGTCCCTGTGGCGCGGTGTCTATCACTTTGGCGGATCAAAGGGCAATTTGGACTGCGGCGTGCACATTCCCGAGCAGTGAGGTCATCGTCGTGATAGAGATATTGGAGGCTTCCCCAGAGCAGCCGGCGCAGCGGCCTCATTCCTGTGTCCCCCCAATGTCACATTCGGACTGGGCCATTGTCCTTTCGATTAGCGTCGATGCGGATGCGCGTCGCATCTCGCAAGCCTTAACTGAGCCTGAATATCTTGAGGCGTGGATCTCCATGCCCGATCAGGCGGAAGGCTCGTCGATCATAGCCTCGAAAAGAGCAGACGGCTACGGGCTCGATCACTGGCGCGCCGGCCGTGTCGTCGCGAGCATCATCGGCTCATTTCTCTCTTGCCACCAGCGCAAGATGCGCCTGCGGTGGCGCAAGGAATGCAGTCCGAGTTTTGCCGAGAGCATGGTTGATTTCCGCATTCGGGGCAACTTTGCCAGCAGCGTTCTCGAACTCCGCCAAACCGCGTTCATCTCCGCAGACGACTACCTCTGGCATCAAACACTTTGGCAGCGTTCGCTCGAGACCCTGGCCCTTATTTTGCGGGCAAAGTGATTCCGGCAACACGGGGTCGCGGGGCTCAATCACCCAACCCGGGCAAGGATTCGCGCTGGACGGCAAGAAACGTCCGAAAGTTTGTATCAGGTCAGGGCGCGGCGATTGTGGGAGCAGGAATCATGCCCTTCACGTTGTAGCCGATGGGTACAATCCGATAGCGATAGATCATCCCATGTTCACCCACGACGTAACCGCGATCGCGCGCAGGCAAGCTGGATGAGTACACATCGGCCGGGAATCGAATCTCGGCCGTGTTCCAACGCTTACCGCCGTCGGAGGTAAAGGTAATTTTGTCGCCGCGAGCCACCCACCCCACCGCACTATCCGCGAATCGGATGGGGCCATTGAGCGTGCTCGCGCTTGTGCCGTGCCATGTCTGGGCCCCGTCGGAGGTCGCGAAGATGTGATCGTATGTCCGTAACAACCCGTTGTTGGCGTCCATGAAGAAGACGCCGTCCCGATCTCCGGCGGCGGCGTTCTGCAAAAAACGGTCGACCGTCCAGGTCAACCCACCGTCTTCGGTCTTGGCAATCGCGGAGGATTGATCGGGAAGCTTGACCGTGGTGGCATACCCGATTTGGGATGTGGGGAAATAGACGCTTTGGAAACTGCACTGGACGTCCTGAGCCAGACCGTTCACTTGTATATGAGTACGGCAAGCGTACACCGGCTGCCAGGAGCTTCCGCCGTCAGTGCTGCGATAGATTTTGTCGCCATGAATATAGACGCCGATACTCGGGCTCGTGAATACGAACCCCTCGGCTGGAGGAAAGGTAGAGACGGTCTCCCAGTTCTTCCCATCCGTAGTCCTGAGCAGGTTACCGTCTCCTCCCCACTGCGTGGCCCATCCATGCGTGGCGTCGAGAAAATAGACCTGCTCAAAAGCAGGCGTGGCGGAGTGGGGATCGCCGAGTTGAACTTCCCAGTGCTGTCCGCCGTCGATGGTGTGGAGAAGGACGCCGCCGTCACCGGCATCGGAGTGCGTGAGTCCCACAACCCACCCGACATCCGCGCTCACGAAGAACAAGTCGCGGAGTTCAGAGTCCTGCGGATAGTTGACCGGCTCAAAGATGGCCTTGAACTTCGGTTGCGCGGAGTCGGGCTTCGTCTGTGCCTGGGCCGCAGCCGAATTTGGGACGAAGAGACTCAACGCTGCAAGCGTGATCCATCGGGTCATGAACTCCTCCTCTTTGAAATCTGCATGTGCGGGGACCGATTCCAGAATCTGGGTCAGACCACTATATCCCGTTTGTCCACATGGAGACTGTAGAAATGCGCGATTCCCAAGATTGCCTCGTTGAGCAGTCATGGTTGCCGGGCGGATCCAGCTGGCAGCATTCCGCTGTATTGGGTGGCAGCATAACACTGTATTCAGCACAGGGCAGGCTTAGGGAGCAAGGATCCCCTCCGGCGACTCTCAGACGGCGTAAGATGGGTCGAAAGTGATGCCGCCCGCTCGGAATGCCGATAATATCGATGGTTCCGGCGTGTCATGTGGCAGCTGACCGGGAGCAGGGGGGCTCGGCGCTTTGAAGTTTAGTAACTTATTTATCGCCAGTAAGTTCGCGGCGCAGCGGGCCAGGAGCAAGGACGCCGCGGGCCCTCCCGGCAAGAAAGAGGCGAGAGATTGTCTATTGCCCGGCTGCCTTTGCCGCCTGGGGTTTGCCGGCCTGCTTTTGGCTCCGTGCTTGTTTTTCCCTGGCTGGATCTTGCCCGCGTGGGCAGCATCCCCGGGCAGGTCGCAAGTCAGGCCGCCCACCCTCCGCGCAGGAAAGGTGACACGCGGTGGAGCATCCGATGCCGACATCCCCATTGGGACGACCTCTCTGCCGGTATTGACGACCGCCAAAGCCGTTCACAGTCTGACTCATTCGCAAGCCCAGCTGCACTATCCCGTGCACCTGCGGGCCGTTTGCGTCGTATGCTTTGCGGGTTGGCACGGCTTTTGGGTCAATGACGGAGTGACGGGCGTCTATGTGGAGACAAAGAATCATGTTCCACTTACCAACGCAATTCACCCTGGAATCGTGCTCGATATAGGCGGCGTCACAGGTCCGGGTGAGTATAAGCCCGTTGTCGATCAGGCGATCTTGCACATTGTGGGGGAACGGCCGCTGCCGCCCGCATGGGACGTCAGCCTGGACAGGCTATCGACCGGCGAGTATGACGGACAGTGGATTGCATTCGAAGGCACAGTGCGGTCGGTGACTCCTCGCGACGGGCAGCTTTCGATGATCGTGACGTCGGGCCGCTGGCAGATCAACACGGTGACTGTGCCGGCTCCCCCGGAAAGGTACGAACGCCTCATCGGCGCGCGGGTCCGAATAAGCGCGACCGGGGGCGCGCTCCTCAATAAGCGGCGACAGGCGGTCTTTCTGGCTGTGTATGCGCCCAGCATCGACAGCATACAAGTTCTCAGTCCCGCGCCCGCCGATCCTTTTTCCCTTCCATTGACGTCCATCACACGATTGGTTGACTTTGCGCCCGGGACCCATGCAGACGATCTGATTCGAATCCGCGGCGTAGTTACCGGTCGCTGGGGCCGCAGCGTCTTCATCCGCGATGACGCCGAGGGCGCCAGCGTTACAACCCTGGAACCAACGTCGCTCGAGCCGGGCGACCTGGTGGATGCGGTTGGATACCGTTCATTGGACGCCTCATCAACCACCCTGGACGATGCGATCATCAAGCGGCTGGGAACAGCGCCGGTGCCAGAGCCGAAACTTGTGACGGCTCAAGAAGCCTCCTCCGGCGATTTTGTCGACGAACTGGTGCGCATCAGCGGCCGCTTGATCGAGATACAGCATGAAGGTGACCGAGACACATTCCTGGTCGCGTACGGGAATAGCGTGTTCTCAGCCATACTTCCGGACGAAGACAAGCAGGGGCTAACCGGTTTGAGCAATGCCCGTGAGATTCAAATCACCGGCGTTTGCCTCATCGCTGAGAACAAGTCTGCTCGCGACTTCTGGGATCCCAAGGCTTTTCACATTCTGTTGCGCTCGCCGGCCGATGTAGTGGTCATCAGCCGTGCTTCCTGGTGGACAACGGGGCATACGCTTCTGCTGTTGGCCTTTCTGCTGGCGGGAACCCTGGCGGTGCTGGTCTGGGTGGCGGCGCTGAGAAGGCGGGTGGCACAGCAGACCACTCTGCTGCGCGAAAGCGAAGAACGATTTCGCCACATGGCTCTGCACGATGCATTGACCGGATTGGCCACTCGTCTCTTGCTCCAGGACCGGCTGGATGTGGCGCTGGCGAGCGCCAGGAGACATGGCACAAGGTTGGCGGTGCTGATGGTGGACCTGGACGGGTTCAAGGGGATCAACGACACCCATGGCCACCCGGCGGGAGACGAGGTTCTGCGAGTCACGGCAAGCCGTCTTCAGGACGCCGTACGCAAGGAGGATACGGTCTCCAGGTTCGGTGGGGACGAGTTTGTTGTGTTGCTTCCCGATCTGAGCGATCCCCCCGCGGCGGAGAGAACTGCCGCACGGATCGTGGAGTCGCTGGCTTTTCCTATTCGCCTGGCGGACCGGCAAGTCCCGGTCTCGGTCAGCGTGGGGGTTTGCACTCTGTACGGGGAGGAGGAACTGGATGCGGATGATCTGATCAGATGCGCAGATACGGCCCTCTACCGCGCCAAGGCCAACGGCCGAAATTGCTATGTGGTAGAAACACCCCGATTGGCAAAAGCCGTGGCCGCGGAAACCCGCCCGCAAGACCGAAAGAGCGCAGCGGTCGCGTAAGAGCAGGTCCCTCGGCTCCGCTCAGTGGCCTCAGCC
>Ga0224554_1001744_pt1 | contig 12942 bp, 16 predicted proteins | sample 714S22024metaG_FD_180666 | JGI IMG/M metagenome (GOLD analysis project Ga0224554, IMG submission 180666) | Peat soil microbial communities from Stordalen Mire, Sweden - 717 S2 20-24 | ecosystem: Environmental > Terrestrial > Soil > Wetlands > Peat | place: Sweden: Norrbotten County, Stordalen...
CGGACATAGAACGCAACGGGGATGCGCTGAACTCCGGGGCGGGCGCGATGGATGGCAAATCTCAGCATCCAAACCAGGTCCCAGAGGCGGCCAGCTTCGTCCTGGCCGGTCACGCCGGGCGGCACAGTCACAAAAGCGTCGTAAACGGCGCGGGTGAGAAAAACCGGGAAGCGGATTCCGGCTTCCTGCGCGGTTTTCGTGACTTCAACCTGCTGGCCGTCGGCGACGGCTTGGGAGCGGGTGTAAGAATAGATGACATCGCCAAAAGGCGAATCGTTTTCATTGGTGTTCATGGGAATTCAGTTGTTGAGAGGTGGCGTCATTCAGCAAAAAAACAGTGGTCGCAAAACGGTTGCCGGTTGTCATTACCCGCAATTCCGTTCCGGTGTTGGTGTGGTAAACTGAAAGAAGCCGTGAGGCTGTGGAGAGTGCCAATTCATTCGCGGCGCGGTCATGGTCGGAGAGGTCGCCCCATTGCCCCAAAATGTGCCGGTCAAGAGCGCGGCAAATTTCATCTTCCGGGATGGATTGGAGTACGGCGGGGGTGATAACCAGCCGGCCAAGCGGAAATTTCATCATCGAGCCAAGAATCATATAACCTCCTTGGTGGTGCGGGATTTCCTCTGAGTGCGGCTGTGAAACAGGCGGGTTTGCGCGGCGTCGGCGGCGCGGCGGGCGCGGTCTGCCTCGGCCAGTTCTTTGCTGATGCGGTCGCCGTCAAGTCCGGTTTCCTGCATCAAGGTGAATGTGTCGGGCACAAAACCAAACTCGTGCTGCGGTATTGGCAAACGGTAGGAGCGTTTTGTTCTCATGGGATTAAGCGAAATATCCAAGTTCGCGGAGCGAGGCATGGTTTGGGTTGCCCAAAATTACATGATCAAGCACTTCGATTTTGAGAAGTTGCCCGGCGCGTATCAGGTCGCGTGTCACCTTAATGTCAGCTTCCGATGGCGTAGCCTCTCCGCTGGGGTGGTTGTGGGTGAGTACGACGGCGGCGGCGGCGGTCATAATGGCCAGCCGGAACACTTCGCGGGGATGCACCAAAATGGCGTCCATAATGCCGATGCTGACCAAGTAATGGCCTTTGACACGGCGGCGGGTATTGAGTACGAGGACAACGAAGCACTCACACTCGGCGTTGAAATATGGATGCGAGGGAACATGCAGCCTCCAATAATCGGCCACTCGCTGCGGCGTATCGCACAATTTCAAACTCTCCGGCGTTGGACATTCCCGGAGCGGCGTTACCTTGTATTCATAGGGCTGCGCGGGAAAGGTGAAGGGCTTCACAATGTCGAATCCCGGAAACAATGGGGTTTGTTCGTTCATGGTGTTTCCTTTCAAGCGGCTTGCCGGTCTGCCGGGAAATAGGAGTGATACTTTTGGCGCGGGTCTTGACGGGTGGCGGACACAAACTGCCCGCAAGGGTGCTGCCAAAGCTGGCGTTTGCGGTTCCAATGGAAACCAAACTCAGACAAGGCGGCGGTGATGTGGCGCGGCGGTTGCTCGTCAAACTGAATCCAAACCCATTTGCCAACTACCTCGGCCAATTCCCAAAGGCGCGGGGCTTCGTAATAGAGCAAGTCCAGAACTTTCGCTGTCGAAAGTGCCCGGTTGTAAAACCGTTGCCGAAAATCAATCCGATGCAGTTGTTCTGAATTGCTGTTTTTTGAAACCGACGATGGCCGGACATTCGCCGGTGCTGACGCTTCAATTCTTGAATGTGTTGTTTTCATAGCTTTTTTTTTGAACCGCTGTCCGTCACCCTGCCGTTTGCTGCTCGCTTCACAGGATTGGAAGACAGCGATGCCGTGCGCGAAGCGCATTCCAAACTCAGCGAAAGCTAAAACCGTGACAGTGTTGAAAGGGCAAAAGGGAGACGCTGGCGCGGTTTTTGATCTCGCTCCTGGACCCGGCTCGGTGTCGGACAAGTGAGCAGCAAAGGGTGGGGTGACGGTGTGCGTAAAAAAGGCGAAGAAAACAACCTGAATGAGGCGGGCAGACGGGTAATTGCCTCGCACTATCGCGGAGCGGCGTGGCTGGCGGGCTTCATGCCGGGTTCACGGGCGGGCATGAAGCATGACAGACGCGCGTAATCAGGACTCCCGGCTCGCTTGTGAATTTCCAAAGCCGTGAGTGAAACGGAGCGTTTGGGCTGGCCGCCCGCGTAGGGGAAAGGGGCGCGGAGCGGACAGACCAAAAAGCGGAGTGGAGCGGCGGATTTGGAAATTCATCGAGGGAGCCTCAACGGGGGGAGCCAAGTCTTGCCGGGTTTGGCGGCGTAGTCTTTTAAGGGGAAGCCAAAGTCGGCCAGTCTTGGCGACAGGGCGGGGCAATGGGGCGAAAAAGGGGACACGCGGGGCCGTGATCTCGTGTCTCTCAGCCTGAAAGGCCCGGAATTGAGCGGTCGCCCATTTGTGGAGGCCCAGACGCGCAGAGCGAGAGCAGCGAAACCGAGCATCGTAGCCAGAGCAAATGGGCGAGTAAGTGGAACGGAGAGGCTTTCAGGCTGAGGGACAAGCTCGAATCCGGGACGGCGTGAGTGCGGCGGTTTTGCGGAGCCGGAGCGAAAGCCGCCGGGCTCAGGACGCGGGGAAACAGCCGGTTTGTGAGGAAGGTAGTGGGAACGGGCGCGTCTGCCCATGTGGCCGATATGATCGGTGTGCGCTTTGCTCGGTGAAAAAGTGGGTTCAAAGGCTTGGGGGCTAAAATTGTGCGCCAAGGCGACGTGGAGGTTTTCACGCTGGACGGGCATCCCAAGTCGAAACGGGCCATACGACTGGTCGTATGGCGAGCCAGAGGTCATCACTATACTGGAATTGCCTCCTGTGGACTCAGCACAGGAGGCGGTCAAGGTGGGGGTCGCTCACCAAGTCAAACGGCTACAGAAAGCTCATCGAATATGAACACTGGCATTTGCACGCCCGATGTGACCTGATTTGACATGGGGCCACCATCCAGCCTCACACGGGTTCCCGCTCGTGGAACGGTTCCTGAAAAACGAGCACTCGACATGCAGGATATTTGGCGATTGTCTGACTCAGTGGCAAAAAGAAACGTTTGGCGACCCTTGCCGTCCTGTGGGTTGTATTGAACCACAGCCTGGCTCGGTTCCGTCGCGATTATTCCATAAATAGATTCCATGCCAAAATATCCTACAATTTTTTGGAATGTCAAATTAAGGCACTGCCGAAAATTGGGAGAAACCGCGCCGGGGGAGCCGATTTTCTGCTTCATACGTCCTGGTGGGAACTTTAGCGTGCCATCAAATATGCCGCGTGGTGTCAGCGCGGAAATACAATGGGGGAGACTGCCTGGATGATGTGGCAACGGGCATGCAAACTGGCGCGCAAAGGCTTGCCAGCGGTCGGACATCGGCTAATCTTGCGGTATGAAGACGAGCTTATGGGCAGTTATATTCTCTGCCGTTCTTGGACTTATGGCGAAGGTTCAACAGGCTCAATTTTCGCCTGGAACTCATACGCTGCCGACCAATGGCCTTGGAAAATTCGCAGAAATCCGGGCCAAGACGGGAAAAAACACATGACACCCGAAGATGCCAAGACCCACTGCGCAAAGCATGGTTCGGTTTTACGACATTACGAGCAGGGTCGTGTCGCCTCTATCGTGCTTACTTCGGGTGAGGCGTTGACTCTCAGCATTGGGACCGCCACCGCCAAGATATTCATGAAACGCGCGGTTCTTGGTTGGCTTTTGCCTAAGACAGTCGGCGAGAAAAATCTTGCTGATTGGGTTCCTGAGTATAGAAAGCTTTCAAGTATGCAGAGGTCCATCGCTCGCGCTATTGTTCTCGATGGTCTCGTCAGTCTGGCCGCCCGCGCACAAAACGCAGGCGAGCTTTCCCTGGCATGGACAGTTCTGAGAAATCCCGTGGAAGTGGCTGTCGAGGAATGTGGCTGGGGCTTGAATCAGGAGCAAGAAACGCAAACGGCAGAGAAGCAACGCCACTCCAAGGCCCCGATTGAAGAATTGGGAATCCAAACGCAAGAGATGCCTGTGCGTCCTGGGAGTCTTTTGGAAAAGGCGCAAGAGGTAAGCGGCAAGTTTATTATCAGTTTCTACCGGCAACTCGGTGCTTCCAATGGATGTCCTCCGACAACAAACACCACGGACCAGAAAATCGTTGAAATATATTCATTAGTGGGCAGCGTGTTTCAAGCCGCCGCCAAGCGGCGAGGCGAACGTATTCCCGCTGTATTCGTCAACAGAATAGTATCAGGCTTTTTGCAAATTTATGAGGGGAAAGGCGAGGATTTTATGCAGGAACATTTGCGGTACGAGATCGAGAAATACCTGCGCGAGGGTTTGAGGCCGGACTACAGACAGCCGCTGCCGTTTTTCAACGATGAGGAAATGGAAATCCGTGAAGGGCCATGTCGTGATGAAGCGCAGCCAGACGCGGATGCGTGGTTGAGCAAAGGCGATGCGCTCTCTGAATTGGGTCGTCCAGAACAGGCAATCGCGTGGTTCGACAAAGCGCTGGCGATAAATCCGCGACTGGCGAAAGCTTGGTTCGGCAAGGGCAACGCACTTTTTCGGATCGGGCGACTCGATGAGGCTAAAACATGCTTAGGAAAAGCAATAGAAATTGATCCTCAGTGCGTGGCAACCTGGGCGGGAGAAGTCATCAACACGGCGCAGAAGCATCAACTTCCTGGGAGGGAAGGCTGACGCACAGTAAGGCGTTCAGACGACTATGCAAGTTGAACTTGGAAGGACAATACATGAACAAAGCGATTAACGTTTTTCTGGTTGTCACTATTTTTTTGACTACGTGTGGTGCTGCCCTTTGTGACACGGCAGTTGATTTCAACAATCGCGGCCTTGCGATGCAAGCCAAAGGCGATTTTGACGGCGCAATTTCAAACTTCACCAAGGCCATCGAACTCAAACCGGATGATGGCTCTGCCTACTACAATCGCGGCTCTGTTAAGCAAGACAAAGGCGATTTGGACGGTGCAATCGCAGACTTCAGCAAAGCTATAGAACTGAAACCGGATGATGAGGATGGCCGATTCGGTTTCGGCGGTGATATTTTCCTCAAAGCTCAAAACGATGCCGCAGTATTTTTGGGAAAAATGCGAGGCGTCAATCAACCGCTGTGTGACGGCTGGGTCGCCATGCAAAATCCGGGCGGTGGGATTTTTCAACTGGTAGCGGATGGACGCCTTTTTACCGCCGAGAATCTTGATTACCATAACTCCTCCATCGCGGCGCGGATCGCTGCCAGTTCCACCAGTACTTTGACGGCTTCAATCTTCTCGCCGGTCAGAACGGCACGATTGATGCCGCGCGCAACTTGATTCAGGTTGTTGCCGATGCGCGCCAGATGACGCGTCAAATCGCGTCGAACATCAACCGCTTCGTCGCGCCGGGGTACCGGCTGGTCCATCGCCAGGGCGCGCAACGATGTGCCGACCGCCCGTTTTGGAAACACGTTTTGGAGATGCGCCCATTCCACATCGGAAAGGCGGATTTTCAAAACGTGCTGGCGGCTGGATTTCATGGGCGGCGGATTTTTGAGGGTAGGTCAAGGAAGGGGCAACCCTTCCTTGCGAGCGTCGTGGGCCACTTTGTGGCCACACGACTATGCTCGCCATACATGCACCACGAAGATGATTATGATGATAATGATGATGATCCCGCCAAACCCGTGTGCGAGCCGGTTCAGAAATTTCGCGCGGTCGTGTTCCTGTTTCAGCTTGGTCTCGGTTGCGATCAACGTGGCAAAGGTTGCGTTGCGTTGGCATTCATCAATACGGATACGTTCGTCCAACTCGGCAATTCTCTGGTTCGCTTTCGCCAAAGGCTGTGCAATCGCCGCCCGGTCGGCTGCCAGCTTGGCCTTGGCACCGGCAATCCATTGCTGCCGGAAATAATGATCCACGCATTGAGCGGGATCGAAGGGCGAGTTGTCGGTCAAATCTGCGTCTGTCCCTTGGATGTATTGACCACAGGTAAACACCTGGATTCGTCGCCATGCAATTGCCCGCTCTAGCATGATGGCATCGTCGCGGAGGTCCAGTTTGATAATCACGACTTGAACCTGCAAAGTCGTTCGGTCTTGGTAGTTGAAGATGACGGCGGGTGCGCCCTCATATTTTGTCGCGCGTAACCGGTCAATCTGTTCAAAACGAAACTGCCGGTGTTCCGTTGATAGCTCGACGAATTCCTGCTGCGAGGAATTCTGGGCGGGCGCCCGCGCCTTGACCCAGTTGTCCACTTCAGTTAAAGCTTGAAGGTTCCACGGCATCGGGCCTGGCATGGGGGCCGCGATTTCTGGTTTCGTGGTTTTGATCTCCGGCTTCGGCGTGGGGGTGCCGGGTGGAGTCGGGTTTTGCTTCGGGCCTTCCGGCGGAAGCCCGTTCGGATTTGGGATTTCGAGTTTCATAAATTTTCAAGGTGGTTGGTGAATCCGTGCTGCCGCAGCGCGGCATCGCAGGCGGGAACGTCGAAGCGCAATACACGGCGGATTTTGATCGAGACGAGCAAGCCCGCGCTCCTCCAGTTGGTGATGGTACGTTCGCTGACGGCGTAGCGCTGGGCCAGCGTTTTCTTGTCGGCGAAACGCCGCTCTGTCTGGTTGTTTTCAGTTGTTTCCATAAGAGTCCTTCTGATTCTTGAATTGGAGCAAGCGGCGGTCGCAATCGCCGACATCGAAGATGAGGCGTTTGCCATGACGGGTACCGAGGATGATTCCATCAGATTTCCATACTTCGATCGTACGAATGCCTACCATGTAGCGCGCCGCCAAACCGCGTTTGTCGGTCGTTATCGGCAAAACATTCGCGGCGTCGCCATTGGTTGTTAGTGTCGTGCTCATAATTCTTGGGCGGACAATGATTCGTCCACCCAACTCATTCTAGGTAGTTGCAAATCAATTGTTGGGGGAAATTTTCCTGTTGGTGCGGAGTTGAATGAAAGTTTTCAGAGGGAGAACCATTCCTCGGCGGTGGCTCGCGAGATGGCGGCACGCGACTGGTAATTCTTTTTGATCATCCTTGGGCTGGTGCCGGTTTCCTCGGCCACTTTGGCAATGTCCTCGGTCAAAATTAGCCGATAGGTGATATAGCTGTTCCGAAACGCATTGCGCTTATAGGGCACACCCGCTTTTTCGATGACCCGCCGCCAGGCGCGCGTGAGGGAATTGGCGCTGGGCCAGTCCACCGACACCCGCCCCTGTTTGGCCTCGGCGGCATAAGCCGCCAGGCGCGCTTGCAGGTTGGGCAACAGCGGCACACGGCGGGCGCAAATTTTTCCAACGGCGTCAGGAACTTTCAGGCAGCCTTCCGGTTCGGCCACCATGACCCACCAAAGGCGGACAATTTCCTCGGTGCGGACGCCGGAGAAGGCTTTGATTTCCAGCGTCGGGCGGAGGAGCGGCTCGTCCTCCGCTGCCAGAATCTTGCGCATTTCCTCCGGTGAATAAATGTCGTAGGGTTGGAGCAAAGCAATGGCTTCCTGCTCGGAATTGATCTGGCTGCGGGGATCGCGAAAGTCTGTCGTGGTAGTGGCGGCGTGGAGAATGCCATGCGGCAAAAATCCTTTTTCCCGCGCAAAATTGTAAAACGCAATGAGGCCCTTTCGGTGGTTGTTTTTGTTGCGGGCGCTGCCGCCGAGACTGGCTAAGTACGCGTCCATCTGCGGCGTTTGAATGGCGCTGATCAAGCCGGGAAAAGCTGTGACGAAATTGCCCACATAGCGTTTGACGTCGCGCAAGTGGTAATGCCCCACCCCGCGTTTGGTGAGGTGTTCCAAGTATTCCACATAGACACTTTCAATGGTCGCGCCGTGGCGCATACGCTGCCCATGCGCGAGATAAAAACTAACCGCCTCATCCAACGTGCCGGTTTTCAACCGCTGCTGAAGCTCGGCGTATTTCCGGCAAACCTCGTCCACTTCCAAGCCGAGCGACTGGCTTTTCACTTGGGCCAGGGTGTAAATGCGACGGTCTTTTTCGGTGAAGTACTGGGCGCGGGAGCCGTCGCGATGCAAACGCCCGGCAATTTCTCTGGCTAAAGCCTTCGCCTTTTCCGGCGTATTACGGCGCTGCAAAATCCGCCGCTTGCCTTCGTAGTGGGCAACCTGAAAAGACTGGTAGGTTTTGAATTCCGGGACGCTGGCCGCGCTGTTTGAATCGGCTGCCGCTGGCTTTGCTCCTGTCCTGAGGGTGACAGGCGCGGCGATAATGGAAATCGTCACCGAGCCGACTGTGACGGTCGCAAACGGTTTCTTCTCGCTGGATGGAACACCAATCTCCATAAGTAGTTTTACAGCGATGTGGTGTCGTTGCAACCAACACAGGCGATTTTTCCCTGGAAAAATTGTCCAAGTCCGCGTGTGCGGGAAAGAAAAGGCAGGGCTGGGAAAAGCCAACCGGCCTGGAGCATTTCAGGCGGTGGGAAGCAGGCTGATGCAAAACTGATGCAAAAACCGGCGAAAGTGAGAAAACCCCTGTAAACATTGGAGCGGGTGAAGGGAATCGAACCCTCATAGCCAGCTTGGAAGGCTGGCACTCTACCATTGAGCTACACCCGCGCCATGTCCCCACTATCATAATGGCCGCGCTTGCCTTGTCAATTCGCCTCCGTGTATTCTCCTGCCGATGAATTCGATGCTCCTGACCGGGGGACGCGTGATCGATCCCGCCAACAATTTTGATGCCGTGGCGGATGTTTTGGTTGTGGACGGCAAGATCGCCGCGGTCGGCCCCGACCTGGCGCCGGGCGCGCCGGCGCAAGCTCAACGGTTCGAGGCCGGCGGACTCGTCATTTGCCCGGGATTGATAGATTTGCACGCGCACTTGCGCGAACCCGGCCAATCCGCCAAGGAAACCATCGCCACCGGCACGGCTTCAGCCGCCCAAGGCGGTTTCACGTCTGTCGTCTGCATGCCCAACACTTCGCCCGCGATCGACAACCCGGGAACGGTGGCGCTGATTCGCGAACGGGCGGAGCGCGAGAGCAAAATCAACCTGTTCGTGGCGGGCGCCATCACCAAGAACCTCGAGGGCGAGGAACTGGCGCCCATCGGCTCGCTCAAATCCGCCGGGGTCATCGCGATCAGCGACGACGGCCATTGTGTGCAAAACAACGATCTCATGCGCCGGGCGTTGGAATATGCGCGGATGTTCGATTTGCCTGTGATGGATCATTGCCAGGATTATTCCATCGTGACCGACGGGGTGATGCATGAAGGCTACTGGAGCGCGGTCCTGGGATTGCGCGGCTGGCCGGCATCAGGCGAGGAGTTGATCGTGGCCCGGAACATCCTGCTGGCCGGGCTGACGGGGGCGCAGGTGCATTGCCAGCATTTGAGCACGGCGGGCAGCGTGCAGTTGCTGCGCGAGGCCAAAAAACGCGGGGTGCCCGTCTCCGGCGAGGCCTGTCCCCATCATTTCACCCTGACCGACACCGGGCTGGCCGGGAGCGAGAAGTTTTGGAGCACGGACGGACAGGACATCATGGCGGGCCGGTCCGCGCAGCGGCCCCGCTGGCCATCCTATGACACGAATTTCAAAATGAATCCCCCATTGCGTTCCGCCGCCGACCGCGCCGCGGTCATCGAGGGCCTGGCCGACGGCACTCTGGAGATTATTGGCAGCGACCACGCCCCGCACTGCGACTACGAAAAGGAAGTCGAGTTCGATTACGCGCCTTTTGGCATCATCGGTTTCGAGACCGAGCTGCCGCTGGCCCTCATGCAATTGTATCACTCGAAAAAAATGTCCCTGCCGGATATCATCGCGAAATTCACCGTGGCCCCCGCCCGATTGCTCCGTCTTTCCGGCAAGGGCCACCTGGGCGTCGGCGCCGACGCGGACCTGACCGTGTTTGATCCCGGCCAGGAGTGGACCTTTGACCCGGCGACGTCGCCCGGCAAATCGCGCAACAGCCCGTTCGCCGGCTGGACCATGACCGGGAAGGCCAGGGCCACCATCGTCAACGGCGCCATCGCCTGGCAGGAGCGCAATTAGCGGGAAGCCGCTTTTTGCAGGCCGGCATTTCTCACATGACCGCGGGGAAATTGAAGATCGGGGTCTTCGCGATGGAGGGGATCAACAGCCTGGCCACGACCTACTTCTTTTACGACATCTATTTCTACACCCAGGCCCGGTTCAATTTCCACGCCTTGCAGAACCTGTTGCTGGCCGCCGCGCTGGGGGCGGTCTATGCCGTCTCCGCTTATTTTGGGGGGCAATTCGCCCAAAAATTCGGCTATCTGACTTCGGTGCGATGGGGCAGCGGCCTGATGGCGGCGGTATTTCTTCTTGGCAGCCAGGCGGGCGGATTGGCGGCCACCATTGCGGTCGTCGTGGCGGGGAACATTGCGCTGTGCCTGACCTGGCCGGCCCTGGAGGCGCTGATGAGCGAAGGCGAACCGCCCGTTCGATTGCAGAGTTTGGTTGGCATTTACAATGTGGTCTGGGCTGTGACGGGAGCGTTGGCGTATTTCACCGGCGGCGCCATGATGCAGAAGTGGGGGATCAAGAGCCTTTTTTACATCCCGGGCGTTTTGCTTCTGCTGGAAATGGGCCTGGCCTTGTGGCTGCGGCAGGAGGAGCAACAACCCAGGCCTGCGGTGCAACTGGATCGCGCCCTGCTTCGTCCCACGACGGAAGTCTATACATCGCCCATACCTCCCGGCGTGTTTCTCAGAATGGCCTGGCTGGCCAATCCCCTGGCCTATCTGGCCATCAACACTGTGGTTTCCACGACTCCCAGCCTGGCCCGGCATTTCCAGTTCAGCCCGATGCGGGCCGGCTTTGTCTGGTCAACCTGGCTGTTCGTGCGGGCGGGCGCATTTGTTTTCCTGCGGCTGTGGCCCAGGTGGCATTACCGGTTCCGGTATTTGGCCGGCTCCTATATCGCGATGATCCTTTCGTTCGGGGGGATGCTGCTGGCGCGGGACCTCTGGCTGTTGCTTCTCTCGCAGGCCGTCTTCGGACTTGCCATCGGGTTGCTTTATTATTCCTCGCTGTTCTATTCCATGGACGTTGGCGAAACCAAAGGCGAACACGGCGGCATTCACGAAGCGGCCATTGGCGTGGGCAACGCCGCCGGGCCGGCCATGGCGGCGGCGGCGCTGGTGTTTTTCCCGGACTTTGCCGGGAGCGGCGCGCTGGCGGTTGGCGGGGTATTGCTCGCGGGTTTGGGCGGCCTTTATTGGATGCGCTTTCGCCGGAGAAATTAAGGCCGCGCCGGTCCCGCCCTACTCCCTCCAGCCATGAATGACCAGCAGTGGAACGTCCTCGAAGGGATTGACCGGAAAACCGCCTGGCACTGGAATCTCCACCCGGCTGAAGTCAGTGGCGTGCTTTTCCACCAAGTATCCAAGCTGGACCTTCCAAAGCATGCAATAGGTGATTTCAGCCTTGGGCGTGTTTCCGCGGTAAGGGGGCAGGCTCGGCGGCGGTCTGTCAATGGGCGCTTGCGGAAGGGCGCCAACCACCCAGAGGCTGTGCCCTGAAGCGAGCGTCTCACGCGCTTTGTCCAGCAAGGGGCCGATCGGATTCTCCGCCCTCATGGCGTTTTCCACCAAGTCGTCACGATGGATGCGGATGGTTTCCAGCGGCGGCAATGTCGTCCACAGGCTGGCATCGAGGTAGCGTTGCAACGAAATTCCGTGAAACCACTCACAAACGATGATCAAATCTTTCGGCCGGGCCTCCTGCTTTAGCTCCGCCGCGACCAGATCGATGTTCGTCTGCCGCAAATGAACCCTTGCATAACAAACCCGCATGCTGGCCACGGCCAAAATGACGCTCACCAGCGTCCGCGCAGTTTGCACACGCCGCATATCAATTCCGCCTAGAATTGAATCCACCATCAACGCAGCCGCGGCCATCAATAACGGAAAATACCAGAACCGCGGCGGCAGCCCCATTTCCCGTAAAAAAACCAGGTACAGCGTCGCGCCCACCACCAGAACTGTTCCGCAGTAGTACATGAGCCATCGCCGTTGACGCGTTCCGCAAAAGACCGCGGCGGCCAGCCCGGCCGCGACCAGCGCCAGCCACACCGGGGCCAGCCATCCCCCGGACCCTTGCAGTGTGATGCAGAGCGCTTTGAAGATTGCGTAAAAGTGAACTTCGTCCCTCCAGATGCCCAACGACGCCGGGCCTTTTGTCACAATGCCCCAATAGGGCAGCAAAGAAAGGGCCGCAACCAGCCCGATGATTCCCGTTTGCAAAGCGGTCTTCCATTCTCTCCGGCCGACGGTCACAACCCACGCTCCGCAGCAGAATGCGATGACGAAAAGGGCGCTTTGATAAAGGCATTGCACGCTCAGCGTAGCCGCCAGCGCGGCCCAAAAGAGCGTCCACCTCCCGGGGTTTTGCACAAAATTCCAGATCAGGGCCGACGTCAGCAACACCAGGGCAATGCCGAGTCCATAAGGCCGCAGCGAATCAACCGCGCGGATGGCCATGGGATTGACCGCATACAGGGCCAGGACGAGCAAAGGCGGCCTGCCGCACATCTTGCGCGCGCAGTACCAAAGCAGGCCCACTGTTCCCATTCCAACCAGGAAACCCAGCAGTCGATAGCTAAAATCACTGTCCAACCCAACCAGCGTCCAAAGCCGCGCCACCGCCACAAACAACGGCGGAAAATTATCGTAGCGGAGATTGCGCCATATATCCCCCAGGGTGGGCATGGCCGCAAAATCCACCGTGCCGGCTTCATCGCGCCAGAGAGGGCCTGCGTGGAGCAGGTTTAGAATGTGCAGGGCCGTTATCCAAAGAGAGATGAGCACCGCGACCAAAAACTCCTTGCTTCGCAATTGCTCCTTAAGGTCAATGCCGTATAGGAATTCGATTAGGCATTTTGGATGCAAGACTATGATGGACAAGCTCTTACTAGGCAAGATTTGCCTTGTACAAATTTAGCCAATGTGTAATTACACTGTGGATGCGAAACA
>Ga0224554_1001746_pt1 | contig 12940 bp, 21 predicted proteins | sample 714S22024metaG_FD_180666 | JGI IMG/M metagenome (GOLD analysis project Ga0224554, IMG submission 180666) | Peat soil microbial communities from Stordalen Mire, Sweden - 717 S2 20-24 | ecosystem: Environmental > Terrestrial > Soil > Wetlands > Peat | place: Sweden: Norrbotten County, Stordalen...
CGTCGAGCCAACGGGCCTGGCCCAGCGTGCGCGGGAAGCCATCGAGAATGTAACCCCGGGCGGTGTCGGGTTCCAGCAGCCGGGCGGCGACCATCTCGTCAACCAGGGAATCGGGAACCAACTCGCCCCGCGCCATGATCTCTTTGGCCATCTTGCCCAGATTCGTTCCCTGGGCCACGTTGGCGCGCAGCAGGTCTCCGGTAGAGATTTGCGGAATATGCCAGATTTTGACCAGCTCCTTGGCTTGGGTTCCCTTGCCCCCGCCCGGCGCGCCCAATAAAAGAATTGGGCCGGGAACGGTGTTAGATTCCGTCGTCCGGCCAGATTCCATTTGAGTCTCAGATGAAACAGATGAAGACATTACCAGGTTTTCCTTCCGCGGATGCGACCGGACCGCGGGGAAAAGCCGTCATAGTGACGCATGATCAGCTGCGATTCGATCTGGTTGACCGTATCCATGGCCACACCCACCACAATGAGCAGGGAAGTGCCGCCAAAGTAGAAGTTGACCCCCATACCGTGAATCATCCAGTTGGGAAGGACCTCTAAGGACCTCCCGATCAGCCAGATCTTGTCGAAGCGGATGCCCGAAATGAGGAAGGTGGGCACCATCTGCACCAGAATCAGGTAAAACGCGCCCACCAGCGTGATGCGCGTCAGAATGTCGTTGATAAAGTCGGAGGTGCGCTTGCCGGGCCGGATTCCGGGGATAAAAGAACCCGATTTGCGGAAATTGTCGGCGATGTCGTCTGGCCGCATCACGATGGAGACATAAAAATAAGCGAAGAAGATGATGAACAGGATGTTCAGCAGTTCGTACCACGGATAGCCTGGCGCAAGCGCCTGCACGATGGGCTGCAGGATGCGGCTATTTTGCACAAACTCCATCTGGCCGAAGAGCAAAGGCGCCGAAAGAATCGAGCTGGCGAAGATGATCGGCATGACGCCGCCGGAGTTCACCTTCAAAGGCAGATGGCTGGACGAACCGCCCATCATGCGCCGGCCCACGATGCGTCGCGCGCTTTGAATGGGGATACGCCGCTCGCTACGTTCCACAAAGACGATGAAGGCCACCACCGCCGCCATGCCCGCGACCAACCCCAACACCACGAGAAACGACATCGGTCCCCACGCGTCGGTCTGGACCTTCTGGTACAGGTCGCCAATGCCGCGCGGCAAGCCGGCGACAATGCCGGAGAAGATCAGCAGACTCATCCCGTTGCCGATGCCGCGGTCAGTGATCTGCTCGCCCAGCCACATGATGAATGCGGTTCCGGTGGTCAGTGTGAGCATGGTCATCAGAATGAAGCTGGGACCGGGATTCATCACCACGCCCTGCTTGGTAAGAATGGCCGCGATACCGATCGACTGCACTGCGCCGAGAATGACCGTCAGGTAGCGGGTCCACTGCGTAATCTTGCGCCGGCCCAGTTCACCTTCCTTCTGGATGCGCGCCAGTGGCTCATAAACCACGGTGAGAAGTTGAAAGATGATGGACGCGGTGATGTAGGGCATGATACCCAGCGCGAAGATGGTCATGCGGCGCAGCGTGCCGCCGCTGAACAGGTCCATGAGACCGAGCGCGGATCCGCCCTGCGAGCTGAACAGCAGTTCCAGTTGGCGGTAATTCACGCCCGGCGTGGGAATCCATGCGCCCAGGCGGTACACCGCCAGTATGCCCAGCGTGAACAGTACCCGCTTGCGCAGGTCGGGAATCCGGAAGATGTTGAGAAACTTCTCCAGCATATTGGTAATCCGCTTCAGGCGCCCGAAGCGCCGGTCGAATCCTGCAGTGAATTCATCTTACGGCGATTCCCGGTTCCTTCAGCTTACCCAATCCCGGGAAACGCGGACTATGCGTTGCGTCACAGATCAAAAAATGGGCCTTCAAAGTCCAATTTTGAGCGGTCCGGCAAAACCTTAAGCCGCTGCAGGCGCTGTCTCGCCGCCCACAACCACGGCCTTGCCGCCCGCCTTCGCGATCTTTTCGGCCGCCGACTTGGAGAACTTGTGTGCGTGAATGGTCATGGCCGCCTTGAGCTCGCCGGAACCGAGAACCTTGATGAGCGCCTTCTTGTTCGAGGCGAGACCGAGCTTCTTATAGTCGTCGAGACCGATCTCGGCAATCTTCAGCCCGGCGATCCGGTCAAGATTCACGACGGTGTATTCGGTGCGAAAGATGTTGGTAAAGCCGCGCTTAGGCAGCCGCCGGTGCAACGGCATCTGGCCGCCTTCAAAACCGCGCATCATACTGGAGCCGGTGCGCGAACGCTGGCCCTTGTGGCCGCGGGTGGAAGTCTTTCCCATGCCGGATCCCATGCCCCGGCCCACACGCTTGCGCCCGGTGTTGGCTTTCTTCGGCGCGCGCAAATTCGATAGATTTCTCGCCATTTTCCCCTCGCTATAGCGCCGGCGGGGTTCGTTCCCGCCGACTCGCGTTCTAAAACCGCCTCAAGCTTTTAGCCGTTAGCTATTAGCTAGCTCATCGGGAAGGCCGATGTAGATGGTTCCCGCACATCGCAGCTAAAAGCTAATGGCTAAGAGCTGGATCCTGGAAAAATAACCGCGGAAGCGGTCATTTTTCCAGAATCCTCACCAAATGCGGCACAGCCTTCACCATGCCCCGTACCGAATCCGTGTCCTCGCGCTCGACGATCTGATTGAGACGGGTGAAGCCCAGCCCCTTGATCACCAGCTTGTGCTTTGTGGGCGTGGCGATCTTGGAACGGTAATACTGAATGCGAATCATCTTGGTCTTCGCCATCACAGTTCTCCCACCTGCTTGCCGCGCGCGGTGGCCACGTCAGCCCTGTCGCGCAATTGCGTCAGCGCGTCAAACGTGGCCTTGATCACGTTGTGCGGGTTGGGCGAGCCCAGGCTCTTGGTCAGCACGTTCTGTACGCCGACCGAGGTCATGACCGCGCGCACCGCGCCGCCTGCAATCACGCCCGTGCCTTCCGGCGCCGGCTTCAGCAGCACCTGGCCGGAACCATAGCGGCCCAGCACCTGATGCGGAATCGTGGTCTCAGTCAGGTGGACCCTTATCAAGTTTTTCTTGGCGCTCTCGATTCCTTTGCGAATCGCCTGGGGAACCTCTTTGGCTTTGCCCGATCCGTAGCCCACCACGCCCGAAGCGGCGTCGCCCACCACCACCAACGCGGCAAACGACATGTTCTTGCCGCCCTTCACCACTTTGGTCACGCGATTGATGGACACCACCTGGTCCTTCAGGTTGAACTGGTTGGCATCGAGTTTCTTCGTCAACATCGTCATTTGCTCTCTCGTCTCTTTTTCAGCTGCCAGCTGCTCTAGAACTTCAGGCCCGCTTCGCGCGCCGCATCAGCCAACGCCTTTACGCGCCCGTGATACAGATAGCCGCCGCGATCGAAGACCACCTGCTTGATGCCCTTGGCCACGGCCTTTTCCGCAACAGCCTTGCCAATCTCTTTCGCCGCCGCCACGTTGCCGCCGCTTTTCAGCTTGATGCTCGAAGCCGAAACCAGCGTCTGACCGGTCTGATCGTCGACCACCTGCGCGTAGATGTGGTTGAGCGAGCGGTACACGTTCAGCCGCGGCCGCTCCGTCGTCCCGGCCATCTTCTCGCGAATGCGCGCATGGATGCGTTGCCGGATTTCGTTTCGCTTGGTCTGCGTAATCATGTCTTCTCTCACCTATCAGCGGAGCCGCCCCGCGACCCCGTTCGGATTCAGATCCTTCACTTCGTTCAGGATGATCGCGCGAGGCTCAGACGCCTCGCAAACGCGATCACTTCGCTCCTGTCTTGCCGGCCTTCTTCTTCAGCCGCTCGTCGGAATAGCGCACACCCTTGTTCTTGTACGGATCCGGCTTGCGCAGCGAGCGCATGTCGGCCGCCACCTGGCCCACTTTCTGCCGGTCGACGCCGAGAACGGTCAGATGCGTCTGCTTGGGATCGATCGTCACCTCGATGCCAGAAGGCAACGGAACTTCAATCGGGTGCGAGTAGCCCAGCGTGAACACCACCATGCCCTTGCCCTTCAACTCGGCGCGGTAGCCGATGCCCACGATGTCCAGCTCCCGGGTCCATCCCTTGGTCACGCCATGCACCGCGTTATTCACCAGCGCGCGCGTCAGCCCGTGCACTGCGGCCTTGTCTTCGCTCGCGCGCTCCAACTGCAAGTTGCCATCGGCGGTCTTTAGCGTGATGCCGTCAGCGATCAGCGCCGAGACCTTGCCCTTGGGCCCTTCCACCAGCACGGTGTTGCCCTCGACCGTGTATTTCACACCCGCGGGCAGCGGGATCGGCTTCTTTCCAATACGCGACATTCTTTGAAATCCTTCTCTTGGCTTGCGAGTCCCGGTCGCCGGGGCGACCATTCCACTGCAGCCGGAAATACAGAGATCAGTGAACAGGGTTCAGAGATCAGCGAGGCGCTCAATCAGGCAATCACAAACTGATCTCTGTTCTCTGACAACTGTCTCTACCACACTTCGCACAACAGCTCGCCGCCCACGCCTTCGCGGCGTGCCTGGCGGCCTGTCATCACGCCCTTGGGCGTAGTCAAAATCGCAATCCCCAGCCCGCCCTGCACGCGCTTGATCTCGTCGCGGCCCACGTAAACGCGGCAGCCGGGACGCGACACGCGCGCCAGGTCGCGAATAGCTGCTTCAGTGCCGCCGTACTTCAGATACACGCGCAGCACCAGCTTGCCTTCCTCGTCCTGAACCTTGTAGTTCGAGATATAGCCCTCTTCCTTAAGGATGCGGGCGATCTCGGTCTTAAGCTTCGAAGCGGGAACATCCATCTTCTGATGACGTGCCCGGATTGCGTTCCGGATGCGCGCCAGAAAATCTGCTACTGGATCCGTAAGACTCATTCCTTCTCCTTCATTCCCCGTTCGTCCGCCGCAGCGGAAACCTGCGGGAATGTTGTTCCAGGTTTCAGGTGTCAGGTTTCAGATGTCAGTAAGGATTGCGTTCCGTCGCTTTCATAACTGAACCCTGAAACCTGAACCCTGAAACCTGCTTCTTTACCAGCTCGACTTGTTGACGCCCGGAATCTCGCCCTTCAGCGCGAGCGCCCGGAAACACAAACGGCATACGCCGAACTTGCGCAGGAAACCCCGCGGCCGCCCGCACAGCTGGCAGCGATTGTGCTTGCGGCTGCTGAACTTCGGCTTCCGCGCGTCCTTGACTCGTTTTGCAGTAGTTGCCATAAATTCTCGACTCTCTCCCTACGCGCCCTGGCGGAAGGGCATTCCAAAGTGGCGCAGCAACGCGCGCGCCTGGTTGTCGTCCCTCGCCGAAGTCACGATCGTGATGTTCATGCCCTTCAGCTTCTCCACCTTCGCGTAGTCAATCTCAGGAAAAATCAATTGGTCGCGCAGCCCCAACGTGTAATTGCCGCGGCCGTCGAAGCTCTTGGTCGAAACCCCGCGGAAGTCGCGCACGCGCGGCAGCGCAATCGAGATCAGCCGGTCAAGAAACTCGTACGCCTTGTCGGAACGCAGCGTGACCATGGCGCCGATGGCATTGCCGGTTCGCACCTTGAAGGCCGCAATCGACTTCTTGGCCTTCGTGGTCACCGGCTTCTGGCCGGCGATCTGCGCCAGATCGGCCACCAGCGGGTCAAGCAGCTTGCTATTCTGCGTCGCCTCGCCCAGGCCCATGTTGATCACAATCTTCTCCAGGCGCGGCACGGCCATCGCGTTCTCCAAGCCAAGTTCCTTCTGGAGCGCCTGCTTGATCTCTTTCTGGTACTTCTCTCTCAACCTTGCTGCCATGTTGCTTCACCCTTCAGTTCACAGTTCTCAGTTCGCAGTTCTTAGTTTGCAGCCACTCTGCTCGCGATATCACTGCTGCAACGGCGAACTGCGAACTATGAACTCCGAACTTATTTTTTCGTGGGCAGTTCCTGCCCGCACTTTTTGCAAACCCGCATCCGCACGTCGCCTTCAACCTTGTGGCCGACGCGCGCATCGCCGCAGTTGGGACACACCAGAACCACGTTGGAAACGTTGATCGCCGACTCCTGCTCCGCGATCCCGCCCTTGGTCCGCTGCCCCTGCTTGCTCGAAACCGTCTTCTTCACCACGCGCACATGTTCCACAAGCACGGTGCCCTTGTCAGGAAACACGCGCAGCACGCGGCCCGTCTTGCCCCGGTCAGAGCCCGTCAGAACCTTGACCGTATCGTTGCGATGAATACTCAAACTCGGCATTTTCTCTCCAAAATCAGCTACTAGCTTCTAGCTGCTAGCTTCTAGCTTCATCTCGCTTTGCCCGCGTCCATCAACACAGCACAAAAAGCTAGAAGCTAGAGGCTAGGAGCTGAAAGCTGTTCTTAGACCACCTCAGGCGCTAAGGACACAATCTTCAAAAACTTCTTCTCGCGCAATTCGCGGGCCACCGGCCCAAACACGCGCGTGCCAATCGGCTCATGATCGTCGCCAATCACCACCGCGGCATTCTCGTCAAAGCGAATGTAGGTGCCGTCGCGCCTCCGGTGCTCCTTGCGTGTGCGCACAATCACCGCTTTCACTACCTTGCCCTTCTTTACGGTGCCGTCGGGCGAGGCTTCCTTCACTGCGGCGGTCACAACGTCGCCCAGTCCGGCCTTCGCGCCCAGCCCACCGCCCAGCGGCAGAATCACTTGCAGCTTGCGCGCGCCGGAGTTGTCGGCTACCGCGAGCATCGTTCTCATTTGCACAGCCATGGTTTGCCCTCCTTTCGGCAGCCTTACTTCTCAGCGGGAACTTGCTCGCCCGGAAGCACGGCGTCTTCAATCTGGCCCAGCGACGACCGCCGCACAATCTCTTCGAGCGACCACCTCTTCAGCTTGCTCAGCGGCCGCGTCTCGCGGATGCGCACCACATCGCCCATGCGCGCCGAGCTCTGCTCGTCGTGAGCGTAGAACTTCTTGGTCGAGCGCACAATGCGCTTGTACTTCGCGTGCGCCTTGCGCATCTCCACCGCGACCACGATCGTCTTCTGCATCTTGGTCGAAACCACCTGCCCAACCTTTTCGTTGCGCCGTGCGCCTGCCGCCGCGGGTGCCTGTGCCGCTTTCTCGGTCGCCGTCATTTGCTCGCTCCCTTTTTCTTCCCGGTCTTCTTCTTCGCGGCCGAATCGCCTCTTGCCGCGGCTTTTTTCGCATTTCCTGTCTTAGCCTTTGCAGCCGGAGCGGCTTTCGACACGGCTTTCTTCGCCTTCGCGGTCTTTGCCTTTGCCGCAGGAGCCGCTGCCTCAGCCTTCTCAGCCTTGGCTTCTGCCGCAGGCGCCGCTTCCCTGGCTTTCGCAGCCTTGGTCGCCGCTACCTCGGTCTTCGCGAGATGACCGGCTTGTTTTTCTTCGCCCGTCTCGCTTTGGATGCCCAGTTCGCGCTCGCGCGCCACCGTCTTGATCTGCGCAATCTCCTTGCGCAGCTGGCGGAGTTTCTTCACTCCGTCGTTCTGCCCCAGCGATACCTGGAAGCGAATCCTGAAGAGCTGCTCCGAGGAGGTCTTCTCCTGGTGCTTCAGCTCTTCGTCGCTCAAATTGCGAATCTTTGTCAGTTCCATCGTTTCCTAGCTCCAGGCTTCTTAGCCGTTAGCTCTTAGCTTCATCCTGCTCGCGCATTCGCTCTTCGACTCATCGAGAAGAACGAATGACTAATAGCTAAAGGCTGCTTCCTAACTACTCCGTCTTGGCCGCGACCTTCTCGCCCGCGGCGCGCTCGCGCGCCACGAACTTTGTTCTCAGCGGCAGCTTGTGCGACGCCAGGCGCATGGCCTCTGCCGCGAGCTCCGGCGTCACGCCTTCCATCTCAAACAAAATCTTTCCCGGCCGCACCACTGCTACCCAGTGGTCCAGTGCGCCCTTGCCCGAGCCCATGCGGACTTCGGCCGGCTTCTTGGTAATCGGCTTGTCCGGAAACAGCCGCACCCAGATTTTGCCCCCGCGCTTGACGAAACGCGTCATCGCGATACGGCTGGCCTCGATCTGCCGGTCGGTGATGTACCCGCACTCCAAAACCTTCAAACCGTACTCGCCGAATGACAGAGTCGAGCCGCGCCACGCCTTTCCCCGGCGCTTGCCCTTCTGCTGCTTGCGGAACTTCACCTTCTTTGGCATCAACATAACGAACTACCTCGAAAATTGTGGATCGTGCCTCGTGGTTCGTGAACAGTGATCACGATTCACGTTTTACGGTTCCTAAAATACCGTCTTCCCAACCGGCGGAGCCTGGCGGCGCTTCTGCTCGTAAATGTCGCCGCGATAAATCCATACCTTCACGCCAATCACGCCATAGGTCGTATTCGCTTCGGTAAACCCGTAGTCGATGTCGGCGCGCAATGTGTGCAGCGGCAAACGCCCCTGCAGGTACCACTCCGAGCGCGCGATTTCGTTGCCGTTCAGCCGGCCCGAGACGCGCACCTTGATTCCCTTGCAGCCGAAGCGCAGCGCCGAGTCCACACTTTTCCTCATCGCTCGCCGGAAACTCACGCGCTTCTCAAGCTGCAGCGCGATGTTCTCGCTCACCAGTTGCGCGTCCAGCTCCGGCTTGTTCACCTCGATAATGTCGATGAACACGTCGCGATTGGTGCGCTTGGCCAGATCGGTTTTCAGTTTCTCGATCTCCGCGCCCTTGCGCCCGATCACGATGCCCGGCCGCGCAGTGCGGATGAGGAAGCGCAGTTTGTTGCCCGGCCGCTCGATTTCCACCGAGCTCACGCCGGCCGCCTTCAGCTTCTCGCGCAGCTCAGCCTTCAGCTTCACGTCCTCGACCAGGAGCTTGGCGTACTCGCGCTCTGAAAACCAGCGTGACCGCCACGGTTTGTTGATTCCCAGCCGGAATCCGTAAGGATGGACTTTTTGTCCCATATACTTCCTCTCAAAAATCTCCCGGCTTATTTGCCGGACTTCTTCTTGGTTGCCACAGCCTTCTTCGCTGCCGGCTTGGTTTCTTTCGCCTTCGACTTACCTGACTTGTCCGCAGCTTTCGTCTTCGCTGCTTTGGGCGCGGCCTTCTTTGCGTTGCCTTTTTTCGCGGGCTCCGCCGTGGGCGCGGTCTCGTCCACCTTCGTCACCAGGCCCTTTTCTGACTCGCGCTCCGCAACCGAAAGAACGATGTGCGTGAGCCTGCGCTGATAGCGGTACGCCCGCCCCATCGGCGCTGGCCGGATGCGCTTCATACGCGGACCGTCGTTGGCCACTGCCAGCTTCACGTAAAGGTTGTCGACGTCCAGATCGATGCCCTCTTCGCCGGCCACATACTTCGCGTTGTCAATCGCCGAAGTCAAAAGCTTGTGCACCACCGGGGCGATGCGCTTGCGGGCAAAGGCCGCCGTATCCAGCGCCTCCTGCACTCCGCGCCCCTTGATCAGTTCAAGCACCAGCCGCGCCTTCTGCGGCGACACGCGCTGGAACTTCGCCTCGGCTCTGTATTCCCTTGTTGCCACTGCCATACTCATGCCTTCCTCAAACTTCAGCTTTCAACCTGCATCCCCTACGCCGGCTTGGCCACAGCCTCGGTGGTTGGCGCCTTGGAGCCGCCGGTGTGGCCCTTGAAGACCCGCGTAGGCGCAAACTCGCCCAGCTTGTGTCCCACCATGTTCTCGGTCACGTACACGGGAACGAATTTCTTGCCGTTGTGCACTGCGATGGTGTGGCCTACGAACTCGGGAAAGATCGTCGAGCGCCGCGTCCAGGTCTTCACCACTTTCTTGTCGTTAGCCTTGTTCAGCGCATCGATCTTCACCATCAGGTGCGCATCCACAAACGGCCCCTTCTTCGTCGAACGTCCCATAAAATCCAGCTCCTGGCTTTTCTACTTCGTCCTGCGGTTGACGATGAACGCGTCCGTCCGCTTGTTGTTGCGCGTCTTGTAGCCGCGCGTCGGCTGGCCCCAAGGCGTCACCGGATGGCGTCCGCCCGAGGTCTTGCCCTCGCCGCCCCCGTGCGGATGGTCCACCGGGTTCATGCTGACGCCGCGATTCGCCGGCCGGATGCCCAGCCAACGATTGCGTCCCGCTTTGCCGATCGAGATGTTTTCGTGATCCGTGTTGCCCACTTGTCCAATGGTCGCCATGCACTCGACAAGCACCCTGCGCGTATCGCCCGAGGGCAGCTTGAGCAGGGCATAATCGCCCTCTTTGGCTACCAACTGCGCCTGCGCTCCGGCTGAACGCGCCATCTGCGCGCCCTTGCCCGGCTTGAGCTCAATGGCGTGAACCGTGGTGCCCGCGGGAATGCTCTTGAGCGGCAGCGCATTGCCGATCAGAATGTCGGCCTCGGGCCCCGATGTCACCGTCGCCCCGACCTTCAGCCCCACCGGCTGCAAAATATAGCGCTTCTCGCCGTCGGCATAGTTCACCAGGGCGATGCGTGCTGACCGGTTGGGATCGTACTCGATGGTCGCCACTTTGCCCGGCACGCCAAACTTTTCGCGCTTGAAGTCGATCAGCCGCAGCTTCTGCTTGTGCCCGCCGCCCTGGTGCCGGATGGTCAGATCGCCCGAGTTGCGCCGCCCGCCGGTGCGCTTGCGCGTCGTCAGCAGCGGCTTGTGCGGTGTGTCCGTCGTCAGATCGCCGGTTTCAAGCGACGTCTGAAACCGCAACGTCGGTGTGACCGGCCTGTATGTTTTGATTGCCATGATCTCTGTCCTTGAGCGCCGGCTTATTACTCGATCCGGCTCTCACTTCTTTTCCGGAACCGCTTAACAGTTCCGATATTTCCTACTGTGAGCATCGCCAGGCCGGGCATTAATTGATCCCTGACTCCTGACGCCTGTCTTTACAGATTGCTCACGTACTCCGGCAGCTTCTCGCCGGCTTTTAGTTTCACGTAGGCCTTTTTCCAATCCGGCCTGAATCCAGAAAACTTGCCGCGCCGGCGTTCTTTGCCCACGACATTCGAAGTGCGGACCGCGACGACCTTCACCTTGAAGAGCGCTTCCACGGCTTGCTTCACTTCAGTCTTTGTGGCCGAAGGCGCAACCTCAAAAACCAGCGTCCCCTCGGTCTCTTTCACGCCCAATCCCTTTTCGGTGATCAATGGGCGGCGAATGACGGTGTAGAGTGTCGGCATTACGCGGCCTCCTTTTCGGCGGCGGTTTTCGGCGCCCGAGTCTTGCGTCTCGATGCGCTCTTCTCCAGCGCTTCCGTCAACTGCTCGATCGCGGCCTTGGAGAAGATCGCCCTCTCGTAGCGCAGCAGATCGTAGGGGTGAACCTCGTTATTCAACACAAGCTCCACGCCCTTCAGGTTGCGCGCTCCCAGCACCAGCGATTGCGTCAGCGTCTTGCCGTTCTCTACCAGCAGCGCCGTGCGCTTGGCGTCCAGCTTGTCCAGCGCCTCGCGATAGAGCTTGGTCTTGCCTTCCTTGATCTCGAGCGAATCCACCACGGTCAGTTTCCCGTCGGCCAGTTTCGCGGCCAGCGCCGAGCGCAACGCGCCCAGCAATTTCTTGCGCGGGAAGGGATATTCGTAGCTGCGCGGCTGCGGTCCGTGGACCGTGTAGCCATGACGCCACAGAGGCGAACGCACCGAACCGATACGCGCTCGGCCCGTGCCCTTCTGCTTCCACAGCTTCTTGCCGGAACCGGCAACCTCGGTGCGGCTCTTGGTCTTGTGCGTGCCCTGGCGCAGAGAAGCGCGGTAGTGCTTCACCGCCTCCCACAACAGAGCCTCGTTCACCTGCTCCGGCGCAAACACTTGGTCGGCCAGCTCCACCGAGCCCACTTTCTTGCCGCTCATATTCACTACATCCACTTTTGCCATCGTCTTCTTCTTCTGCCGGAAATCTCTTCCCGGCTTCAATCTCGTGCGCCTCATGGCGCGACTACCCACCGCAGGTGGCTACTTCTTCTTCGCCGCCTTCTTCGCTGCCTTCAGCGGATCCACAGTGCCCAATCCGGCAAAGCCACGGCGCTCGCGTGGCGGAGCCTTGGCCTTCGAAATCAGCACGTAACCCTCGCGCGGACCCGGCACTGCTCCTTCAACCATGAGCAGATTCTCGTCCACATCGATTCCGCGAATGCGCAGATTGCGCACCGTCACCTGGTCCGTTCCGAAATGTCCAGGCATGCGCTGCCCGGGAAAAACCCGCGACGGAAAGCTCGAGGCGCCGATCGATCCCTGCACCTGGAACATGTGCCCGTGCGACTTGGGACCGCCGCCAAACTTGTGCCTCTTTACCACGCCGGCAAATCCGCGGCCCTTTGAAGTGCCGATCACGTCGACGAACTTCGCATCGGTAAAGATGTCCACCAGCACGCGATCGCCGGCTTTGGTTTCTGCCGCGCCCTCGGTTGCCGCTTCGACATCCACTTCCTTGATGACCTTGACCGGCGGCGCCTCGCTCTTCGCAAAGTGACCGGCCTGCGCCTTGGTCAGCCGCGAAGCCTTTACGAACTCCACCAGCCCGATCTGCGCGGCGTCGTATCCGTCCCTCGCCGCCGTCTTCAGCTGCGTAATCACGCAGGGGCCGGCCTGCAGCACCGTAATCGGGTGCACGTCGCCCTTGTCGTCGAAGACCTGCGTCATACCGATCTTTTTTCCCAGAATCCCTGTGACTGCCATCTTTCCCTCACCTCATCATGCGAGCTTGCATGCCTCGCACTGCCGGGCCCATCTCGGGCTTGCTCTTTGAGCGCTCTCCGATGCACTTCTGCGCCGCAAGGCGCGGCTGCCGCACCGCAGGTGCCTACTTTTCGAACGCCTTGATCTCCACATCCACGCCAGCGGGCAGATCGAGCTTCATCAGCGCGTCCACCGTTTGTTGCGTCGGCTCCAGAATGTCGATCAGCCGTTTATGCGTGCGGATCTCGAACTGCTCGCGCGACTTCTTGTCCACGTGAGGCGAGCGCAGCACGCAATACTTGTTCTTGATTGTCGGCAAGGGGATCGGCCCCGCCACCGTTGCTCCGGTGCGCTTGGCCGTGTCCACAATCTCGCCGGTCGAGGTGTCCAGCACGCGATAGT
>Ga0224554_1001748_pt1 | contig 12929 bp, 12 predicted proteins | sample 714S22024metaG_FD_180666 | JGI IMG/M metagenome (GOLD analysis project Ga0224554, IMG submission 180666) | Peat soil microbial communities from Stordalen Mire, Sweden - 717 S2 20-24 | ecosystem: Environmental > Terrestrial > Soil > Wetlands > Peat | place: Sweden: Norrbotten County, Stordalen...
TGAGAAAATCGTGGTGATCGCCCTCGTCCAGGAAGATGGGCTCCCGCTGGTCTCCCCGGCTCAGGACATGGTAAATCGCTCCGGGATATTCAATGCGCATCTGGCGAGGCATCAGCCCATCCTGCCTTCCTTTCCTCAGCCGCGCAAGCCCATAAAATGGACAAAGCTATGGTACGACCCCTTTGGCGATACACGAAAGCCTCCGGGGCTGACAATGCTGTTCGCGGTGGCGCGACAAGCTGCGAAACATGGAAAAGCCTTTCGGACGGCAGATTGATAGATAGCTCTGAAAAAGGGGAAACACGGTTACAAATGTTGATGGTCAAGGACTTAGCCCGTAACAAAAAAGGCAACAAGGCCGAAACAGACCCGTTACATTTTTCGGGGTTCGCCTCGTTCCGGCTAAATTTGACCACCGGAATTGGCTTATGGGTCTGGCTTGCTTTAATCTGATTTGGAAGGCCACCTGCCGCAGAGATCGGGCAGACGTTGCACATGAGAACCCGCAACACTTTCAAGCCCAATGCCAATATCCTAGGCCTGACTTTCACACTTGGAAAAGGGCACATGAATGAAACCTGATGGACAAAGCTATGGTTTGACTCCTTTGAATAGCTGTGGTCTATGATGAGTGGCCGTCGAGAAATAAGGTTCGCATTGATTTAGGCGAACAAGCCTACAACGAAGTAAAAGACGTTTTTTCGGCAGTTGAGCTTTTCAAGGCAACGAAGGTTGAGCCAGATTCTCCCACAAAACCAGATGCCCAAAATCCATTGGCACAACCGCACCGAGCCAATTGAGTGATTACAAGCAGGAACAATGATGTCGTCCAGCAGACCGAAATCAGGAGCGACTCCCCGTTTTTACCCCTTTTCTAAACTTCAAGAAAGATTATGTCTAATGCTTGACAGAAAGCCTATGGCGTTTCCCTCTTCACAAACAATTCCCGCAGCTCCGCCCCATCCTCCAAACTTGTCTCCGCTGCCCGTCCAGGCGATTTGCAGTCGTGCAGGACTGACACCTGCATGACACCTGCACGGTGAGCATAAGGTGTCACCCATGCGCTGAGTCCGTGCCCTCGGTCGAACCCTGACTAGATCGAGATGGGGTTCGACAGAGTCTCACCCTACCGTTTGTCGATGTTGGTCGCCCCGTTAGAGGGACGCCAGGGCGGTGTCGAGGACGTCGAGCAGGAAGTCGGCGTCGGGCTGGGTGAGGCACATGGGGGGGGCGATGCGGATGGTCTGGCCCCATAAGCCGCCTTTGCCCAGCAACAGCCCCAGCTCACGGCATTTCTCCACTACTTGCGCGCATTCGGCTTTGGCGGGTTCCTTGCCGACGCGGTCTTTGACCAACTCAACGCCGAGCATCAGTCCTTTGCCTCGCACGTCGCCGATCAGGTTGTGACGGGCTTTCAGCTTTTCCAGGCCGGCGACAAGATGAGCGCCAACTTTCAGGGAATTGGCCTGGAGTTTTTCCCGCTCGATGACTTCGAGAACGGCTTTGCCCTGGGCGCAAACCACGGGGTTGCCGCCGAAGGTGTTGAAGTGAATCCGCCGGGTCAGGGTCTCGGCAATCTTCGAGGTAGTCACCACTGCCGCCAGGGGACAGCCGTTGCCGATGCCCTTGGCCATCGTGACAATGTCGGGCGTGACGCCCTGGCTTTCAAAGCCCCAATAATGCGTGCCGGTGCGTCCGAATCCGGCCTGGACTTCGTCGGCGATGCAGAGGCCGCCCGCGGCGCGGACGTGCTGGTAGGTCTGTTGCAAATAGCCGTCGGGATAAACCACCACGCCGCCCACGCCCTGGATCGATTCGGCGATAAACCCCGCCACTTGCCCGGAACTGGCGTAGTCAATCAGATTCTTGACGTCGGCGGCGTAGTTTTTGCCGGCGGCGGGGTCGGTCCGGCCCCAAACGCCGCGATAGGGATCGGGCGTAATGGCGTGATGCACGCCGAAACTGTGGGGCACGTTGAACTTCCAGGTGCTGTGCGCGGTCAGGCCCATGGTGGATGCGCTCCCGCCGTGATAGCCGTTGCGCAGGGCGATGATGTCGAAATTGCCGGTACAGGCGCGGGCCATGAGCAGAGCCAGGTCATTCGCCTCGGAGCCGGAGTTGACGAAGTAGCAGACTTTGAGATCGCCCGGCATTTTGGCGGCGAGCAGCTCCGCGTATTCGGCGATGTTGGGATGCAGGTAAATGGTGGTGGAATGTTGCAGGGTCTCGTTCTGCCGGCGCGCGGCCTCGACCACGTGCGGGTGGCAGTGGCCGACGCTGACGGTGACAATCCCGCCCAAGCCGTCGAGGTAGCGCCGCCCTGTTTCGTCGAAAAGGTACTGGCCCCGGCCTTCGACCAGCATGATGGGTTTCTTGTAATAAAGGAAAATGCCGGGACTGAGAAACTGGCGGCGAAGTTGCAAAACTTCCGCGGCGGACTTGCCGGTGTAAGGCTTGGGTTGATAATCGAAAGGAGGCAGAACGGGCGTTTTCATATTGTGCGATTTAATTTCCGGTCGGTTTGGCTGATCCGCGCGCGGACATCTTTCTCGCCAGGAGATAGACGGCGAACGCGACAAAGAACCCCACAAACCAGGCGTAGTTATAGAGTGAAATGAAGAAGGGCGCCACATTATCCTTTGGCACAAGTTTGATAGTGACCAGGAAGCCTGGCAGATTCGGCAGCACGGCGACTGTCAACGCCAGCAACGCCGCGATGCTGAAGCCCTTGGTGAACCGGTATTCGCCCTCCTCGTGGTAGAGGGCGAACAAATCCAGCCGGCAGCGACGCCAGACGAAATAGTCCGCAATCAGGATGCCCCCGATTGGGCCGAGCAACGCGCTGTAACCCACCAGCCAAGTAAAAATGTAACCGGACGGATCGGCCAGCAGTTTCCAAGGCATCATCAGGACGCCGACGATGCCGGTGATGAATCCGCCGAGGCGAAAGGAAATTTTGCGGGGCGCCAGATGGGCGAAGTCATTGGCCGGACTGACGACGTTGGCGGCGATGTTGGTGGCCAGGGTGGCGATGCACACGCCCAGCATGGACACCACCAGCACGACAGGATTGGTGAAGCGGGTCAAAACATCCACCGGGTCCCAGATTGTTTGATGAAAGATGATGGTTGTGGCCGAAGTCACGGCCACGCCGATGAATGAGTAAAGCGCCATGGTGAACGGCAAGCCGATGGCCTGGCCGATGACCTGATCGCGCTGGGTGTGCGCGTAGCGGGAGAAATCCGGGATGTTCAACGAGAGCGTGGCCCAAAACCCGATCATGCCGGTCAGCGCCGGAACGAAGAACAGCCAGAACTGTCCGCTCTTGGGCTGGCCCGGGTCGAAGGCGGAAGGATGGGACAAAATCGGCCCAAACCCGCCCGCTGCCCGGTAAGCCCAGGCCAGCAAGAGCAAGCCGAGGGCGATCAACAGCGGCGCCTTGATGTTCAACAGAATGCGGATCGAATCAATGCCTTTATATATGACAAACATGTTGACGGCCCAGAATAAGAGGAAACAAAGAAACTGCGGCAGCGTGATGCCGAAGATATTGTGGGGCACCCCGCCCAGCGACGGGAAGAAGACGGCGAGGATTTTGTGGATCGCTTCGCCACCGATCCATGTTTGGATGCCGAACCATCCGCAAGCCACCAAAGCGCGCAACATGGCCGGGACATTGGCGCCTTTGGTGCCGAATGCGGCCCGGCAATAAACTGGGAACGGAATGCCATAGCGCGTGCCGGCGTGGGCGTTCAAGAGCATCGGGATGAGCACGATGACGTTGCCCAGAAAAATGGTCCCAATGGCCTCCCACCAATTCATGCCGCCGCCGATCAAGGAGGAGGCGAGCATGTAAGTGGGGATGCAGGCGGACATGGAAATCCAGAGGGCGGCGAAATTCCACCAGCGCCAGGAGCGGCGTTCCGGCGGGACCGGAGCGATGTCATGGTTGAACAAGGCGCTTTGCAACAGGCGGCCGTGTTGCTCGGCGCTCAATGAGGCATGCGTCATAGCCGGGGCGGGAGGGTAAAGGTTGAAGGCGGAAGGTTAAAGGCTAAAATGATGCGGGGAATTGGCCCAAGGCGCACTTGCAGTTTTGCCCGGCGAGTTTAAAGTGGTTGTCCGACTGCAATCGGATGCCTATGAGCCAGCGCAGAACATATTATTTTGACAACAACGCCACCACGCGGATCGCGCCGGAGGTGCTGGAGGCGATGCTGCCGTTCCTGCGCGATTGGTGGGGCAATCCTTCCAGCGCCTATGGCTTCGGCAAGGAGGTGAGCAAACATCTCGAGGAGGCGCGGGCCAAAGTCGCCGCCTTGATCAACGCCGATCCGAAGGAGGTGGTCTTCACCAGTTGCGGCACCGAAAGCAATAATTCCGCCATCGAGAGCGCCCTGGCCACGCAACCCGGCAAACGCCACGTTCTGACGACCGCAGTTGAGCATTCGGCCGTCATCCGGCATGGCGAGGTGCTGCAAAAACGGGGCTGCGACGTGACTTTTCTGCCGGTGGACGCCGACGGCTCGCTCGACCTGCATCTGCTGGATAAATCGATCCGCCCGGACACGGCCATTGTTTCGGTGATGTGGGCCAACAACGAAACCGGGGTAGTCTTTCCCATCGAGGAAATTGCCGCGATTTGCCGCAGCAAGGATGTGCTCTTCCATACCGACGCCACCCAGGTCCCGGGCAAGCTGAAGATCGATGCCCACGGTTTGGGCGTGGATTTTCTAACGCTTTCGGCGCACAAGCTGCACGCCCCCAAAGGGGTCGGCCTGCTTTTTGTCAGGCGCAAGGTGAAATACCAGCCTTATTTGATCGGCGGCCACCAGGAACGTGGAAAGCGCGGCGGCACGGAGAATGTGGCCAGCATCATCGGATTTGGCCGGGCGGCGGAATTGGCCGCGGCCCATCTCGAGGACGAGAACACCAGGGTGCGCGCCATGCGTGACCGGCTGGAAAACACCGTCCTTAGCGCCATCCCGAACACGATTCGCACCGGGGCCAAGGAACCGCGCCTGCCCAACACGAGCAACATCGCTTTCGAATCCGCCGAGGCTGAGGCCATTTTGCACCAACTGGATCATCTGGGCATTTGTGTCTCCAGCGGTTCGGCCTGCACCACTGGGTCGCTCAATCCGTCTCATGTCCTGACCGCCATGGGAATGAAGCCGGGGCGTGCGCGCGGTTGCGTGCGTTTCAGCCTGGGCATCTACAATACGGACGAAGAGATTGATTACTTGTTGAAGCATCTCCCGCGGGTCATCGGCAAGCTGCGCGAGGATTCTCCGCACAAACCGGGAACGGGCCATGCCAGCCCTGTGGCGCACGCAAACCGGCCGGACTAGGTTTGACGCGCATTCCATTTGGCACTAGCATCATCCCCTTTTATGAATGCACAACCGCATGTGGCAATCGTCGGCGCGACGGGCGCCGTCGGCATCGAAATGCTCAAAACGCTGGAGAAGCGGAATTTTCCGGTGGGCAAACTGACCCTGCTCGCCTCGGCCCGCTCCGTCGGCAAGACACTGACCTTTCGCGGCAAGCCCGTGGCCGTGGCGGAATTGACCAAGGATTCCTTCAAAGGGATTGACATCGCGCTCTTCAGCGCCGGCGGCGCCATTTCGAAGGAATTTGCGCCCATCGCCGTCAAAGCCGGCTGCGTAGTGGTCGATAATTCGAGCGCGTTCCGCATGGATGACTCCGTGCCGCTGGTCGTCCCGGAAGTGAACGCCAGCGACATTCGGTGGCACAAGGGCATTATCGCCAATCCGAACTGCACGACGGCCATCACGCTGATGGCGCTGTTTCCTTTGCACAAGGCATTCCATGTCAAAAGGATTTTTGCCTCCAGTTACCAGGCCGTCTCCGGCACCGGGGCCAAGGCCATCCAGGAATTAAAGCGGCAGGTGGAGCAAATCGTGGCCGGGGAACCGGTGACGAAGGAAGTTTATCCGCATCAAATTGCGTTCAACGTCCTGCCGCATGTGGATGTGTTTTTGCCCAACGGTTACACCAAGGAAGAAGTCAAAATGGAAAACGAGGGGCGCAAGATCATGCATCACCCGGCCTTTCGCGCCAGCGTGACGTGCGTGCGCGTGCCGGTTTATCGGGCGCATTCGATCGCGGTGAGCGCGGAGTTTGAGAAACCCGTTACGGTGGAAGCGGCCCGCGAGGCGCTCAAAAAAGCGCCCGGCCTGGACGTGGTGGATAATCCCGACAAGAAGGAATATCCGCTGCCGCTGTATGCGACCGACAAGTATAATTGCCAGGTGGGCCGGCTGCGCAAAGACAGCGCGTTCGACAACGGCCTGTGCTTCTGGGTGGCGGGCGATCAACTGCTCAAAGGCGCGGCGTTGAACGCGGTGCAGATTGCGGAAGAACTGATAAAGTGAAGGGCATTATAGGATTCTTTACTTTTTTCATGGCCGGAACGTCGCCGTGCTGGCCCAGGCGATAACGAAAGAAAATGAAGTGCCAATCGTAGAGATCAACCGGGCAGTGGAGCGCAAACGGACATTTGTTGCCAACCCTGCCGCCCACACATTTGTAGGAGATATTGAAAATGCGCAGCCAAAAAACTCAAAAGCGCACCGGTAATGCACTGGCACTCATCGAAGGACTCACCGGCAAAAGCCAGGAAATGGCTGACTTGATAGAACAGGAACAGGACAATCTGGACATTGCGCGGAAGATTTACGAACTTCGCACCAAGGCCAGGCTTTCGCAGGCCGATCTGGCGCACAAGGTTGGCACGACCCAATCCGTTATTTCCCGGCTTGAAGATGCGGATTACGACGGCCATTCCTTGGAAATGTTGCGCCGCATTGCTTCCGCGCTCGAAAAACGCGTGGAAATCCGCTTTCTGCCTGGACGAAAACCGCAACCTGCCTGACGGATATTAATCAAGCCGCGACAGGCGTTGCGGCGGAGACGGCGCGGGAGGCGGCCAGGTCAACCTTGCGCTGACGCAGGCTCTTGAAGAATTCGTAGCCTTCCCGGCAGCGCCGGACAAAAACATCCTTGTCCTCCAACATGGTCTTGATGATGCGCAGGATCGGCTTGGGCCGCAGATAGTAGGCGCGATAAAAACGGTCCACTGCTTCAAAAATATCTTCCTTGTTCAAGCCCGGATATTCCAGGGAGCTTTGCTGGAAGCCGTCCTCATGCACGATGTCGGTCTTGTCCTTCTTTTTGGCGAACCAGCCGTTTTGCCGGGCCATCTCGTAAAGTTCCGTGCCGGGATAGGGCGCGGCCAGCGAAACCTGGATGCTGAAAACGTCCAGCTCCATCGCGAAACGGATCGTCTGCTCAATCGTTTCCCTGGTTTCGACAGGCAAACCGAGGATGAATGTGCCATGAATGACCACGCCGGCCTTGTTGCAGGCGGTCGTGAAGCGCCGCATTTCCTCCAAATCAATGCCTTTCTTGATGCGATTGAGAATTTCCTGGTTGCCGCTTTCGTAACCAACCAAAAACAAACGCAGGCCCGAGTCTTTGAAAAATTTGATGGTGTCGTAATCCAGGTTGGCCCGGCTGTTGCAGGACCAAGTCAAGCCGAGCGGGGCCAGCTTTTTGGCGATTTCGCGGGCGCGCGGCAAATTGGCGGTGAAAGTGTCGTCGTCGAAAAAGAATTCCCGCACCTGGGGAAACACTTTTTTGGCATAGGCCATTTCGCCCGCCACGTTTTCGGGGGAGCGGACGCGGTATTTGTGGCCGCCGATGGTTTGCGGCCAGAGGCAAAACGTGCATTGCGCCGGACAGCCGCGTCCCGTGTAAAGGCTCAGATACGGATGCAGCAGGTAACCGATGAAATATTTTTCAATTTGCAGATCGCGTTTGTAAATGTCCACCACCCAGGGCAGGACATCCATGTTGCTGATCAAATCGCGCTCGCGGTTGTGAATGATTTTCCCCGCGGCATCGCGGTAGGACAGGCCGTCGATCCCGGACAGCGGCCGCCCTTCGGCCACCTCCTTGCATGTAAAGTCGAATTCCTTGCGCCCCACCCAGTCAATGGCGGGCGAAGCCTTCAAAGTTTCGGTGGGCAGGATGGCGGCATGGGCGCCGATGAAGCCGATTTTCGTGGCGGGCTTTTGTTGTTTGATGGCCTCGGCCACTTTGCAATCGTTTTTCAACGACGGCGTCGAGGTGTTGATGATGACGTGGTCGAAGTTCTTCGCCTCGGCCAGGCATTGCTTGACCCCGATGTCATGCGGCGGGCAGTCCATCAACTTGCTGTCGGGCACCAGCGCGGCGGGCTGGGCCAGCCAGGTCGGGTACCAAAAAGACGTCACTTCGCGCCGGGCCTGGTAACGGGACCCGGCCCCGCCGTCAAACCCGTCAAAGCTGGGAGGCGAAAGGAACAAGGTTTTCACGTCAAGCCTTCTTGGTGCCGGCAATCTTCGCCAGCAATTCGTCTTTCTGCGTGGTGTCGCCCGAACCGCAGCCGGCGGCGGTGGCGTTGATGGCCGCCTTGGCCTGGGCCAAATGACCCTTGCCGATGGACGCGCCGTTAAACGCCTTGACTGCGCGGCCCGCGTAAAAGGGCTGGGGCTTGGCGCTGAAATTGTAGCTGAGATTCTTCCAGGTGTCCCCCACTTTGGTGCTCAGTGCGCCGCTGGGATCGTACCCGCAATGCACCATGCAGTTTTCACAACGGGCATCGCGCGCCACTCCGTCCACCACGCCGTATTTGTTCCAATCCACCTTTTGCAGCATCTCCTGGTAGCCGGCATAATGGCCGTCGGTGATTAAATAACAGGGGGCTTTCCAGCCGCGGACGTTGCGGGTGGGAATGGCCCAAGCCGTACAGGTCAACTCGCGCTTGCCCGCCAAAAACTCCTGATAAACCCGCGTGCCGATGATGGTGAAGCGATCCCCCCATTTCTCGATGTCCTTGAATTTTTCCCGCGTTGTTTCCCGCGTCAGGAAGAAATCCTCCGGTTTTTTGCCCAGGCGCTTGAGCATGTCCTTCTTGGCAGCGTCATATTCATATCCCGGCGAAATGGTGTGCGCGTCCACTTCCAGCGAGGAGAAAAACTCGAACATCTCCCCGATTTCCTTCACGTCGGTTTCCTTATAGACCGTCGTGTTGGTGGCGACCTGGTAGCCGAGGATTTTTGCCATTTTGACGGCATCAACGCACTCCTTGAAAACGCCTTCGCGTTCCACGATCAAGTCGTGGGTGTATTCCAGCCCGTCGATATGAACATTCCAAAACATCCAGCGCGTCGGGCGAATGACGGGGCGGGAGTCGGCTTTGCCCTTGCGAATGGTTGCCGCCTCCTTTTCGGTGAGCAATCCTTCCTGCAGCAGCCGCGCCAGGGCCGGCTCCTGTTTCTGGTCGTAAACGGCGGCCAGATAATCCCGCATTTTTTTGCGCATGAACATGCCGTTGGTGCAGAGATGAACGATGCGCCCCTGCGTGAGCAGCCCGGCCACCAGCTCCTCGATTTTGGGATAAATCAACGGCTCGCCCCCGCAAACGGAAACCATGGGCGCGTCGCACTCCCGGGCCGCCGCCAGGCAATCCTCCAGCGGCATCATGTCCTTGAGGCTGGTGGAATATTCGCGGATGCGCCCGCAGCCGGTGCAGGTCAGGTTGCAGGTGTGCAGCGGCTCAAGTTGCAGCACCAAGGCGAACTTGGGAGTTCGCAATAACTTGTGTTTGACAATGTGCGCGGCGATCTTCGCCGTCAACGCGAGTGGAAATCGCATAGTTTTAGTTTAATGTGGCCGAATCCCTGTTGGACGCAATCTGCGCCGTCCTGGCCGGTTGCGTGTCTGGCACAATCTGCGGAGTGCCTGGCTTGGCCTCAACCAAGCCGGGCAAAAAGAACATCAGAGGCGAAAAGCTCTGGGTGGTGGCAATGCCGGCGCAGCCCGTGCCCAACCCGAGCACGGCGGCGGCAGCCGCCACACACTTCATTATGGAACCAACTCTCACTCATTGCACTATAGTAATGATTCGCATTATGGCAACGATAATTTCTTACTAATCAGTTCTTGTAGGTGAAACCCTTACGCCGGAAGTTTTGAAGATTAAACTGGATTTTGCGAGGAAATGAGCTAAAAATGATGTATCCGAGCGCAGCACCATGACCCATCGACTGAACAGCGCGGGTCAAATACCAGGGCGAGACATGGCCAGGCCACCTGGTTGTTCCGTGGCGTTCACTCTTATCGAGTTGCTCGTGGTCATTGCCATCATTGCCATTCTGGCCGCGCTGCTCCTGCCCGCCCTGGCCAAAACCAAGGAGGAAGCCAGGCGCATCAATTGCATGAGCAATCTGAAACAATTGCAACTCTGCTGGGAGATGTATGCCAACGATTATGCCGGAGTGTTTTGTCCCAATGACTGGATCGACACCGGCACGTCGGGCGATGCCACCCTGGGATTCATGAAGAGCAATTCTTGGTGTTACGGGGATGCCCGCACCGACACCACGACATCAAACATCCAGCAAGGGCTGCTCTTTCCTTATAATGCCCAAACCGGCATTTACCATTGTCCCTCCGACATGTCCACCATTCAGGACGCAAACGGAAATCCACTCCCCCAACCGCGAAGGCGAAGTTATAATATGAGCCAGTCTGTGAACGGTTACCCTTTGTTTATCGATCCCCAATCGCAATATTATGTGGATGCGCTCCAGCCTTGTTTCTCAAAATTCTCGTCCATCACCAATCCCAAACCCTCCCAACTCTTTGTTTTCATTGATGAAAATGAAAACACGCTGGAAGACGATCAATTTGGTTATCCATCGCCCAATTATTACTATGGTATGTGGTTCGACATGCCGTCCAACCGCCATAGCCAGGGCGCCGATTTGTCTTTCGCGGATGGGCACGTTGCGTACTGGCACTGGCAGGCGCCAGAAATTAACACCGCCGGCCCTTTTGTTCAGGTGCTTCCCGCGCAAATGCCCGATTACCGCCGCATCGGCAATGCCATGCGGCAGGTTCCGTTTGACTGGAGCGTCGGTCCCCCAGGCCACCCATTGTGACACAGGCCGCTTTCCAGCCTTGCGCGATTTCAGAAACCATCATAACTTCGGCCCGATGAATTTGACTAAAGAACGGTCCCGCGCGGAGATTATCCTGTTTGCCGCGGCGGTTTTCGGCATCTGGCTTTTTATTTGGGCGGTCATCCTGGTCAGCGCCGCGCTGGAAGTCACGGCGGTCCTCATCACGCTGCTCGCATTGATCATTTTTGCCTTGCGCGGCGGTGAATAGCCCGACCGCCCACATCCCCACATGAGAAAGCTCTTTCTTGGTATTGACAGCGGAACACAATCAACAAAGGTTTTGGTCGTCGAGGCCGGTCGCGGCCGGGTGGTTGGGGAGGCGGCACGGGCCTACGGCCTGATCCCGGGCCTGCCGCCCGGCGCAAAAGAACAGCATCCCAAGACCTGGCGCGATGCCGCCGCCCAAGCCATTCTGGCCGCGCTCAAACAGGCCAGGGCCTCGGCGGATGAAGTCGCGGCCATCGGCGTCAGCGGGCAGCAGCATGGCTTCGTGGCGCTGGACAAGGACGGCCTCGTCATCCGCCCGGCCAAACTGTGGTGCGACACCACCACCGCGGCGGAATGCGATCTCATCACGGCCAAATTAGGCGGGGCGCAGGCCACCGTCCGCCGCCTCGGCAACGCCATCCTCCCCGGCTTCACCGCCCCGAAAATTCTCTGGCTCAAGCGCAAGGAACCGAAAAACTTCGCCCGCCTGCGCACGGTGCTCCTGCCGCACGATTATTTGAATTTCTGGCTGACTGGCAACAAGGTCATGGAATGCGGCGACGCCAGCGGCACGGCTTTGATGGATGTCAGGAAGCGCCGGTTTTCCCAGGCGGCGGCCGACGCCATTGATCCGGCGCTGTCCCGCGCGCTGCCGCCTTTGATCGGCAGCGATGAGCCGGCCGGTTATCTCTCCGCGGCCACGGCCAAGGCGCTGGGCCTCAAGGCCACGGTGCTGGTCAGCGCGGGCGGAGGCGACAACATGATGGGAGCCATCGGCACGGGAAACACGCGGGCGGGCGTGGTCACGGCCAGTTTCGGCACCAGTGGCACCATTTACGCCTGCGCCGAAAAGCCGGTCATCGATCCGCAAGGCGAGATTGCCGCCTTTTGCGACTCGACCAACCGCTGGCTGCCCCTGCTTTGCACCATGAACGTGACCACCGCGACGGAAATGGTGCGGAAGGATTTTGGCTGGACGCACGATCGCTTCGCCGCCGAGGCGCGTCGCGCGTCTGCAGGTTCGGGTGGCTTGATGCTCCTGCCCTATCTGGAAGGGGAACGGACGCCCAATGTGCCGCATGGCACGGGCGTGTGGTTCGGGGCCAATCAAAAAACCTTCACCGCCGCCTGTTTCGCGCGAGCCGCCATGGAGGGGGTGACGATGGGAATGAATTACGGTTTGCAACGGCTGCGCCAATTGGGCGTCAAGCCGGACCAGATTCGCGTGACCGGTGGCGGGGCCAAATCTCCTGTCTGGCGGCAAATCATGGCGGACATCTTTGACGCCGAAGTGGTCACGATTCAGGTAAGCGAGGGCGCGGCCTACGGGGCGGCCTTGCAGGCCATGTGGTGCTGGCACGTGCAGCGCGGCGAAAAGGTTGGCATCAATGACATCACCGGAGAATTCGTGCAATTGAACCGCGCGGAAACCGCCCGCCCCAACAAGGCCAGCGTGAAGCTCTATCGAGAATGGCAATCCATACAGGACGGCCTGTCAGTGGCCCTGCGCCCGGTCTTCATCCGGCACCGGCGATTCACGGCGGATTCTTGCTCCTCCTAATCTCAATGCCGTATAGGAATTCGATTAGGCATTTTGGATGCAAGACTATGATGGACAAGCTCTTACTAGGCAAGATTTGCCTTGTACAAATTTAGCCAATGTGTAATTACACTGTGGATGCGAAACAA
>Ga0224554_1001749_pt1 | contig 12917 bp, 9 predicted proteins | sample 714S22024metaG_FD_180666 | JGI IMG/M metagenome (GOLD analysis project Ga0224554, IMG submission 180666) | Peat soil microbial communities from Stordalen Mire, Sweden - 717 S2 20-24 | ecosystem: Environmental > Terrestrial > Soil > Wetlands > Peat | place: Sweden: Norrbotten County, Stordalen...
CAGGAACGCATCAAGACCGAGACGCTGGACGCCATCGGCAAGGAAGTGCTGCCCGCTTACATGCGCTTTGCGCGCTTTCTTGAGGTGAGCTATATTCCCGCAGGGCGCGCGGAGCCGGGCGTTTGGGCGTTGTCCGACGGGGCAAAGTACTACGCCTTCTGTATACGCCGCACGACTACTACCAATTTGACCGCCGACCAGATTCACCAGATCGGCTTGGACGAGGTGAAGCGCGACGAAGCGGAGATGCTAGCCATTGCACAGAAGCTGGGCTTCGCGGATTTGAAGAGCTTTCGCGCGAGTTTGAAGACCAATCCCAAGCTGCATCCCGCGTCTCCCGAGGCGCTTATGGCAGCCTATCGCGGCTACATTGGGCCGATGCAGGCGAAGCTGCCGCAGCTCTTTGGCCGGCTGCCCAAGGCTCCGCTTGAGGTTGCCGCGGTTCCCGACTACATTGCGAAGAACATGTATCCCGCCTATTACGAGCCGGGCACGCCGGACGGCAGCCGGCCGGGCCGTTTGCGCGTCAACCTGTATAACGCCACCGAGCGCAATCTCGACCAGGTAGAAGCCATCACGTATCACGAGGGCATTCCCGGCCATCACTTGCAAATCTCCATTGCGCAGGAGCTGAACGACCTGCCCGACTTCCGCAAGCACGAGCACTATACGGCTTACACAGAGGGCTGGGCGCTCTACTCCGAGCGGCTGGGCAAGGAGGTTGGCTTCTACCAGGACCCGTATTCGGACTACGGCAGATTGGAAGCCGATAACTGGCGCGCCATACGCCTGGTGATCGATACCGGCGTCCACTCCCAGCACTGGACCCGCCAGCAAATGGTCGATTTTTTTCACGATCACTCGGGCATGGACGAGACCACCATACAGACAGAAGTGGACCGCTATATCGCATGGCCGGGGCAGGCTCTGGCTTACAAGATCGGCCAGTTAAAGCTACTGGAACTGCGCGATCGCGCGAAAAAAGCTCTGGGCGACAAGTTCGATCTGCGCGCGTTTCACGACCAGGTCGTTGGCTCCGGCGCGCTGCCGCTGGACGTGCTGAGCGACCAGATCGACGGGTGGATTGCCGCGCAGAAATAAGGTGCAAAATCGCTAGGGTTATAGGCCGAGAAAAGCGCAAATCTTGTCAGGCTATAAGGGTACGAAATCGAAAAGTGCCTTGTGTTTTTGAAGAAAGTTGGGTTGCAAAGGTAGATATTTTGCGCCAGTGTCCGGTTCCGGCCGTACAAAAGCGTTCAAAAAAAAGCGTTTTTGGGCCGATTTTGGCACGTTTTTGCACCCAAGTTGGAACCGTTTTTGACCACCGTTTTTACAGGGGGCAGGGATCAGGGAATAGGGAACGTAGCTCGAAGCCATGCAAATTCTGGACGCGGGTTGAGGGCGGCGAGGGATAAGTCCCAGGTTTCAAAATCGAGACCTGGGCCACCTGGCCTCACTACGACCCGCTCATCGCGATAGAGCCGCGATGAACGGGGCACAGCTTCTCAAGTCACAGGGTTGATTTCGGGGTTGATGAACGGGGCACCTGCCCGACCCGGAGGAAACGGCCGCATGGAACGTGATAGCCTGTAATGTCCCTTTACAGCAGCTTACCGGCTCACGTTCGCTGCTTTTGCGGGCTATTGCATTCATTGGAGAGATTGTTATGAAGCGTTTCGTTACATTGGTTTTTGTCTTAGGATTCGCCTGCTGCCTGTATGCGCAGACAGTGGATACAACGGTTTGCAACATTCTGGATAATCCGCAATCGTTTAACGGGAAGATCGTGCGCGTGAAAGGCACGGTGTATGCCGGTTTCGATCAGTTTGTGGTGAAGGGCGGCGACTGCGGCATCAACGTGAACAAGAACATCTGGCTTTCTTATCCGGAAGGCCTAAAGGCCAAGGCGGGCCCGGCGGTGATGGTGCATCTTCAGCCGGCGCGGAACTTTGCCGGGGACGTTCCCGCGGTGCAGCGGACGCCGGTCGAACTGGACAAAAGCAACAAAGATTTCAAGCAGTTCGATTCCCTGCTGGCCACGCCCTACAAGAAGGGCGGAATGTGCCTGGGGTGCAACCGTTACGAGGTGACAGCCACGCTGGTGGGCCGGCTGGATGCGGTGGCGAATGCCGCAATCCCTTACGACAAGTCAGGCAAGATTGTTGGGTTTGGCGGCTTTGGGCATATGAATGCCTATAGCGCCCGTCTGGTGCTGGAATCGGTTTCGGATGTTGCTTCGACGGAGGTCGACTACTCGAAGACGCTTGCTGTTACGAAGGACGAAGTGGCGGCGGGCACAGGCGACACGGATTCGCTGGCGGCCTCGCGCAAGCTGGCCGCGGCCTATGCGCCCGGCGTACCCAGTGGGGAACAGCTCAAACGGGCTGTCGGCGCATTCGGCAAAGAGAACGAGCACAATGGAGTGGTGATTGGATTCGGGGCTGCGAACATAGCAGCGGCAAAGGACGAGGGTAAGGGAACGATCGATTCGCCGGACGGCCTGCTTTTTACCGTCACATTCAATAAGAGCCGCATGGAAGGCGATGCCGAGACTAGGGCTCTGGTTTTTGCGGGAGAAAATATTGCCAACCTGCGCAACCCGCTGCAGGAAGCCGCAGGCGCAGGAATTTTCGATCTGGAGACCCGCGCATGGGTGACAACCGTTCTGGACTCATTCGCGAGCAAGCAGAAGACGCTGACATTGCCGGGCGGTTATCTGGTCATGAATTCGGCCTGGCCGCCGACCGATATAAACCAGAACGTGGGCGATGCGATTGACAGCTTTCTCACAAATGAGGAGCTTCTCCACAGGTAAGCGCGCACGGCATCAGGGTTGAGTCTCCCAGGTCGAGACCCTTCGACAAGCTCAGGGCAGTCTCTGGGGCACCTGGAGGCACATGGTATCCCACCCTGGATCACCCCAACGACGAAGACCTGTCGTTGGGGACCCCGATGGGGAAGAAACGAAGACGCCGCAACGGTGAGGCAACCGGCTAGTGAGGGAATGTCCCTCAGGGGCTAAAGCCCTTTGTTTTTTGGCCATTTTCGGCACGACTGAAGTCGTGCCCTGACACAAGGCCGATCTAAGAACCTGTTCTAGTATCCTTGTAAGTTGCACTACTCTCGTCCAGAAACAGGAATCCAGGAAGAGGAAAAAAGATGGCAGAGATAGCCGTTGAGGCCACCGAAGTACCCGCACAACTGCCCCACGTCCGCGTGGCCGTTCTGGGCGCCGGCAAGATAGGCGGCATCCTGTTGCAGGCCTTCCTGAAGCAGAACCTTTTTGCGCCCGGCCAGATTCACGCCACTGTGGGCCACGCCGACCGTGCGCTTGCTTTGAGCACGCAATGGGGCGTGGACGTGACAACCAACAACCTGGAGGCGGTGCGCCAGTCGGATTTGATTCTGCTGGGCGTGAAGCCCTTCCAGGTGCCGGATCTGGTGGCGGAGATTCGACCCGGGCTTACGCCGGCCAAGACGCTGATCTCCTTTGCGGCGTCGGTGAAGACGCGCGCCATTGAAGAGGCGGCGGGCATGGAGATCGGCGTGATTCGCGCCATGCCCAACACGCCCTCTGCGCTGGGCGCGGGCGCGGCGGGATTGTGCAAGGGACGCTTCGTCCGCGCCGAGCAGATGGAACTGGCCGTACGCATTTTCGAGACCGTGGGCCGCGCTGTGGTGGTGGACGAAAAGCACATGGACGCCGTGACTGGATTGTCAGCCTCCGGGCCGGCTTACATCTACATCATCATCGAGGCGCTTGCCGAAGCGGGCGTGAAGGTGGGCCTGTCACGTGACGTGGCAACGCAACTGGCCGCGCAAACAACATTCGGCGCAGCCAAGATGGTGCTGGAAACCGGCTATCATCCTGCCCTGCTGAAGGACGCCGTGACCACTCCCGCAGGCTGCACCATCGACGGCATTCTGGAGTTGGAAGAAGGCGGACTGCGCGTTACGCTCATCAAGGCCGTGATGAGGGCGACCGAGCGGGCCAAACAACTGGCGGCGGGATAAAAGGATTTGTACTTCCCAGGTCTCAGAATCGAGACCTGGGGCACCCATCACGCTGCTAACGTCGATCACTCCGCTGGCTCGCTATCTTGCCCATGCAACGTCCAACCTGGCTCCCCACTTATCTTCCGGAATTCGATGGCCTGCGCGGCCTGGCGATTCTGGCGGTGGTGATCTATCACTGCGACCCGCTTCTCAAAGGCACGTGGATTCACTACGCCGCGCGGTGGGGATGGGTGGGGGTGGACATGTTCTTTGTCCTCTCCGGCTTTCTGATTACCGCGAACCTCGTGAGTGTACGGGACAAGCCGCATTACTTTCACAATTTCCATGCGCGCAGGGCGCTGCGCATCTGGCCGGTTTACGTGCTGGTGCTGGTGGTGGTCTACCTGAATGCGCCGTGGTTTATCGGCCCTAGCGTATGGGGCGCTGTAAAAGCCGCGCCGTGGCTGGCCTATATTTTCTTCGTGCAGAATCTCTTTCATCTGTCGCTGCCTCCGGCCATCGTCCCGACATGGGCGCTGGCCGTCGAGGAGCAATACTACTTTGTCTGGGCGCCGCTGGTCCGTTGGTTGCGCCGGCCGTGGATGCTGGCGAGCGTTCTGACCGCGGCGCTGGTCTGCTCGCCGCTGCTGCGCCACCTGAACCCCGTCTGGATGTGGGGATTGCCAAACCACACGCTGATCAAGCTGGACGGCATCGCACTAGGCAGCCTGCTGGCGCTGGGGCTTTACACGATCCGATTGAGCCGGCGGGTCTGGTTCTGGATCGGCGTGGGAGCGTTCGCGCTGGGAATTGCCGCGGCGGCCACTGTCGCCGGCGGAACCGCTTTTCTTGATTCAGCGCTCGTGGTGGGCTTTGCCGGCGCGGCGCTTGCCTTGATGACTTCGACCGGCGCGCGCAATCCGGTGAACGCGCTGTTGCGCCGCGGGCCGCTGGCATTTTATGGGCGCATCAGCTATGGCCTTTACATGACGCACATCATGGCCTTCATCTTTTTCGGCTGGTTTGACCTGTGGATGGTCCGCTACGGCATGGCGGGAAACCTAGCGGTCGTGGCCGTCCGGCTGGCGGTTTCCACCGCGCTGGCCGCCGCGCTGTGGTACGGCTTCGAGTCGAAAATCCTGAAGTTGAAGCGGTATTTCTAGAGCATTTTTCAAAAATGACTTCCGTGTAACGGTTGCAATCCCTCAGGAGTTAAAACCCCTTACTTTTAATGCTCTTTTCGGCACGACTGAAGTCGTGCCCTGACACAAAGCGAGTTTTTGAAACACGCTCAAGAGCATCCGCGGCTTTTCCGATCGAGGCGCAGAACTGCGCTGCATTTCATGAGCGTTTCAGAACATCGTGCAAGGCGGATTGTCCCCGGAATGGTAGATGGCCCGTTTCGTTCCACAGTGTGAACCGGCGTCTCGCTTGGTTGTGACATCAGTCACCCAGTTCTGTGACCGGCGACTGCTAGGCTTTACGTGTCACGCAAAGTTCCCCTTGCGAGGTGCAAAATGAGCGAAGTTGTGAGCAAAGGTCCCTTGAGCCCGGAACTGTTGGCCAAGATGAACGCCTACTGGCGCGCGGCCAACTATCTCTCCGTTGGCCAGATCTATTTGAAAGACAACCCGATGCTGGAGCGGCCGCTGACCTTGGACGACGTGAAGCCGCGACTGCTGGGCCACTGGGGCACCACGCCAGGGCTCAACTTCCTTTATGTGCACTGGAACCGGCTGATTCGCGAGCGCGACCTGAACATGATGTACATCATCGGGCCGGGGCACGGCGGGCCGGGACTGGTGGCCAACACCTACCTGGAGGGTTCGTACTCCGAAATCTATCCCCACATCGAGCAGAACCGGGACGGCATCAAGCGGTTGTTCCGGCAGTTCAGTTGGCCGTACGGAATTCCCAGCCACGTGGCACCGGAAACGCCGGGCTCGATCCACGAAGGCGGCGAACTGGGCTACTCGCTGGTTCACGCCTACGGCGCGGCATTCGACAATCCGAATCTGATTGTGGCTTGTGTGGTGGGCGACGGCGAGGCCGAGACCGGGCCGCTGGCTACGAGCTGGCACTCGAACAAGTTTCTCAATCCCGCGACCGATGGTGCCGTGCTGCCCATCCTTCATCTGAACGGCTACAAGATTGCCAACCCGACGGTGCTGGCGCGAATTCCGCACGCCGAGCTGGAAAGCCTGATGCGCGGCTACGGCTATGAGCCGTTCACGCTGGAGGGCAATGATCCGCTGACGATGCACCAGCAGGCCGCGGCAGTCTTCGACAAAATCTTCGACCGCATTGCCGAAATTCAGAAGGTCGCGCGGGAAGCTATGGCCAAGGGTGAAGCCGTCGAGCGGCCGGCGTGGCCGATGCTGATTATGCGCACGCCCAAGGGCTGGACCGGGCCGAAATTCGTAGACGGCAAGCCGGTGGAAAATACCTGGCGCGCGCACCAGGTTCCGCTGGACCAGATCTTCGAAAAACCCGAGCATCTACGCCAGCTTGATGAGTGGATGCGCAGCTACAAGCCTGAGGAGTTGTTCGACGAAAAGGGCGCGTTCCGCGCGGAGTTGGCGGAGATTGCGCCCAAGGGACGGCGGCGCATGGGCATGAACGCTCACGCGAATGGCGGCCTGCTGCTGGAATCGCTGAAGATACCCAACTTCCGCGATTTTGCGGTGAAGATTGAGGGCCGTGGCGCGAAAGATTTTGAATCCACGCGCATCCTGGGGCAACTGCTCCACGCAGTGATGGAAGCGAACAAGGCACAGAAAAATTTCCGTGTCTTTGGACCGGATGAGACGGCTTCCAACCGCCTCGGCGACGTGATCACCGGAATCGGCAAGGAGTGGATGGCCGCGACGCTGCCGGTGGACGAGAACCTGTCACAGACGGGCAGGGTGATGGAAATCCTGAGCGAGCACATGTGCCAGGGCTGGCTGGAAGGCTATCTGCTGACCGGCCGGCATGGCCTCTTCAACTGTTATGAAGCCTTCATCCACATCATCGACTCGATGGCGAACCAGCACGCCAAGTGGCTCAAGGTGACGCGGGAGATTCCCTGGCGCAAGCCGATCGCGTCGCTGAATTATCTTTTGAGTTCGCTGGTTTGGCGGCAGGACCACAACGGATTCAGCCACCAAGATCCGGGCTTCATCGATCACCTGTTGAACAAGAAGGCCGATGTGGTGCGCATCTACCTGCCGCCGGACGCGAACACGCTGCTTTCGGTGGCCGACCACTGTTTGCGCAGCAAAAATTACATCAATCTGATTATCGCCGGCAAACAACCAGCGCCGCAATGGCTCACGATGGATGAGGCTGTAGCGCACTGCACGACGGGGATGGGTGTTTGGAAGTGGGCCTCGAACGACGAGGGCAAGCCCGATGTGGTGGTGGGCTGCTCGGGCGACGTGCCTACGCTGGAGGCACTGGCCGCCGTCACGCTGCTGCGCGGGTTGGCGCCAGATCTGCGTGTTCGCGTAGTCAATGTGGTGGACCTGATGGCGCTTCAACCGCCCTCCGAGCATCCGCACGGGCTGCCTGACGAGGAATTTGACCATATCTTTCCGCCCAAGACGCCGACCGTTTTTGCGTTCCATGGCTATCCGGCGGTGATTCACCGGCTCACATATCGGCGGCACAACCACGAGAACCTGCACGTGCGCGGTTACAAGGAAGAGGGCACCACGACCACGCCCTTCGACATGTGCGTGCTCAACAATATCGACCGCTTTCAATTGGCGCTGGACGCCATCAAGCGCGTGCCGCGGATGGCGGCGCAGGTTGACGCGGCCGAGCAGTGGTACTCAGAAGCGATTCAGCGGCACAAGCTTTATGTAGCGGAAAACGGCGATGACCTGCCGGAAATCAAGGACTGGCGGTGGTCGAAGAGCTGACTCGCGGGGTATCCCACCCTTCGCAAAGTGCGCGAAGGATGGGGCACCCGGATAACTTCACTGACTCGATGACTTACTAACTCGCTGATTTTTTCAGCTCCAACCTGAAAGGTTTTCATTCATGGCTTCATTGCCCGTATTGGTTCTAAACAGCGGTTCTTCTTCCATCAAATTCTCCGGTTATGAGGCCGGCGGCGACGAGCGGCGCAAGCTATTCGAGGGCGCGGTCGACGGCATCGGCACCGATCTGGGCAAGTTCTGGATCAAGGATGCCGACGGCAAGAAGCTGATCGATCAGACCCCGGCCTTGCCCAACCGCGCCGTAGCCTTCAAGATGGTTGCCGACGCGCTTCACTCAGGCGACTTCCCTGCCCCTGCGGCCATTGGTCATCGCACCGTTTGCGGCGGGCCGACGATCAACGAAAACCAACGCATCACGCCCCAGCTTATCGACGAGATCGATAGCTACGCCGCTTTGGCGCCGCTGCATACGCCCATCGCGGTTTACATCATGCGCGAGGCCCTGAAGCTTTTTCCCGGCGTTCCCAATTTTGCCGTTCTCGACACGTATTTTCATCGCACCATGCCCGAGGTGGTCACGCACATGCCCATCCCCGAGGAGTATTCCGCGATGGGCGTGCGGCGCTACGGCTATCACGGGATTTCCTACGAGTCGATCGTCTACCAGTTGCAGCCCAATGTGCCGGAAAAACTGATCGTGGCTCACCTGGGCAACGGCGCGTCCATCTCCGCCATCCGCAACGGAAAGTGCCTGGACACCTCAATGGGCCTGACGCCGACCGGCGGTATTATCAGCGGCACGCGCACGGGCGACATCGATCCAGGCGTGGTTATTTTTATCCTGAAGAAGATTGCCGAGACAGGCGTGAGCGCCGCCGAGGCCGCCGACAAGCTGGAGACCGTGGTCAGCAAGAAGTCGGGCCTGCTGGGCGTGAGCGAACTCTCGAACGACATGCGCGATCTGCGCGAGGCCATCAACTCCGGCAACGCCAAGGCGCGGCTGGCTGTGGACAAATTCACGTGGACCATCGCCCGATGGATCGGCAGCTACGTGGCGGAGCTGAACGGGCTGGACATGCTGGTCTTCACCGGCGGCATCGGCGAAAACGACATCAACGCGCGCGCAGAGATCTGTGCTGGGCTGGGCGCTCTGGGCATCATCCTCGACCCCAAGCGCAACAATGTTCGCGGAGAGGCGGTCATCTCCGCGGAGAATTCACCGGTCACAGTGCGCGTGATTCCGCCTGCCGAAGACCTGATGATCGTGAATCACGTGGTGAGGCTGCTGGGGGAGTAACCTGCGAGGGGGCGGATGCCATTTGCCGTATTCGCCGCTCGCTTGTTCTACACTGGTGGGTTGAATATGGAGCCTTCCTCTATGTCTTGTGCCGCCGTTTCCGTCAACGCTCAACACCTGCCTTCGCCCGCCCTGCGCCGCTTTGCCTGGGGCGTGCTGGCGTACTTCATCGCCGTCATTCTTTGGGGCACGCTGGTGCGCGCCACGGGCGCGGGCGCCGGGTGCGGCAACCACTGGCCGCTTTGCAACGGCACGGTCCTCCAGCACTCGGCCAGTGTGAGCACGATGATCGAGTTCACCCACCGCCTCACCAGCGGCCTCTCGCTCTTCGCTGTCGTGGGCCTGTTGGCGTGGACTTTTGTTGGCACGGTGCGCGGACACCTGGCGCGCGCGGCAGTCGTGGCCTCGGTTGTCCTCACGCTGGTTGAAGCGATCCTGGGCGCGCTGTTGGTCAAGCTGGGATTGACGGCGCAGAGCCAGTCGCCGCTGCGGCCCGCTTACCTGGCGCTGCACCTGACCAACACGCTGCTGCTGCTGGCCGCACTTACGTTGACCGCGCACCTTCTCAGCCGGAATCGCGGCTATCTGCGCGGAGACATTCGCCTGGTGGCACCCTTCGGCGCTGTAGCCGCTATTTTTGTGGTGATGATTGTGGGCGTCACCGGCTCGCTGGCCGCATTGGGCGATACGCTCTTCCCGGCTAGTTCGCTGGGCCAGGCGCTGGCGCAGGATTTCTCATCGACCAGCGGTTGGCTGGTGCACTGGCGCTGGATGCATCCGACGATTGCCTTCGTGGCCAGCATTTTCCTGATCTGGCTGCTGGTGCGCGCGGCGCAACGCAGAACTGAATGGGATAATCGCGGGCTCTCCGCACTGGTGCTGTTTTTGCTGGCCTCGGTTTATGTGCTGGGTTTGCTGGACGTGGCGCTGCTGGCTCCGTTGTGGGTGCAGGTGGCGCATCTGCTGGCAGCCGATACGCTGTGGACCGCGCTGGTGGTGCTGACGGCGCGGCTGACGCTGGAGCCGAGGGAAGCGGAATAGCGGCGTTAGCGGAGTTGGCAAGTCAACGGGTTCCGTCGCCATGCGAACTTATCGAACAAGATTTTCAGGGAGCTTTTTGAGGAGGGGGTTTAGGCGGTGAGCCGTTCGAGCTGGTCGGGTTGGGTGATGGTCAAGCTGGAGCCCTTGATGGTGATCCACTGGTCGCGGCGGAACTGGTTGAGCAGCCGCGTGACGGTTTCGCGCGAGGTGCCGGCCATGTTGGCGATCTCTTCGTGGGTGAGGGCCATGGTGAAGCGGACTTCGTGCTTGCCGTTGCCCGTGGCGCGGCCCCAATCGAGCAGAAGGCGCGCCAAGCGTCCCGCAGCTGAGCCAGAGAGCGCCAGGCGCTTGGCGTCGTGGAAGACCGTGAGGTATTCGCCGGAGAGCGATTGCGCGGCATGCATGCTGGCGATGCCGTGGCGGCCCAGAAAATCTACGAACTCCTGTTTGCGCACGGTTTTGACCTGGCAGGGTTCGATGGCCTCGGCGGTCACTTCGTGGGGAACATTGGCCAACACCGCGCTCAGGCCCATTACGTCACCGGGACCGGCGATCTTGAGAATCATGGTCTTGCCATCGCGGGAAGTCGAGGAGATTTTTACCTGTCCGAAGCAGATAACAAAGACGTTGCGGGCAGGGTCACCCTCGGAAAACAGCTTGGCGCCGCGGGCGTGGCTCATCATGATCCCAATCCCGTCGTAATCGGCTAGTGCTTCGGGGGTCAGATTGCAGAACATCCGCAAATGGCGATGCTCGCAGTTAACGCAATCTTCCGGGGGGTGATGAGGATGAAAAGTGGCCATGGGTCCGCTGCTGTGCAATTTGAAGTATAGCGCACTTGAGCGGAGTGCAAGGCAGGATTTTCCTTCATCCTCGTTACGGCCTGGCCCCCCTGGCCCGAAGATGGGTCAAAACACAAATTGTCGGCCCCTAAGCGGCGGAGCTTACGCGCCGCTGCTTCATCGCGCGGCTGAAGCAGCAGGTGTTATAGGCGCGGGAAACCTCGCGCGCCAGCTCCTCCAGAAGCCTCATACGCAGGGGCGGATAGCTCTGAAAGGCCTGGTTGAGCGCCTCACTGGAAAGCATGAGGACAGAGCCGGGAGTCTGGGCAACGAGTGTGTAGGTGTGGTGGCCGTCGCCCAGGGCGGCAGCCAGCTCGACCAGCTCGCCGGCGTGGGCCGGACCTAGCGTCAGAGGCGTCTGCATACGTTCGGCCCTGCGCAGGAACTGGCCTGAGATCACCAGGTAGAGCCCCCGGCAGATCCCGGCTTGGCGAAAGACGACCTGCCCAGCATCAAAACTGAGGCACTGGGCCGCTCGGTTGAGCAGAAGCCCGATGGCCGGAGGGCACTCCAGCAGCTCTGCCACGGGACGCGCCTGTACCGCCTCGATGCTCCTGGATCTTGCCTCACGTTGCATTGTTCCATCTCCTTCTATCTCCACCCGGGCCACGGTCTTGCGGGGGGTCGAAGCAATAACCCGTCTGCCGACCGCTTGTGGGCGAACGCGTTTGGTGATGCGAGTTTGCGGCGAGCCTGATTCCATAAAATGCAAATCGCTCCAAATGCAACAAGTCCGTTAAATCTGAAGATTGAGGCATGGCGGTTGGACTCTTCTCGCCGCCGAGCCTATTTCGCGTGAAAAAGGAAGCTGCGCCTCTTGCGGCAGCCCTCGTTACCGGGTCTCAGCGTATGCGCAAGCGTCTGTCTTATGCACCGGGCGCGCCACGGGTGCCGATTCCGGCGGCACGCACAAAACCGGAACACGAGAGCGGGCCAGCAAGGCGAAGGCAGTGCCATGCGGTCCCGGCGTGCCGCTGGCGCGCTTGACGCCGGCCACCAGGATACATGGATGATTTTGCGCGATGGCATCGACGATTGCGTCAACCGGATTGCCGTCCTTTACCAGGGAACGCACCGGGAACTGCCCCCTGCACTGGACGCCAAACTCCTCGAGGGTGGTGCCGCAAGGGTTCAGAAAAGCCGCAACCTCGGCCGCCGTGCGCGCATGAAGAAGCAGCAAGGGGCGCTCGAAGGTCTTCGCCAGCGAGCAGGCAGCGGTTACCGCCGATGACGACGCTTCGTTGCGCTCCATGGCCAGCAACACCGGCCCGCCCGGAGTGGGGCGAAACGCGCCGGCATTCCAATCCGCGGCCACCGCCAGCACTGGACACGGCGACAGCCGGACCAGTTCCTCGGCGATGGCGCCGACAATCACCGGACCGGCGCCCTCCATGCCTTTGGTGCCGATCACGATCAGCCCGGCCTCGTATTGCCGAACCACATCCAGAAGCATCTGTGCGACCGCTCCCTGGCGAACCTCCGAATGGCTATGGATTCCCTCCTGAAGCAGGTCGCCGGACAATTTATCCAGCACGGCGCGCGCCTGCTCGGTCAACCCTGCCAGGACCCCGCCGGGAACCGTATCCACCTGGGCATATTCCATTGGATCGATGCCATGGGCCAGCACGATCCGCGCGCCATAAGCGGTAGCCAGCTTGCGGGCATACTCCAGAGCCGCTTCCGACCGGCCGCTCAGGTCCGTGGCCACGACGATGGTCTTCAAACCGCTTGCAAAGCTCATGGATGCCTCCCGGCGCCGACCGCCAGCTATTCATTTCTGCCTATTGGATACCGAGTGTGCGCCCCCGGAAGGGG
>Ga0224554_1001750_pt1 | contig 12895 bp, 17 predicted proteins | sample 714S22024metaG_FD_180666 | JGI IMG/M metagenome (GOLD analysis project Ga0224554, IMG submission 180666) | Peat soil microbial communities from Stordalen Mire, Sweden - 717 S2 20-24 | ecosystem: Environmental > Terrestrial > Soil > Wetlands > Peat | place: Sweden: Norrbotten County, Stordalen...
AGTAGTTCAAAGTGCGCATCGAAGATAGGGCTAAGACTTTGCCGTGAGCTGTGACGCCAGAGACCACCTGTTTTCTCGGAACGGGACCCCTGATATTAACTTGGAGAGTCAGATTACTGCGACACGGGCAAGGCATGTAGTAGTCAGGTGGTCAGCGGTTGAAGCAAAGTTCGTGATTTCCCAGTGAGATGTCACGGGATAACGACAGTCCACTTTTCGAGAACGCCGCGCTCAAACTCCGTTCTTGTTCCAAACATCCTGGAGTTATCGATATAACGGGCAAATTCCGGCCGAAAGGCAAACAGATCGCATCGGCTGATGACCAAATTGAAGACAGCTCCCAACTGAAATCGCCGGCAATACGTCTTGATCAAATGGCTGCGGCGTCTTTTGTCGGCAACGATGGTTATCGACCCACGCATTTGCACACCTTGAATATCCTTCCAGCTCTCAGCCTGCCGATATACGCTGATCGCCGCCCTGGGTGACCGCTTGATATTGATGCTGTGCAAACTGGTTTTGGATGAAAGCCAGAATAGGGTCAGGTCGTCATCGACTATATAGAACAGAGGCGTCACCCACGGCTCTCCAAGTTCATCGGTTGTGGCCAGGGAGAGTGTGCTCTGTTCACGCAAGAGCGTGCGAATAAAATCGAATTCCTTTTGGCTATCAGTCATAACTTTCCGGCCTATCGGCCTTCGATCAACCTAAAGTTCCAATGATCGAAGCGACGGATTAAGGAAAGGTTCCGGATCAATGTCTTGAAACTTCGCACGAATGAAATGCGCCTTTAACGGCCATGGAAACGTACCGTCGGTTCTCTGTCTGTTTTCCGGGCCCGCCCGCAGCTTGCGTTCGACGCTATTTCGTCAAGAGCTTCTTGATCGCCTGTAGTTCGAGGCGCCGCTTGGCGGTGGTCCTGGGATGCGTCATCTTGAGGCGCCTCATCGCGTCCACGATGATTTGAGAGACGACAAGCCGGGCATTGTCCTTGTAGTCGGCGGGAACAATGTACCACGGCGCATGATGCGTGCTGGTCGCACGGAAGCACGCTTCGTAGGCCTTCATGTATTGCTTCCAGTATTTCCTCTCGTGAATGTCGGCCGCGCTGAACTTCCAGTTCTTTTCCGGCGCGTCGATCCGCGCAAGGAATCTCTTCCGTTGTTCCTCGTAGGATAGGTGGAGAAATATCTTGATGGTCTCGGTGCCGTTTCGATGGAGATGCTTCTCCATGTCCACAATGGACTGAAACCTCTGCTCCCAGATGTCCTTCTTGTTGCGCAGCTTTTCGGGGAGTCCCTGGCTGCGAAGAATCTCAGGATGCACTCTGACGACCAGGACTTCCTCATAATATGAGCGATTAAAGATACCAATCCTGCCGCGTTCGGGAAGCCGGCAAATTGTGCGCCAAAGGAAATCGTGTTCCAGTTCCTCCGCGCTGGGTTGCTTGAAACTGACAACCTCACAACCTGCTGGATTGACGCCGGACATTACGTGGCGGATGGCGCCGTCTTTTCCCGCGCCGTCCATACCCTGGAAGATGAGGAGCAACGCGTGACTGTTGGAAGCATAGTGAAGCTCCTGCAGGGAGCTCAACTCATGAACGTGCTCTTCAAGAAGTTCCTGATATTGCTTTGTCGACTTGCAAAGAGGCTCTTCGATCGTCGGCCACTTGTCGAGGTCGACCTTCTTGCCTGGCGTCGATCGGTACTTTTTTGAATCGATAGTCATCCGATGATTTTCGCTGTTGTGCATTTGCTTCAGGCCGCCTCATCGCGGCATGACTCTCGCTCCATTTTAGCCCGACTGACTATTTCAACGGAATGTCTGGTGGCTTGTCAGATCGAGAAGATCTTATGGTCGGTGTCGCTTTTCTTTTCCCTGAGCGAGGATTTTTGGGCAGCTTCCTCAGCGATGCGCTCAACGGCCTTTTCGTTTGATTCGCTCGAGACTGTATCGTCTTCCAGCTTGGTTGCTTCAGGGTTCTCAAATTGTTCGGGCATGGTTGATCTCTCCTGTTTTCAAGATGGACGCTCTCGCGAAGAGATTCTGGTCAGTTTTGCTCTCTGGGATGGAAATCGCAGGTTCGGATGGGAATATCGGTCGAAGGCTGAGTAGTAGGGACCGCGGGCTCGGGCCTTGCCGAGCAGTTAAGATTTAGCAAGGGAGAATGACCTTGCTGCTCTGGACATCTTTCTTAATCGCCTTCAGCGTACTTCTTCCGCTGATCAATCCGCTCGGATCGGCCCTGGTGTTTCTGGGACTGACGGGCGAGGCGCCGGCCTCTGTCTATCGCTCGCTGGCTCGCCGAATCGCGATCAATAACGTCATCTTTCTTGTCATCATCGAGCTGCTGGGCGCGACCATTCTTCGTTTCTTCGGCATCTCTCTTCCGATCGTTCAGTTTTCCGGCGGCATCGTCATCGCGGCAATGGGCTGGTCAGTGCTGAACGAAAGAGACGCACGCGCCAACTCCAGGAACAAGCAGGAAGAAACTGAGGTGCGGGACGAGACAAAGTTGGAAGATCTTGAGCACAAGGTCTTCTACCCATTCACGTTTCCGATCACATCGGGTCCCGGCACGCTCGTCGCAGTGCTGACTCTCACAGCTCATATCTCAAATAAAGACATATCCAAAGATATTCAGGCCCATGTTGGAGTATTCCTTGCGGTGGTCGTGCTCAGCCTGCTCGTTTACTTCTGCTATGCATACGCGCCGAAGATCACCAAGGTTATTCCGCCTTCAACCGCGCACGGCATCCTGCGTGTAGTTGCGTTCATTCTGCTGTGCATTGGCGTCCAGATCGCATGGAACGGCCTCTCCGTTCTGATTGGCAATCTAATCAGACCGTGACTTTAAATTGTTTGAACAAGAACATGGGATTGCAAACGAATCGAGCTGCTCAGCCGATGGCAAACGCGGAGCTCGCCAAAGCGAGCTTTATCTGAACGCTCCGAGCAGATAACAAACCAGAAGGATGACCAGCACGGTTCCGAGCCCGATTCCGGCTCCGCCTCCTCTGCCCCATCGGCCATAGCCGTAGTAGCCTCCGCCACCAGCGAACACGAGCACCAAAACAATGATGAGTACGATGAGCATCTTTCTTCTCCTTCAGTACGGGTTGTAACGACGGTTTATGTCAGCGCCTGGATGCGGTAGCGTGTCGCAGGCCTCGGCGCCAAGGTGAATCCAAGTTGACTGCCCGAGACGCGTCCTCAGTCACCACTTCATGTAAAGGCTTTGGCACCGGGGATCTTCCATTCGGATGGCCACCTGGCTGCAGCGAGAGTCCTCCACTTCAAGCGCCTGGCTGTCGTTAAGGCTTCTGCAGCGAGCGTCTTCCGCATCGATTGCGACGCCCGAAAGCACGCGGGCGCCGCGAGGGTCGTCCATTTCCATCGCCACAATCCTGCACCTGGAGAATTCCATTGCCATCGCCACCTCATCGAGCGGGCATTCGCCATTGAACGACCCGCTCTTCGAACTGAGATCAGATTGAAGCAATCCGCGCGACGAGGGCTGCTCAATAGTGCACACTTCGTTGCCGACCGCCTTCAAGTCTCCGGCCTGAGCAGTATTGATCAGCCTTTCTCTGTCAGCCGACTTCAGACTCAGTAAGAATTCGCCGCTGCGGCAAAGATTCCCCTCCCGACCGTTGCGGACAAAGCAAGAATGGAGAGCGCGATGCCCGATCTCACCAATGTCCAATTCCTGGCCGGCGCCATCGCCGTCCTCCTTGTCATCGCCATTGCAATCGGATTGTTTCGTGCAAATCACAAGATGAAGAAAGTGGTCTTCTACGAATTCACTGACGCCGAGTACGACCTTGAGTTCCTCCAGAAGGGCGACTCCTGCGAAGCCGCGGATTGGATGGCTGATCGCCCCGGGCCCTTTGGACCGAACCGCCTCCAGGATGCGTTCATCAGCGATTTGGGCTCAAGAGCGCGCGGCACAAATTGGTGGGATAGCGACTTGAAATGATTCCGGGCCTGTTTAAGCACGACGCAAATGGCCTTTAACCAAAAACGGGGCCCGTATTCAAATTCAGAACGAGCAGATCAGACCATCTTTCGCATTCCTCAGCGCTCATGATTGATTGGTCGCTGTGTTGGCACGACAACTTTCACCATCAACCGTTTGCAGCTGCGGTCAACTCCGCATAGGAGAAAGCAATGAATTACCACTTGATCATGGGTCACTACATCACGAATCAAGAGCTCATCATTGGCGGGGTTATACTCGCCGTTCTCGTCGCCGTCGTGATTATCGCGTTTATCCAAAACCGCAGAACGCGCACCGCGGGTTTAAGAAATCGTTTTGGCTCAGAATACGAACGCGCCGTGATTACGCACGGCTCCGCGCGCGAGGCCGAGGCAAAACTAGCCGATCGGGAAACTCGAGTGCAAGCTCTCAAGATCCGGGAGTTGGGCGCAACTGAGCGCGAGCGGTTCGTCACCGAGTGGCACACGATTCAATCGCGCTTTATGGATCATCCCAAAGCTGCGGTTACCGAAGCCGATGGGCTGATCAATGCGCTCCTCATTGCCCGGGGTTATCCCCAGGCCGAATTTGAGCAGCGCGCGGCCGACCTCTCGGTGAACTATCCACGCGTCATGGACAATTACCGCATCGCGCACTCGATCGCCGTCCGCCCTGACGAGACCGAGGCCAGCACCGAGGAACAGCGCACCGCAATGATCCAGTATCGAGAGATCTTCGATGACCTTCTCCAGGCGCCGAGAGCCCTCGAAGTGAGAACCGCTGCCTAGCTTCAACTTCGCTGCTGGATGGGATCCAACGAGGGCCTGAAGAATGTGAGCAGGCCCTGACGTTGGCCCCGGGAGGCTCGACAAATGGGGCAACTCGCAAGCACAAGGCTCGGAAGCACAAATCGGGGGATTCACAAGCCAGCGCGGTCCGTTCAGATCCTGCTGTGCTCATTCGCCCTGGCGACCACCCTTTCATTCGCCAGCAGTCCGAATCGAGAGACGATCCAGGCAACATACACTCACGCCGGGAATGCCATCGGCGTTACGCTGATCGTTTATAGCGACTCCACTTCTTCCGACTTGCAGGTTCTTTCGCTGGCTTTCCAGAAGGGCGAGGACCAGGAATTGGCGAGCGCTCTCTCCAGAAGTAAACCAGTGGGGCAATGCACGATTGCAGGGGCACTTGGCTATGACGTCGCTTTCATCCAGACTGTTGTGACGCCAACCGGTCGGAGGATCACATTCATCACCAGCCGCCCGCATCCGCCGGATGAAGCTGACCCGCCTGGGCCGTCGCAGACTTTTGACCTGGCGGTCGGCCAATTCGACCTGAATGATATCGACCCAACAAAGAGCACCGGATTCCTGTTTCCTGCAAGCAAACTCGTAATCGACGACCAGGGAAAGTCTCACTATGATCTGGCTGGCAATCCATGGATGCTGGTCAACGTACTCGACTCGAACGGAGCCGGACCATTGACTGAGCCCAAGGTCGCCAATGCAGCTGACCCCGACCCAGGGAGGGAATACTCATCGTCCATCGGCCACTGAGCATAATTGAGCAGAGGACCTTGCGCCGGAAGCATAGGGTTCTTTGTGGGGCCTTCCCCTATTCGGCGGCGGCGATGCTAGATTGTGCGGCTGTTACCCCAGACGCAGCACACCTTGCACGCCGCCGCCGCACCTAAGCCGCTCTTGAGGTCCCGATTCCCTCCGGCCTTTTCCCACCGTTCAAAAGTGAACATCCATCCCATCATGGCCGGCGTAGAGTCAGGCTATGATGAACAGCTTTGTTCAGAGCGTTTCCAGGCTTGGCTTGTTTACGAAAGACATGGTTGCATCCGCTGCCGGATGTTTCCTTTTCATGCCAGGCTTCCGTCAAGTAACAACGGGAAATGACGAAGCGGAAACACCATTGTCTGTGCATGGTGCAGACAGGTCGTCAAAGCCGTTGGAAGGTGCGGGCGTCGCATTCTTCCTTCTGTCATTCATAGCAAGCGAGGCACTCGCAACGATTCGAGCGCTCGGTCACTGAGTTCTGTTTTTTTGCTGCAGGAGCGATTGTTGCCTACACATTCAAAGTCAGGAGTGCACAATGTCCGCTTCCAGTCTCCCCATGAAAGCGCAGCAGAGTAACCTGATACGGCGCGGGCCTGGGACTTCGCCTTTTGGAAGAGTCCCGGCACTAGCCCTGGTTCCAGCACCAAACGGTTCACGTCCGAGCCGAATTGCGGTCATTGGAAACCACCTTCCCAGGCAATGTGGCATCGCAACCTTCACCACCGATTTATGCGATGCGATTGCCGCGGAGTATGGAGCCTCTGGCCTGCAAGTAGTAGCCGTCAACGACGCGCAATCTGCCTACCTCTACCCAGCCCGGGTGCGTGGCGAAATTGCTGAAGACGATCTATCCTCCTACCGGGCAACCGCCGATCGTCTCAACACTTGCGACGTCGATTTGGTGTGTCTGCAGCATGAGTACGGGATATTCGGTGGGAAAGCCGGAAGCCATGTGCTCGAATTGCTGCGAATCCTTAACATGCCGGTGGTCACGACACTTCATACCGTTCTTCGCCAACCGGATCCCGACCAACGAAGCGTCATGCAACAGATCGCGGCACGCTCCGATCGTCTGATCGTGATGAGCGATTACTCTGCCTGCATTCTGCAGGATGTGTTTGGAGTTTCCGCAACAAAGATCGACCTGATTCCTCACGGTATTCCCGACCTGCCCTTTGTGGAGCCGGAGGTCCACAAGGATGCGCTCGCTCTTACCGGAAAAGCTGTGATGCTCACCTTCGGTCTGCTGTCTCCCAACAAAGGTTTCGAGAATGTGATCAAAGCTCTACCGCGCATCCGCAGCCGGCACAAAAACGTTGTTTACGTGATCGCAGGCGCCACCCACCCGCATGTCAGGGCGAGGGAGGGCGATCGATACCGGGAACAGTTGCAGGCCCTGGCCAGGGAAGTTGGGGTCGAGCGAGAGGTAATATTCCTCAACCGGTTTTTCAGTCCCCAGGAAATGGCTTCGCTGGTCGCTTCGGCAGACATCTACATCACTCCCTATTGTCACGAGGCGCAGGCTGTATCGGGAACCCTGGCCTATGCCATGGGTGCTGGGAAGGCCATCATCTCCACTCCCTATTGGCATGCTAATGAACTTCTGAACAATGGACGCGGAGCGTTGGTTCCCTTCGAGGACCCGGCTGCCATCGCAGTTACGGCCATTCAACTTCTGGACGACGATGCGGAACGTTACTTAATGCGCGAGCGGGCATACCTCTACGCGCGCAAGATGGTTTGGAGCCAGGCTGCGCAATCCTATATGCGCTCCTTCTCACGAGCCCGCGTACAGCGTATGCAACCTGTGCACCAAGGGTTTCCCGTCCAAGCGGTGGAGAAGATCGGTGCACGCATAATCCTGAGTGTCTGAGCGCTGTGCCGCGGCGGACCGCGAAGGGAGAATGCGGCAAGGACAATGGGAATGATATCGAATTACTGCTGTAAATGAAGACAGGAAGGGCGCCCGCCGCGGCGGGCGCCCTTCCTGTTCAGACCGGCCTTGTTTAGTGTGCAGGCGGGGCCTTTGCTGCAGGCGCAGTTCCGGCAGCGCGTTTAGGCGCGGGCTTTGCGGGCGTTTCAGCCCCCCAGTATTGGGGATCGGCATCTACCCAGGATTTCTCTACGTAGCTCCAATCGGGATTCACCATCCACAGATTGTCCTCGACGCTGGCCACGCTCTCTTCGGAAATTTTGTTGAGCCGGTTTCTTCCCTCGTCGCCCAACGCAGCCCCGAAGTCCTTCCTATGCTCCAGGCCCATATCCTCATCCTTGAGGGACTTCATCGGCACCAGGACGAGGTAGGCGTCAGTTACGCCCATCATTCCCTCGTAACTCGACCAAGGGATGTTTTGGCCGCTCTTGAGGTAGGCGTCGCGATAAAGTTTCGTCAATTCCTTGAAGTGATCGTCGTGTCCGGCGCGCATGTGGAAGATGATCACCTCCCAGTAATGAGAGTGGGGTATGTCCGCTCCAGCGACGTTGTTACTGAGGTCGGGGCGGTAGTGCCAAATGGTGTGGTGTTCCTCGGTTATGTAAGGGGCCTCGCTCGCATCCATCGCGTCAAACTTGGCGTCGGTCGCCGCGTTGCCTGTGAGCCACTCCTCGCTCTTTTCGAACGCCTCGAAAGAATCGTAGCCGGAGAGGTAAATTGCCCGAGGCGGGCCTGTCAGGGCTTCCATCCCCATGACGTGCGTCGGGTCCTTGAGTTGCTCTGACACACCGGGATACTCTGAGGCAATTTTGTCGTAAGGTCCGTCCATGTCGGGTTTTATGTTGATCGTTTCAATGTTGAGGATGTTGGGTGGCGGAACTGCCGGAGTTTGTGCGAGTGCGGTCAGAGAGCCTGCCAGTGCCAGGGATAATCCGGCGACGGAACATAACCATTTCTTCATGTCTGCCCACCTCCCGGGGGCCAGAAGGAGAGTTGCGGAAGAGGAGAGAATCGTGACCTGCAAATACCATAGTCACCCGGGTACACCCAAGTTAGGGCGCGCTTCCGGGGTAAGAGCCTGCTCAATTTGCCAGTAGGGTGCCCAGGATCCGCGCGTCGTCTGACGAGGAGGCAACAGGACTAGCGAGGGAGCCGAACCACGATAATCGGGTGACCTCTGTGGTACCTGTGGTGTCTCCCGTGGTGGTAGGCGTATGCAGGGGTGACGGAAGATATTGCGACCAACGCGGCAAAAAGGAAAATCAGGACCTTTTTCATTTCTGCTCCAGTAACTCCGCGCTGACGGAGTTAAGTCGGGATTTCCATTCTGGATTTCCCTTCCAACCATTTAAGGCTTTACTGGCAGCATTCGGTCTGTTCACAATTGCACATTCCGGCAAGGACGCGGGGGCGCTGCGACTAAATCTGTCACAGCGCGGAATGGCAAACTTCGCTTTAGAAGATGATTGCTGGTCAATTCGCAGGTGTCCGGCTCAAACCACACAGAATTGGCTGATTTGCCGGTGCCGGAGTCTCATGTCAAGTCTCAATCACCACGTCCTTGGTCAGCTCCAACGCAGGATCGCCTCTTCGGCGACCGGGAATCACAACGCGCGCCTGCTTCCACTTATCAGGTTGAAGATCAGCATGATGACTGCCACAACGATCAAAAGGTGAATCAGGGCTCCGCCGATATGGAGGGAGAATCCCAGCAGCCACAAAACCACAAGAACGACGATGATTGTCCAGAGCATTTCTATCTCCTTCGCACCACACACGTGCGGATAAATGTAACTCCCACGTTAGTGGTAGCCGACCGCAGCGTCTGAGCAAGAACGCACATTGAACAACCGCTACGGCACATGATCGTCTTCACCGAAGTGGTCCAAACTGCTCAGACCCCGACGATTTCAGCGCCTAGGTTGAAGAAAGTTGGCGCAGGTATTTGACGGCCCAACGAGTGTGAGGAGAATTCATGAACAAGATCAAGTTACTTGCGTTTGCCGCCATTGCTGCAATCGCCATCGCACCTGGCGCTGCCAAGGCATCGGCTCAGGTCAGCGTCAATATCGGAGTCGCTCCCGATTGCCCCTACGGTTACTATGATTACGCTCCTTATAACTGCGTTCCCGACGGTTACTACGGAGCGGAGTGGTTTAACAGCGGCGTCTTCATCGGTGTTGGTCCGTGGTTCCATGGGTCCAACGACTTTCAGGGCAAGGTCGATAACTCCTTCGATCCACAGCACGGCTATAGCGGCCCCATGCCAAAGGTTGGCGAAAAGCCCGCAGCGCAGCGGAGAGCCCCCGAGCAATTCAAGGGGAATGAAACGCGCGACGGACGGGGTCATGCGGCTGGCGGCGAAGCAAAGCACTAACCAACACCCATTGCGGACTGCTTCACCGCTCGCAGTGGCATATTTTGCGCCAGCTCGTCTGAGGTTGAATCAACTCCTTGGCCTCTCCTGGTCATGAGGCCGTCAACCGTATCATTTGAGGCACTGGAACCTGGTTTCAGTGCCTCAATCAAATCGACAAGATTCGAATCCACAGAGGTGGACCTGTGAACAAAGATCGTGTGAAGGGCGTCGTCGACGAAATGGCAGGAAGCGCCAAGCGCAAGGCAGGCGCGTTGAGTGGGAATACCCAACTTGAAATTGAGGGCATGGTTCAGCAAGTGAAGGGCAAAGTCGAGAATGCCTGGGGCAAGGCTGAAGAAGTGGTTCACGATGCAAACGAGGAAGCCGCGGTCAATCACAAGACGCGCATTGAAGTGGAGCTGGAGTGCGCAGCTACACCGTCCCAACCTGCCAGGAAACCATAGTGACAATTCGCACCGGGCGATGCGAGACGTCACACTTCAGATAGGCTTTGACTCATCAAGCCCGCGACTGGGATACAAACCCGGCGCGGGAGTTGAACTTGCAGTTCAACCTGCAAGATGAAAACGAATCGCTTGCGGGACAGGAACGAGAGTTTCTGTCTCCCTTTGCATCCATACGCAGGTCAAGGCACGCTTGTGGTGCGATTCACGCTATGATCTAAAGGGAAGATAACCCAACTCCTCTTTGCCGGCATTCGCTCCATCTCGTTGGGTTCGAGCGCTGTTGAAGTCGCTCGGCCCTGGCCTCATCACTGGGGCGGCCGACGATGACCCCTCGGGCATCGCCACATACTCAATTGCCGGCGCGCAGCTCGGAACCAAACTTCTCTGGACTGCACTTCTGACGTGGCCGTTGATGGCCGCAGTCCAGATGATGTGTGCCCGCATTGGCAAGGTAACGGGACAAGGCCTGGCCGGAAACTTCAAGCAGCGATTTCCAAGATGGCTGTTGCTGGTATTCGTGATTGCCCTGCTGACCGCAAACACGATCAACATTGCCGCAGATCTTGCCGGTATGGCGGATGCGGCAGCGATGCTGACGCGGATCAATTCTCACTGGTTTGTGGTGATTTTCGCGCTTCTTATTTCCTGGGCAACGGTCCGGCTCCAATATCAGCAGATAGCAAACGTTCTCAAGTGGCTTGTGCTCGTGCTCTTCGCCTACCCGGTTACGGCGTTTGTGGTGGGAGCGAATTGGGGCCAGGTGCTGCGCGATACCCTGGTGCCGTCGATGCCGCACAGCGGAGATGAGTGGGCGATGCTTGTCGCGATCCTCGGCACAACCATCAGCCCGTATCTCTTTTTTTGGCAGGCAAGCGAAGAGGTCGAGGAGGAAAAGTCGGCCGGCCAGAGCACGCTTGCTCAGCGCAGAGGGGCAACACCAGAAGAGCTTGAATTGAGAAATATCGATGTTGGCGTTGGTGCGTTCTTCTCAAACATGGTCATGTTCTTTATTATTCTTACCACCGCAATCACCCTCAATCGGCACCACATTACAAACATCTCGACCTCCCGCGAGGCGGCTGAGGCCCTTCGGCCTTTTGCGGGCAACTTCGCAGCGACCCTGTTCACCCTGGGTATTGTCGGTGTCGGATTCCTTGCCATCCCCACGCTGGCCGGATCGGCCGCATACGCCTTTGCTGAGACGTTGGGTTGGCGCCAGGGCCTGAGCAAGAAACTAAAACAGGCACGCTGGTTTTATGCTTTGATTCTTGTTTCTACCGCAGCCGGCGTTGCGATGGACTTTATCGGCGTTAACCCTGTGAAAGCTCTTTATTGGACAGCTGTCATCAACGGTTTGTTAGCTCCCTTCCTTCTCGTAGCCATCCTGATCATCGCCGCGGACAAGAAGCTGATGCAGAATCAGCCGAGTTCCCGCCTGGGATGGATTGTGGTTGCATTGACGACATTGGCTATGTTCGCCGCCGGGGTCGCCATGTTTATCTTCTAGTGTAGTGTCTCATTATTAGAATCAGTTATGTATCGAGGTTCATCTTATGATGAGGAGACCTCGATATGCGTGTTGCGCAGCCCATTGTTTTGAACGAAGAGACGCGGCGAAAGCTGGAGCAGCAGTCCCGTGGGCGTTCCACGCAGGCGCGTGTGGTGTTGCGCAGCCGCATCGTTCTGCTGGCTGCCGAAGGGCTACAGAACAAACAGATTGCCGCAGCCCTCAATGTTGCTCCGCGCATGGCGGCGCTGTGGCGGGGCCGCTTTGTGGAGCACGGCATCGAAGGTCTGATGAAGGACGCACCTCGGCCGGGCCGCACTCCGACAATATCGAGAGCGTCGTTGATCGACAAGACCACACAGAGCGTTCCCTCAAACGCCACGCAGTGGTCCACGCGCACCATGGCGCGGGAGATGGGCATCTCCAAGGCTTCGGTGTCACGCATCTGGCGCGCCAGCGGCTTGAAGCCGCATCGTGTGGAGAGCTTCAAGGTCAGCAACGATCCGCACTTCGTTGAAAAGCTGGAGGCCATCGTTGGACTGTATCTGAATCCGCCCGAGCATGCGCTGGTGTTGAGCGTGGACGAGAAGAGCCAGATCCAGGCGCTGGACCGCACGCAGCCGGGCCTGCCGATGAAGAAGGGCCGCGGCGCCACCATGACGCACGATTACAAGCGCAACGGCACGACCACGCTGTTCGCTGCCCTCGATACGGCAACCGGAGAAGTCTACGGGTTATGCCAGCAACGACATCGCCATCAGGAATGGCTCCGCTTCCTGCGCATGATCGATCAGACCGTTCCGGCGGGGAAGCAAATCTACCTGATCTGCGACAACTACGCCACGCACAAACATGAACGGGTGCAACGCTGGCTGGAGAAACATAAGCGATTCCACGTTCGCTTCACGCCAACCTCGGCTTCATGGCTCAACATGATCGAGCGCTTCTTCCGCGATCTGACCACAAACCAGATCCGGCGCGGAGTCTTCCAGGACCTCGAACAGCTGATCACTGCCATCGGCAACTACATCGACCACCACAACAAAAATCCAAAGCCCTTTATCTGGACCGCAAAGGCA
>Ga0224554_1001754_pt1 | contig 12886 bp, 11 predicted proteins | sample 714S22024metaG_FD_180666 | JGI IMG/M metagenome (GOLD analysis project Ga0224554, IMG submission 180666) | Peat soil microbial communities from Stordalen Mire, Sweden - 717 S2 20-24 | ecosystem: Environmental > Terrestrial > Soil > Wetlands > Peat | place: Sweden: Norrbotten County, Stordalen...
GCTGCTGCTTCCAGCCCTGTCATTGTGTCGCCGCCGCTGGCACCCAGAGTTGCTGCTTCCAGCCCCGTCATTGTGTCGCCTCCGCTGGCACCCAGAGCTGCTGCTTCCAGCCCCGTCATTGTGTCGCCTCCGCTGGCACCCAGAGCTGCTGCTTCCAGCCCCGTCATTGTGTCGCCTCCGCTGGCACCTGCAATCGCAGCTTCCAGCCCCGTCATTGTGTCGCCACCGCTGGCCCCAGTAGCCGCCTAGTAAACAACACGACCTGGGGAAGCCGTCTATGGCGCTGCTACACTGCTGTAGTAGCAAATTCTTCTGTCATGGGATCTTGGCGGGAGGTAGACGGTGACCCTGGACAATACACTTTGGCTATCTGGCGATGGAGCAACGGCAATCGTCGTTGCTCTGCTTGTCGTTAGGGGTGTATTCCGTACCTTCCCTATTTTTTCTTCCTATCTAGCTTGGAGCTTGCTCTCCGATGCTGCGGTGTTTACTGCGGGCCATTTCTACCCCGCAAGTTTCAAAAGTGTCTACGTAATCGTTCTGATCATCGACTCCCTCTTCCAATTTGGAGTGCTGGTTGAGCTTTCGTGGTCTGTGTTGCGTCCGCTCCGGGCGTCCCTGCCACGCTGGTCTTTGTTGGCTGTTGCGACGCTGATCGTACTTGTCGGCGCAGTGGTTTGGCCACTCACGACCAGCTCAGGACTGATTAATTCTCCGCTTTCAAGCCGGATGATCTTTCACACGCAGGAAACCTTCGCAATCCTGCGGATTTTGTTCTTTCTGCTTCTGGCCGGATGCAGTCAGCTGCTCTCCATCGGATGGCGAGATCGCGAACTCCAGATTGCCACAGGCCTCGGATTCTATTCTCTGGTCAGCCTGGCGGTGTGGATGAGCCATAGCGGCAAGACGTATGGGCCGCAGTTCCATCTTCTCGATCAGATAGTTGCTGTCAGCTATGTGTGCTCCCTGGCTTATTGGGGCGTTTGCTTTGCCACCAAAGAGGCCGCGCGCCGCGAATTCACTCCGCAGATGCAGAGCCTGCTGTTGGCTATGGCTGGAACTGCCAGAACCACCCGCGTTGCGTTGACGGATTCCGCGGCCGACAAAAACCGCACGCGCCGGGACTAAGTCCGCCGCTTGCATTCCTATCATGATGGTGACTCCGCGGATTGCCGCCATTCCAGGGCTTGCTCACACTGCGAATCCAACCATTCTCCACTCCGGCGCGCACGCTGGCACGAAGGCCTGGTTCCAATGCGGTCGGCCTATTACTCGGCTGCTTCCTTCAGGCTGGAGCTTATCATCTACAACTTATGGGGCATAACAGCGATTTTTCTCTTCCCATGTCATAAATTGTCTGCTACTAGTTAAAAGGTAAGACAAAGGTTCGCCGGATTGCAGTGACCGAGGTCGTGGTTACAAGATCCGGACTGAGGATCAAACGATGATGCTACTTCTGCTTCAAATTGCCTCGGTTGTAGCCGTTGCGCTCTACCTTATTCGGTGGCGCAGTGGAGTAAGCCGTAGAAATGCGCAATCCTGGGACTCGCTCATGGCCCGTCTGCGTCCCGACTGGAGCGCCCATCAACTGAGCGACCACTTCCTCTGGCAAGAGGGATTGAGCGCGACGCCTGAAGACGCCTGGCAGCGCATGGAAGGTCCGAAGGGCCTGTGGGTGATGTACCAGAACGCCCGTGTCATGCTGGAAATGGCCGACTATGCAGCCAAGAACAGCGACACAGTGGATCGCTTGCTGCTGGAGACTCTGCGCAGCGATGCCATGCATATTCGCGTTTGCGTTCTGATGGCCCTGGCTCAGTACGCATTCACGCAGGCCAGCGAGGGCGTCCGCGTCAATGCTTTCCGCGCCGCTCAGATGTACACAGGAATGGCCGCGAGGATGACCCAGTTGCTGCAGGAGAATGCAGCCGGCATGGTTCCCGATTTTGTAGCAGCCATGTAGTTCTCTCCTCTCTTTGAAAGCAAGAGCCCCGGCTACGGCCGGGGCTCTTGTTTGTGGATTGCTGCTGCCGCTTTTTCGGCTATATACACGTACCGGATCTTTTGCCGCACTAACCCAGATCCCACCAGGTCCGTGACCGGACGAAGATGTTCTATCCAATGAACGAACGTGGGCCGGGAGGCCCACGCTACAGCCGGCCAGGAGGCCGGCGCTACATTTCCAAAAGGAACATTTTCATACGGCCAAAGAACTAGGTCCGTGACCGGACGAAGATGTTCTATCCAACGAACGTGGGCCGGGAGGCCCACGCTACAGCCGGCCAGGAGGCCGGCGCTACATTCCATCCATTACTAAATCACGCGGTCACAGTACTAACACTGGACCGATGCCGCGGGGTCATGGGAGTTACTGCGGAAGCGCTGACCTATAGGTGGGATGCGTCTACAACTTACAGGGCAAAGGGGCAATATTTCTGTTCACAAATGCGCCATCCTCTGATATGAATTGTTTGTGCAACAAAGGTGAGCCGAATTGCTCGGTTAGACCTTGCAGTTACCAAATTGAGCTTTAAGGATCAAACGATGATACTTCCTCTGCTTCAGATTGCATTGATCGCGGCCGTCGGGCTTTACCTCGGTCACTTGCGCGGACGCATACGCCGCCGCAACACTCAATCGTGGAACTCACTTCTGGCCCGCTTGCGTCCCGAGTGGAGCGCCCGCTTGCAAGGCGATCATTCCCTTTGGCAAGAGGCGCTCAACGTGACTCCCGAAGATGCATGGCAGCGCATTGAGGGTCCGAAGGGCCTGTGGGCGATGTACGAGAACGCGCAGGTCATGATGGAGATGGCCGACTACGCCGCCAAAAACTCTGACACCTTCGACCGCCTGGTGTTGGAGGGCCTCCGCAGCGACGCCATGCAGATTCGTGTGTGTGTTTTCGTCACCCTGGGTCAGTACGCGCTGAGCAAGGCCAACGAGGGCATTCGCATCAATGCGTTCCGCACCGCCTCGACGTACGCGCGCATGGCCTCACAGTTGACCACCTTTCTGCAGGTCAGCCAGCCCGGCATGGTCCCCAATTTTGTAGCAGCCATGTAATTCGACCCTCTGGTGCAAAGCAAAAACCCCGGCCACGGCCGGGGTTTTTGCTTGGATGCGAGCTGAAACCCGGCTCAGACCGCATTGGACGCAAGAAATGCGTTGACCTGGGCGTACTCTTCCTCGTTGAGCCTGAATTTCAAGGCAGGCGCAACCCCCTCGGCCTGCTTCGCACTGCGGCCACCCACGATGGCGGCAGTGACAGCCGGGTTGTGCAGCGTCCAAGCCACGGCCACCACGCCGGGACTTACGCCGTGACCGCTGCCGATCTTCCGCAGCAACTCCACCAGGCGCAGGTTCCGGCTGAGCCGAGGCTCCTTGAACTCGATCCCGCCCCGGCGCCAGTCTTCGGCCGGCAAAGCCGCGATCCGCTCGGCGGTCATGGTTCCAGTCAGCAGTCCGGAGAGCATCGGCGAGTAATTGATGACACCGATGCCGTTGGCCTGCGCAAAGGGCAGAAGCTCCGCCTCGATGGCCCGCCGCAGCATCGAGTATGGCGGCTGCAGGCTCGTGATGGGCGCAATCTTCTGAGCGCGCTTCATCTGTTCGATGGAAAAATTCGAGACGCCAATCCAGCGAATCTTGCCCTGCTGGCGAAGCCGGGCCAGCGCCTCCCAGCCTTCCTCAAGCTCCTCATCCGGGTCGGGCCAATGAATCTGGTACAGGTCGATGGTCTCCACCCCCAGGCGTTGGAGCGAACCCTCCAGCTCCTCGGCAAGCGAGTTGGCCTTGAGCGAGCGGTAAATGGACCGGTCCTGGCGCCAGCGCATTGAGCACTTGGTAAAGATCAGCGGCTTGGGGCCGGAGTGGCTCTTCACGGCCCGGCCTACCACATCTTCCGAGTGGCCCAGACCGTAAATGGCCGCCGTATCGATCCAATTGACGCCCAGTTCGAGCGCGCGATGGATGGCGGCAATGGATTCGTTGTCGTCCTGGGGCCCCCAGGAATACTCCCAGTTGCCGCCGCCGATGGCCCATGCGCCAAAGCCGATGGACGTAAGTTGAAGGTCGGAGTTGCCGAGGGTGCGAAGTGAAGGTAAGGCGGTAGTAGTCATGACACCAGCTTGGATGCGCTGAAAGGCTGGTTGGCTGCAAGAACTGCAAATGTCTCAATCGCAAAAGGCGCATCACTTCGGATACCTGATGTAAAATATCTCAAGACGCATCAAATTGAACTATTGGTGCGGAAGGAGGATTACGATGAGAACCACTCTCGACATAAGGGACGACGTTCTGGAAAAAGTAAATGAATATGCAGCGGCTCGCTCCATCTCGAAAGGTGCAGCCGTTTCCGATGTCCTGGAGCGCGGCTTCAATGCCGAGGTGCCTACGAAGTGGGAGAATGGGATTTTGATCTTCTCGCCCGGACCGGAATCGGAGATGATCACACTCGAGAGGGCGCTGGCGCTGAAGGACGCGATGGAGAGTGAGCTACCGTGAGTGTTGCCTTGCTGGACGTGAACGCCCTACTCGCCCTTCTGTGGGAAAATCATATGTTTCATGCGCGCATGGCGCGATGGTTCGTTAACAATGAGAATCGGGGATGGGCCACGTGCCCGATCACGGAACAGGGGTTTGTACGTATTGTCAGCAATGTCGCCTATATGAAACCTGCACCTGGAGTTCGTTCGGCGCTTGATCTTCTGCAGAAAACAACCGACGCAAACATGAATCGCGAATTCTGGGCAGACGATATTCCCCTATCGGCGCTCAGTGCATCGATACGCCAGAGACTCCAGGGCCATCAGCAGATCACCGATGCCTACCTGCTGGCCCTGGCCATTCACCATCGCGGGAAACTCGTCACCTTTGATCGGCGCATGATCGCACTTGCCCCGGAAGGCAGCGCGGAACGAGATGCGCTGGAGATTCTGCAGTGACAGGCCGGCGTCTCTCAACTCAGATGCCTATGCCGCGATCAAAAACCTTCCCTCGCGCATGATTTGCTCCTGGCCTGCCTCGGTCTCGAGCCAGATGTTGAAGCCCAGCCCAACCACATCGATATGCGTGCCGGAGCGCCACGGAGCGCCCGTGTGTTCGCCGTAGGGATTGCCGAAGGCGATGTGGATGCCGGGGAACTTCTCATCCTGCAGAATGTTGCCGATCACCCGCTCCACGCCGAGGTTGGTGCCGATGGCGAATTCGCCCACGCGGTCGGAGTTTTCATCGGTGTGGGTATAGGCCCAAAAATCCTCTTCAAGCTGCTTGTTCACGCTCGAGCAGCGCACAATGCGATTGCCCGCAATCTCGATGGTCAGAGGCGTTGCCGCCAGCAGCCCATAGCGGGCGCAGAGCCAGTCGCCCACCACGCCGTCCACCACAAACCTGCCGTTCACGTCGCCCGGCGACGTAAAGCACTCGCCGCCGGGCAGGTTGCCCCACTTCTCCGCAGAGATGATGCCTGAAGTCTTGAACCACTTGTAGCCGGGATTCATCTCGGCGGTAATATCGGTCCCGGCGGCCGTTGTGGCGCGGATGCGGGTCGCCTTGCGCACCCGCTCCAGCACCTTTTGACTGAGCCGGTCTACCAGGTTGAAGTCGGCCCTCATGCCCTGGCACATGATCTCCGGGGTAATGTTGACCATGTGAGCGTGGCGCATGTGCCGCCGGTTCACAATGTCGGTCATCTGCATCCGCGAGCGCAACTCATTGGTCTGCACCTGGACGGCAAAGATGGAAACCTGCGAAGTCTCCATATCGGCCAGCACGGCAGCGGGCATATCGATCAGCGGCCGCGGCGCCAAATCTTCCAGCACGAAGACGTTCCACGGGCAGCCGCGCTCGGCCAACTGGCGGCCCAAGGCGGCGGCTATCGGCTCGGTCACGCGGTCGGTAATCAGCGTGACTTTCTCGGCGGAATCGATGCGCAGGCAGGTGGTGACGGCAGAACGCGCCCCAGCGGTGAGTTCGTCGGGATAGTCAATTGAAAGCAGATACGTAGCGGTCTCGGTCATGCGTTGGGTTCGGGCCTTCCCTGAAAATGACGCAATTCTGGAATGCGCATCTCATGAGGTTACCGGAAAATTCATCGGAATGAAATGGGGAAGTGGCGGCAGAGGCCGCCCTGTGCCAAAACAAAACCACGCGCGACTTCGGTAAATCGGGTACAGAATCAGGAATTGAAGCGCCGCTGCCCGTCCCAAGACCGTCGACGAAGAAGCCGACATGTTCGACAGCGCCGACCGCATTCGCGCCGTCCTGCGCGGGATGGAATATTGATTACAGCCCCGCCGCCGTCTCCAGCGCCATATAATCCACGACCGCTTTCAGGTCGCCTTTGCTCTCTTCAAACACCTTGAGCTGGCGGTCTGCGCCGGTGCCCGTCTTCATGATCTTGCGAACTCCGTCGATGGCATCGCGGCTGCCTAACTCATCGACCGCCGAATCGATCAGGGCAAGATACTCCTCGAGCAAGTCGCGCAGCGGAACCTCCTGCTGTTTGCCAAAATCGATCAGCTTGCCGTCCAACCCATAGCGAACGGCGCGAAACTTGTTCTCCATCAGCAGTGGACGCGCATACTGGCGGAAGTCCTGATTGGCCTCGTGCAGCTTGTAGAGATACAGAGCCGTGGCCTGGATCAGCGCCGCAATCGCCACCGTCTCCTCGGCGCGGAGCGGAATGTCGCAGGCACGGACCTCAACCGTATCGAAGAAGGGATGCGGCCGAATGTCCCACCATATCTTCTTGGCGTTGTCGATGCAGTTGGTCCGTACCAGAAGACTTACGTAATTCTCAAACTCCGAGTAACTGGAAAAGGCGTCGGGAATGCCGGTGCGGGGGAAGTGCTCGAAGACTTTGGCGCGGTAGCCCTTGTAGCCGGTGTTCATGCCCAGCCAAAAGGGGGAGTTGGTGGCTAGCGCCATGATATGAGGCAGGAAGTAGCGCAGCGAGTTCATGATGCGGATGGCCGCCTCGCGGTCCTCGATGCCCACGTGGACGTGCAAGCCGAAGATGAGGTTAGAGCGGGCCACCAGTTGCAGGTCCTTGACCACCTGGGTGTAGCGGGGGTCGGGGTAGATGCCCTGCTTGCGCCAGTCGGCGAAGGGATGGGTTGCGCCGGCCACCAGGACCAGGCCATTCTCGCGGGCCAGCCTGATCATTTCGCGGCGCAGATAATAGATGCCCTCGCGAGCCTCGTCGATATTGCGGCAAATGCGGGTGCCGACCTCGACGACCGAGGTGTGCATCTCGGCCTTGACGCGCTCCTGCAAGCGCATCTTGCCCGCAGCCAGCATCTCGGTCTCAATGTGCGAGCGCAGATCCCGCGTGACCGGATCGATGGTCTGGTATTCCTCTTCAATGCCGAGCGAAAACGATGGCCGCATGGGGATTCCTCAGGGACAGCTTGGGGCCATTGTAGCGGGAAGAGTGCAGCCGCGCTATCTCGCCTCCAAATTCGGAAAATCGACAAGAAGAGAGGCCGCCTTACTCCCCGACCTTCTTGCTGAGCTTCGCTGCCTTCCTCTTCGCCGGCTTCTTTCTCGCCTTCACCGGCGCCTTCTCCGCGCCCAGAAACGCCGACCACCGCAACTCCAGCACATGCGGCGCCTTGCTGGCCTTCTCGATGGCCAGATCGGCCACCTCGCGCACAATCCATTCAAAGTTCGCCTGCCCTACCGATTCCAGTCCCGCATCCGGCGCGGGGTTCATGAAGTCGATGGCGTACGGAACCCCATCCTCGACCGCAAACTCCACCGTGTTCAGATCGTAGCCGAGGGCGCGGCACAGCTTCAGGGCGTCCTGCCGGATGCGTTTGAGCAGCTTTCGATCATAGGGCGGCGGGTTCCGCTCATAGCGCTCCGCGTGCGGCTTCCTCGGGTCATAGGGCATGATGTGGACCTTTTTCTGTCCCACCACATAGCAGCGGAAGTACTCTTTGAAATCGACCGCCTTCTGGTAGGTCATGCACAGGTCGCGCGACTGGTCGTACGCCTTGAAAAACTCCTCGCGATTGTGCACGTGATACACGTCGCGCCAGCCTCCACCATCCACCGGCTTGAGAAACCCGTGCTCGCCAATGTAGGCAAACACGCCATCCCAATCCAGCGGATACTCGAGGTTGCGCATGGATCGGTCGGTGGTCCCCTCCGGGAGTTGCTTGTGGGGCAGGATTACGGTCGCGGGCACGGCCACGCCCAGCTTTGCCGCCAGGGTGTAGTTGAAGAACTTGTCGTCGGCCGACCACCAGAAAGGGTTGTTGATGACCACCGTTCCGTTGATGGCCGCGTGCTTGAGATAGGCGCGGTAGAAGGGAATGTCGTGCGAAATGCGGTCCACGATCACCGAGTAGCGGGGAGCTTTGTCGAGATGAACGGCGCCGGTTTCAACAAACTCGGCCTGAATGCCGTCGATGTTCCGGGCATTGATGTGCTCGACCAGTGCGCAGGGAAAACTGTTCTCCATGCCGAACAGGATGCCGATTTTTTTCATAGCGCCTTGACCTCCCTTTTGACCTCTGGAATAAGCAGCGTCGCATGCACCTCAGGGGGTGTGCCGCCGCAACGGTGCTCGCCTACAGTGTACGGCAGTTGGTTGTTGAGGCCGCCCCGCCTGGCCTCCGCGTGGGTGGTTTCTTTTGCTCCCCCTTTGCGGTATGTGACAAGACATGCTGACCTCGCAATCCCCCGTTCGTTATAATTGCCAGCCGAACGCAAGGCTGGAACCGATCGGAAGACAACAGGCGCCAGCAAGAGGTTTTGCACCCCAAACCGCTCGACAGGAATCTGTTCTATGTAGGCGGAGGCAAGAATGAAATACCGCGTGTTGACCGTCAACAGGGAGTTTGGAAGCGGCGGAGGACGAATCGCGCAAACCATCGCCCAGCGGCTCGGCTGGAAACTGCTGGACCGCGACATCATCGACGCCATCGCCTACGCGGCCCATGTCGATTCCAGCGTGGTCCGGCGTTACGATGAACACGTGGATTCCTGGCTGCGCCGCATCAATCAGCAGGCCATGCGCAGCGCTGCCCTGGCCGCCGGCCTCGAACTCCGCGAAGGCTCCGTCTTCGATGCGGAAGAGATGGTCAAATTGACGCAGAAGATTGTCGAAGAAGCGTGGTCCGAGGGCAACTGCGTCATCGTGGGCCGCGGCTCACAGTGCGTCCTGCAGCACAAGCCGGATGTCTATCACGTCTTTGTCTACGCTCCATTGAAGGACCGGATCATGCGCCTGCGCATCCGTCTGGAGAGGGGCGCCGACATCGAGCAACGCATTCGCACCGTTGATGAAGAGCGCGCCAAGTACTTGCAGGAATACTTTGGCAAGAGCTGGTGCAACCTCCACCTCTATGACCTGCTGATCTCCTCGCACGAGGATGAGAACTCGACCGCGCGCGTGATTCTAGACGCGATGACCGGACAGGGGTAAACAGGGGTCAGGGATCAGGGATCAGTGGTCAGTGATCAGGGGTCAGGGATCAGTGGTCAGGGATCAGGGATCAGAGATTGTGCGCCCCAGGTCTCGGCCGCCGCGGCAGATGAGACCTGGGATAGAATGCCCTCGGCCGGCAAGTCCAGCTAGGTCTCTGACCGGATGAAATGGTGCTATGAGGGGTGCGAGCGCGGGCTGGGAAGCCCGCGCTACAGCCGGTCAGGAGACCGGCGCTACACTTTTTACTGGTACATAACCAGACGGTCAGAGACGTGGTCCCTGTTCCCTCACTTCGCCGTCACATCCCAGTCGAAGCTGATGCCTGCGATCAACTCGTTGAGCTTTTCAACGGCGGTCTTCTTCTGCGCCTCAAGGTCGGCGGTCTGCTTGCGCGTGGCCTGCAACTGGTCTTCGGCACGGTTCAACTCGTCCACAAAGCGCCGGGCCGCATCGTTGCCCTTGAGCGCGGTCAGGTTGTCGCGATCGCGAGCCTCGTCCGCCGCGGCGGTCTGTTCCGCCTGGTTGGATTCGTTGATGCGGCGGTTTAGCTCTGCCAGAGCGGTCTGGGCGTCGATCACCGGCTTCAGCTTATCGAGCGCGTCGGGCGCACGCTTCACCAGGTCGAGCAGATACGCTGTCTGGTCGGAATTGGAGTTCAACCAGACCTGCGTGTACTCCGGCCCCCGCTCCCGCACATCCAGAGTCGCCGTCGAATGCGCGGCTACCGGCAGCCGGAAGCGATAAAGGTTCGGCGAGGTCTCATCCGCCTTCAAGCCGTCGTCCAGCGTCCAGTCGCCGTTATGGCGCACATGCTCCAACAGAACCACCCGGTCCTCGTCCGCCGAGTTGCTCGCCGTGTACTTCATTGAGGCCACAACCATCTGCGTTTCCAGGATCACGCCCTTGCCGATCTTCACATGGTGCAGCGTGCGCTCGCTGTCATGGCCGGAGAGATGAACGCGAACCGCCTGATCCGCCGCGTATGACAGCAGCCGCTTCTCGCCGGGATGAATGGGATCGAGCAGTCCCTCGCCGGCAAACTCACCGCTCTCGAAGATCGAGAAACTGCCCGAATCCAGCGTCAGCTTCGACTTGTTTTCCAGCCACAGCGCCCGCAACGCCTTGTTCTCCGACTGGCTCCAGAGCGTTACGTGCTCGGCGGGCAGCTCCTGCTGCAGAATGGGCACCATCGCCGACTCGTTCTTGTGAATGGTCACCGGCTGCGTCAGCGCGTATTCGAAGAAATCGTCGAAGGCGTTGGTGGAGACGTCGCCTTCCTGAATGGCGTCGGAGACTTGGCTGACTCTGCCACCAACGCGATAGAGGCCACCTCCAACATTGCCGCCTGAGCCGGGGCCGTAGCCGTTGCCGGAGCCGGAACCCATGCGCCCGCTCGCGGACCCTCCCAGCCCCTCCATCCCGGCAACACCAAACCCCGCCATTGGACCCGCATTCACTGCTGCCAATTGCGCGGAGTTCCTGCCAGAGAACGCCAGGGCCATGGGTGGGCTCGTGGGCGTAGTTAACGACCCATGGATCGACTTCAACTCCATCTCCGCCGCCTCATGCGTCTGCGGCGTGGTCTGCGCGTTGGTCGCTATCGGAATCTCCGGCCGCCGGGTATACAGCGGTTGCGACAGAGGCTGAATGAAGCTCTGCGGCGCCCCCGCCACCAGAGAAAGTTGCACATTGTCCCAATCCACGCCTACCGTGTTATCCACAACCGCCCAACCCTGCATGGTTGCCGAGCCGTTGGCAGTTTGCGGGAAGACAATCCGGTACGTCGACTTCCACACCGGAACCGCGCTGATGTAACTCACACGCAACTGGCGTTCGCCCGCGCCGCGGTCTTCCAGCACCAGGTGGCGCACCTGCTGATCCTGCGCCGAGGCAACGATTTCAAGGTAATTGGCAAATTGCTTTTGCAGAGATGCGTCGATCATGCGCACCGAGACGGAATCCGTCAGTTCCGCCGTACGCAACGCTCCGGAATCTGTCGCGACGATGAGAAAGTAATGATCGTCGGAAGCCTGCCCATTTTTGTCCGTCTCCTTGCGAAATTCAATATTCACGAGCCTGCCCGCAAGGGGAGCGCCCGCGCCGGTCACTTCAACGCGCTGCCCGCGGAGGGCCTGGTAGAGGGCGATCGTCGCTGGAAAATCCTTCAGCCCCAGTGCCAGCGTTTTCAATTGCTCCTCGATGGGGGTGGTGGAGTTGTAATTGACCCCGCTGATCCGGCCGCCGCCTTCGTCCAGGACTGTCAAAGACTGCAAGACATCGTTCAACTGCGACGAGGTAAAGTCGATGGCCACTCGCTGGTTGCCGTTCACCGTCCCGGCGTGTTCAAAGTAGCCCACTCCGTTTTTGTAGAGCACGACCTTGCGTACCGGCAGGTCTTTGACCACCTGCGGTGGGGCAGACGGCGCCTGCGGCGCGGTGAGTTTCGACTTGGCTGCAGGCCCGGCTTGCGACTGCGCGGCAGCGGCGAGTGTGAACGCGGCAAGACTAAAAGCAACAAGACTGAAGACGGCAAGAATCCGGCGCATAGGGTCCTCCTCGGACCAACATATTGGAATGCTATTTCCTTGGACCCCGGCGGAGACGAAATGGTTCCCGGTAAAAATGCGAAAATCGCCGCTGTCCACTCCCTGCGAACGGGGCAACGGCGAAATCTTGCATGATTTGTGTTCACCTATTTTGAGGAGGATGCACATCGACCTGGCGCCGAATGGTGAACTGGGTCCCAACGGACAGGTCCGCGCTGGCTGGCGCCTGTTCCCCAGATCCGGTTGGACAAATGGCATCCGGGCAGGAAAAGGTGATCATCAGGGGCTAAATGCGACAGTTGTACTTGCGGCTTGTGCCGGAAAAGTGACAAGGGCCCGGGGCCTAAACAGGCCGCGGAAAAAGGCCCGAGTTCAACCGAAATACCCGAAAAGCGGGCCGCAGGGGCTGAAGCCTGTATTGATTCTGCGACACTTACGGCACGACTAAAGTCGTGCCCTGACGCTTTCTGCAGTCTCAATGGAATTTTGCAAGAGGCTCAGGATTCCGGCTTTAGCCGCTGCGGAATTGCAAACAATTGAAATCAAAGAGACGCAGGGGCTAAAGCCCAACATCTTCCTGCTGAACTGGCGGCACGACTGAAGTCGTGCCCTGACGCTTCTTGCCCTCTCCGTGGAATTTTGCAAGTGGCTCCAAGATTAGAAATAATCTAGATAAAGACATCCTCTTCGTTTGTGGAGACATCCACTTGGTCACGTTCCCAATGCTTCTTAAGAGAGAACTCATCGATTATGAAGTGATTGAAGGCCGCGTTGGCGTCACGAACCTCAACACGTTGGACTATCGCGCATTGAAATACGCTCAGGACACGGACATATTGGGCAGAACCGACTGTTTCTGTCTCGTAGACTGAGAGCTTGTAGCTTTTATGCTACAATCTTCTTG
>Ga0224554_1001755_pt1 | contig 12882 bp, 5 predicted proteins | sample 714S22024metaG_FD_180666 | JGI IMG/M metagenome (GOLD analysis project Ga0224554, IMG submission 180666) | Peat soil microbial communities from Stordalen Mire, Sweden - 717 S2 20-24 | ecosystem: Environmental > Terrestrial > Soil > Wetlands > Peat | place: Sweden: Norrbotten County, Stordalen...
CGACTCCAATCCCGCTTCCACGGTTGGCTCCATCTTGCTCGCCTCAGAGGTCTTGCTCCTCCTGCTTGTACCAACCCCAAGCATAAAACTCGAATCAAATGTGCGAAAGAAATCCTACGTTATCCGAGGATCAAGCCGGGCAAATTTAGAGAGCTTGCCGGGTCCCAAGCGTGTAAGAATGCGCAATTCCTGGGAAATCGAAGGGCCGTGACGAGTGACTGAGCGGTTCAGTACGGTAAATATCGACGGTCGCTTTTGTAGAAATGGCACAACCGAGCGATCGGTCGTTTCTAAAACTGCCTACGTCTTTTCAATTCTGATCAGCTTTGCGCTGGCGATGGGAAGTGAAAGATGCAGGACGTCGGATACGAGTATGCGATCCGCTGAATCAGCATACCGAATCAGATACTCTCCCTTCTCCAATCCATTGATTTCCAACTCAACCTTCTTCACCACGCCTGTCGAATCGCTGAGACGAAGTTCCCAGTGCTTTCCGCCATCGCTCATCGTTACTTGGTCGATTTCTCCCTGCGCGGCCTCGAGATCGATTTTCTGCGGAACGAATCTTAGGCGCTTTTTCAAGCCATCCCGGGGATAGACGCGAATTTCACTGCCTGAAGATTCCACGCGGCAACCGCAACCTATCAGGCCAAAAGAATCATCCTGCATGACATAGGACTTTGCGGCCTTTAGAAATCCGAACTGCGCGATTCCGCCATCCAGTGTCTTGGGAGGAGTGAAATCGAAAATGCCCGGTGTGGAGATGAAATGAGCAAAGCACATTCCGTCGGAAAGCAGATCGACCGCCACGCTCATAACGCCCGCGTATCCTTTGATGAATGTGTCCAGGTCGCCGGTGTCTTCAAATGCGCGCAGCAAAGCCCAGCCATTGGTCGACTCGGTGTACCAGCAGGTCAGATCGCCCTTGTTGTCATTGCCATATTGGAACCAGACGGGCTGGTTACCACCTCGGAGCGCTTTGATAATTTGCAGGGTCTTGAGGTTCTTCTCGGTATTGCCAAAGTAGCGGGTAAAGAAATAGACCTGCTCCTGCGCGGTTGTGTCGGCGGGGTACTCGGAGGAGTAGGGATAGGGATCGCCGAGGAAGACTTCGTTGCACTTCCTGATTTGTTCCAGAAGGTTACGATATTCTTCCTTCCAGCTTTCCTTTCCGAGGTCGTCGAGAATGTTCAGGGCGTTTGAACCGCCCATCACGCCGATGTGCCCCCAGGGTACGGTCTGGAACATATAAAGGCATGTTCGGTACGACATCCTCAGGTAATCCTCCGGGCTCCTCCGTGTCAGCATCCCATAGCGCCTGCCGATGCGGTACATGGCGTGATAAATGTTCATCACGTGAGCGTAGTTGTACGATCGATACGTTGCCTCGGCTCGTTCTACAGTCCAGTGGCTCCAGGGGCTCGATGGATACCTGAGCTTCCAGTAAAGAGAGGCAATGACCGCGAATGTTTTGGGATCCTGAATGTACTTGAAAAGGCAATCGTCGATGTAGGCTTCCAGTGCGGCCACTTCTTTGGGCGAAGGGTAGTAGACGTTCTTCTCGGCCAGGAACAATGGCTCGGAAAATCCGAACTCGGCGTCGCTTCCGCCCACTTCCGATACTTCATCCGAGTCGAGAAACGTGCTTCCTGTGCGATGGTCGAAGGGCAGGAACATGTGGTGACGGTGATAGGGATCGTCAGGGTTCTCGTAGAATTCCCGATCCACGATGAATTGCCCCCGGGCCTTGAGCAGTTGCGCGATGTCCTCGATGCAGTAAAAGTGCAGGTTGGTCCAGCGGCCGGCATAGTGCAGTTTCAGGCTTTTCTGGCCTCGGCCCTTGAACGACAGCGTCAGCAAGGTCTTGTCGTCGACGCGCTTCTTTTCCTTGATCGTGATGTTGTCCGAAAGGAAGTCGATCTTATCCACGTCGGATTTCGTCTTCAGCTCAACATAGGCATCGGAATCTTCCTGAATCACCATGGCGGGCAGAACGCGGATGCCGAGGTTGCCCGCCTTGTAAAGTTCTTCGCGAATTGCGTCATAACTCTCCACGAAGACGAATCGAAGTTGGCAGAACCACTTCTCTCCCGGCTGCAAGACCAGCGACGTGTGCCCGTTGATCCAGGGATTCTTATTCCATCCCCGCAGGTTCCTTGTGGCCCAGGAGCGGACAGCCAAGATGTTTGGCCCCTCCCACCAGTACACCTTTTCCCCGAACGAACTGTCGTCGCGATAGACGCACTCAAATGCCGTGTCCTGCATGGTATGGAGGAGTAGAAACGGCGCATCGCCCAGAGGACGCTGAATGAGCACATACGAACTGTGCCCGCCAATGTAGTGGTGAGCCACGACCTTTTGTTCGTGGTACTGCTTCTGGATTCGGGGATATTGCTCGAGATAGACGGAGAACGGATCGGCGGGATCTCTCAGCGGGTGCTCCGTCTCGTCAGGAGGAAATGGCTGGCCGGTCTTTGGGTCCCGGTAGAATTCGCCGAAGTCATCGTTCACCATCAAAGGGAATCCAAGGTCGCCGAGCTCCAGAACGCGATCCGTGACGTTGCGAAGTTCGATATCCCAAAGCAGCGATCGGCCTTCTCCTCCGCGATATTTCATTGCGAGACTGAAACTCCGGAGGCCATCCTCATTCGCCGATGTTCCCTCATAGTTCACGGCAAATGTCCCGGTATTGAAGCTCACCCGCCGAATATCGCCAGACCTTCCGGTCAGCTCCGGCCTCCAGTTTCCCTTCAGAACAAAGTTCGAACGAGGGGACCAATTGTGATGGGCTGGGTTGGTATCGGTGACATCCCAGACATGCGTCACCAGATCTCCGGTCCAACGGGAGTTCGAGACATCGACACCTGGCGTGTTTTGTTCGTTCCCGATAAAGTTCGTTCCCAGCGGATCGCCCATTCGGGTGATTGAGCAGATTGAACCGTACCTTCGATCGAATGCGACGATCATGTCGCCTGCGGCGAGTTCCACGAGGGGATTCTCATGCGGGCCCAGGGGCGCCATCGAAGCGCCGGGCGTGGATTTCGCATCGCTGTGCGGCTGCGGTAATTGAGAAGTCGATGGTTCTGCCCCTGCAGCCTGATTCAACGGGTCCGCAAGGGGCATTGCCTTCCCTGAGCCAACAGCCAATAGAGTCGTAGCTCCCGCTGCACCAACGTCTCTAAGGAGTTCCCGGCGAGTCATTCGTTTACTCATGGAAGTCTCCCGGATCAGGAGTTATCTGGCCCCGGCAATGCTCACAGATCCCTCGGCGTCGGATTGGGGGCAGCTATTCAGGCAACACGAAAGAACCTTTCACTTCGAACGTCCCTTGCACTGTTGGCGCGCCGGTATTGGGCTGTCCGCCGCCGATCGACACGGAGTATTTGCCCTCGGGAATGATCAGCTCGCCCGTTTCGGTCACCATGCTCAGGTCGCGCGGCTTCAGGTCGAAGCGTACTCTTTCCGACTGGCCAGGATCGAGGTGCAGGCGCCGGAATCCGCGCAGTGCGCGGATCGGCGAGCCCGCTACATCCGGGAAGCTGAGATAGAGCTGCGCCACCTCGTCGCCGGCGCGCAGGCCCGTGTTCGTCACCGTCACGTCAGCGGTCATCGGTTGCCCCGCGGCAATGGGACTGGATGGAAGTGACAGATCGCTGTAAGAGAACGTGGTGTAACTAAGGCCATAGCCAAAGGGGTAGAGCGGTGTGCCCTGGAAGTATCGATAGGTGCGATTCCTCATCGAGTAGTCCTCGAAGGGCGGAAGTTGATCGACGCCGGTGTAGAAGGTTAGGGGCAAGCGGCCGGCGGGATTGTTCCTTCCAGAGAGCGTTTCCGCGACAGCGGTCCCGCCCTCTTCGCCGGGATACCATGCATCGAGAATGGCGTTGACGTGCTCCTTGGCCCAATTGACTGCCAGAGCACTCCCGTTGGTGAGAACGAGCACGACGGGCTTGCCGGTCGCCACAACCGATTCGAGCAAATCCTCCTCTGGCCTGGGCAGATCGAGGCTGGTGCGATCGCCGCCCTTGAAACCGGGCTCGCTCACCTGCATCTCCTCACCTTCCAGCTCGCTGGTGATGCCGAGAACGGCGATCACCACGTCAGCATTCTTTGCTGCTTCGATCGCCTCGGGCTGCAACCTGAGATCGACCTTCGACCAGACCAGCCTGGCGTTGGGAGTATCGTGCTCAGGTGGCGTGTACTCCACATGGAGGGCAGCCGGCTTGCCAGCCTCCAGGTGCACGCGGCCAAGCTTGGCTTCGTTTGGATCGCCGCCATAGGAGGACGTGACGTCTTTGCCTTCGAGCTGCACGCGGAAGATTCCATTCGCCTTGAGACCGAGATTGTAATCACCGGTTTCGGTCGCTTTCAGTGAGCCATCCCAGCTAATGGAGAGCGGGTGCAAATCAGCAGCTTCGGGCGGTAACGGCTCAGCTGCTGCATCCAATGTTGAGTAGACGCGCTGCATAACCGGTTTCATGATCTTGAGATGATTGACGTCCGACACGTCGAGCCGGGAGTAACCAACCTTGATGCCCGGTTTTCCGTCCACTGACAGCGCGGAGGTTGGAACAGGATCCGCTTCGTGGCGCAGGAACTGCGATCCGGGAACGTGCTGAATGTCAGCGCCCGCAAACTCCTTCCGCAGGCCTTCGAGAATGGACACCGTGTGCGTGGGAGTACCGTTGTAGTTGCCGAGCAGTACCTTGCTTTGATCGGCGAGAGGCCCGATGACGGCGATCTTGATGCCACTGGTCTTGAGTGGGAGTGTGCCGTCGTTCTTCAAGAGCACCATCGACTCATCGGCAATCTTGCGCGCGAGATCGTGGTTCTCAGCGCTGTTCAGTTGGCGATCATCGATCTTGTCGTACGGAACCGTTTCCGGCGGGTCGAACATGCCTAGTTTCATGCGCGCGGTGAAGAGGCGGATAAGCGCGGTATCGATGTCGCGCTCTTTCAGGTAGCCTCTCTTGACGGCTTCGAGGTACGGCTTGTAGTCGCTAATGCCGTTTGCCTTGAAGCCGATATCGGCGCACGCGTTGTCCACGCCGCGCTCAATGCTGATCGCCGAAGCCTGGGCCTGCGTCGGTTCGTAGTGATGACCCTGATAAATATCCACCACGGCGCCGCAGTCAGAAACGACATACCCTCTGAAATCCCACTTGCCGCGGAGTTGATCCTGGAGCAGGAACTGGTTCGCGCAGGCGGGCTCGCCGTTGAGGCTGTTGAAGGCGCACATAACGGAGCCTGCTTTTGCCTCAATGACGGCCGCCCGGAAAGCTGGAAGGTAAGTGTCGAGCTCATCATGCTTGCTGACCGTCACGTCTGCGGTGTGACGCAATGGCTCGGGACCGCTATGCACCGCGAAATGCTTGGGCGTCGAGATCACGCGATAATACCTGGGGTCGTCGCCCTGCATGCCGGTGACGAACGCAACGCCCATGCGCGCGGTGAGGTAAGGGTCTTCCCCGTAAGTCTCCTGACCGCGGCCCCAGCGTGGATCGCGGAAAATGTTGATGTTGGGCGCCCAGAAATCAAGGCCCTGAAAGATGTCGCTGGATCCCCCATTGGCTTTGAGAGCCTGCGCATGAAGGACGCGCCCCTCGGTACCGATGACAACGGCCATCTTGTGAATAGCGTCCGGATCGAAGGTGGCAGCCAGACCAGTGGGCTCGGGAAACTCGGTTGTGCCATCGCGCATAACGCCGTGCAGCGCCTCGCTCCACCAGTCGTACGCAGGCACACCTAATCTCGGAATCGGACGAGCCTGATTGACGAGCTGACTCGCTTTTTCCTCAAGTGTCATGCGACCCACCAGGTCAGCCGCGCGCTGCTCGGCCGGAAGGCTGGTGTCAAGATACGCCGGCTTCTGCTGGGCCAGGCCACTCCAACTGCAGCACAACATTGCGGCGACTCCCAAATGCATTCCGAACAATTTCATGGATTCCTCGCTGAGATCTGAAGTGGGCTTGTTCCTTACCGAGACAGTGGACTCGGAGCACAAATTGAAGGTGGCCAAAGTTATCCCACGAGCGGCCAGCCAAAGACAGAATAGTCTGCCCGCGCTACCGCTCACTGAAGGTTGCGTCAATGCAGATACCATCTGGTCTGTGCATGGTTACCAGGCTATTTGAATCGCTTGGCCATGGTTCGCCCGCCGCGATCATCTTCCCCATGACCGAGACGATTGCCAATTAATTCCTCTCGCTCAATCTGGACCGTGCAACGATGTAACCCGCATTCTGGGAGCCGCCCCGATTGTGGCAGAGACCCCACGCTTAGCCTGCTTTGCCGAGATCAATCGTTATCTGATGTCCACTGTAAGTTGCAGTGCGATCCAGTCCTGACCCCGAACCCATTCCGATACCGTGCTCCTCTTTCACCAGCACGATACGGAACGTTAGCTTGTTCGGCATGCCCGGGAACGCACCGGCGCGATCCCCGACAGAGAGCATCTTGCGATGATCATCCCAATGCAGGCGAATCGTTGCTCTGGCGCCAAGCTCGTATGCATAGCCATCCCCGCTGTCTTCGTAAAGCAGGAAGTCGGCATCTTTTCCTCCATAAATGCGAATCTCCAGGGGGTCTTCCGCCTCTGCCGTGGACTGCACAACGGGTCCCATTGGGACAATGCTGCCTGACTTCACCAATATTGGAATCTGGTCCAATGGGGCATCAGCCACAATCGTCTGTCCACCGTGATAGGTTTTTCCAGACCAGAAGTCTACCCAGTCGTTGGCCGCCGGCAACACGACATTACGCCTCGTTGCATTCGGCTGCGCTATGGGATTCACCAGTAACGAATTGCCAAACAGAAATTCGTCATCGACATCCCTCACAGCAAGGTCATTCGGGTAAACAAATGGCAATGCCTGCATGACAGTTTCTCCGCGGCTGGTGACGCCCCAGGCTGTGGAGTATATGTAAGGCATGAGACGATAACGGAGTTCATCGTATTGCGTCAGGATCTTCTCCACCTCGGGACCGTAGTTCCACATCTCAGTCTTCGATTGATATCCGTGAATTCGTAAAATGGGGCAGAAGGTACCGAACTCGAACCATCGAATCAGCAGTTCGTGGTAGTCCGTCGATGCATATTGGTCAGGTGAACGGAAAAAACCGCCAACATCCGTCGTCCAGTAGGGAAAGCCGGACATTGCGAAGCTGAGGCCCGCTGGGATTTGCCGCCGCAGTGTCTCCCAGTTCGCTGAGATATCGCCTGACCAGGATATGGAAGCATTGCGTTGCTGCCCAGCATACGCTGACCTGGTCAAGATCGCGACCCGCTTGCTTTCGGTCGAGGCCCTTTGCCCGTTATAGACTGCTGAGGTTTCAAACAGCGGATATGCATTGCGAACCGTCTTTCCTGGCCCTAAGAAGGTATTGTCGTCCTTGAGAGGATCGCCTTCCGGTTCAGAAGCATCCAACCACCACCCGTCGAGGCCGTCGTGGAACAGCCCGCGATTCATCTCCGACCAAAACAGCTCTTGCGCCTTTGGATTGAACAGATCCGCCCAGTCTTCCTTTGCCTGCGTCTCTCCGGGCTCGCGATGGTCCGCCTCAGACGTCAAGACCAGGTGATCTCTCTTCATATCTTGATCGACGGCTGTCTCGGCTCCAAACTTTGCCCACACCGATGCCACTAAATGAAGATTCTTGTGGTGTAGTTGCATCATCATTTGCGCCGGATCAGGATAGTAGCGTTCATCGAAACGCATGGCATTCCAGCCGTATTTGCCCCAGTACTGCCAATCCTGAACAATCACATCGACCGGAATCTTGCGCTCACGAAATTCTGCGGCCGTGTCCAGAATCTGCTGCTGACTTGAATACCGCTCCCTGCACTGCCAAAAGCCGTAGGCCCACATTGGAAGCAGAGGAGCAGCGCCCGTGAATTCTCTGTACTCGGCGATCACCCGGCTCGGCTCCGGCCCATAGATGAAGTAATAATCAACCGCCTTGCCCACTTCGGAGCGAAAGGCCATTGTGTCCGACGGTGCACGCACGGAGAGTTCAGTATGCCCCCTCGATTCCGCGATCACCTTATAAGTTGTATTCGCCGCCAAATGCTTCTTCCCGCCCACGAATCCTGGAAGCCACATATTCGTGAGGTCAATCACTTTGTCGTCATTGACGGTGAGTCGGAGCTTATCCCTTCCATTGCCGCTCAACAGAAATCCGTATTCCCCTTCTCGCCCTGTGTGGAACGTGCCCGCGCCATCTTCGCTTAGATGGATCACCTCTGTCGTCGGATTGAAATCCGTCAGCGCCGAATTGTTCCACAGCAGGCCATACCCGTTCGTCGAAATGAGAAATGGGATCGAGATATTTGTATTTGCCTGCAGCAGCCGAATCGGTATGTTGCGTATGTTGAAGAACCCCTCCTGATGCTGTCCCAAACCATAGAGAGCTTCATCTGCTGACATTAAAAAGTCCTGGCGAATCTCATAGGTCTGCATTCCGTCGACATCAACGGGGGTAATCGTTCGACCGCCGCTGGGCTGCTCGCTCAGCACGGGCTGCCCGGCGGCCGTCAAAAATCGCACGGAGTTTGTTGCACGGTCAATTTCGATCCTCAACGCACTTGTCTTGATCGATACAGCCGAAGCACTGGAGGAAACCGTGAATGGGGCTCCCCCGCACGGACGAATTACGGCAGGTACGATAGGTTTTGCATTCTCATCGGTTGCACTCGCTACGATGTGGATGACTCGCTCGGAGCAGACAGCGACGTGTAGGGTCCCACTCGAAGAGTGAAGTGCGACGCCATTTGAACTTCGTTCGATCGCCTGTGCGTTGGAAAGCGATGGCAAAACGAGGGCAGCAATACATGCAGCCGCGCTGAAAGGAACAAGAAGGGCTCGCAAGGTGGAAGAAGACATGAGGTGTCGCTCCTTGAATCGTTGCCAAAAGATATGCAGGAACCCAATGAATCTCGGCTTGAAACCATTTGGTGAGTTGTCCCATCGCACCTCAACGCGAATTCGAATTGCTCAGGCGGTTTGGATATCGTTGGGCTCATGCAACGGTTTACTGCCGGCTCGTGTCGGTGGAGAGTTGTTCAATGGCTGTATGCGCTTGATCATCCCAGCGCTTGCGCAGCTGCTGCGATATTCGAATCTCTTCCGCAGCATCGTTCTTGTCGCCGGACTTTTCATACAGCCGGGCCAGTTGATAGTGAATGCTGCCATCCACGTCGCTGACCAATCCCAATTTGTATTCCGAGATAGCCTCTGAAATGCGGTTCGTCGCCGCATATACCTGCCCGAGTACAACGTGAAGGCGGGGGACGAGGTCTGGATCGAGGTCCTGGCACCTGGAGAGATACGGTTCGGCCTCTTCAAACTTGTGCCCCTGCACCAGGATTTCGCCCGCCAGCAAATTTGCTTCAGGATCTTCCGGCGCCTCCGCCAGGAGAGACTTCGTAAGCTCGAATGCTTCATCTGTTTTCAGCTCGGTGAACAACACAATCGCCAGGTTGAGGCGCGCTGCGTGGCTCGCCGGATCGATGGCGAGTGCTTTTCGATACTCTTCCTCCGCATCGCTCCAGCGCCGCTTTTGGCGAAACACATCTCCTGTGAGGACATGCATCCGGGGAGAGTTGGGATCGATCTCGCCGGCTTGCGTGAGCGTGGCAACCGCCAGCTTTTGATCGGCCTTGGTTTCCCAATACAACCCCCGCACCAAAGTCGCGGGATTTGCTTTTTGGCGCTGGGCGGCCTTGGAAGTTGTGAGGAAATCGCCTGTGTAGAAGGAGCAAGATGCAAGGAGTTGCTGTTGAGCGCTATTCAGCGTTTCCAGCTCCGGCTTCAAAACTTGATCGCAGGCAGCATACATGCCCGCCGCATAAAGCGTTTCCGCATCTGTCGGCAACGGTGCCCGCGCCGCTTGAGTCGTCTCAGCCTCTTCGATTTCTGTGGCTGGCAACGTGTCGGAAAGGAACGCCTGTTCGACAATGGAGCCAAGATCAACTGAGAAGTCTCCGGCGCTCTGGTGCTTGCGCGCCAGATCGGCCAGCGCTTTCGCTTGGTCGGCGGATAGAGCGTCGTGGAAGAGATGCAGGTTCGACTGAATGAATCCAGCATCGTCCGCTGCAATCGAAGCCAGCGCTTTGAGTGCGGCCTCTGGATGTTCTTCAGCAGCTTCCGCGACAGCAATACCAAGGGTCGCCAATCCGCAATGAGATTCGGTCCGAGTCTCTGTTTTGAATTGCTCACGCGCTTCAGCGATCTTCTTTTCGCGAAGCAGCGCAATCCCGAACTCAGCGTGAGCACACGGTGCCGGTGAAGCAGATGAGATCGCGGCCTTGTATGCGTTCTCGGCTTCAACCAGCTTGCCCTCCTCGGCAAAAGTCTCTGCGGCCCGCAGGCTGACGAACGGCGAATGGTTGTAAGTCGAAGTCATGAGACGCGCATCACTGTCCACCTGCTTTAAATAGACAGTCCCGAGGCCGAGCCAGGCGTTTCCATCATTCGGAGCCAACCGTATTGCTCTCCAGAAGGCGTCGGCGGCGCGGTCACCACGGTTCATCATCGCGTAAGTTTTTCCCAGAGAGAGTTCGGCCAGCGGATCCCTGGGATTTAGCCTGGTAGCAGTTTCGAGCAATGGCAGGGCCGCATCGGGTTTTTGGGTTTTAAGGTATTCGATGCCCAGAAACAATTGGGGAACATAAAGAGCCGCGTTCAAGCGTATCGCCTGTTTAAAGCTCTGAATGGCGTCGGCAGATCTTCCCGCTTCGTGATATATGAGCCCCAGATTGGCCCAGAATTCCGGAATGGTGGGTTCGAGTTCAGTAGCTTTGCGATACGACTCCGCCGCAGCACTAAAATCTCCCCTGGACTGTGCCGCAGCGGCATCGGCCAGGAGAGATTGAAGAGCTTGCTCGTGATCTTGCGCCAGAGCCATTCCGGTCACGTTGAAATTCGTGAATGGAATGGCCAGGCACAGTGCTAGAGCGGCCCACCTCATTTGGACACTACCGATAAATACGGATTTTGAATCCCAATTCCATCTGGTTGTGCTCACATTAACCTTGCCGGTTTGAAGAAGTGCCGCGGCGGATGGAACCCAGTCTCGCTCGAATGTTGGGGCTACCTTCAGCATGACATTGTATATACCCGAGTCTCCGGCTCTTTGAACAATGTTTTCCTGCGTTGTTAGGTTGAAGCCTTACACCGTGGCGGTGAGACTCTAGATCGCCGGCGCACTGAGTTGTGCCTTCCGGAGTGCAAGCGGCTCCAGAGCGCATAGTTGACGCGCACTGAGAGTAAGCGATAACTTGATTGTTACTGACAAGGTACAGCACGGTACTGTTCGAGAGCGATCTCGAACGAAATATGGACCTTGCCATCGTCAATATGCTGGAGTACAGTACCGCGCAGATGGGAACTTCCGTCGGGGGGACAGATGGAACACGCGGTTGAGTCCAACGAAACCCGGCAGCGAGGGGCCGCTCCTCACGAAATCCCTGCGGCACAGATCCAGGAGGCGCTCGCTGAAGTCCTGCTGAGTGTTTCCTTCCGCTCGAGTAAGCAATCTCAGCAACTGCTCCGATACATCGTTGACCAGACACTCTCAGGACACGGGGAGCTCTTGAAAGAAAGAGTGATTGGGGCAGACGTCTTTGGCCGGCGTCCGGACTACGATACAAATTCTGACCCCATCGTTCGGGCGCGAGTGGCGGAACTCAGAAAAAGGCTTGCCCAATTCTACGTCGGAGCGGGCGCCAACAGCACCGTTCGAATTGAAATCACTCCGGGTTCTTATCAAGCTTCGTTCTTAACTACGCCTCAGGCGCTGGCGACAGCAACAAAGAGCGGCAACGCCGAAACCGTCCATCGTGTGGCGCCAGAGCCTGGACTGGTTCCCGTCGCCATTCCCCAAGTCTCCTTCCCGGCCGCGGCAACCGGTTCAGAGATCAAGCCGCGAAAGAACCGGGCACTTTGGGTGATCTCGATACTTTGTGTCCTTGTACTGGCATCATCTTTGTTTTTGTTCTGGCCGAAGAGTCCAGTTGAGCAATTTTGGGAACCTCTATTAGGGACATCGAAACCGGTGCTGATTTACACCGGGTCAAACCCGGTTTACCTGCCGACCGCCGAGTTCCTCGAGAAATACAGAGCTACGCACAAGCTTGATGAACTGGATGCGCAGGGGCATGAATTTCTGATTCCGCTTACTCCCGATCAACAACTCGGCGTGAGCGATCTTATGGCCGTCAGAGATACCTATGTGACCCTCGGAGACGTCTCAGCAAACGTCGCGGTGGTTGCCTTCCTGACGCGCAACAAGCGGAGCTTCGATCTTCGTTCCGGAGAGGACGTCGTATTTGGGGATTTTCGCGAATCTCCGTGCGTTTTGATCGGCGCTTTCAATAATAGATGGACGATGCAAATGACCGGTGATCTCGGATTCGTGCTTGGCCCTGGGATGACGATCCGGGATCGATCCGACGCAAGGCGGGTTTGGGCGCCGCTCATTTCATCCGACAACAAGATCCTTGTTGACTATGCCATCGTGGCGCGGCTACCTCATTCGAATACAGGCGCGCCTCTTGTGGCCATTGCCGGAATCACTCAAAGCGGCACTCGTGCGGCTGCTGAATTTATCACCAGCCCGCAGGAGATAAGAGAGTTAATCAAATCGGCACCAAAGAATTGGATCAATGAGAACGTGGAATTTGTCCTTCAGACAAAGGTCGTCAACGATATCCCTACCACGCCTACCGTCGTTGCCGTGCGCTACTGGTAGGCGCTCGATAACGTAGGATTTCTTTCGCACATTTGATTCGAGTTTTATGCTTGGGGTTGGTACAAGCAGGAGGAGCAAGACCTCTGAGGCGAGCAAGATGGAGCCAACCGTGGAAGCGGGATTGGAGTCGGC
>Ga0224554_1001759_pt1 | contig 12853 bp, 11 predicted proteins | sample 714S22024metaG_FD_180666 | JGI IMG/M metagenome (GOLD analysis project Ga0224554, IMG submission 180666) | Peat soil microbial communities from Stordalen Mire, Sweden - 717 S2 20-24 | ecosystem: Environmental > Terrestrial > Soil > Wetlands > Peat | place: Sweden: Norrbotten County, Stordalen...
GGCCCATGGCCTGCACGTGGAAGAAATCGCCGCCGACCTCGCTAGCCGGGCTGTAGACGGATTCGACCTCGAAGCCGGGCGTGACCAGTCGTTCCTGGGGGATGAGCAGCTCCTGCACGCCGCGCGCGGCGGCCATCTCGTTGGTGGCGTGTTCCTGATCGCGCTGGACGCGGAGGTAGCGGAAGAAGACGATGAGCACAATAACGAGGATGCCCGCGTAGCCGCCGATGGTGGAGATGTTTATGGGGATGGGGCCAGCCCGGAGGGTGAGCGGAGAAGCGTAGGAAGAGCCGATTTCGCCGCTCAAGGCGGAGCCGACGATGGAATCGACAATGGCGACCAGGCTGAAACCCAGTGGAACGAGGAAGAGGCCGGCCTCGAAGTTGCGGCGCGTCGCGGCGGAGATGAGGGTGCCGAAGATGAAGATGGACCAGCCGATGATCCAGACGAGGCTGGAAACAAAGATGGCAACGAGAAAGAAGATGACTCCGCGATGAAAGAGGAAGATGAGCGCGGGGCCGACTCCGGCCAGAACCGGCGCGGTGTAGCGGAGACCGCGGATGTACCAGCGCTGCTTGAGGGAGAGGAAGGCGACGAGGAACTCGAAGAAGAGATAGGCGGAGATGAGCAGGAGCTGGAGCACGATCGTGACGCACCAGATGGCATTGAGGCGCGCGGAGCTGCCGGCCAGTTCGACGAAGCCGATGGGCGCTGCAGAGAGCTCGTGCAAGGCCAGCCACAGGTATTCAGGGTGGCCTTTTTCAGAGAAGTAGAGCGCGAAGAGAAAGACGGCGAGCACCACGAGGAGGATGGAGTAGATAAGCTCGGGCAGGCGCTCGAAGAGCATGCGATCGGACCAGAGATTGAGCTCGCGCTGAATATCGACGGGGTTGCCGAGGAAGAGCGTGCGCGTGGCGAAGAAGCCGGTGTAGGCGTCATTGCCGAATGCGGAGTAAATGACGCGCACGACCACGGTGAGGGAGGTTTGGGAGGGATCGAGGTTCAGATTGTAGACGCGCGAGATGGGCTGGAATTCCTCGGGCGTGTCGCCGTGGGGGCCTTCAGGCTGGATCTGCTCGCCGTTGGCAAAGACTTCGGGACTGAGTCCGGGCGAGCCGAATTCGAGAGAGGTACCGTGCGTGACGGGCAATTCGATGAGGAGCGCGAGCGGCCCGTGATGGGGAGCGAGCTGGACGTGAAGGCGAAACCATGCATAGCGGCGGGCGGGGGCTACCGGTGTTGGGGCAGTGGAGGCTCCTGTGGACGGCTTTGAGGTGGGGGTGGGCGCGTTTGCATCTTCGTCGGGGACTTCGCCGATGGAGGGTTTGGCATCGCGGACGGCCCATTTGGAGTCGTCGAATGTTGGCAAAGACGCGGCGAGATCGGATGTGATGCCGACGCGCCAGCTCTTGTTGAGGGCGACGGGAGAGCCGAGGCTGGTGGCGTCGAAGATGGCAGGCGCGACTGCCGGCGCGGAGAGCTTGGTGGATTTGGGGCGGATGTGAGGCCTGGCGGGCGTGGCGGTGGCGGGATTTGGGGACGGAGGCGCGGCCTGGGCGGCAAGCAACGCTGCTCCGCAGACGGCAAACCAGACTGCTGTCACAAACTTGAGCCGCAAAGCGCCTCCCAGGGACTATTTTCTTCAATGTACTGGAAAGACGGGGAACGTGGGAACAGGGACCGAGGGAACAAGGGAGTGCGGGCGAGGACGCCCGCACGACAGCCGGCGAGGACACCGGCGTTACAAGGGGACCGAGGGAACAAGGGAGCAGGGTAGCGAGGAGGCACGCGATAGGTGGCAGGGACGAGGGCAGGCAGGGGGGAAAGGGAAAAATGTGGCTTTGCCTTTGTTGCCAAAGTGGCACATACTTGCGTCTAAGTGATAGAGAGAAGCAGGGCAGGGGCCCGGTGTGCGCTGAAGTCGAGGTGAGGTCATGAAGGCAACGGATCGCGTTGTATTGAGCACGGCGGTTCTGGCAGGGTTGGCTATGGCCGTGACCGCTGGAGTGTGGGCGCAATCGAGCGCGCCTGCGGCGGGCAATTCTCCAAGCGTCTCAGCTTCGGCGAGCGCGCCTGCGGCACAGGTTCCGGCGAATGCGCCGGCGGGCGACAGTGGCGCGCAGACGACTCCGGCCGGGGGTCCTACGACAACGCAACCAGCACAACCTGCTGCCGGCACCACGCCGGTGGGCGGAGATGCACCGCTGCCCGCGAAGCAGCCAGGGCAAAGTTCGGACCAGGGGGCGGCGCCGAATACGAGTGCAAGCGGAGCGGGGACGACTGCGGGTCAAGGGACGGCGACGACTGCGAGCAACACGCAGTTGATTCCTTGCGAGACGGCGAAGACGGAAGACAAGAAGGACAAGAAAGACAAGAAGAGCGATAAGGACAGCGACGATCCCGAGCCGGGCACGACGCCGGTGGGCGGCGATTGCTCCGGGCCGGCCCAAACGGTGGATGTCAACAAAGTTGTCGATCCCGGCAGCCAGATGATTCCGATTAAATCGGGCAGCATTGAGGATGTGAGCGCGGTGGGCAACCGCGAGATCGGCAAGCGCGGGCTGGGCAACTGGTACTCGACCGACGGCGAGATCAAGATGGGCAAGCAGTTCGCCGACGAGATTGAGAAGAGCACGAAGTTTATTACCGATCCGGTGGTGGACGAGTACGTGAACCGGATTGGGCAGAACATCGTGAAGAACTCCGACTGCAAGGTGCCGTTCACGATCAAGGTGATCGATTCGGACGAGATCAACGCCATGGCGCTGCCGGGCGGATTCTTCTATGTCAACTCGGGGTTGATTCTGGCGGCGGACGAAGAAGCGGAGTTGGCTGGCGTGATGGCGCACGAGACGGCTCATGTGTGCGCGCACCACGCAGCGCGCGAGATGACGCGGCTGAATTACGCTCAGATCGGCATGATACCGCTGATGATCATGCTTCCGTATGACTGGACCGGATACGGGATCTACGAGGCGGCGCAACTGGCGATTCCGATCACGTTCCTGCAATTCTCGCGCGACTTTGAGGCGCAGGCCGACTACCTGGGCGTGCAGTATATGTACCGGTCGGGCTACGATCCGCAGGCGTTCATCACCTTCTTTGAGAAGGTGCAGGCGCTGGAGAAGCGCAAGCCGGGGCTGGTGGCCAAGGCGTTCAGCGACCATCCGCAGACGCCGGACCGGATTTTGCACACGCAGGAGGAGATTGCGCGCATTCTTCCGGCCAAGGACGATTACCTTGTGACCACCTCGGAGTTCGAGGATGTGAAGGCGCGGTTAGCGCGGATCGAAGACAAGCGGCGGCTGGTCGACACAAAGGGCGGCGCCAAGCCGTCGTTGCGCAGAGCGAGCACCACGGATGACTCGGGTAGCTCAGGCGGCTCGGGCAATTCAACTGCTCAGACCGGCAGCAGCACAGGGGACTCGACGGACGGTCCGCCAACGCTGCATCGCCGCGACGACCAGAACTGAAGACAGAGATCAGAGATCAGAAAGCGGAGCGGCTTCCCGGCAAGGGAAGCCGTTCTGCTTTGTGGGCCGATGCGTTGACTAAGACTCGTTTCAAAAAGGCGAGGTGCTGGACTTACATCTGTCGCGCGGGGAGAGGGCCACGATTCTGAGCGACGAGAAGACGGCGTGGTGGCGGAAGGAAATGTGAAGAAGCAGGGAACAAGGGAACAAGGGAACGAGGGACCGAGGGACCGAGAAGGTGGGGAGCAAGGGAGCGAGGGAGCGAGATAACACCGAGCAGGGAGTTAGAGGTAGGGAAAAGAGGCCGGACCATCTGCTTCACGGGCCCTATGGGTTGGGGGCGGATGTGCAAGAAAGCGCAATGGGATGGGGTTTTTCCACAGGCATGCCGATTGGGAAGAGATCGGCGAAACCCGTGAAATTCCTGCAACTTACGGAAATTCCTTGAATGAACCGATCAAGTGGGGTTAAATACAGAAGTACCGGCCCGTTTTGCCGCAAGAACACCGCTTTCGATCCCGCTTTATCGGAAGGCAATTATGCGCAACGCTGCAGCCCGCTCCAACCTGCTGGTTCCTGAAATTCGCGAGGTCATGAACATTCGCCAGGCCTCGAACTACCTCGGCATCTCCGCCGACACTCTCTACAAGTACGCATCGGATGGGTTTGTGCCGGCGTTCAAACTGGGCAATCGCTGGCGGTTCAAGCGGTCGCGGCTTGACGAGTGGATGGACCGGCAGAGCGATCTGCATGCCGGCGGCGAAGTGGACGCGAGCAAGAAGAAGCCGGTACAGCGAGAAGCAGTTTAGCGAAGCCAGCCGTGGTAAAACTAAGCGCGTGGACCACTTCCGCCGCATGGGCGCGCTGCGCCGCAAGCTGACTCGCGCCGGGCTCCCCGGACTCCTCGTTACACACCCTCCAGATGTTCGCTATCTTTGCGGATTTACCGGTTCAAGCGCCGCGCTGGCCGTGACCCGCCGCGGCGGGCGACTGTTCACGGATGGGCGCTATACGGCGCAAGCCGCGGAAGAAGTGAAGGCCGCGCAGGTGCAGATTTCGTCGGGGTCGTCGGCGGTGGCGGCGACGCAATGGTTGGCTGCGCAAGCGGGGCCGGCCGCGCAGCCGGGCGTGGCGATGGCCGGGTTCGACGCGGCGAGAACCACTGTGGCGGAGCTGGCGCGATGGAAGAGTGAGCTGCCGAGCCGTTTGCGCAAAGGGTTCTTCCAGTCTGTGCCGGCGCCGTTGGTCGAACTGCTGCGCTCGGTGAAGGATGGCGACGAGCTGGCTTTGATGGCCGAGGCGGCGCTGGTAGGTTGCAAGCTGTTTGAGCACATTCTGAACGTGCTGCGGCCGGGAATTGCCGAGGTTGAAGTGGCGGCGGAGCTTGAGCACTACGCGCGGATGATGGGCGCCGAGGGAATGTCATTTGAGACCATCGTGGCGTCGGGATTGCGCTCGGCGATGCCGCACGGCCGCGCTACGGCTGCGCCGCTGCCGCGACATGGGTTCGTGACGCTTGACTTCGGTATAATCCACAAGGGTTACTGTTCGGATATGACGCGGACGGTCTTCCTGGGCAAGCCAAAGCCCGAGGAGCGAAAAGCTTACGAAGTGGTGCTGGAGGCGCAGGAAAACGCGGTAAACGCCGTGGCCGCGGGCGTGAGTTGCGCGGAAGTGGATGAGGCCGCGCGCAGCGTATTGCGCAGGGAGGGTTTGGCCGAGGCATTTACGCACTCGACAGGCCACGGAGTGGGGCTGGAGATTCACGAGCCACCGAGGGTTGGAGCGGGGCAGGCGACGCGTTTGCAGCCGGGAATGGTGATCACCATTGAACCAGGCATTTATCTGGCGGGCAAGTTCGGCATCCGCATTGAGGATATGGTGGCAGTAACGCGCAGCGGAGGGCAGGTGCTGACTCCAGCGCCCAAGGCGCTGATCGAGCTTTAGAATTGAGCTTTGAATTGCGGCGATCGGCCGCGTTGGCTGAAGGAAGTGAAATTGAAGGAACGAATGAAGCAACAAGACATTGAGGATCTGCGGCAACTGATTGAGTTTTTGAAGTCGCACGGTGTGTCCGAGTTCGACGTGGACCGCGGCGACCTGAAGATCCGTCTGAAATTCAATCCGCAGGAGGGCGCAGCGGCGGGGTTAAGCGACCTGGCGCGGCTGCTGCAGACAACGCCGCAAAGCGTGGCGCAGGCTGCCGCGGTGTCGCTGGCGGGATCGGTGTCATCGGGGGCAGCGGCAGAGCCGGCCGTGGATGCGGATGCCGGGCTGCACTTGGTGAAGTCGCCGATTGTCGGCACGTTTTATGGCTCGCCGTCTCCCGGGGCAGCGCCGTTCGTGACGCCGGGCGATCACGTGGAGAAAGGCCAGGTGATTGGCATTATCGAGGCCATGAAGCTGATGAACGAGATCGAATCCGATGTGGCGGGCGAGGTGGTGAAATGCCTGGTCTCGAACGGACAGGCCATCGAGTTCGGTCAGCCGCTGTTTTCGGTTCGGACGACGTAGGCGGACGCTTGGTTCCCGGAATCACATCGCTGACGCTCTTCCCAAAGGTCCTTCATGTTTCGTAAGGTAATGGTTGCCAATCGAGGCGAGATCGCGCTACGCGTGTTTAACGCGTGCCGGGAGCTGGGCATTCGCACGGTTGCCGTGTACAGCGAGGCCGACCGCAACTCGCTGCACGTGCGCTTTGCCGACGAGGCGATCTGCATCGGGCCGCCGCGCGCGGTGGACAGCTATTTGAACGTGCCGGCCGTGATTTCAGCGGCGGAAATTGCCGACGTGGAGGCGATCCATCCAGGATATGGGCTGCTGAGCGAGAACGCGAACTTTGCCGAAGTTTGCCGCGCATCGAATATCAAGTTCATTGGGCCGCCGCCTGAGGTGACGCGGCTGATGGGCGAAAAGGAAAAGGCGCGGCAGGCGATGAAGAAGGCGAAGGTACCGATTCTGCCGGGATCGGACGGGATCCTTGCTACGGCGGAAGAGGCGCGCGAGTGGGCCGAAAAGGTGGGCTACCCGGTCATTCTGAAGGCCAAGGCGGGCGGCGGCGGGCGCGGGATGAGGATTGTGCGCGACGCCGAGGATTTGCCCAACCTCTTTCACGCGGCCTTCACTGAAGCGGCCAACGCGTTCGGGAACGGCGAGCTCTACATGGAGAAGTTCATCGAGCAGCCGCGGCACATCGAGTTCCAGGTGCTGGCCGATGAGCATGGGAACGTGGCTTCACTGTTTGAGCGCGAATGTTCGATTCAGAGGCGGCACCAGAAGCTGATTGAGGAGGCGCCGAGCCTGCAGGTGACGCCGAAGATGCGCGAAGAGGTGGGCCGGACGCTTTGTAAGTGCATGGGCGAGATCGGCTACCAGAATGCGGGGACGGTGGAGTTCCTGATGGACGCGAGTCATCAGCTCTACTTCATCGAGATGAACACGCGCATCCAGGTGGAGCATCCGGTGACGGAGGCGATCACGGGCGTCGACATGGTGAAGGCGCAGTTGAGGATTGCGGCCGGCGAGCGGCTGGATGCGATTCTGCCGGCCAAGCTGGAGATACGTGGTCACGCGATCGAGTGCCGGATCAACGCTGAGCATCCAAGTAAATTCACGCCGTCGGCGGGAAAGATTACAGCCTTCAATGTGCCGGGCGGGAACGGAATCCGCGTGGATACGGCGCTTTATGCCGAGGGAGTGATTCCGCCGTATTACGACTCGCTGATCGCGAAGCTGATTGCGCACGGAGTGGACCGCGCGGAGGCGATGGCAAAGATGGAGCGGGCGCTGAGCCAGTTCATCGTTCAGGGGATCGATACGTCCATTTCGCTGCACGAAAAGATCTTTCAAGACGCGGGGTTCCGGGCGGGCGATTTCGATACGGGGTATGTGGAGCGGTTCCTGGCCGCTCGTGCCGAGGCGGAGAAGCAGTCGGCGTAGGGCGGGCCTATTGGCCGAGCACATTCGGTTTCGCTGGCAAATATCTGATTCAAAATAAGTGAACAATTCCTAGAGATGAGTCGCAGTAGGTTTTTGGGTCACCGAGGCCAGCAGCAGGGCTGTGGAAAAGATTATCGCTTTTTATTCGCCTATCTATCCAGAAATCAGTTATGCTGTCTGGGCAATGAGGAGGTTGCGTGAATGGACGCACAGAAAGCACTAATTGCCGAATTTGATCGCGAGGCCGCAAAGACCCGGAGGATGCTGGAAGCGATCCCGGTCGACGCCGATTTCAACTTCAAACCACATCCCAAGTCGATGAGTCTGGGACGGCTGGCCGGGCATCTCACAGATTTTGTGGGCGACTGGGGGAATCACACACTGACGCTGGACAAGCTGGAGTTTGCAGCGGATCACAAGTGGGAGCCGTGGGTACCGGCGAACAGAGCTGCGGTGCTGGAGAAATTTGACCGCGAGCTGCCTAAGACACGTGCGGCGTTGGTGGCGCTTTCGCCGGAGAATTGGGACAACAACTGGCAGTTTGTGTTTGGCGGGAAGGCCTGGATCGACGACACCAAGTACAACGTGTTTCGCGAAACCGTTTTGAACCACATGATTCACCATCGCGGGCAGTTGACCGTGTATCTGCGGCTGCTGGGCGCAAAGGTGCCTGGAGTGTATGGGCCGTCGGCGGATGAAATGCCGGGAATGTGAGAAACGAGGAACAAGGGAGCAAGTGAGCGAGGGAGCAGGGAACAAGGTAGCAAGGGAGTAGAGTCCATTGCGTCTGATTCCCTTTCCCTCACTCTCACGTTAGTGTGTGGTCCCCTTCGCTGATCGTCTACGCTGGTTGCATGTCCTTTTCGTTTCCGAAGGTGTATCCGATTCTTGATGCGGGAGTAATTCCGCAGGCTGAGCGGGCAGAGTTTTTGCGGCGATTAGCCGGCGAGCTGGCCGAGGCCAGCGTAACGCTGCTCGAGTACAGGAACAAAACCGGAAGCGAGACCGAACTGCTTGCGGATGCGGCGATTTTACGCGCGGCGCTGCCGGCGGGAACGGTGAAGCTGATTCTCGACGATCGGGTCGGCCTGGTGGAGCGTGCCGGCTTTGACGGCGTGCATGTGGACGCGGGCGACGCGACGCCTGCCGAGGCGCGGCGGGCGCTGGGGCCGGGCAGGATTGTGGGCACGTTTGGCGGGAGCGAAGCGCTGCTGCCTGGAATTCTGGAGGAGCCGGCGAATTATCTGTCGATCGGGCCGATTTTTCCCACGACAACCAAGCAGACGGCGAAGGCGCCGATCGGGGCGGCGGGCGTGCGCCGGTTGCGCGAGCAGGCTGGACCGAGAGCGGTGCTGGTTGCGGTCGGAGGAGTGACGCTCGAAACGGCTCCGGGGATTCTGGCGGCCGGGGCGAGCGTGCTCGGCGTTTCAGCGGCGATTTTTCGCGCTGCAGATCCGGCGAACGAGTTCCGGCGGTGGGTTGATGCTGTCAGGTAGGCGGCGAATCGCAACTGTCTGGAAACGAGACAGTGTTGTCTGGAACTGGGACAGAGAGAATGTGCGGGTTCGCGCCACAATGTGGTCAAACGAGGCAATCTCTGGCAGAAATCGAGACATAGGCTGCCTCAAATCGAGACAATTCTCACGAGCGAGGAGCCGTGAGAGGTCGGCTTGCGCCAGATGTTGTGCGGACTGGCCGGTGCCGTATCGTATGATTGCGTAACGAGTTCCGGCGGAGAGATTCTGTGTCGCCGTCGCTGTCTCGCTCCATTCATTCGCCGGGGAGGAAGTCGCTCATTGATATCCAAACTGCTGCGCGTTAAACCCATGTCGATGCTCACCGAGGAAGCGGGCGAACAAGGCGAGCACACGTTGAAGCGCTCGCTGGGGGCCGTAAACCTGGTGACGCTGGGCATAGGGGCGGTGATCGGCGCGGGGATTTTTGTGCTGACCGGGCAGGCTGCGGCGCTTTACGCGGGACCGGCCGTGGCACTGAGCTTTGTGCTCGCCGGCATCACCTGCGCTTTTGCCGGTTTGTGCTACGCGGAGTTCGCGTCGATTATCCCTATCGCCGGATCGGCGTATACATACGGCTACGCCACGCTGGGCGAGTTTGTGGCGTGGATCATCGGCTGGGACCTGGTGCTGGAATATGCATTCGGCGCGTCGACAGTGGCATCCGGGTGGTCAGGGTATTTCAATAGCTTGATGCAGCAGTTCGGCATTCACATTCCACCGCAATTGACTGCGTCGACGGGAACTCAACTGGCGTTCTACCAGAATCAGTGGGGGCCGGTGATGTCGCTGCCGCCGGGCGTGAGCGACGCAGGCCTGCCTCATGTGACCGCGGCCTTCAATCTGATTGCCATGGCTATTGTCATGGTGATCACGGTCGTTTTGGTGATCGGGATCAAGGAGTCGGCGAATTTCAACTCAGGGATCGTGTTCATCAAGCTGAGCGTGGTGGCGATTTTCCTGGTGGTCGGCGGGTACTTCCTGATTCGTCACCCGGGGCTGGCGAGAACAAACTGGCATCCATTCGTTCCGCCGAAGGACGCGAACGGGAACTTCGGCTGGGGCGGCATTTCGAAGGGCGCGTCGAGAATTTTCTTCGCCTACATTGGATTCGACGCGGTGTCGACAGCGGCGCAGGAAGCGAAGAAGCCGCAGCGCGACATGCCGATCGGCATTCTCGGGTCGCTAGCCATCTGCACCGTTTTGTACATTCTGGTTTCGCTGGTTCTCACCGGCCTGGTGAGCTACACGAGGCTGAACGTCGGTGCACCGGTGGCTCTGGGCATCGACGCAACGGGCGTAAGCTGGGGCTCGCTGCTGGTGAAGATCGGCGCAGTGTTCGGTCTGGCCACGGTAATGCTGGTGATGTTGCTGGGGCAGACGCGCGTCTTCTACTCGATGTCAAGGGACGGCCTGCTGTGGAAGTGGGCCTCGGCGATTCATCCGAAGTTTCGGACTCCGTGGATCACGACGATCGTGTTTGGAATTTTTGCGGCGCTGTTTCCCGCGTTCCTGCCCATCGGCAGGCTCGCCGACCTGGTGAACATCGGGACGCTGCTGGCGTTCACGATCGTGTGCGCCGGAGTGTGGGTGCTGCGCGTGCGCCATCCCGAGCTGCATCGGCCCTTCAAGACACCGCTGGTGCCGCTGGTGCCGATTCTGGGGATGGGGTCGGCGATTTTCCTAATGTCGCGATTGGCGGCGATTACATGGGAGGTGATGATCGGCTGGCTGATCTTCGGGCTGATCATTTACTTCGGCTACTCCATGCGGCACAGCAAGGTGCAAAAGCTGGCCAAGGCGCAGGTCGCGGACTAAGCGAGAATTTCGGAGCAAAAGCGACAGCCTCCCGCAATGGGAGGCCGTTTTGGCTGCGGAAGATGGCCTTGACTCCTGGAATATGGTGAACTAAACTAACTAGACTAAGTTCACTTGGAGGCGCCGTGCGGACGATCAACATTCACGCTGCCAAGACGCATCTCTCGCGGCTGATCGAAGAGGTTGCGGCGGGACAGCCCTTTGTCATCGCCAAGGCTGGCAAACCGATGGCGCAAGTGATCCCCATCTGCGCGCCCAAGAACGCGGCCAAGCGCCGCATCGGGTTCTTGAAGGGGAAGATCAAGGTTCCAGATGACTTTGACACCATGATGGCCGATGAGATCGAGACGATGTTCTCGGGCAAGAAATGAGACTCCTGGTAGATACCCATTTATTGCTCTGGGCGACCGAGGCATCTCCACGCCTTCCGAGAATCGCATCGAGACTGATCTCCGATCCTGCCAACGATCTGATTTTCAGCGTGGCGAGCATCTGGGAGATCTCAATCAAGCACGCCAAAGGCCTAAAGAGCTTTCATGCGCACCCCGGTACCGTGTGGGAAGGGCTTCTTGAAAACGGCTATATGGAGCTTCCCGTACTTGGTAAACACGCCGTAGCGGTCGGGAGCCTACCACGAATCCACAGAGACCCGTTTGATCGGATTCTCATCGCTCAATCGCTGGTTGAAGGAATAACTCTCCTGACCTCGGATGCAACGGTTGCTCGCTATCCCGGTCCCATCCGTAAGGTCTGATGCAATCGGCTTAGGCGGTCGTCTTGGCGCAGAATTCGTCGAAGGCGCGCATGAGTTGGTCGGCGATGTGTTGAGCGGTGGACTGCTCGATGACGGAGCGCTGCATCAAGTAGACGAGCTTTCCGTCGCGCAGGATGGCAACGGCGGGCGAACTGGGCGGATAGCCCTCGAAGTAAGTGCGGGCGCGATCAGTCGCTTCGCGATCCTGGCCGGCAAAGACAGTGATCTTGCGATCGGGCTGGTTGGTCGTGTTCGAGAGAGCGAGGCGGATGCCGGGGCGGGCCTTGCCGGCCGCACAGCCGCAGATGGAGTTGACGACGAGGAGAGTGGTTCCGGGCTCCGCCAGTGCCGCGTCCACTTCTTCGGCGGTCCGGGTTTCCTTGATCCCGGCGCGCACCAGTTCCTCGCGCATGGGAATCACCATTAATTCTGGATACATGTTCGCCTCCGGCAAGGGAAGTTGCCTGAAGCCATTCTATCGTGTGCGGCCCTCCCGGTGTAGCCTTGAACCGATGCGGATCAAAGAAAGACAACTCCTCGCCCCATTTACGACTTTTGGTATTGGCGGGCCTGCGCGGTGGTTCGCGGAGGCGGCGAGTGAGGCCGAGATTGCCGAGGCCAGCGAGTGGGCGCGCGAGCGTGGAGTGCCGCTGTTTGTTCTGGGCGGCGGCAGCAACCTGCTCGTCGCCGATGAGGGATTCGCGGGTCTGGTGCTGCGCGTTGGACTGAAGGGGATCGAGCGGGATGGGGAACTGTTTCGCGTTGCAGCCGGCGAAAACTGGGAACATTGCGTGCAGCAGACCATTGGAGCGAATTGTGCGGGAATGGAATGTCTGGCAGGGATTCCAGGGACGGTGGGCGGAACGCCGGTGCAGAACGTGGGGGCGTACGGGCAGGAGGTTGCGTCAGTCATCGAGCGCGTGCGCGCGTTTGATTTGGGTGAACGCACGTTCGCGGAGTTCTCGAATGCGGAGTGCGGATTTGCGTACCGGCGCAGCCGATTCAATTCGAGCGATCGAGGGCGGTACATTGTTACGCGCGTCGACTACCGGCTGCGGCAAAATGGCGCGCCACTGATTGCGTACCAGGATCTGAAGGCTCACTTTGCGAGCTCGGCAACGGCACCCACGCTGGCCGAAACGGCGGAGGCGGTGCGGAGCATCCGGCGGAGCAAGGGAATGCTGCTGGTTGACGGCGATCCGGAATGCCGGAGTGCGGGAAGCTTTTTCAAGAATCCCGCGGTCACCGAAGAAGTGACGGAGCGCGTGCGGAAAGTCGCGGAGAGGCAAGGAATTTCAGTCAGGATTTATCCCGCGGACGATGGACTGGTGAAGATTCCGGCGGCGTGGCTGATT
>Ga0224554_1001763_pt1 | contig 12848 bp, 8 predicted proteins | sample 714S22024metaG_FD_180666 | JGI IMG/M metagenome (GOLD analysis project Ga0224554, IMG submission 180666) | Peat soil microbial communities from Stordalen Mire, Sweden - 717 S2 20-24 | ecosystem: Environmental > Terrestrial > Soil > Wetlands > Peat | place: Sweden: Norrbotten County, Stordalen...
AAGCGCTTCATTCCATTTTTGAAATTAGCCGCTTAAAATGGTAGGGCTGACCTGCCGGTCAGCCGGACGCGCGGCAGCGCGTCCCTACCAAACGAAAATGAAAATCATCCACGCCGCGAACGAATTAAAAGCCGAAGGCAAAAAAGTCTGCCTTGCGATCGGCTTTTTCGACGGCGTGCACCTTGGCCACCAGCAAATCATCCGGCAGACAATTTCTGATGCGCGCCAGCACGACGCGGTTGCCGTCGTTCTGACTTTTGACAAACATCCGAATTCTGTTGTCGCGCCGGACAAAGTGCCGCCGCTGATTTATTCGTTGCCGCAAAAGCTGCGCGCAATTGAATCGCTCGGCGCAGACGCGCTATTGCTGATTCAATTCGACAAAAAGTTCAGCGAGCAAACCGGCGAGGAATTTGTCCGAAATTTGGCGCGCGACTTCGGAAAAATTCACAGCGTTTGCGTCGGCGCGGATTTTGTTTTTGGTCACAAGCGCAGCGGCAACGTCACGTTGCTGAAAAAGCTTGGCAGTGAAATCGGTTTTCAAGTTCACGGACTCGCTGCCGTTTCGCTGGACGGACAAGTTGTCAGCAGCACGCGGATCCGCGAAACGATTCGCGCGGGTGATTTTGACGCGGCCAGCCAGATGCTCGGGCGGACTTACGCGATTTCTGGCCGCGTAGTTGAAGGCGACAAGATCGGGCGCGAACTTGGTTTTCCAACGGCGAATCTTGACGCGACAAATCTAATTCTTCCGCCAAACGGAGTATATTCCGGTCTTGTCCGTAGGACAGGCGTCGCGCCTGTCTTAAATAAAACTTCCGATCAAACAACAAAACAAATTAGAGACAGGCGCGACGCCTGTCCTACGACCTATCGCGTCGCGCTGAACATCGGTTTGCATCCGACAGTTGCTTCGGCCAAACCACAACTTCGAGCGGAGGCGCACTTGCTGGATTTCAGCGGCAACCTTTATGGCGCGGAATTGGAGGTTGAAATCGGCGATAAATTGCGCGCAGAAAAGAAATTTGCCTCGCCGGCGGAATTGCGTGAACAAATCGCCCGCGACATCGCGGCAGTGCGGGCGCGGACATGATGTTCACGTTTAACTTGCTAAAACGCAGTTAGTTAATAATATAACCACGGCTCATTTTGCGTATTATTCCCGTCGGCAGTTGAAGTTGCGATTATGCTTGAATTATGGGGAAAAGAGGCTAACATCAGTGGGCGTTGGTCTTCTGGTGCTGGCAGTCTCCAAGATTCACGGGCGATGGAAATTCGTCAGAAGCGCGGCGTTGGCAATGCAAGTCAGAAATTGCCCGTGGATTTCTCTGAACCAAAGCAAGTCATTTAGGTCTCATAATTTATGTCGAATCGAAAATCAATGGTGTCAAAAAAGACGTCGCACAGCCGTCAATCTAACAGCGGAACAAAAAAGGCCCCCGCCCGGCGGCGTTTTGTGATTTCTTCCAGTGCGCGGTCAAAGCCGTCCGCCGCGCCGGAAACCAACGGAAAATCCAAGCACACGGCCAGTTCCATCGCGGAGGCGGAAAAGCGCCTGCAAAATCCCACGGCGGCGCCGGCAGCCCCGGCGCAATCATCCGCCGACTTGACCGAGACGATCAAGACGCTGTTGCATCTCGCGCAGGAACACGGCTACATCACTTACGACGACATCAACGACATCCTGCCGGACAATTTGAGTCCTGATGATCTGGACGCGCTGTTGACCAAGCTGCGCGGTCTCGACGTGGAAATCGTCATGGACCAGGCCGAGGCGGAACGCGCGGAACGTTCCAAGCAGCCCGAACAGCCCCAGCAGGCCGAGGAAGCCGAGGACGACTCGCGCCTCGAAATTCTCGACGACCCGGTGCGGATGTATATGAACCAGATGGGCAAGGTTCCGTTGCTCACGCGCGAACAGGAAGTTGAAATCTGCAAAAAAATCGAGGAGGCCGAAGTCGCGATGAAAAGCATCATCTACGGACTGGGCTTCACCGCGAAGGAACACATCGCCATCGCGGAAAAACTTTTGTCCGAGCCGCCGAAGGAGCGTTTCGACCGCGTCATCGTTGACAAAAAAGTCGCCAACCGCGAAGGCCACCTGCGCGACCTGCGCAAGTTCATCAAAAAACTGCGCGCGTTCGACCAGAAGGTGGACGAGAAGTATTTCAGCTGGCAGAAATCCCAGCAAAAAAGCCGCAAGGAAAAGATGCAGCGCGAGTTGAAAAAGATGAGCGTGAAATTGCAGGAAATGTTCACCAAGTTTTATTACAAGCAAAAAGTCGTCGAGGAAATGATCGTCGTCGCGGGCAACGTCCACGAAAAATTCCAGGCCAGCGCCCGGCACGTCCTGGAGCTCGAAGCCTTGCGGACGACTTCCGAACGCCGCGCGGCGATCGAAGCCGAACGCGCGAAAATCCAGACGCTCGAACAATTCGTGCGGATGCCGCGCGAAGAATTTTTGAAGACGTTCAAGGATTTGCGCGCCGCCGCCGACCGCGGCCTCAAGGCCAAGACACACATGGCCGAGGCCAATTTGCGTCTCGTCGTTTCCGTCGCAAAAAAATACACGAACCGCGGCCAGTCGTTCCTGGATTTGATCCAGGAAGGCAACATCGGTTTGATGAAGGGCGTCGAGAAATTTGAATATCGCCGTGGCTACAAATTTTCGACTTATGCGATCTGGTGGATTCGTCAGGCCATCACGCGCTCCATTGCCGACCAGGCGCGCACCATCCGCATTCCGGTTCACATGATCGAAATCATGAACAAACTCTGGCGCGCGCAAAAGCAATTGACGCAGGAGCTTGGCCGCGAGCCGACGCCGGAAGAACTGGCCGACGAAATGCACATGCCGGTCTCGCGCATCCACGCGTTGCTGAAAATGGCGCAACAGCCCGTTTCGCTCCACGCGCCGGTCGGTGACGATGGCGATGTGAGCGTCGGCGATTTCATCGAAGACAAGTCGGCGGAAAACCCGTCGGACGTGACGAGCTACAGTTTGTTGCGCGAAAAGTTGAGCGACGTGCTGACGACCTTGACCGAACGCGAACGGAAAATTCTCGAAATGCGCTTCGGCCTGCTCGACGGCTACGAACGCACGCTCGAGGAAATCGGCAAGATGTATAACGTCACCCGCGAACGCATCCGCCAGATCGAGGCGAAGGCGCTGCGCAAGCTGCGCCACCCGACGCGCGTGCGGCATCTGCAAGGCTTCCTCGACACCGCCGAGGTTGCGTAAAAAATATAAATCTCAAATCAACAAAAGCGCGCCTCAATTGAGACGCGCTTTTTTTACGCAGGATTGGCATGAGCCAGCATGTCAGTTGTTCGGGTCCACGATGTGGATGTCAATTCCCGGCGCGTGGTGCATGAAAAATTCCAGGACGTTCGGTCGCGTGAACTGCCACCAGTGCCGCTCGCTCGTGCCGAGCACGACGAGATGAACATCATTTTCGTGGCAATACTTCAGCAGCGCCGCGCAGACGTTTTCATTTTCCAAAACCGTGACGCTGCCGCCGAGTTCGGTCGCGAGCTGGACGTTCTGGATGAATTGCCGCTGCAAGTCGGAGGGGATGTTCAGCGGGTCCTCCTTTTTGCGCCGCACATAAACGGCCATCCACTCCCGGTTCAGGCGCCCGGCCAGCCGCGATGTCGAGCGCAACAACCGCGCCGTCGTCACCGGGTTCGTGCTGATGCAGACGGCGATTTTCTCGCTGACCTCCGTCGGCGACTTGGCGCCGATGCGCGGACGCTGGTCGAGCGCGTTGGCGGTTTCGCGCAGGGCCAGTTCGCGCAGCTCGTTCAGGTTGTTCTCCGTGAAAAAATTTTCCAGCGCGGCGGCGGCGCGATCCTTTGGATAAATTTTTCCCAAACGCAAGCGCTCGCGCAATTCCTCGGCGGTCAAATCCACGTTCACGACATGGTCGGCCTCCAGCACAAAACGGTCCGGCACGCGCTCGCGCACGTCCACGCCCGTCGCGCGCAACACGGTGTCGTGCAGGCTTTCGAGATGCTGGATGTTCATGGCCGTGATGACGTTGATGCCCGCCAGCAGCAGTTCCTGCACGTCGAGGTAGCGCTTGGGATTTTGCGAACCGGCGACATTCGTGAACGGCAGTTCGTCCACGACGCAAACGGTCGGCTTGCGTTCCAAAATTTTTGGAACGTCGAGAATCTCGACCGTGGTGTCGCCGTGCGGGATTTTTTTGCGCGGGATGATTTCCAGATCGCCGACCAATGCCTCGGTTTCCATGCGACCATGCGTCTCAATCCAGCCGATGACGACGTCCACGCCCGCGCTTTTGAGGCGATGCGCTTCTTCGAGCATCGCGAACGTCTTGCCGACGCCGGCGGCGTGGCCGAGATAAATTTTTAATTTCCCCAGCCGGCTCTTCTCGATCAGCCGGAGAAAATCTTCCGGCTTCAATCGTTCAATCGCGGGGCGGATCGGGTCTGGCATCGCGTCCCATGATGTTCAAAAAAAAGTCCGTTCGCAACGAAGATGAAAGCTGCTGGTGGTCTGGTTTGGCGGCGGTGCGGCGGCGGCACCGCTGGCCACTTTTAATCGGGTGCAAAGTTCGAAGGCTTGCCGGCCTATTTGCGCGACTTGAACCGCTTCAACGCCCAGCCCCCCAGCCATGCGATGCCGAGCGTGCCCAGCACCAGATAAACCAGGATCAACAATCCGTTCAGAATGCTCATAAGTCCGGCCAACGCCGGCAAACAAATGTCGCTTATTTCCCCGCCGATCCGTCGAGCGCAAAGTTGAGCGTCATCACGTTCACGCGCGGCTCGCCGAAAACGCCGAGGTCGCGGCCGTCCGTGTTTTGTTGGACGATTTTGCGCAATGGTTCTTCGGAAATCCCGCGCGCCTTGGCCACGCGCGCAATCTGGATTTCCGCGTTGGCCACGCTGATGTGCGGGTCGAGGCCGCTGCCGGAGGCCGTCACGGCGTCGGCGGGAATCGTATTATAAATGGGCGAGTTCGTTGCGATATTGTTATCCGCACGGTAGCTGGCGATGTTCGCGGTGATGTTCGCGACCAGATTCGACGAGGTCGGGCCAAGGTTGCTGCCGCCAGAACTCGTGGCGTCAAAACCGTTCGCGCCCGCCGCCGACGGGCGCGGATGGAAGTATTGCGCGCCGGTGAAATTCTGCGCGAGCAGCGCCGAGCCGCGCACCGCGCCGGATTTGTCCACGAGCAGGCTGCCATCGGCCTGATGCGGAAACAATAATTTCCCCGCGCCATAAACGACGAGCGGATAAACGCCGCACAAGATGATGGCGAAGAAAAGCGTCGCCACAATCGAACGCCCGAATTCAGCAAGGATATTTTTCATAATTTATTTTTCGTAGGAGACGACGTTAGGAGTCTCATTTTTTTAATTTGAGCCTCGTCACCTCGGCTCCTACAAGTTTGGTTGCATGCCGGCGACGACCACGTCAATCAGTTTTATGCCGACAAACGGCACGATGACGCCGCCGACGCCGTAAATGAGCAGGTTGCGCCGCAGAATTTCCGCCGCGCCGAGCGGACGGAACTTCACGCCGCGCAATGCCAATGGAATCAGCTCGATGATGACGAGCGCGTTGAAAATGACCGCGCTCAAAATGGCGCTGTCCGGGCTGTGCAGGTGCATGATGTTCAGCGGCGCGATGACGGGAAACGTCACCATGAGCATCGCCGGAATAATGGCGAAGTATTTCGCCACGTCGTTCGCGATGCTGAACGTCGTGAGCGCGCCGCGCGTGATCAAAAGTTGTTTTCCGATTTCGATGATTTCCAAAAGCTTCGTCGGATTTGAATCCAAGTCCACCATGTTGCCGGCTTCCTTCGCGGCCTGCGTGCCGGTGTTCATCGCCACGCCGACGTCGGCCTGTGCGAGCGCGGGTGCGTCGTTCGTGCCGTCGCCGATCATCGCGACCATGCGGCCACCGGTCTGTTCCTGGCGGATGAGCGCGAGCTTGTCCTCCGGTTTCGCCTCGGCGAGAAAATCATCCACGCCCGCTTCCTGCGCGATGGCAGCGGCGGTCAATTTATTATCGCCGGTGATCATCACGGTGCGGATGCCCATCGCGCGAAAGCGCTTGAAACGCTCGGCCAGTCCGCCTTTCACGATGTCCTTCAAATGAATCACGCCCAGCGCGCGTGACTGCGTGGCAACGACGAGCGGCGTGCCGCCGGAACGAGAAATATTTTCCACGGCGCTCTCGACTTCTTTCGGCAACGTGCCGCCGACAAATTTTCTGACCGATTCTGAAGCGCCTTTGCGGATTTGCCGGCCTTCAAAATTCACGCCGCTCATGCGCGTCTGCGCGGTGAACGGCACGAATTGCGCGCCGGGCAGTTCGTGAATTTCCCGCGCGCGGATGCCGAAATTTTTCGCGAGCACGACGATGCTGCGGCCTTCGGGCGTTTCGTCGGCGAGCGACGCGAGTTGCGCGGCGTCGGCCAGTTCCTGTTCGGTCACGCCGGACGCGGGCAGAAACGCGGTGGCCTGGCGGTTGCCGAGCGTGATCGTGCCGGTCTTGTCCAAAAGCAAAACGTCCACGTCGCCCGCCGCCTCCACCGCGCGACCGCTCATCGCCAAAACATTTCGCTGAAGCAAACGGTCCATGCCGGCGATGCCGATGGCGCTCAACAAACCGCCGATGGTCGTCGGAATCAGGCAGACCAAAAGCGCGATGAGCACGACATCGGGGAAATTCACGCCGGCGTAAATGCCGAACGGCTTCAACGTGATGACGGCGAGCAAAAAAACGACCGTCAGCGCCGCGAGCAGAATCGTGAGCGCGATTTCGTTGGGCGTTTTCTGCCGGCTCGCGCCTTCAACCAGTTGAATCATACGATCAAGAAAACCTTCGCCGGGATTGGCGGTGATGCGGATTTTGATCTCGTCGGACAAAACGCGCGTGCCGCCGGTGACGGCGCTGCGGTCGCCGCCGGCCTCGCGGATGACGGGCGCGGATTCGCCGGTGATGGCGGATTCGTCCACGGTCGCCGCGCCAAAAATAATTTCGCCGTCAGCGGGAACCAGTTCGCTGGTGCGAACGAGAACGATGTCGCCCTTGCGGAGCGAACCGGCGTCCACGGCTTCGATTTTTCCGCCGGCGGAAATTTTATTTGCGTTCGTGCGCGTGCGCGTGGCGCGGAGCGATTTTGCCTGCGCCTTGCCGCGGCCTTCAGCGATGGCTTCGGCGAAATTCGCAAAGAGCACCGTGAACCAAAGCCAGATCGCGATTTGCAGAACGAAACCGACCTCGCCGCGCGGCGAGCGGAAAATTTCGACGGTGCTGATGGCCGCGCCGACGAGCGTGACGAACATGACGGGATTTTTCACCATCAGCCGCGGGTCGAGTTTGCGAAAAGTTTCGCCGAGCGCCGGCAAAAGAATTTTCGGCTCAAATAGGGAAACAGATTTTGTTGACATAAAAAACCAGGTTAAAACAGGCTGCCTTGCAGCATCAGGAAATGCTCGACAACCGGGCCGAGCGTCAGTGCGGGCAGAAAGGTCAGTGCGCCGACCAGCACGACCGTGCCGACGAGCAGCACGGCGAACGTGAGGCCGCTCACGGAAAATGTCCCGGCGCTGGCGGGGACGGTTTTCTTGCGGGCGAGCGAGCCGGCCAGCGCCAGCAGCGGCACGATCATGCCGAAACGGCCGAGCAGCATGTCCACGCCGAGCGTCGTGTCCCACCACGGCGTGTTGGCGTTGAGGCCGGCGAAGGCGCTGCCGTTGTTGCCTGCGCCGGAGGTGTAGGCGTAAAGCATTTCGCTCAACCCGTGCGGGCCTTGATTTGCCAAACTTGAAGTTCCCCAGGTGCTCACGCTCGCCCAGGCCGTGAAACCAAGAATGATGAACGCGAGAACGACAAACGCCAGCAGCACCATTTTCACGTCGTAAGCCTCGATTTTTTTGCCGAGATATTCCGGCGTGCGCCCGACCATCAGCCCGGCGATGAAGACGGCGAGGACGACGAAAATCAATATGCCGTAAAGCCCCGCGCCGACGCCGCCGAAAATCACCTCGCCAGTCTGGATGTTGAACATCGGCACCAGCCCGCCAAGCGGCGTGAACGAATCGTGCATGGAATTGACCGCGCCGCAGGAGGCGTCCGTCGTCACCGTGGCGAACAGCGCGGAATCGAAAATGCCGAAGCGGACTTCCTTGCCTTCCATGTTGCCGTCAGCCACGGCGACGCCGAGCTGCTGGTGAATGGGATTGCCTCTGGCTTCCGCCCACCAGCAAACCAAAACGCCGGCAAGAAACATCGCGAACATCGCCGACCAGACCGTCCAGCCGTGCTTTTGATTTTTCGTCTCGCGGCCGAGGTGATACGTCATTGCGCTGCCGATGCACAACAGCGCGAGCATCTGGAAAAAGTTCGAGAGCGGCGTGGGATTTTCAAAAGGATGAGCGGCGTTGGCGTTCGTATAACCGCCGCCGTTTGTGCCGAGCATCTTGATGGCCATCTGCGATGCCATCGGACCCTGCACGATGGATTGCGTTTCAACTTTTTGATCCACCATGACGGCCAGGTTGGTCATGACCGGCTGGCCTTTCGCATCGAGTTGCGGCACATCCATCATCACCGCCACGCCGTTGGTCATGACCGCTTGTCCTTTTTCGTTTAGTTTCGGCGATTGCACCGTGACCGCCACATTGGTGGTCACCGGCTGGCTTTTGTCATCGGTTTTCTGAACCTGGACGGTATAGGATTCGAAGAGCTTGGCCGACGTGTAAGGCTTAAAATTTTGAATCATGCCTTGCGACACGAGAAATATTGCGAACACGAGGCAAATCGGCAGCAGCAAATAATAAGTGATGCGCGTCACGTCCACCCAGAAGTTGCCGATGGTGGTGGCCGTGTGCCGCGCGATGCCGCGCACCAGCGCCCCCGCGACGGAAATGCCAACGGCGGCCGAAAGAAAATTGTGAATAGTCAGCGCGACCATCTGCGAGAGATACGACATTGTGTTTTCGCCGCCGTAACTCTGCCAGTTGGTGTTGGTCGTGAAGCTGACGGCGGTGTTGAACGCGAGATGTTCCGACAACGCGGGAAAATTTTGCGGATTGAGCGGCAGAAAATTTTGCAGCCGCAATATCGCGTAGGTGAACAGCAAACTCACCAGGCTGAAAACCAGCAATGCAAGGGTGTATTGTTTCCAGCCCTGTTCCTGCTTCGGGTCAACGCGAAAAATCCAGTAGGTGAGTTTTTCCAGCGGGCGCATGACCGGATCCAGCCAGGTGCGGCCGTTTGGATTGAGCACGCGGTTGAGATACAAGCCGAGCGGTTTGGTCACGAGGACGAGCGCGCCAATGAAGAGCGCGAGTTCCAGCCATTGATGGGCGTTCATAAATGTTCCAGGCGTTAAAATTTTTCAGGCCGCACCATGGCGAGAATCAAATAACCGCACAGCGCAACGGAGATGATTCCAAGGATTAGGTTTTCCATAAAAGTTCTGGTTAAAGTTTTTCGCAGCCGCGCGCGTAAAGCGCGAAGGCGGCAAAAAACAAGACCGCCGTGCCGATGTAGATCACGTCCAACATAATTTTACCAATGCACGCGACGCTACCGCGATGAACGCGACAACGCCGCAATAGTTTTCTTTTGGGGTGAACTTGAGGCCGCGGACTTCGCGGATCAGAGGATCGCCCTTCCAATTGCCTGCGAGATTAGCTGTCGGGCTTGGCCTTGAAAGTGGCCTTGAAACCAGTTGCCTGGCTTCGTTCGCCCCGCCTCAATTGCTTGAGGATTTGGGTCTCCCGCGTCCGGCTTCAGGAAGGAAGCCAGACTTCGGCTGCAACGAGGAGACTAAAACATGACTGCCGATTCCTGTCAAAATAAAAATGGCGCGCTTTGCCCAATGCCGCATGAATACTGCATTTTTTGCAGAAAATACTTTTTCCGGCAGCCCTTTGCGGTTAAATTGCCGGGACAATTCAATGAAGTTTCGAGCCGGAATTTTGTCCGTGTTGTTCTTGCTTCTGCCCGCGATAGTTTTCGCGGCGAATTTCATTTACCTGCCGGTCGCCATCACGCCGCCGGAGCCGCCGCGCGAATTTCGCGGCGCTTGGATCACGGAGGTCGCGACGAATCAAGACTGGCCTTCAAAACCCGGACTCACTATCGCGGAGCAAAAGGCCGAGTTGGTTAAGTTGCTCGACCGTGCCGCGCAACTGCATCTCAACGCAATTATTTTTCAAGTGCGTCCGTCGAGCGACGCGTTGTATGCGTCGGCCATCGAGCCATGGTCGGAATATCTCACCAGCACGATGGGCAGGGCACCGGTGCCGTTTTACGATCCGCTTGCGTTTGCAATTGAAGAGGCGCACAAGCGCGGGCTCGAACTGCACGCGTGGTTCAATCCCTTCCGCGCGCTGCGTTCCGAATCCAAATCACCCGTCGCGCCCAATCACATTTCCCGGACGCATCCCGAACTCATACGCAAATATGGCGGCCAGCTTTGGCTCGACCCCGGCGATCCGCTCGTGCGGCAGTATGTTTTACGCGTGGTCATGGATGTCGTGAAACGCTACGACGTGGACGGCGTGCAGTTCGACGATTATTTTTATCCCTATCCCGAAAAGGACGCCGCCGGACACCTTCAGGAATTTCCCGATTACGCAACTTGGCAAAAATACGGCGCGCCCAACGGGATTGCCCGCGACGACTGGCGGCGGCACAACATCAACCAGTTCGTCCAATCCGCCTACCAGGACATCAAGGCTGCGAAACCGTGGGTGCTGTTCGGCGTCAGCCCGTTCGGCATCTGGCGTCCCGGTTATCCGAAGCAAATCAAGGGTCTCGACGCCTACGCGAATCTTTACGCCGACACGCGCCTGTGGCTTGCCAGCGGCTGGGTGGATTATTTTTCGCCGCAGCTTTACTGGCCGGTGGACGCGCCGCAGCAAAGTTTTCCGGCGCTGCTCAATTGGTGGGCGGCGCAAAATGTCAAAGACCGCAACCTCTGGCCGGGATTGAACGCCGTCAACGTCGGCGAAAAATGGAAGGCGGATGAAATTGCGCGGCAGATTGAAACCACCCGCGTGCAGGCGGGCGCGGGCGGGGAAATTTTTTACCACCTCAACAGCCTCACGGAAAATTCCGCGCTCGCCGGCGTCATCCGCAGCGCCTATCCGCAGCCCGCGCTCGTGCCGTTGTCGCCGTGGTTGAATTTGGAGCCGCCGGAAAAACCGGCGCTGGTCGTCGTTGAAAATACGCGGACGAACCTGGCGGTGAGCTGGGGAAATCCCGGCGGCGAACCCGCGTGGCTCTGGGTCTTGCAATGCCGCACCAACAACACTGAGTGGACGACGGAAATTTTGGCCGCCAGTCAAACCACACAGAATTTTCCCGACGCCATCCCCGAGGTCATTGCCGTCAGCGCCGTGGATCGCGCCGGCAATTTAAGCGTGGCCGCCGCGCTGAAGAAAACCGTGCCGGCGGTTCGCAGCGGTAAGGCCACGATGATTTTGAAGTAGGAGACTCGCCAATTATTTCCGATTTGCGATTTACGCGGCAGTTGCAGATTGAAAGCGGCTCGTAAATCGTAAATCGGCCATCGTAAATGAAAATTGGTTTTGGAAGGGCTGTAAGCCGAATTCTGTCTGCGCCCTTGCGGACGGAGAGAATCATTTGTCTGAGCGACCGATACCCGAAACCTGCGGCGCTTTCACGTCACGCGGAGCGGGCCGCTCCTCGGTTTCCTATTTGGCCTTGCACCCGATGGGGTTTTCCGTGCCGCGTCGCTTGCGCTTCGCGCGGTGGTCTCTTACACCACCTTTTCACCCTTGCCGGCAAACTTGCATTTGCCGGCGGTCTGATTTTCTGTGGCACTTTCCGTCGAAAAGCCTTCCGACTTTCCGCCCGCGTATATCTCCGGCCAAACCGGAGTTACGCGGCATCACGCCCTGCGGTGTTCGGACTTTCCTCTTCCGGCTCGCGCCGAAAGCGATTCTCCGCCCTTCCAAAACCGATGTTAAGCTAACGGAAATTAAAAATTATTCAAGCCGCGAAATCTTGCTGAAATTTCGGCAACAAAATGAACGGTGATTTTTCTTTTGCCACAATTGGGCATAGTTGGTTTAATCTATTTTGCAGCAGAAAAACGATTGCCGTTATGATTACGCAACTGCGATTTCAAAATTTCAAAGCGTTGAAAAACGCCGAACTAAAACTCGGCGCGTTTAACGTCATTGTCGGCCCGAACGGCAGCGGTAAAAGTTCTGTTCTGCAAGCGCTCAAGGCGCTTGGTGAACCAAACACAATTAACTGGGGACTTTCCACTACAGTTGGAATGCAGCCACCAACTCTTTCAATCAATGTCACATTGAAAGTCGGGAATCGTGAGGAAAACATAAAACTAGGCTTTCATCCGCAGTTTGGATGGGGTGTTATGCGCGAACCCGGTCCGCAGCTATTGGCTCATGCAGGTATACCAGGACAGGAAATCACTTCTGTTTTGAACCGAATAAAAATCTTTTCTTTTGAAACGGCTTCGTTAGGACAGCCTGTGAATGCACAGCAGATTAACGAATTGAACCGAGATGGAAGAAACCTTGTTGGCGCACTGACTAACTTACGCGATAAAGACGAAGAAGCTTACAACCGACTGCGTGAAGAATTTCAACGCTGGATTCCAGAATACGATGCCATGGTATTTAATAACGATCCAGGCGGGCTTCGTTTTCTCAACTTGCGCCAGAAAATTTCACGGCAGACCATCCTTGCTTCACAAGCGAGCGAAGGCACTTTGCTCGCACTGGCACTTTTGACTATCGTTCACCAGCCCACGCCGCCGATTTTGATTGGCTTGGAAGAACCTGACCGTGGATTGCATC
>Ga0224554_1001764_pt1 | contig 12841 bp, 9 predicted proteins | sample 714S22024metaG_FD_180666 | JGI IMG/M metagenome (GOLD analysis project Ga0224554, IMG submission 180666) | Peat soil microbial communities from Stordalen Mire, Sweden - 717 S2 20-24 | ecosystem: Environmental > Terrestrial > Soil > Wetlands > Peat | place: Sweden: Norrbotten County, Stordalen...
GCCAGCCTGCCACATCATTGCCGGACACGTCAAAGCCCGTGCTGACCTTGCTGGTGAACACCACTCCGCTCGTGTTCGTTTCAAATCCCGGATTCACCAGCACGATCGGGGAGGTGAAACCACTGCCACCACCACCGCTGGGCGTCGCGCTGACCTGGCTGGAGTTGGCGCTCTCGCCACCGGTATTCACCGCCGACACCACATAGTAATATGTCGTGCCATTCACAGCCGTCGTGTCGGTGTAACTCGTCGTGGTTGGGCTGGCAATCGTGGCATAGCCGCTGCCGCTGGTCGTCGAGCGTTTCACGTTGTAGCTCGTCGCGCCGGATGACGTGTTCCAACCCAAGGCGACCTGGTTGTTGCCCGGCGTGGCGTTCAAGCCGGTCGGCGTCGGCGGAGCCGATGGTTCGGGCGTGGCGCTGACCTGGCTGGAATTCGCGCTTTCGTCTCCGGGGTTGAGTGCGGTGACCACATAGTAATATGTCGTGCCATTCGCGGCGGTTGTGTCGGTGTAACTGGTCGTGGTTGGACTGGCAATCGTCGTGTAGCCGCTGCCGCTGGTGGTCGAGCGTTTCACGTTGTAGCTCGTCGCGCCGGAAGAGGTGTTCCAACTTAAGGCGACTTGATTGTTCCCGGCTGTCGCGCCCAAGCCTGTGGGAGCAGGCGGCACGATAAAGCAACCTAAACCAACCAAATCACTCCCGTTGGTCAGGTGCATGAAGGTGATCACAGGCAGGCTCCCGTCCGCCGCGCGGGCGTTGGTCATCTGCGAGGCGGTTGTGCTCACAAAATCCGCAGCACTCACGGTGATGCCACTTTCACTCCACGAATTGCTAGTGACCAGCGGGCTTCCGGTCAAGTTGTAATCCCCTGTGACTGTCCCTTGGTAAGCCAGGTTGAAATGCATCACTTCATTGGTGCCGGAGATGTCGTTTGAGTCTGTTTGGGGCGCGTTGGTGGCGTAGTTGGGCGGGGTGCGTTGCAGCATATCGAAATCAGGGCCGGAATTGTTAAAGGCTGTATTGTTTGTCCAACTTGTCGGGGCACCCGGCCCGGCTGGCTGATGGTTTGCATAGAAGCCGCCATTGCCATGGTTTTGGGCGCTGAGGCAGAATCGCACAATATGACTCGGAATCGGATTCGGGATCGCGTTTTGGTCTGTGGAACCCCATCCGCCAACTTTGAAGCCGTTGCCGTTCCCGCCATTGTTGCCGTTCATGTAGGACCAGCAGTGGTCGAACGTCACGGTTTCAGATGCCTGGATGCAATCGTAGCCGTCGTCGCTGTCGTTCCACGCCCGGCATTCCCGGAGAACATTCCCCCTGCCGCCGGCGGCGGGATGGCAGCCGAAGCCGTCGGCGTTGCCGTAGGAGTAGCTGTTGATGCCGGCGTTGTTGTAGGAATCGCACCGATACCAAAGATTGCTGGCCGATACTTCTTCGAGATAAAAGCCCACGCAATCGGCATCATGCACGTTCACCTGGTTCCAGGTGCAACTGGTGCAACCCCACGCAGCCATGCCAATGGACTGGTTATTGCTGTTGGTGATGTTTTCCTGGACGGCGACTATGTCAAACCCCTGGAACGTGACTCCGGTGGCTGTCACCCAAAAAGCCGCCGTTCGCAGACCGGGCGGATTCACCTGTGAAAAATTAAATACCGGACGTGTTCCCGGCATCGCCTCGTAGGTAATCCCGTTTTTGTTTATCAGGTTGACTGGAACATAGACATTCTGCTCTTTCGGGTTGGTGTTGGTGGGATAATAAGTCCCGCCATTGATCAATACCGTGTCCCCTGAAGAAGCCAGTTGCTGCGCTCTCATGATGCTCGCCAACGGACTGGCCTGCGTGCCGGAATTGTTGTCACTGCCCGTGGGGGAAATATACCAGGTCGCGGACAGCGCGGATGGCGCGACCAGCACCAATGCCGCAGCCAAAGCTCTGCAACGGGTTGAAATTTTTGCAAGGTGGTTCCAAATGCCGGGTGCAGGGAGGTTTTTCATGGTTTGTTTTTTGAGTCTACTAAATGAACCGCCAGGAGTCAATAATTCTGAATCAATGCGGGGCGCTTGTAGTAAATAAAATTTTTGCGTCGAATGGGCGTCGAGACTGTTGGTGCAATGCCGGGAGGCTGATGTTCGACGAACTGGCGATGGAACCGGAATAGGTCAGCGCAAGCGTGCCGGATGATTTATAGGTTGTCGTGCTCAAGCAACGGTTCGAGTTTGGGACAACCGTTGACGGCGTCAAAACACATCCAGTCGCGCAAGGTTTCAAAATCGGCCAGCAGGATGGGAAACAGCCTGCGGCGCTTTTCCTTTTTCTCCGTCGCGCTGGCTTTGTGAATCATGCAAAAGCCGTGACTTCCACTTCGCGATGCCCCGCTCGCGCTTCGTCCACCACTTTCTCCAAGCGGCGTGCTGTCGCATCATCAATCCATTCTTCGCCGCATTGCGAACAGATGGTCGCCTGCACGCGCCGCACCACCACCACGCCGCTGCCCAAATCCGCCGTGAACGTGGTCTCGCCCTTCGTTTTATTCCCGCCGCACAACGGGCATTGATCTGGTTTTGAGTTCATGGTTTTCGTTTGGTTCGATAATCGGCTTCAAAAATTTCCAGCGACGGCTCGTAGGCCGTGATGATAAACACCTGTTCGCGCGCCTCATCGCACGCCGCCACCACATGGAACGGCCTGCCGCCAGCCGGGACGAATGCAGAAGGAAGAAGGCCGAAGGATGAAACCCGCTCGCTCTGCCATTCTGCATTCTTCATTCATCCTTCTTAATTCGCCCATACGGCCCAGCCCGAGGGCCGAGACTTCCAGATCGCCTAGTTTGCGCTTTTGCATAATTGAATCCTTTCTTGCTGTTAAATGTTGAAGCGAATTTAACCACGGATGGACACGGATGAACACGGATTTTTTTGACGCGAATTCAAATACGCTGAAGGCGGAACGGAAATTAGCCTAGGGTTGTGAGGTTGCCCGTCCGGCTCGGACCGAACTACCCTAGGAAATCGTCCCACAGAATAATTCTCCCTCTCCTCGCCCAACGAGGAGAGGGCCGGGGTGAGGAGTCAGAACTCGATTATATCTATGGTTCATTCAGACTTCTGCCGCCGTTTCTTTTGACCAAAACGCAATAACCTCCTCCTGACGAAGCCATGATTTCTTGGCCGAATAAACCCGCTTGAATGGGTTCTGAATAATTTTGAGTTTTTGCAAATCAAAACCGCCTTTGAAAACAGGAACGAGATAAAGAAAATAGTTAGGGCCGTAAACTCGCGCCGTTTCAATTTCATTTCTCGACCAATAAAATTTGAAATCAATTGGGGATACGGCTTTCACTTCAATGAACCTGTCGGAATGACCAGCGGCGTTTGCTGATTCCGTGAAGCTTAAAATATCATAACCAGCGCCTACGTTTTCAGCCGCGACGTGATTGATTCGTTTCGCCAAGTCGGGATGGTTTCGCAACCTTGTTGACTCGAATTTCAAAACTGCAAGCTCCGCGTCGCGGCCGAGTTTTTCACGCGCGCAAAGAATATTTTGAAGTTCAAGCGGGCTGGTGGCCGAATCGCTCTTGGTTTCAATAAAAGCTGCGAAATACTGCGGGGAAATCCAATAGAGCGGTTTGCTTAAATCTTGTTCGAGAAATTCCAAGTCCAAAAGCAGATTGCGGATGCCCCCGAACTTCCGGCGTTTTCCTGAATCCATCAAAATTTCAAAGCTTCCACCCACATTTTCAAAATGACGGAAGAATTCATTCAGGTGAATCCGGTAGGACGTATTTCGTTCCAAAAGATGTTGAACCAAACTAGCCTTCATTTCGGCATCGGTCTTGCCAAGATTTTCCCTTCTGCTGAGGTGCCCTTTGGCCAAGTCCAAAACTCCAAGTTGCCTGAGAAAGTCTGTGACATCCGAATAATGCAGAGCGTCCTGTAAAAATCTCGCACGGACAAAATCAGCCCGCGTCGCCGTCAGATCGCCGAGAACAGCCCACAGGATTTTGATTTCACGAAATGAAATCCGGTGGAGCTGCTCGTCAATCTGCTTTGAAGAGTCGTTCGTAAGCTTTGATTTCTTCTTGGCTTTCATCACCCACTGAATCTGGTTGCGGCACTTTATCGTCGAGCACGCCAAACATTTTTTGAACCTTGCGGTCGAGATTATCCATCACATCGCGGTCAATCGCATTCTTGTTTTGGAGAAAATAGTAGTGCGCTTCCTGGGTTTCAGAACCGCCGACACGATGGATTCGATCCAACGACTGCAAGTATTGCGCGCAGTTATATGAGAGGTCGTAGTAAATTGCGTGGTGACAGGTTTTGTGGAGCGAAATGGATTCAGCACACGCGCCGGGGTTGGCGATTAGAACATCCAAACCGCTTTTCGCGTCTTTGAAACGGTTGATCAATCGTTCGCGCGTCTCACCTTGCTCGACGGATGTTTGCTCAACCGGCGTCTCGCCATAAAGCACTTCGCAATTCACTTTCAGCTTTAGAAAATGTTTTTGGATGAGTTTTAGCGCGCCGATGAAATTGCACCAGACCACAACCTTTTCTTTGCGACCGAGAATTTTAGAAACGAGCTTTTCCAACTCCAAAAGCTTTGCCGGGCGTTCAAGCTGATCATAGGTGCGGATGATTTCGTAAAGGTCGCTTGTTTTGGCAACAGCAATGTCACACTCGGCAAGCGGTTTGGTCAGGAGGCCAACGTAAGCGCTGCATTGACGCAACCGCATGATTCTGGCGCGTCGCAATGTGGTCAAAACGTCGGCGTTTTTTGAATAATCAAATTTTGCACTATGCTGAATTCGCAACGTGATGGCGTCATAAACGAACTGCTCGTGCTCGTTCATCGCCGTGATGATTGGCGGATGAAAAATGGGGCGGGTCAGTCCAAGATCGGCTTTCGTTACCCGATAAAATAGCGGCCCGACGGTTTTTTTGAGCAGTTGTTGTGCGGTTTCAATTTTATCTTCCTGTTCCGCCGCCTGAATTCTTATGCGATTGTCCGCGCCGATTGGGTCGTTCGTCGGCCAAAGAAACTCAAACAGGTTGAAAAGGTCGGAAAAACTATGCGGGCACGGCGTTCCGGTCAGGATGCAGCGATATTTGGCGGAACGCGCCAGTTCGATTGCGGCGGAAGACCAGTTGCCGCCAACTTGCTTGATATAATGCGCCTCGTCCACCACGAGGAACAGATTCATGCCGGAACGCTGAAACAACTGCTTCACCTCGGCTTGGTCGTTCGTGAGCGTTTGGAATGTCGAAAAATAAAGTTCTGCCAATTGCTTGTTTGATTTAGAATCTTCAGCAAATCAAATGAGCAGAGCCTTTGGAAATCAAAAAACGGCCTCGCAGCCGAACTTTTGACTGCCAACTAAATGGATTTGCGCAACGAATAAAATCGAAAGGGATCATCAATGAGTTACGAGAGCAAAATGTTGGAACAGTTTGCAATGCCATCTCGAAAAGAAGTTGAGCAAGCTTTGCTTCGGGTGCTTCTGAAGCATAATGGAGTGATTAAGGAGTTCAGCTCTGGGGAGGCAATCGTAGATGAAATTGCTGATGAATTTATGTTGAATGCGCAGCAACGCTCTGCCTTTTTGGAAACAATATATCGTAAGGAAAATCGAGTCAAAAAAGCTCTCCTCTGGCATCGTTTGCTCTTTCGGGCTGCTGATACTCTTGCAAAAGAAAATATGGTTTCTCGTCCAACCCAAACGCTTCAACTTACCAAAAAAAGAGAATGGATGCTGACGGAGAAGGGTTTCGATGAAGCGCTGAATCTTTGCAACATCCCAGCTTCAAAGAAGGAATTTTTGCCAACCAAGTCTTATGAGGTTCAAAAAATCGTTAAGAAGCTCATTGAGTCTCCAAGGAATGAAAATTACGACCCCTTTGACAAAAATAAAAGGATCATTAAAACAACAAGAGAATCCGCCTTAAGGAGCCGAGGTTTTCGCCAAGCCGTCATTGAAGCATACAATTGCCAATGTGCTGTATGTGGACTGAAATTGAAATCACCCGATTCATTATCATGGGAGGTAGAAGCCGCTCATATTGTTCCCAATTGCTCTTTGGGACGGGACGACGTTTGCAACGGTATAGCATTGTGCCATCTCCACCACTGGGCGTTTGACGTTGGCTGGATCACGTTGCTGGATGATTACAAAATTCAAGTTTCATCACAGGTTGATTGCTTGGGCTATGAATTCTTTCGATCGCTTGCAGATAAAAACGTCAGGATATGTTTGCCGCACAAAGATGAAATCTACCCTCATCGCAATGCAATTTGCTGGCATCGTCAAAACATTTTCTACCGACAGTGATTTGCAACAGTTGGATATTTTGGATCAAAGAAAAGTCTAGCCGTTGAACTTTGCAGCCAGCTTCCCCCGCATCATGCTTGGGTGGAAATGTTTTGCGGTTCGGCGGCGCTGACTTTGGCAAAGACTCCCGCTCCGATTGAAATCATCAACGATCTCGACAAGGAAATCGTCAATTTTTTTGAGCAGTTGCGGAACCATGAGGCAGAACTTTGCCGCCTCGTTGCGCTGACCCCGTATGCCCGCGAAGAACTGCATCGCGCACGAACGCCAGAACCCAAAGCCACCGAGCTTGAACGGGCGCGCCGTTTCTTGGTTTCCGCCATGATGGCCATCAACGGTGTTTTCGGAGCAGAGCGCGGTGGGTTCTCCTATTCGGATTCATACACCCGCGACGGGCGCGACGCGCGGGTGAATCGCTGGTATAATTTGCCGGAGCGAATTTCCAAAGTTGTCGAGCGGCTTCGCAGTGTCCGCGTTGAGAATAAAGATGCCAAGGATTTGCTGGAACAATACTTGGACCGTCCAGCCACGCTAATTTATTTGGACCCGCCCTATTTGGCAGACCGAACCAACGGCTACACTCACGACGAAAACAATGTGGAATTTCACCGAGAACTGCTAAAACTGGCGAATCGTTCCCATTGCATGATTTTCATCAGCGGATACGCAAATGATTTATATGCCGAATTGCTGACGAAAGGATATGGTTGGAATCACAGAACCATTGAGACGACTACAAAAGATTCATCTGGTCAAAGCCACAAGCGAACGGAAGTCGTCTGGATGAACAAATATTTTCAAAAAGCCCAAGCTGCCAACGGTGTTCCGATTGTGCTGACGAAAAAGGAAGCCAAGCAGAAAAAATTGAATCCTTTGCGAACAATGGCCAGAAAAAAGAAGGCCGGAAAATAATCTGGCACAATTGAAATTTGACTCCTCACCCCGGCCCTCTCCTCGTTCGGCGAGGAGAGGGAGAATTATCTTGCGGGACGTTTTCCCGGCGTAGGCCGATTGCATCGGCCAACACCGGGCTAATTGCCGTTACGCCTTCAGCGTATTTGAATTTGCGTTTGCGTGGTTCGTGTATTTCGCGGTTCACCTCGTCTGCTGCGGCGAAGGAATTTATTTCCTTCATTTCGCGCGGAAAACTTTTAATCCTTGGGCATGGATTCAAAACTGATTCTCGCAGCGCCGCGGGACGCTGGACGGCTCGTTGTCGTTCCCCAGCAAATTTTAAGTTTTGGCAGGACTGCGTTGCCACAGCGCTTTTAGAATTTGCGCAAATACTTTTTGATGAACAGGAGATAGCCGAGAAAAGGCAGCATGGTCAGCGCCATAAACCAGGTCATGTGGTTTCCCGTCAGCAGGCCCATCTTTTGGATTTGATCAATCTGCGCCTGCGGATAGCCCATCAATTGATACATCTCAATGATGTCATGGTGCGCATACGTCACCACGCCGGACACCATGAACACCACCAGCGCGATGAGGATGAGCCACCAACCCCGCACGTCGAGGTGATACAACAGCCACGCGGCATAGCCCCAGATGGCGGCGATTGCCAGACAAAATAGCGAGCCGGGCAGACCGGTGAGGAACATCCCAAAAAACGGCATCACGCCATGACCTATGATTGGCATGAGCAGCATCCATGGCACGCCGAACAGCAGCCACAGGCAAAATCCCAGCACCGGCAAAGGACAGGCATCGGTCCAGCGCGTTACCGGATCTCGCGTCTCGCAGGTGGCCTTCACATGGCGGCTGTTGTAGAAGAACGTCCAGACCGCCGGCACCGCGACAAAAAAGACACCAAAGAACAGAACCATGAAAACGATCATTCCGGTGATAGCCGCCGGTGGCATCGCCGGCTGACCGGTCTTGGCATCGGGCGGCAGGTTGGCAAACACCTTCGTCATGAAGAACGGCATGGTCGCCGTCATGAAGACGCCCATGACCAGCCAGCTCCAGGAAAAGATGAGCAATAATGCGCGCGCCCAGCGCCGCGCCTTGATGGAGCCGATGCCCAGCCAGATCAATGCCACGGCCAGGCAACCATACATGGCTACCGCTGGCAGGATGACCGCCGTATTGGTGGGCGGCGCATTCGGGGCTTTGGCCGCCATCATCTGCCCGAACAGCATCAGCGGCACAAACAGTCCGGCGAGACAGCCCAGCAGCAGGGTCAGGATGCCGAAGACCATCAGGCCAGTGGAACGGTCTTTGTAAGCCGGCAACGGGGCGGCTTCAATGGGCGGAATGGCAGGATTTTGTTCGTTCATAGCGTGAAGGATTTTGTTTGTTAATACGCCCATTTCCCGACCGTGTCGAGAGTTTTCAGAAATTTCAACCCGTTTGATTTTTCTTCATTTCGCGCGGAAAACTTTTAATCCTTGGGCGGGATTAAAAACTGATTCTCGCAGCGCTGCGGGACGCTGGACGGCTCGTTGTCGTTCCCCGAGGTCGTCGGCAAACTGCTCGCGGAATGTTTTTAACCACCAAGACACCAAGGCACAAAGTAAAATTCAAAACTTGGTGTCTTCGTGTCTTGGTGGTTGGAATTCTCTGGTTTCAGATTTTTAGTCAGAGACTCCTTTCGTCGTCTCCTGCATTTCATTGCCTGCGTTCCTTGGAAAAATGCCGCGCTAAAAAGGCGGACAGGGCTTTTCTGTAAATCACGCCCAGGATGATGAGCACCAGCCCCGCGAGCATCAGGTAAAGCGTCGTGGAACCCAGCCGCGCCACGAGCCATTTCCATTCTTTCCCGAAATAATATCCGACCAGAATGTAGGTGGCGGTGTATGCCGCCGACCCGGTGAGGTTGTAAAAAAGAAAAGTGCGCCACGGCATCTTCGCCATGCCGGCCAGCAGGTTGGCCACGACGGGCGGAAACAGGGCGATGAACCGCGCGATAAAAACCGCCTTCGCGCCATGACGTTTGAAAAACCGCTCCGGCCATTTCAACCTTTCGTGCGTGAGATGGAGCCAGCGGATTTTTTCCAGGCCGCCCTGGCCCAGCCGCCGTCCCAGCCAAAAAGCCCAGATGCCGCCGAGGAAGCACGCCGTCGTTCCCGCCAGCACCGGCGGCCACAGGGAATCCGCCGTTTTCCCCGGCACAAATCCCGCGCCCAACAGAATCGTCTCGCCCGGCAGCGGAAAACCGAGGTTGTTCAAAAAGACGACGATGAAGACGAGCACATTTCCGTAATGCGGGATGCGGGGCAGTAAAGAATGCAGCCAGTGGAGCATATCGTTCCGCTTAAACTAACACGGCCTCAAAACAGGGCAAGGCCGGCTCGTCAGCAGCCTCGCCCCGCCAAAACTTGCCACTGCCGCGTTTGCGAACTATCTTCCGCGTCCTATGGAAAAAGTCGTCATCATCGGATCGGGCTGCGCGGGCTGGACGGCGGCGCTTTACACGGCGCGTGCCAATCTGAAGCCCGCCGTTTTCACCGGTGTCCAGCCCGGCGGCCTGCTCACCACGACGAGCATCGTGGAAAATTTCCCCGGCTTCCCCGAAGGCGTGGACGGCTACGAACTCATGACGCGGATGCAGAAGCAGGCGGAACGCTTCGGCGCGAAGGCAAGTTTCGGCACGGTCGAAAAGGTGAATTTTTCCAAATCGCCTTTCGAACTGGTTGTGGACGGTGAAAACATCGAGGCGGAAACCGTCATCATCGCCACCGGCGCAAGCCACAAACATCTGGACGTTCCCGGCGAAGATTTATTGGAGACCAAAGGCGTGACGTATTGCGCGACGTGCGACGGCGCGCTGCCGTTTTTTCGCAACCAGCCGCTCGTCGTGGTCGGCGGCGGCGATTCCGCGTGCGAAGAGGCGCTTTATCTGACGCGCTTCGGCTCGGTCGTGCATCTCGTGCACCGGCGCGATTCGTTGCGCGCGTCGAAAATCATGCAGGAGCGCATCCACACGCACGCCAAAATCCAGCCGGTCTGGGATTCCGCCGTGATGGAAATTCTCGACGCGAAGCAGGACAAGGTGACCGGCGTGAAATTGAAAAATCTCAAGACCGGCGCGGAAAGCATCCTGCCGTGCGCGGGCGTGTTCATCGCCATCGGGCACGGGCCGAACACGGATATTTTCAAGGGCCAGATTGAAATGGATGAAAACGGCTTCATCGTCCCCAAGGAAGGCACGATGACGAATGTGCCGGGCGTGTTCGTGGCGGGCGACTGCGCGGACCACGTTTATCGTCAGGCCATCACGGCGGCGGGCGCGGGCTGCGCGGCGGCGATTGACGCGGAACGGTTCTTGTCGGCGCGAAACGTGTGACGGGCAGAGCAGGGAACGTCATCGGCGGAAAGGTCGGCTGGAAATTCAGAGGCAAGCAGCTCCGTGGCAATCGTTTTTTACCCGGATTTTTTTGACCGGAAGCAGTTGGGCTTATGGATGAGGCTGGCCATATGCACAGACAGGCGACACGGGCTTGGCCGGATCGTAATTCAACCACGGGCCGAGCCAGCGCTCAACTTCCTGCAACGTCATGCCTTTTCGTAAATGATAATCCAGCAACTGGTCGCGGCCGAGTTTGCCGACGGCAAAATATTTTGAATCGGGATGCGCGAAATAAAGTCCGCTCACCGAACTACCCGGCCACATCGCAAAACTTTCCGTCAGTTTGATGCTCGCGTTTTTTTCAACGTCGAGAAGCTTCCAGAGAATTTCTTTTTCCGTGTGGTCGGGCGAAGCCGGATAACCCGCCGCCGGACGGATGCCACGATATTTTTCCTCGATCAAATCTTCAGGCTTCAAATTTTCAATTTTGCCAAAGCCCCATTCTTCGCGGGCGCGCTTGTGCAAAAATTCCGCGAACGCCTCGGCAAGCCTGTCCGCCAGCGCCTCGGCCATGATGGCGTTATAATCGTCGTGGTCGGCCTTGAATTTCTCGACAAGTTCTTTCAATCCATGACCGCTGGTGACGGCAAACGCGCCAAGGTAATCTGAAAGTAGGGCAGGCATCTTGCCTGCCCGGTCAGGCTGGAAGCCTGACCTACTTTTCGGCGCGATGAAATCCGCGAGACACCAATTCGGCGTGCCGTCGCCTTTTTCGATTTGCTGGCGGAGAAAATGGAACGTCGTCAAAATCTTCGAGCGCGATTCGTCCGTATAAAGTTCCACGTCGTCGCCGACGCGATTGGCCGGGAAGAAACCATAAACCGCTTTTGGTTGAATCAGTTTTTTGCTGACGATTTCTTCCAGCAATTTCTGCGCGTCGGCAAAAAGTTTGCGCGCTTCTTCGCCGTGTTTTTCGTGCTGGAGAATCTTCGGATAAACGCCGCGCAGTTCCCATGTGTGAAAAAATGGCGACCAGTCAATGAACGGCACGAGTTCGGCGAGCGCAGGCTCAATCGTTTTGGTGCCGGTAAATTCCGGTTTTGCCAAGTCATCAAACTTCAATTTCGGCGCGTTGGCGCGCGCGGCTTCGAGTGACAACAGCTTCGCCGTCTGGCTGCTGTGCGTCGCGCGGACGCGGTCGTATTCTTCGCGGATTTGCGCGGCGAATTTCGGCTTGTGCTCGGCGCTGATCAAACTGCTCGCCACTGGCACGGCGCGACTCGCGTCGAGAACGTGGACGACCGGCTGGTTAAAATTCGGCGCGATTTTCACCGCCGTGTGCGCTTTGCTCGTGGTCGCGCCACCAATGAGCAGCGGCAGCGTCAGGCCCTTGCGTTCCATCTCGCGCGCGACGTGCACCATCTCGTCCAGCGACGGCGTGATGAGCCCGCTCAAGCCGATGATGTCCACCTTCTCGTCAATCGCTGTCTGCAAAATCTTTTCGCATGGCACCATGACGCCGAGGTCAATGATCTCGTAATTGTTGCAACGCAACACGACGCCGACGATGTTTTTGCCGATGTCGTGAACGTCGCCTTTGACGGTCGCCAGAAGAATTTTCCCCTGCGTCTTCGCGGCACCTGCGGATTTCTCGGCTTCGAGAAATGGTTGCAGATACGCGACGGCTTTTTTCATCACGCGCGCGGATTTGACGACCTGCGGCAGAAACATTTTGCCCGAACCGAACAGATCGCCGACGACGTTCATGCCGCTCATGAGCGGGCCTTCGATGACGAGCAGCGGCTTGGCGTATTTCTGGCGCGCTTCCTCGGTGTCGGCGTCAATGAAATCCACGATGCCTTTCACGAGCGCGTGCGACAATCGTTCCTCGACCGTGCCGCTGCGCCACGCGTCTTCGACGATGGCGACTTTGCCTTTTTGCTTCACCGACTCGGCGAATTTGATCAGGCGTTCCGTCGCGTCTTCGCGGCGGTTCAGCAAAACGTCCTCGACCAGTCCCAAAAGCTCTTTCGCCACTTCCTCATAGACTTCAAGCATTCCGGCGTTGACGATGCCCATGTCGAGTCCGGCGCGGATCGCGTGATACAAAAACGCGCTGTGCATCGCCTCGCGCACGGCGTTGTTGCCGCGAAACGAAAATGAAATGTTGCTGATGCCGCCGCTGACTTTCGCGTGGGGCAGATTTTCCTTGAT
>Ga0224554_1001765_pt1 | contig 12832 bp, 10 predicted proteins | sample 714S22024metaG_FD_180666 | JGI IMG/M metagenome (GOLD analysis project Ga0224554, IMG submission 180666) | Peat soil microbial communities from Stordalen Mire, Sweden - 717 S2 20-24 | ecosystem: Environmental > Terrestrial > Soil > Wetlands > Peat | place: Sweden: Norrbotten County, Stordalen...
TTCGGGGCCGGACCTGGCGAGGAAACCGGCACACCAGCGATTTACGGGTTATCCCTTCCGCACATCCCCTCCCCTTCCGGCCTTGCGCGTCTCCATCCAACCTTGCCGCGGGTCCCAGCAGGCTGACGCCGCTGGGCGGAAAGGTACGATGGCAAAGGAAATTTGTATCTCCAGCACGCCGCACGAAACGCGGCTTGCAATTCTTGAAGACGATCAACTCGCGGAAATTTATTACGAACGCGAAAACGAATACACCCTAGCCGGGTCCATATACAACGGCCGTGTTACGCGCGTCCTGCCCGGCATGCAATCCGCTTTTGTGGACGTTGGCCTGGAGCGCGACGCCTTCCTCTATGTAACCGACTTCATGGAGCTCGAAGACTCGGAAGAGACCGACGAGCTGGAAAAGGCTGCATCCACGGGCGCCAATCAGCCTCCCCGCGAGGTTCGGCACACCGGCGGCAAGGAACCCACACAGGAGCGGAGTCAGGATCGGGGCGGTCGCACGAGCCAGAAGCCTGAGCAGAAGCAGGAGCCACGACAGGAACGCCCAGCACGGGATCGCAATTTGACGGTTGAGGCGCTGCCAGAGACTGAAGCGGCTATATTGCCTGCCTCGGGTTCGGTATCCATCTCGGAACAGGACGAAGCGGACGAAGAAGGCTCCGGCGCGCCCGGCGCCAAACGCTGGCGCGGACGCAGACGCCGTCGCGGCGGCCGTGGAGGCGGAGAAGCAACCGCGAACCAGCCGGAGAGCGGCAAAGCTCCAGCGGCCTACGTGGAAGAGATCACAGAGACTGAGCCGGAGGTTGCGCCGCAGATTCATGCAACCGGGGCCCCCACCGACCGGTCTTCACAATCGAAGTGGGGGACCTCGGCGCCCGCGCCTGCATCTCGCGGCGACCGCGCTCCGTCTTCCGCTCCAGCTCCGTTTGTCCTTCCCGGCGAGTCATTGTCGAAGTACGGCGCTCCGGGAGAACGCGCGCAGGCTGCGGACGCACCCAAGACCGCTGCCGCGCCGGCCCGGCCGGAGAGCAGCTTCAAGCCGGCGACGCTGATCGACGCGCCCATTCGGTGGGACGGAAGCGGCCTGTTGCCTGGTGAATCGCTCTCTAAACACCGCAATCGTCAAGACGAGGAAGATCGGCCAGCCGTTCAAGCGGCGACTGGACCGCGGGACGACCAAGCCGATGTGCCGAAAGCCGGCAACCGCGCCCCGGATGCTATTGAGGAACAAGACTTCTTCGAGGAGGTCGCTGGGCCTGGCCCGGAATCTGCCTCGCTGCCACTGGCTGCTTCTGCAGAGGAGATGCCGGCCATCGCGACCGCAGAAGATTACGTGGTGGAAGAGGAACCCGTCGAAGAAGAAGAAGAACTCCTCGAAGAGGATGAGTACGAGGAGACAACTGAAACTGCGTTTGATGCGGACGATCCGGAGTTCGGAGCGTCCAAGCCGGCCTTCAAGACCTGGGAGACAGAGGACGAAACCACTGAGCCTGATGCATCTGCTTCCCACAACGTGGATCCGTTGCCTCCAACCGGATTTCGGCTCTTTGGCCTGGGCGGCAAGAAGAAGGCCGACGAAAAAGAAGCGAAGCCGGCGGCCAAGTCTGCCTTGGTTTCGTCTTACGCTCCCGGCAGCGGTCTCATCGAGGAAGAGACCATTGAGGAAGAGGAGTTCGACGCTCCCCGCCATCCTCACCGCGCCAAGGGCGGCGACCACGAGTCGGACGACTTTGAAGAGGAGACGCTGCCCAACCAGCTTCGCACCGGCGACCTGGGCGAGATGCTCCAGGAAGCCCACCTCGACCACCGCATTCAATTGAACTTCGACGAGAAGAATGGCGACGAAGAGAGCTTTGACGATGAGGACGAGGAAGCGCCTACGGCAGGAGGCAAGCCAGCAACCGGAACTTCAACCCAGCAGCGCCCCGATCGCAACGCGCGCGGACGCCGTGGACGCGGAGGCTTGGCAACGCCGGGCACACAAGGCGGACAAACTGGACAAGGCGGCAGAGGCCGCGGAATGTCGCGCCGGTCGATGCAAACCTCCGACTTGCCGATCATCAGCGATTTGCTGAAATCGGGCCAGGAGATTTTGGTTCAGATTGCCAAGGAGCCTATCGCCAAGAAGGGCGCGCGCATTACTTCGCATATCGCCCTGCCGGGCCGCTTTCTGGTCTTCATGCCCACGGTCTCGCACATCGGAGTGAGCCGCAAGATTGCGTCTGATGAAGAAAGACAGCGCCTGAAACGGATTCTTGTCCACGAGCGCGGCGAAGCCTCCGGCGGATTCATCGTGCGGACCGCGGCCGAGGGCGCATCCGAAGAGGAACTCCGCACCGACCTGCGCATGCTGCTGAATTTGTGGGCCGAGATCAAGAAGCGCTCTGACGAATCCAAGTCCCCGGCCCTGATCTATCACGATCTTGGGCTGATCGAGCGCATCCTGAGAGACCAGGTGAGCTCGAATTTCTCGAGCATCTGGGTCGATTCCGAGGCTGACTACGAACGCATCGTGCGCTTCCTCAACCGCTTCTCGCCGTCGCTGGTGCGCCGCGTCAAGCTCTACACCAAGGAGACTCCGCTCTTTGAGCACTTCGGCATTCAAGAGGAAATCTCCAAGGCTCTCTGCTCCAAAGTCTGGCTCAAGAGCGGCGGCTCGATTGTCATCAACCAGACCGAGGCGCTGGTTGCCATCGACATCAATACCGGCAAGTACGTCGGCAAGTCGGCGCGCCTTGAGGACACCATCGTCAAGACCAACCTCGATGCCGTGCCGGAGATCGTGCGCCAGATTCGCTTGCGCGACTTGGGCGGGATTATCGTCATCGACTTCATCGACATGGATGACCGCAAGAATCGCTACAAGGTGATGGCCGCCCTGGAAGAAGCGCTAAAGAGCGACCGCGCCCCGACCAAGGTTCTGCAGTTCAATGACTTTGGCCTGGTGGCCATCACACGCAAGCGCGTCAAGCAGTCTCTGGAGCGGACGCTTTCGGTTCCCTGCTCCACCTGCCAGGCCACCGGCATGGTCAAAAGCCCGACGACTGTTTGCAACGAGATCTACACCGAGCTGCGCAAGATGAAGAAGCACTTCGATAGCGCCGATGTTCTGTTGCGTGTGAACCCAGAGACAGTAAAGGTGCTCAAGGCCAACAGCGGAAGCTGGCTCACCGAGTTTGAGGAGCTGACCGGCAAAAACATTCTCATCAAGAGCGACGCCACGCTGCATCCCGAGCAGTTCGACATTCAGGGGTGAGCGAACAACCTGCTGCAAACACCGAAGGTCGGAGCTATGCTCCGGCCTTCGGTGTTTTTCTCCGCAATTTCATGTGATCAGGCGAATACTCCTACAAAATCCCCAATACACGGAGCCGCACCAACCCGCCAGCCAGCACGCCGATGGGCGTAATGGCCACCAGCGCCAGTTGGTACCAGACGGACTGCTTGCCGCGCGATTGCAGAGCACTCAACGCGGAGAGCGCCAGAACCACCAGCGCGAGCGCCAGCACGTGAACCAGCGGATTGGCCACAGCGGCCCAGGCGGTCACGTAGCCGCCTGCCGCCGCGGAGAGAAACGCGGAGCCGAGGTTCACGATGGCGTAACCGGACCCCCGCGGCTGGGAGCGCAAATCAACTGCCGGGAACCCTGGCTGAGGCTTGCTCGCCGTTTCAGCCCAGCTCGGAACCATGCGCGTGATTAGCGCCGTCAGCGTGGTCACGAGCGCCAGGATGACGGCAAAGCCGGACACCAGCGCGAGAAATGCGTGCAGAATCACCACGGCAGATTCTTCCCTTCAGGCCGCGCGCCGACATCGCCCCGTTCGATGCGCTCCAGAAAGGCTCGCGCCAGCTTTCGTTCGCCGGGATGGCTCTCGCCGTGAATCGAGCAGAGGTCGAGGAACTCGTCGCAAAGCGCATTCCGCTCTTCCTGCTGCGCCAGAATCGCTTGCAACGCAACGGCAAGCTCGCGCAACCGGGCCGCCTCCGGCCAGGCGCCGGCTTCGCCCTCATCGCCCAGGAGCGCAACGTCAGAAAACAACCCCTTGCGTCCACGGGCGCACTCGTCGAGGCAAGCCATCAACTGTTCGCAGAAGGCTTGCTCCAGCATCTTCAACTGGCTGGGTTCTATCTCATCGCGCGGATCCATAAATCCCTCAATCCTATTGTTGAAGCGGCACAGGAGGTATGTAACCAGCCTCATGGACGGGGTGGCGGCTGTCAAGTGACGCGGCCACTGGGCGCGGGCTCAAAACCGGGACAATGTGCCCCGCGTCATTTTCTCGTCATCTGCGAGCGAACGATAGAGCGTCTTGGCAAAAGCGATTTTCGCTGTGATTATCGGTAGGTCTTCTCGGAACGGAGGAGAATGGCGGAGATGGCTAGGGTCGCGGCCATGCGGTCGAGAGTAAAGATGATCCGGTAGCTCCCCACACGCTTTCGAAAATGGTCTTTCCATTCCGGACCTTTCAGCGGCTTTACGTCTCCGGCCAGGGGATCGCGTTCCATCTCGTCGATGGCCCGCGCGATCTGCGTTTGCCGGCCGCGCGGCAGCTTTTTCAGTTCTTTCACGGCAGACGCCGAGAGCTCAATGCCCCAGTTCATTTTTTACCGTCCGCCACGGCTGGGAATGCCCGGCCTTGATCTCCGCCTCGCCCCGGCGCACCTTGACCGCCTCGCTGGCCGAGAGACGTTCGTCGCCGATGTCGACAAGCCGCTTGGGGCGCATCTGCAAGCGTCCTCCCTCGGCGCTCACCTCGACAAAATCGCCGGCCCGCAGCTTGAGCGCATCGAAGACGCGCTTGGGAATGACCACCTGACGCCGTTGGCCGATCCGGCTCACCGCTGTAGACGCGACCGCATTTCCGCTAGACATACTTTCAGCTTAGCGGAAATGCGGAAACTGTCAAGCCCCTGACGGAAATCAGAAAGCATCCTTTCTTCTCCAGTAGCGCGTTGAGGCGTTAATTTTCGGCTACTTGCCGTACTTGCCGATTGAATTCTCCGGCATTTAGCCGTATGCTAAGGATGCAGACGAATTTGTCCGCCTGAGTTGCCGTGGGTACGCCGGCTGGCGGAGAGATGAGTGGGCTTACAGCCCACTTTTTATTTGCGGAAAATTTCCCGGATTTTTGGGGCATTTTCTCCGGTTTTGGGGTTAAATGGGGCTGACTTTGCATGAGATGGCCCCGGTGAGGTGATCCGTCCTTTGGCCGGGGTCCCCAACGACGGGTCCTTGTCGTTGGGGTGGTTGAGCGGCGTGGAAACGATGGCGGCAAAGCTGGAAGAAATCCGATTGGTGGCGGCGCGAGTGGCCGCCTCGCACGGGCTGGACCTGGTGGAGATTGAACTGGCCGGTCCGTCGAAAGAACGCGTTCTTCGCGTATTCCTGGAGAAGAATGCCGAGGGCCGGGAGCGGCTGAAGGCGGCGATTGCGGCCGAAGCGGCTGGGGACGGAAAGACCGCCGGGGATGCAATCAAGGATCTGCCGGAGCGGCTGGTCAAGGAAGTGCGGGAAGGCACGCTGAGCCTGGAGCAGCTTTCGGGCATCACCCACGAGGATTGCGCAGCTTTCAGCCGGGATTTTGGCGTGCTGCTGGATGTGGAAGACCTGGTTCCGGGAGCGGAATACACGCTTGAAGCCAGTTCTCCGGGGCTGGACCGCAAATTGACCAGGCCCGAGGATTTTGAACGGTTTTTGGGCTCTCTGGTGAAGGTGCAGACCTTTGAGCCGGTCCGCAACAACCGGCACTGGCAGGGACGGCTGAAGGCCAGGACTGGGTCCGGAGCCGGCGAAACCATTACGTTCGACCTGAATGCGGTCAAGCAGAACAGCAAGAGCCGGAAGGCCGGCGTTAGTACGGTGGAGATTGCGCTGAACAACATCGAGAAGGCGCAACTGGTGCCGGAGATTTAAGGGATGTGCGGGCTTCAAACCCCTACCCTTCAACGCAACCAATTGAACCGGCAGAAGCCTAAAAACTTTCGCCGCACGCGAAGTACAGAGAGCAAGCAGAGTATGGCCAGCGTTTTGTATCAGAGTATCGAGCTCTTGAGCCAGGAAAAGAGCATTGACCCCGCCATCGTTGTTGGCGCGGTCGAGGAGGCCATCGCCCTGGCCACGCGCAAGTTCTACAAGACCCAGGAGAATATGCGCGGCGAGCTCAACAAGGAAACCGGCCAGATCACGGCTTACATTTACAAGACGGTCGTGGCCGACGACGAGCCCATCGAAGACCCGCTGAACCAGATTACGCTCACACAGGCCAAGGAACTGGCGGCGGATGTCGAGGTGGGCAGCGAGATCCGGACCTACAAGGACACCACTCCGCTGGGGCGCATCGCCGCGCAGTTGGCCAAACAGGTCATCTTCCAGAAGGTGCGCGAGGCCGAGCGCGACACGGTCTTCAACGAGTATGCCCACCGCGAAAAGGAAGTGCTGAACGCAACGGTGAAGCGCCTCGAGGGCCAGGACGTGATCTACGACCTGGGCAAGGCTGAAGCGCGCTGCCCCAAGCGGGAGCAATCGCGGCTGGAGCAGTTCTCCATCGGCGAGCGGGTTCGTGTTGTTCTTTTGAAGGTGGATCGCGCCGCCAAGGGGCCGCAGGTGATTGTCAGCCGGGCCGCGCCGGAGCTGGTGTCCAATCTATTTCAGTCCGAAGTCCCCGAAATCTACGACAACACAGTGGTTATCCGCGCCATTGCCCGCGAAGCCGGTGAGCGCACAAAAATTGCAGTTCAGTCCCGCGACAAGGACGTGGACCCGGTGGGCGCCTGCGTGGGCATGAAGGGCATGAGGGTGCAGTCGATCATCCGCGAACTGCGGGGCGAAAAAATCGACATCATTGAATTTTCGGATGAAATTACCACCTTTGCCGAGAAGGCGCTGCAGCCGGCCAAGGTCAGCCGCGTCTCCGTTGCGGACCTGACCGACAAGCAGCTCGAAGTGATCGTGGACGATACGCAACTGTCGCTGGCTATCGGCAAAAAGGGACAGAACGTGCGCCTGGCCGCCAAGCTGCTGGGCTGGAAGATCGACATCAAGAGCGAAGAGGAGAAGCGCCAGGAGGTCGAGCAGCAGATGCAGGCGCTCACCGGCGGGCCTACGACACCCATCGAGCAGGTGACGGAGTTGGCCGACGGCGTTCTGCAAAAACTGGTCGCAGCCGGCATCACCACCGTCGAAGGACTGGCCGATATGACGCCGGAGCAGCTCGAGGAGATTCCCGGCATCGGCGAAAAGACACTGGAAAAGATCAGCATCGCCGTGCGCCACTACTTCGGCCAGTTTGAAGAGGGCGAAGAAGGCCACGTGCCTGAGGGCGAGGAAGCAGCCGCCGGTGAAGTAGCTGGTGAGACGGAGATAGTGAACGCCTCTGCGGTTGTGGATGACGCGGAAGCGGAGGCGGAAAACGCTGCCGTGGTTTTGGAAGAAGCCGAAAGCATACAAGCGGCCGAGGCCGAAACCGATATTCCCAGCACCGCCGAGGCGGCGGTGGAAAACGTCCCCGATGCCGATGAGGCGCCGGAGACGGAAGAGAACGAAAACGAAAGCGCAACCACGGACGAGCAGGCGGCCAAAGAGGACGGCGCGTAAGATGCGCCGCGTCTTTCAAGCCCCATCAGACGATAACGGAAGTCTTCAGAACAGCCAATGCCATGAGGTAGCTATGAGCGACCGAGCATTTTCCGAATAGCTGTACGAGGAGCCACGGAATCGAAGTGGCTTTTCCCTCAAGGAAAAGCCACATCTCACAAACCTCGGCTATTTCACGTGAATTCGGAAAATGCTCTATGGGCTTTGGGAAGCACAATTTGAAAAGAGGCGGATGAGTAAGGTTCGTATCAACGATCTCGCGCGCGAGATGGAAGTCAAGAGCCGGCAGGTTCTTGACATATTGGCAGAGCTCGGCCTGGCCACGGGCAAGACCCACTCCAGTTCACTGGAAGGCGATGAGGCCGACAAGGTACGCGCGCATTTTGAGCGTGGATCGCGGTCCTCCAGCCAGGCAGGCACACCGGGGTCACGCGCCCCTCAAGGCATAGCGCCCAAGATTGATCTATCGCATATCTCCAAGCCCGGCGATGTGCTGAAGGCCATCCTGGCCAAGAAACAGGAAGAGGAAGCCGAGGCCCGGCAGAGCCGTATGCCTCAGCGGGGTCCGTCAGCGAAGCCCGTCGAGGCTCCGGCGCGTCCAACGCCAGCGGTTGTCGCCGTTGCACCGCCGCCCGCAGCGCCAGCCAAGCCGGAACCGCGCAAGATTGTTCCCCAGCCCCGTTCCGCGCCGCCCATTGTCGTTCGTCCGCCGGCTCCGCCGGCTATTGCCACGCGCCCGCCAGCCAAGCCGGTAGTTGCCAAGGCTCCGGCAGGCGCCGTAGTCGCACATCGTCCGGCCGTCGCCGTTGCGCCTCCCGCTGTGGCTGTGGTTGTAAGGCACCCCGTAGCGCCAGCCCCACCTGCGGCCGCAACTACTGAAGCTCCAGCGCCCGTAGTCAAGGTTGAAGTTCACGCAGCACCGGTTGTGGCTGCTCCCACCGCCAAAGTTGCCGAATCTACCGCGATTGCGTCCCCACCTGCTGCCGAAGCGGTCGCCATTGCGCCCGAGCAGGAGTCTGCTGCCGAAGTTGCAGTGGAGGCAGCGGCTACCACGCCGGCTCCGGCACCCGCTCATCGCGGGAAGGGGCACACGCACACTGCATCGCCCACCCCCGCACTCCCCGCCCGGCGCATGGTAATGCCGCAAACTGGGCCTCGTCCGTTTTACAAGGCGCCGCCTGTGGTTGAGACTCCGATCCAGGCCAATACCGGAACCGCAGCTGGAGGCATTCAGCGCGGCAGGCCTATCTTCGACCGGAACCGGCCGTCGAGCGGCCCTGGCAGCTATCCTCAGCGCACTCCCGGCGGAGCTCCCGGTGCAGGCCAATTCCCCGGCGGTCCGCGGCCCAAGCATCCCACTCGCACCACGACTGGCGGTTACGCGGGATCAGGCGCGCCGGGAGCGCCCGGAGCGCGTCCTGGATTTGGCGCTCGGCCCGGATTTGGACCACCGCGTCCCGGCGGCCCACCGCGCCCCGGCGCAGCGCCCACCGGCGAAGCGCCTCGTCCGCAGCGCGCACCCTCCAGAGGCCGCGGAGGACGCCCGCAGTATCCCAAGACCAAGGAAGGCCCGATGAAGGGCTTTGTGCCGCCGCCACGCTATGGCGGGGTGCAATACGGCGGCGAGCCGCTGCCCATCACCCGCGAAATCACGGTCACCGAGGGCATCAGCGTAAAGGACCTGGCCGAAAAGCTCGAAGTCCGCGCCAAGGACCTGATCGCCACACTGCTGATGAAGGGCATCTTCGTCACCGTGAACCAATCCCTCGACGCCGAGATGGTCAAGGACGTGGCCGCCAAGTTCGGTGCGGCCGCCACGGTCATCAGTTATGAGGAAGAGATCGCCAATCAGGCTATCGAAGAAGTTCTCGAAGCTGAAAACACCGGTGAACTCGAAGTGCCGCGTTCGCCCGTGGTCACCGTCATGGGCCACGTCGATCACGGCAAGACCTCGCTGCTGGACGCTATCCGCGAAACCGACGTAGCAGCCGGCGAGGCCGGTGGCATCACGCAGCATATTGGCGCTTACAAGGTGAAGTTCGCCAAGGAAGGTTCGCCGGCTTCCGGCCGCGAGATCGTCTTCCTCGACACACCCGGCCATGAAGCCTTCACGCGCATGAGAGCCCGCGGCGCCAAGGTGACCGACATCGTGGTCATTGTGGTCGCCGCCGACGACGGCGTCATGCCACAGACCCTGGAGGCCATTGACCACGCCAAGGCAGCCGGCGTCCCCATCATCGTGGCCGTAAACAAGATCGACAAGCCCGAAGCCAATCCTGAGCGCGTTAAAAAGCAGCTTGCCGACCGCGGGCTGATTCCCGAGGAGTGGGCAGGAGCCGGCGAAGGCACGGTCTTCGTCGAAGTCTCCGCCAAAAAGCGCATCAACCTCGACCTGCTGCTGGAGATGATCTGCCTGGTCTCCGACATCAAGGCGCCCAAGGCGACGCCCGGACGCAAGGCCGTCGGCTCGGTCCTTGAAGCCAAGCTCGACCGCGGCCGCGGCGCCGTGGCTACCGTCCTCGTACAGGACGGCACGCTGCGGCTCAACGACAGCTACATCGTCGGCAACACCTTCGGCAAGGTTCGCGCCATGTTCGATGACCGCGGACGCGCTCTCGAAGTTGCCGGTCCTTCGACGCCTGTCGAAGTACTGGGCCTGGAATCCATGCCCGACTCCGGCGACACCTTCCTGGTGGTAGCCGATCGCGATAAGGCCAAGGGCATTGCACAGTATCGCAAGATGAAGGAGAGAGACGCTCAGCTTGCCAAGAGTTCCAGAGTTTCGCTGGAAGGATTGGCGGAGCAGATTCGCACCGCCGGTGTGAAGGATCTGCCGCTGATTATCAAGGGCGATGTGACTGGCTCGGTCGAGGTGCTGGCCGACTCGCTCGTGCTCATGTCCACCGAGAAGGTGAGGGTCAAGGTCATCCACTCAGGCGTCGGTTCCATTACGGAGAGCGACGTACTGCTGGCCACGGCCTCGAACGCCATCATCATCGGCTTCAACGTCCGCCCGGAACGCAAGGCGGCCGAGCTGGCGCAGCAGGAAAACGTCCAGATTCGCCTTCACTCCATCATCTACGAACTCCAGGATGAAATGCGCCTGGCCATGTTGGGGCTGCTCGAACCTGTCTTCAAGGAGAACTACATCGGCCGCGCCGAAGTGCTCAACGTCTTCAGAATTCCGAAGATCGGCACCATCGCCGGATGCCGTGTGCAGGACGGCGTCATCCGCCGCGATGCGGAGATCAAAGTCATGCGCGGAGACGAGCAGCTCTTCAAGGGCAAGGTCAGCTCGCTCAAACGCTTCAAGGACGACGCCCGCGAAGTCACCAACGGCATGGAGTGCGGCATCGGCCTCAGCGGCTTCAACGACATCAAGGAAGGCGATTTGATTGAAGCCTTCTCCACCGAGAAGTTAGCCGCCGACTTAGGGGCGCTGACCTCAGCCAAGGCATAACGCAACCTAGCACACGAACAGATCGGCCCGCTCCTCATTTCGAGAAGCGGGCCGGTTTTTTTGTTACCTCATCTCCCGAAGGCAGCTGATTCGTTGATTTGCCGGCGGGCGATTCACGGCAGCTTCATGCAATTTCCTTTCTAAAGTTACCGCGATGGGGATAAAATCGGCGCGTGAGAGCCAGTATGAGGCTGGGCGGGAACCCACCCCCTAAAACCTCAAGGCAGCACCTCACGAATTCGGCCAACATGGCGAATTTCCCCGCCGGGCTTCCCCCCGGCAGAACCTGAACCTCAACCGGCTTCTTCAAAGGAGGACATCATGGGACACGCAACAATCCCCGTTCCCGGCCCCGAAGGCCAGGAACAAAAACATCCTGAGCCGCAGCATCCTGCTCCCGCGCCCAAACGCGCGCCCGCTTCCGGCGCCACCACTTACACGCTGGTGACAGAGCCAGACCAAGGCCTGACGCCAATCTACAACCTGCTCTCCTCGGCCAAGAAGTCCATTGACATGACCATGTACGAACTTTCTGACACCACGGTTACCACCATGCTGGCCAAGGCCGCTGGCTCCGGAGTGACGGTCCGGGTGATCCTCGACCAAAACAACGAGAAGGCCAATAACACCACGGCCTACAATACTCTGACCACCGGTAAGGTCTCTGTCCACTGGGCTAACCCCACCTACAAATGCACCCACCAGAAGACCATTACAGTGGATGGGGCTACGTCGGCGATCATGACCCTCAATCTGACCCCGGAGGACTACTCGACCACACGCGACTTCGCAGTGATTACCAACGACGCCGCCGATGTGGCTGCCATCGAGGCGACCTTCAACGCCGATTTCACCGACGCAACAATTACTGCGCCGACCGGCGACAATCTTGTCTGGAGCCCCACCAACTCCCGCTCCGCGCTGCTCGCGCTCATCAACGGCGCAACCAAGACTCTGCTCATTTCGCAGGAAGAATTCGACGACACCGGCATCCAGTCCGCCGTCGAAGCCGCCCTCAAGCGCGGCGTCGCCGTTACCCTTGTCCAGGAGAATCTCAACGGCGCCTACTCCTCAGTCCTCAATGCCCTCAAAGCCGCTGGTGCGCAAATAGCCATTTTCAGCTCCAAGACCGGCTATTACATCCACGCCAAGACTGTACTGGCTGACTACGGCACGGCGCAGGCAAAACTGTTTGCGGGTTCGGAGAACTTCTCCACCGATTCGCTCAACGACAACCGCGAACTGGGCCTCATCTTCTCCGATGCAGCCTGCATGGCCGGCGTAGAAGCCGCCATCACCGCCGACTTTAATAAAGGAACGAAATTCTGAACCGCACCCGGCGCCGCAGCTCGACAATGCCTGCACAGGCACCGGACTCCCCCGCGGCAGAAATCGTTTTGTCTGAATGAAATGCCCGCTGAGAGTGCGGCTTGGCCCAGGCGCTGATTCCGTGTATAATGGAGATTCGGCAAGCTGCCGGAGGCGTGTGTCTTATTGCGTCCCGCTGGCTGCTCTGCTGGACAGACCCGGATTGAGCGCATTTGAAGTGGCGGCTCGAAGGCGACTGGTTCCGGCGGCGCGAAAGACCAAAGTTTGGAGCAAAGCAATGGCACAAGTATGCGACATCTGCGGGAAAGGCCCGCAATTCGGCAATAATATCTCTCACGCCCACAACATCACACGGCGGCGCTGGAGCGTGAATCTGCAGGCAGTGAAGGCGCTGGTGAACGGCCACGCCAAGCGGATCAGAGTGTGTGCAAGCTGCATCAAGA
>Ga0224554_1001768_pt1 | contig 12825 bp, 10 predicted proteins | sample 714S22024metaG_FD_180666 | JGI IMG/M metagenome (GOLD analysis project Ga0224554, IMG submission 180666) | Peat soil microbial communities from Stordalen Mire, Sweden - 717 S2 20-24 | ecosystem: Environmental > Terrestrial > Soil > Wetlands > Peat | place: Sweden: Norrbotten County, Stordalen...
GCAGACAACGAGTGACGCGACGGGTCGAGCCAATCCAAGGGACTTGACGGCGTCAGATGTTCGGCGAGATCGTTCATGACCAGTTGCGCGCCGCTGAACGTGCCTCTCCACACCTGTGCACTCGGACCTAGTGAGACTTGCGAAAGAGCTTTCCGTGGCCCGCAAGACTCCCGAGGTCGCACGGTGCCGACCCGCATGACCTTGTACGTCTCGGGTCGAGGCCGAGATTCCGGCTAACGGCGCTCCAAATGGCTCTTGAGCGGTGCAGCCCGGTGCCAACGGCGTGTTACGGCCTCAGCCGCGGAAAAGATCGGAAGTAGATGCAAATGGCGCTCAAGGATCGCGCGAACGGCTACATTGCCCCCGATCCCAGCAAAGAGGGTCCTCTTCATGCCCTAGTAGAGTCGAACTCGCGTACCTGTCACCTTTCTGGGCCGTGACAGATTGGTGGATTGCCCATGAGGAGGGCCTAATGGTTAGTGTTCCTGTGTCGTATGCCAGCCCGCAGTCCGATCTCTCGCTGCTGGCTCGTCCGATCACCCTCGGTGTGATCGTCGGTAATCGAGGGTTCTTCCCACACCATCTCGCCGCGGAGGGTCGTGAGACCACTCTTCAGGCTCTGGAAAAGGCGGGCATCCAGGCAATCATTCCGGATGTGAGTGCCACCAGTTATGGTGCGATCGAGTCACTGGAGGAATCCCGGTTGTGTGCCGAGGTGTTCAAGCAGCATCGGGACCAGATAGACGGAATATTGGTAACGCTGCCGAACTTCGGCGATGAGCGCGCAGTCGCGAATGCCATACGATTCTCTACTCTCGATGTGCCGGTACTCGTGCACGCCTTTCCCGACGATCCTGCACACATGAGTATCGACCAGCGTCGCGACAGCTTCTGCGGCAAGATGAGCGTCTGCAACAACTTACGTCAGTACGGCATCCATTACTCGCTGACGACGCAGCACACCTCCGACCCCGGGAGCGCCGCCTTCAGGGATGACTTGAGTGCTTTTGCGGCCATGTGCAGGGTCGTACGCGGGCTTCGCCGCGCCCGCGTCGGACTCATCGGCGCTCGTCCGGCCAACTTCACAACGGTGCGCTTCAGCGAAAAGTTGTTAGAGCAAGCCGGCATCAGTGTCGAGACCCTCGACCTTTCAGACGTGTTCGGCCGGATCGATCGCATCGATGGGGACGACATGGCTGTCGAGGCGAAGCGGCAGGCGATCGAGGGCTACTGCAACTGTCGGAGTGTTCCCGAGGCCTCGGTAACGAAGATGGCCAAGCTCGGCGTCGTGATTGACCAGTGGCGGGTGGCCAACCAGCTCGACGCAATCTCGATTCAATGTTGGAGCTCAATGCAGGAGAACTTCGGCGTAGTTCCCTGCACGGTCATGAGCATGGCGAGCGATGGCCTTCTGCCGGCCGCGTGCGAGGCGGACGTCACCGGTTCGCTTAGCATGCTGGCGCTGGTCCTCGCCTCTGGAAGTCCTGCGGCTTTGGTTGACTGGAACAACAACTATGGTGACGACCCGAACAAAGCGGTGGTCTTCCATTGCTCTAATTTGCCGAAGAGCATTATGGTCGATGAGAGGCCGCGTATGGAGGCCAGCGCGATTCTCGCCAACACGTTCGGCACCGAGAAAGCCTTTGGCACGATCGTTGGTCGAGTAAAGCCGAACCCGTTTACGTACTTGCGCATGTCTACAGATGACACAGCAGGTCGACTATGTGCCTACATGGGAGAAGGGGAGTTCACGAACGACGCGTTGGACACCTTCGGTGGTTACGGGGTGGTGCGTATCCCTCGTTTGCAGGAGCTCCTGGCGCGCATCTGTGAGGACGGCTTCGAGCATCACGTTGCTCTCGCCCAGGCAAGAGTGGCGCCGATCATTGCTGAAGCGTTCGTCAAGTACCTTGGCTGGTCCGTGTACCTCCACTCGAAAGAGAGCGCCACGATCGGCTGACCAGATGCACCCAGTGGCGACAGGAGGTCATCGGCCACAGAATCGTCGCGGGGCCGAAGACCGACGGCGGCTGAGAGGGGCGAGAAGTAGCAGTCCGCCGCTCGGATCTGTGGCACGTTCCCCGCGGTACTTGAAGATGTCGATGTACCTCTTCTGTCGGGTGGCGCGCTTTCGCTCTCATGCTTGGAGGGAGCGCTTTGAGGCCCGAGCCGAAGTGGTGAATCCCGGTTGTCGCGCCGCTCGGGAGACGTTCCGGCGGCCGAGCTGACCGAGGCCTTCAGTTCGCGCCTTCGAAGGGTCATCGTGAGGCATGCGATGTGCGGACGTCACACACTGGTTCGATGCCAACAGGTTGTTTTCCGAACAGCTGGAACAGGTGGCGGACAGGCTGCTCACGCTGGCCCAAACCGAGAGCCGAATCGGCTGTGAGGTCGCGACGTCGGCGATGCTGCTAGCTGTTCTGGTCCAGGGCGGGCAACGGCCGCCGACACCAGACGATAAGGACCGATGCCACTTTGTCGCGGGACTGAGCCAGCAGGAAGACGGTGCCGAAACCCTCGCCAGGACCAGTGGCGAGGCTGAGGTGACTCGCGCGATCCGGGCCGTCAAGACATCCAACGCCGAGTTCGGACCAATGCACGAGGCGGAGGGCGGTGCCCGTTCCATCGGGATTCACCTGAGTCTGAACAAGAATGGGTCGGACAGGGGTTAGCGAGAGAGTCGGAGACGGGCGACGTCACTGCGCGGTGCTCCATGGCGGTCCTTAGAGCCCAGACCCCTTCATACGGCGCTAATTCGTCTGACGTTCATGGGCTTTGATCGCGGTGCATGCTGTCGGCCGGTCTTCCCGCCGGGCTAGGTGGATAAGCGAACCGCAGGGAACCGCAGATTGACACGACCTCGAGGTCCTAGTTGTGATAAGAGACAGGTTCGATAGAGATAGGAGGCGGCTGTGGAGATATCCGAACGTGGTGCCGTGGCTGTAGGCAGACGCGCGGGCGGTCGATTGAGAAGTGGCATGGTGTGCGGCATCGCTCTTGTACTTCTAGGGTCCGCTGTCGGGCCTGCCGTGCACGGCGCGACAGTCGTCGCCGGCCCGGTCGTCCGACCAGCGCACCAGGAGCAAGTTCGGGCGGCGGCGAGCAGCGTCGAGACGAGCCCACTGGTCCGGTACGGCTATTCACTGGTACACGATTCCAGCGGATGGGCGCCCAACAAGGGCGCAGCGGTCACCCTTCTGTTCTCCGCCGATGGCGTCGCGTTCATGTACTCGGCCGACGCTACCGAGTGCCTGGGCGACCAAGGCAGCTACTCGTATCACGCGGGTCGACTGTCCGTCCGGTTTCACACGCCTGATGTCAACGTGAGCGCAACCTTTGCCCTTTCCATGGCGAAGACCGAAGTGACCATGCCGTTCCAGGTCGCGTCCGCGAAGACCGGGACCTCGCTTTGGAAGCAGGAACCGCTCGCCCTCGACGCGGGAGTGTTCGCTATCTTCAACGCGGAGGGGAATAATGCCTCGGGCAACCCGACCCTGGAAGAGGCCTCCGGGTTCGCTTATGCATACGCTCAGGCCTGGGTGGCAGCTGGCTCGACCGGCGCAACCGCTCTTTCGCGGCGCGCGAAGGCAAGGGACGGCAGACCCCGGCTCGTGACCGGGTCGTCGGGCGGTCCCGGCGCGTGCAGCGCAGGCGGGGGCGACTGCATCACGAGCGTGGAGAACCTGGACACGGACTTAAGGATCTCGTTCAAAGATGGTCCTCCGGTGAATATCAATCTCTACTCCTGGGCCGGCGAATCGGGGAGTTCCGAGCTTGGGACCAGCCCTTTGGAGTCCGACCCACGAGTCAACCTGGACCCCACGGTCCACCCCGACGGCCAGTACGACCCCACGAACAAGACCGCTGTTCTGATCTCCCCCTTCACCTACACCGTGCTGCCCTGGCCCGCGCACACCTCGCTCGAGTCGACGAGCGACCTTCACACCATGGCGAGCACGCTGGAAAGCCGCGGGTACAAGGTCACCGAACTCCTGGGTGCCGCGTCAGTAAAGGAGATCGTGGATGCGCTCAAACCGGGCCCGGGCTACGTCCTGTTCTCCACACACGGCAACAAAGAGGGGGATTTGGTGACGGGTGAAACGGTACAAGCCCAGGGACTGAACGGCCTGAGCGCCGCCGAGGCCGCCACACTTGTGGAGCGCCAACATTTGATCGACGAGGGCCTCAAATCGCTCGTCGACTACGGCGCCAAAGGCCTGGACCCCGCAACTTTCCTAATGAGCGAGGAGGACTGCTCCTTCTTGCCCTCTGCAGGATGTACATACAAAGTCATGCTCACACCGTGGTTCTGGTCCTGGTTGACAGTGAACCAGCACACGAGCTTCGGAAAGAGCCTCGTGTTCATCAGTGCGTGCCTGACAAATCAGAACCCCAATCTGAGGGCAACCATCGGTGCCTTGAACTACTTCTCATTCGAGAACTCAGTCGATGCCAAGCTAGCGCTGGCTATCGAGCTTTATCTGGTCAAGTCGCTTGCCCGGCCGACGCGCTCCCCAGAGGAGGTTTACTACAACCTTGAGCGCATCCAGAGGACGAACATGATGATCTACAAGCAAGACAAGCTCCTCGACGGTGTCTTGGGCAGCTCATTGGACAAGAGCAGTTCGGGCAACCTGATCGGCTATGGCTGGACCGGCAGCAAGTGGATCAACTTCTATGCCGCAGGCTTCTTGGACAACTCGATTGTTGACCCAAGCGAAGTCTGGTGGATGCTCTTCGCTGGCCGCTGGGACACCAATGCGCAGCACGGTGCAGCCAACTTGACCCGTTGCCTCAATGATTACTGGCTAAAAGGTAGCACTGGGGGACTTGCCGATGAGTTCTGCAACTCCGCCAACGCAGGTCTGCCGAAAGACAAAGAAAGGCTGCGCAACGACGTCGAGTACGCCGTGTACCTCCTCGACGGCCAGAAGCCCGCGGACCTCCCGCCAGATCAAGTCGTTCCTCGCTGGACGCTCGACGACGGGAGTAAGTAGCGCGGCAGGCGAGATCGGCGAGAGTAGTTGGTGTGGAGTGCCGCCACCTAGTCCTAGTCTGTGAGCGGTGCGTCTCACGACGTGCTCTGCCGCCAAGATTGCAACCGGTCACGCCCCGATAGGCATAACTCCCGACGAGCTTCGCCACGGCGTCCTCGGCCCTCGAGGCCATGTCGACGGCTACGAGGTTCCCTAAGAGGCCTCAGGGGCTCGTCACGTTCGGTCGCGGCGGGCCCCGCGCAATTGCTCACAGTGAGGGCACCCACTCGCTCAGTTGATCGTAGAGTCCACGACCTTCGGGTGCCCCGAGCTCTGAAAGAAGATGCCGGGGTAGGGTCTCGTCCAGAAGCCCGCGCTCGGATTGCCGCGCAACGTCGAGCTCTCGATGGTCAGAGTGCCCGTGTTGTCGTCACTGACGAAGAAGATGGCACCGCCGCCCTCGCGGGCATGATTGTCGCGGATAACTGTGCCCTCGATTTCGAGCGAGTACCTGTCACCGTCGCAGTAGATGGCACCGCCGCTGCCCCCGCCGGAGGTGCCCGGCGCGGCCGGGTTCGCCCCATCGCCGATGGCGACGTTATTGGCCATGATGCTGTTGAGCACTACCCAAGAGACCCCGATGCTGCTGAGCGCGCCCCCGTTGGAGCACTGCCCACCCCGGAAGGTGTCGCTGGTGATGTAAACCGGCTTGTTCCGCCACTGGGCCAGGGCGCGCACTGCAGCGCCGCCAAGGTCCGGGCCGACGTGGTAGCAGCGGTTGTCGATGAACCGGGAGTTGACCACTTTCAGTTGGCCGCCCAGGTCGAATATGGCGCCACCTCCACCGCCACCGAAGCTGGCGCCCTTGGACTGGCTCACCGTGGAATTGCCGTCCTCGAAGGTCATGTTTTGTACGACGAGCTCAGGCCATTCCTGGTTGTAGCAATCCGAGGTAGTCCACTGCTGTCTCCGGTCGCAAGCGTTCATATAGAGGATCTGACGCTTCCCGGCGCCGCTCAGGGTGACCGTTCCGCCGCCGTCCAGGACGATGCGGTGGCTGGTGTTCACGACCTTGGCCGTGGCAGTCATTGTTATGGTCACCGGACCCGGACCGCAGTTGAAGGTAATGACGCCACCTCTGGCGACGGCACCGACGACTCCGGCAGACGTGCAACTTGCGGGCGTGCCGGTCCCGATGACATGGTCCGGGTGGTTGGTGCCGACCGCACCGCCGGCGAGCGGTACGCGTGCATGGCCGGCCGGGTTGCCAAAGTCCGGCACCGGGCGCGTCGATGCAGGCACCGAGACCGACGTGTTCGCCATAGGAGGAGCGACGCCGATTACTGTCAACGCAGCTCCCGCCGTCAGCACTACAAAGAACCCGCCCAAACCCCCCTCATACCGCACGGCGCCCGATCTTACCCCTGATGCTTGGTCGCGCTGGGAGCCGCGCGCTGGCTCTCATCAGAAACCTCCGGGTAGCGACGGTCGCCGCGTCGACTTCATCAGAAACCTCCGCCTAGCAGCCCCGACAACAGCGTCGGCAACGGGCCATACAAGACGCTGATCGCCGACGGCGGCTGGACGTGCTCGATATGTCGGTTCGCCGGCACGATGACCGGACCGATGGTCCTCGCCGACGGTACAGAGATTCCACTGACCGGCAAATCGTTCGACGTCGACTTCTGCACCGTCGCCCGCTGGGACAACGGTCAGATCGTCGAGGAGAACCTCTTCTATAACCTCGCAACCTTCATAAAGCCGATCCGGCTGAGCAGCGCCAAGGCAGCTCCCGCACTTACATCGACAGTGCGGACAGCAGCCCCGCAGCAGCGCTCAGAACCCGTCACAACCCAGGAGAACATCCCGTCGAGCCCGGCGTGGCGACACACGCTCGGGGCGGATGCGATCCTGGGCGGTATGCGCTATTAGGAGCGGTTAGGCGGTGAACCTGATGGAGACGTGGGAGCCGTCGCAGAATGGCTTGTTCTGCGACGCCCCGCATCGACAGAGCGTGACCCGATTGCGTACTTCGTAGGTTGTCCCGTCGGCACCGGTAATCGGGATGCCTCCTCGCACCCAGATGGGGCCCGCGACCCCTTCGGGGGCGTCGTCGACAAGGCCGATCGACGGTTCGAACTCGGGTTCGAGGGCCGCGTTTGTCTCGGGGTCCCAGGCCACCAGACGGCCGGACGGGCACAACCCGGCCTCAAGTTCGGTCTGGCGCGCAGACTCGGGGCCAGGTCGCTCCACCAGGTTCCAGATCTGCCCGGCCACATCGCAATACCGGGCGAAAGCGCACAGTGGCTGGGCATCGGTCAGGATCAGCGACGGGCCAACTTGTTCCGTGGCCTGAGCTTCATACGGCTCACGGCTCGCGGCCTCGGTTCCGTCGAAGAGAATCCGCTTGTGGGACCCGTCGCAGAAGGGCTTGTTGGCTGACTGTCCGCATCGGCACAGCACGTATGTAGCCTGGGTCTCGTACTCCTCCCCTTGGCGCCAGGCGATGGAGTTCCCTTCGGCGTCAGCGACGATGGTCTGCTTCACGAGCGGGACCGAACCCTCGACAAGGTACGGGCCATCCTTGGTCACGGTCACCTTCATGTTGTCGATCCGGTCCATAGATCCACCTCGGCTCTCCAGGTCCCCGTCGAGCCAGTAGAGCACACTCGGAATCGACGGTCGAGGCAAGGCGCAGGCCGGGCGGCAGGCATGTTTCCTCACCCGGAGTCCGGTCGCGCACAGTCCCTTGAGACCCTGGCGCCACGGCAGGCGTCCGCGTTCGCCCACCTGGCGGCGCAGGAGGCGAGGGCTTTTGACGCCGAATCAGGTGCGGTTGGGGTCCAAGTCTCGTCTTCTGCTTCTTGCTGCCTTCAGGGACTTGAGCGGAGACACGAGTTCGTTTCAAAGAGTTGGGTGACAACGACGCCGGCGCTACCGACAAGCCAGCACGAGAGAGGAGGCAGTGCGCTCCGCGGCATGCGCGGCAAACCGGCGAGCGCCAAAAGGGACTCGATCTCCTCATCGGTTGGCTCGGCCACCCCGAACTCGGCGGCCGGGCTGTCTATCCATTCCCGCGTGGAGGGCACATTCCTCGAGCGTCCTGTGACCTTGGTCACCTCCCGGAGGGAAGGTGCTAGCCACCCGTGACGGGAGGGAACACGGCGGGGCTCCTCGGCGGAGGTGGGATTGCCATCATCCGCATCCGGGACTAGCCGAGGATGCAGCGACGGTCGCTCCCTGGAGGTTGCAGGTCCTGCTCAGCACGTCGGCCACGGCGGCGTTTCCAACAGCGCAGCTACCGACACCCGCGCCTGACCTTCCGGCCCGTTAGCTGGCTTCGCAGTCGGGGTGGAGGAGATCCTTCGCGCCGAGGGCTACTTGCCCAACTCGATCCGGACGTCGATGGGCTTGATGGCCGAGCTGAGCTCGTGGCTCGACAAGCGAGGCCTTGCGGCTGGCGACCTCAGCGACGAGGTGATCCAGTCGTTCTTCACCACCGGTGGTGGCCATCGCTTTCGACGCGTGTCACCACGCTCGCTGAGAGGCGTCGTCGGCCATCTGCGCTCGATCGGCGTCCTTGGCCCGGAGATCGTGGCCCGGCCCGGCCGCAGCGATGTCGAAGCGGATCTATTGGCGGCCTTTGGGACCTGGTGCATCGACCAGCGGGGACTGGCCCCCGTGACGACAGATCAGTACGTCGAACAGATGGCGGGCTTTCTTGCGATGTGGCACCCACACGGCGAGGCCGTGCTGTCCGAGCTCGACGGTGCTTCGGTGCTCGCAACCATTCGGGCGGCTTCGATCGTGATGCCAGCGCCGTCGCTCCGCTGCATGGTGACCGCTCTGCGCTCGTTCTTGCGCTTCGCGTACGTGACAGGCCGGGTCCCAGCGCCGTTGGTGACGGCCGTCCCGTCACTCAAAGCATGGCCGCGCACTGCGCTGCCGTCGGCGATCCCGACGGCAGACGCGAGGCGGCTGGTGGACAGCTGCGACACATCAACCGCTCGCGGACGGCGCGACGCAGCGGTGCTGTTGGTGCTCGTCCGCCTCGGACTGCGTGCCTCGGAGGTCGCCCGCTTGGATCTCGAGGACTTCGACTGGCGGCGCGGTGAGGTCATAATCAACGCCAAGGGCGGCCGTGGTGATGTCATGCCGCTTCCCGTCGAGGTCGGTGAGGCCGTCGCCGACTACCTGTGCGCTGGCCGGCCAAACGCTCCCAGCCGGTCGGCGTTTTTGACGGCGGTGGCCCCGATCCGGCGCCTGTCCGGCGACGGGGTGGCCCTCGTCGTGCGCCGGGCCTGTCAGCGGGCCGGCGTTGCTCCGATCGGTCCGCACCGTCTCCGTCACACGCTTGCCACCGAGACCCTGCGTGCCGGCGCACCGATGGCCGAGGTGGCACAGCTGCTCCGCCACGCCGATCAGGCCACGTCCTCGATCTACGCCGCGGCTGACATCACCGCGGTGGCGGCGTTGGCCCGTCCCTGGCCAGAGGTCGGCCGATGAGCACCCTGCTGCCCGCGGTCCGGGAGTATCTCGATCTACGCCGCTCATTCGGCTACGTGCTGGCCGGCCAGGATCGCCCGCTCGCCGACTTCGCCGGCTATCTCGAGCGCATCGGTGCCGAGACGGTGACGATCGCAGCGGCGCTCGCCTGGGCGGTCGAGCCGGCGACCACCCCGTTGCGCCACTCCCAGCGTCTGGCGATGGTGCGGGGCTTTGCCACCTACCTGCATGCCATCGATCCCGGCTGCGAGATCCCGCCGAAGGACCTTTTGCCCGAGGGTCGCCGGCGGGTTCCTCCTCATATCTACAGCGACGCGGAGATCGCTGCACTCATGAGCGCGAGTCGTCTCCTGCACCCAGCGTTCCGAGCCGCGACGATCGAGACGGCCATTGGGCTCCTCGTGGTCACTGGCATGCGCTCCGGTGAGCTTGCCCGTCTCGAGCGCACCGATGTCGACCTGCGAACCGGGCGGCTGCGGATCATCGCCACGAAGTTCCAGAAGTCACGCGAGTTGGCTCTTCACCCGAGCACGGTGGAGGTCCTCGACACTTATCGCCGCGAGCGCGACCGCTACTTCCCGCACGCGGCGAGTGCGGCCTTCTTCCTCTCGTGTCGGGGAACCCGGCTCTCCCAGGCCGCCCTGGAGCGGAGCTTTGCATGGCTCGTGGATGAGGCCGGGCTTGCGCCACCACCGGGATCGAGGGCACGTCGCCCGAGGCTGCACGACGCGAGACACAGCTTCACTGTCGCCACCGTGCTCGGCTGGCACCGCGACGACCTGGACGTCCAATCGCTCCTCCCGGCGCTGTCGGCTCAGCTCGGGCATGCAGATCCGGCATCGACGTACTGGTATTTGACGGGTGTCCCCGAACTGCTGGCGGTGACGGCGAAGCGTGTCCGAACGGCTCGAGAGGGCGAGCGATGACCGCGGCAGCTCCGGCGATCCAGGCGTTCTTCCTCACCCGCCTCGGAGCCGAACGCGATGCCAGCCATCACACCATCGACTCATATCGCCACACTTTTCGGTTGCTGCTCGCCTTCGCCAAGACCCACACGGGCAAGGACCCCTGCGAGCTCGACCTCGCAGACCTCGATGCCGGGCTCGTGAGCTCCTTTCTCGATCACCTCGAGTCCGAACGGAGCAACACCGTCGGCACCCGCAACACCCGATTGGCGGCCATCCACTCCTTTTTCCGCTTCGCGTCCTATCGCCATCCGGAGCATGCGCACACCATCGGGCAGGTGCTCGCGATCCCGCAGAAGCGAGCCGAGACCGTCCCTCGCTGCTATCTCACCGAGGCCGAGATGGGTGCGCTCATCGCCGCTCCTGATCGCACGACCTGGTCGGGACGTCGTGACCACGCACTGCTCGTTACGGCACTGCGAACCGGCATGCGCCTGTCCGAGCTCACCGGGCTGCGCTGCCAGGACGCACAGCTGCGGAGCCCTGCGCATCTCAAGTGCCTGGGCAAAGGCCGCAAACGACGGGACATCCCGATCGACAAGGCGACTGTGGCGGTGTTGCGCGCGTGGCTCATCGAACGCCGGGGCGAGCCGGACGACCCGCTCTTTGTCTCACGTCGCCGCAGCGGGCTCAGCGCCGATGCCGTGCAGCGCCTCGTCGCCAAGCACGTCGGTCGCGCCGCGGCCACGTGCCCGTCCCTGGCCAACAAATCGGTCTCGACTCACAACTTGCGTCACAGCGTCGCCATGGATCTCCTTGGCCATGGTCTTGACGTCGCGGTCGTGGCGTTATGGCTGGGCCACGAGAGTTTGGAATCCATGAAGCCCTACGTCCATGCCGATCCGACCCTCAAACAGCGGGCTCTCGAGCGGCTGACTCCGCTCAACCCTGATGCACGACCAGGGCGCTACCGGGCGACCGACGACTTGCTCGCCTTCCTCGAGGGCCTCTAGTAATGCCGCGTTCGTCGTTCAGGTTGGCCGGTCGATCTCCACCTTCAACAGGGGATCTGTCCGGTGCCGATCTTCAACGCGGCATTACGGGCAACGCGGCATTCAAGGGTTAATGCCGATATCGGCATTAACCCTTGTAACCATCGAAGCCGTGCGCCGAGGTCTTGTGCCCGTGGCGGGCCTCGGGGTCCACGACAGAGATAACCCTGTCTTTTGCGACCTTTCTGGCGATACGCAAGATCTTGTCGTCGCCCTCTTCCAAGTCCTGGCCGACGACAGTCGCGAGCAGGCGGGCTGCCTCGGTGACAACATCGGTGAGTTCACGGCCTTCGAGCGCCAGGAGGCAGGCATAGGCGTCCTTCGCGCGAGTGTCGACGAGACGCTCGCGCGCTGGGGCGTCCTCCCAGTCGATCTGAGGCTTGTCCGAGCTCGCATAGTCGTCCCCGCTCGTGAGAACGGCCAACACCTCGGCGCGAAGTGATCCGTCGGTGACCTTCAACAAGTTGCGGACCGCGGAGCGGATCAGCGTGATCGTGTCCATCGTCGCGACGGCGTCATACAGCGGCGTCGAGTCAAGGACGCGCTTTCTCCCGACGAGGCCTGCGGCTTTGGCGGCGTCGAGCACGATCGCAAAGACCCGGTCGGGATCGGTCGATCTCCGCAGGCGCTCGCGCATGTCGACGAACACCGTGTGGGAGAAGATCGTCCATTCAGAGGTGTCGTAGCTGCCGACACCCGCGGCGTAGCGCCAACGGGCGTCGAACGCGTAGCGCTCTGCTGCTTCGCGGTCAGACAAGCCCTCCAAGCGTTGGAGCACCATCACGGCCGCTACAACCGAGGGAGGGACCGAGCGGCGTCCGTCATCGGCGAAGAGGTCGGCGAAGGCCTCGTCGGGAAAGAGCCGGTCCCGCTCTCGGTGCAAGAACGCGTAGATCGAGTCCTTGGCGAGCGTCTTTTCACAGAACTCGCTCATGTCATCGAGCAGACTGGCTTGTCTGTCAGCCACTCCGAGGGTCATCGGTCGCTTCTCACGAAGAGTTACACCGATGTAATTATCCCTCATCCCGGACCAGATCGCGAATCCTCAAAAGAGCGAAAGACACCAGGCACCTAGGAGCTAATCCGAGAGAAAGCGGGCGGCATCGAGAAGCGGCGCAAGGTATCGGCGGCTGCGTCTCTCGATGTCGGCGAACGCCGGGAACTCGCCCGGTAGGTAGTCGCCAAGCTCCCCGTCCCATCGATCGCGATACCCAGCCATGCGTCTCTCAAACGTTGCTGACCGCTCCCGAGGTGAAGTCCGCTGCCGTCCCCGCCCTTGGTCGTTCTCCGCCTTGCGCAGGTAGAGGTGCCAGGCTTCCAAGGGATCAACGTTGCCGTCGTCGAGCAGTTCGTGAATGTCGTACAGGTCGCGGCATTGCAAGCGCT